>Ga0157360_1000239_pt1 | contig 22728 bp, 17 predicted proteins | sample AttlaeALBM1_FD_111483 | JGI IMG/M metagenome (GOLD analysis project Ga0157360, IMG submission 111483) | Fungus gardens microbial communities from leaf cutter ant in Ribeirão Preto, State of São Paulo, Brazil - Atta laevigata ALBM1 | ecosystem: Host-associated > Fungi > Mycelium > Unclassified ...
ATGTAGTGGTCAGCCAGTTCAAAAAGCTATTGAATAATGCAGCGTTGCCTGTGTCTCTGGTGGCCAGCCCTGCCAATGCTTCCTTGAGGTGTGCAAGGAAATGCACTTCGTAGTTGAGCAGGTAACGCGGTTTACCATCCTGCTCCAACAAGCGGCAAAACAGGCCCAGCACCTTCAGGGAACGCTGGGCTGTTGTTTCATCAATCCAACAGAAATACCGATCCTCCGATGTTTCTGTTGTCAGCCCTGCAGCCAGTGCCGCCTGATGGTGCTTACGATAATAAAACTGCTGTTGCTCCAGTGGCCAGGGTGCATTTCTGTCACGCAATAATGAGCCCGGATCATAGCCAATAGCGCCTGCCCAGGCACCCTGGAAATCAATAATGCGCAAGTGTTCCTGCCCATCGATCATCAGGTTCTCTGGATGGAAGTCACGGTGTGTTGTGACTGTGGGTTGTTGGCGTATACGCTCTATCAGTAACGCCCGAAGTGCCTCCCATTCGGTAGGCGGATCGAGCTTGAGCCAATGCTCCAAGGCCCATTGTGGAAACAGGTCCAGTTCATATGAAAGGCGAGTTTCATCATATGGCGGGAGCATTTGCCAGGGCTGCTGAGCAATACGGACATTAAGCTCCATGGCGTGTGTAAGCCAGTTTCTCTGTTTCGCAGGTGTGAGCTGCCCCAGGCGCGAGCGGAGATGTTCGCTGCCGAGGTCTTCCAGCTCAATAAAGCCATTGGCAAGATCAGCCGAATATATTCTGGGTACTGGAAGGTTATTTTGATGCCACCGAAGAGCGATATCGATAAAGTGTCGTGAACTCTCTTTATCAGGCGGTGCATCCATCAGAATGCGGCTTGATGGTATGGCTGTTTCTATACTTGCCGGATGTGATGGACAGCGCCAACGGTAATAACGTCTGAAGCCAGCATCGTCGGCGACTTTGTCGAGGACGATATCATTGATGTCGATGGCATGGCGGCTGGCAAGCCATTGGCGAAGGGCCTCGAAACGGGCAGACATTCAGACTCCTGAACTAGTATTAGCGCTTACCATAGTGACATGCGCTGGACCGTTGGTCCTTGGGTGAAAATGAATGAATATTAACGGAATTATAGCCTTTGCTTGATCGACGATCATACCTCTATGGCATTATCATGTTGTTTTCCGGATAATTCTGGCCGGAAATAACTGTTTTTAGAATAAGAGGGTGTACTTGGTTGACGCATTGCGTTCCACCAAGCATGCTTGTGCGCAGAATGATCGTGTGGGTGATGTTGCCTATCCTTGATCCGCATGGCTGTGGTAAGCACATGATATTGGAAAGCGCTATACTGAACTGATGACACCGTATTAATAAAAAGCAAGGACACAACGTATTATGGCCCAGCGCCCATTCTGGACGGCGACCGCTCTTACTGGCGTGTTTACCAGCCTGCTTCCTGCAGTGACCATGGCGGCACCCTTGCCCTCCACTTTACCTGCTAGCCAGCTTGACTGGCATGCATGGGGAGCCAATCGCCCGGCAGGGGAGCTCTGTAGCGGTTACTACCTGATGCCCAGTTATTCCCTGGATGCCCCCAAGGATCCCAGTCAGGTCAATAGCCAGTCCGACAACGCCAGCTATAGTGAACAAGGGCTTTCGACACTCGATGGTAATGTTATTCTGCGAAAACAGAATGAACAGTTACAGGCCCATAAGGCAACACTGAACGCCACACGTACGGGAGTGACGCTGACAGGACCATTAACGTATCGTCAACCCAATACGCTGGTGCGAGGGAGCACGGGGAACGTATCGTTGAACAGTGATGCTGCCGATGTAGAGCAGGCTCACTATGTCTTTGATACGTCCCACGCGCGTGGTGATGCAGACAGCTTGCAGCGGTTGGATGATGGGCGTTACATGATGCGTAATGCCACCTATACCACGTGTGACCCGCAAAGCAGCTTGTGGATGATCCAGGGTGACAAGATCATCATCAATCGCGCACAGGGTTACGGTGTGGCAACAAACACCAAATTACGGATTCACAATGTGCCGGTATTTTATTGGCCCTGGATGCGTTTCCCTATCGATAAGCGCCGTCTGACAGGACTGCTCTATCCGACTATCAGTTATTCCAGCCATAACGGCCTTGATTACGCCCAACCTATCTATTTGAACCTGGCACCCAATTATGATGCGACCATCACTCCACGTGTGATGACCGATCGCGGGTTAATGCTGGGCGGACAGTTCCGTTATCTGTATACCCATAATCAAGGGTCATTGCAGGCGTATTTTATGCCGGATGATCAAAGCCATGGGGACGGAAGCCGTAATGACGACTTCAAGGGTAATAACCGTTGGTTCGTCAACTATATGCATGATGGTAGCTTCAACAGCCGTACCACGTATTCACTACGTTATGGCGCTGCCAGTGACGGTAAGTTCTTCCATGATTTCGGTAATGATTACCTGACTCGTCAGAGCGATAATCTGGAACGGCGTGCACAAATCGATTATCAGGGTAACGTCTGGCACCTGGAAGCGTTGGCACGTGGTTATCAAGTCATGGAAAATCCGGTCAACCCGAATGACAAGCCGTTCAATCAGTTGCCTTCCCTGACAGCCAATGCCATCTGGCGCCAGTCCAATGGGTTTTATGAAGAGTTCAACTCGAATGCAACGTATTTCGAGCGGGGTGCCAACTCCAATTATTTCAATCGTGTTCCGAGCCTTGATAACTGGTACTCGAATTCATGGGATGACTTCCTGACCTCCAAGGTGAATGGGGCGCGGGTCAATATTGCGCCAGCGATTGGATTCAATGCGACGCCATCATGGGGTTTCTTCAAGCCTCGTGCTCAAATGTATTTGACTCAATATGAGCTGAACTGGCGCAGTCAGTATAATAAGAGCTGGGATAAGCATCCTACGCGTACCATTCCTGTACTGAGTGTGGATTCCGGTCTGAACTTCACTCGTAATATCCGCCTGTTTGGTCATGGCTATCGTCAGACGCTGACACCTCGGTTGTTCTATGCCTATGTGCCGTATCGCAACCAGAATCATTATCCTGAATTTGATACGGCTATTACGAATCCTTCCTATGATCAATTGTGGTCACCCTATCGTTTTAACGGTGTAGACCGTATTGGTGATGTCAACAAAATCAGTTACGGGGTGAGCTCCAGCTTTTTTGATGATGCGACTGGTTTTCAGCGGTTCCAGATTCAGTTGGGGCAAAGTCATTATTTCCAGAACCGTCGTGTGACGGATAATGACCCCAGCAAGGATTATGACAATCCCGATAGTTACTATCATTACTACCTGACGCGGAAATATTCTCCCGCGATCGGTCAGTTTGTCTGGAATTTCAATAATGACTGGAGCGCCCGCTACGCCATTCATTATGATACGCAACATGGCCATGTAGAGCAGAATGACAACTATCTGACGTACCATAACAGTACGACCGGTAATGTCCTGAATCTGGGCCAGCGCTGGGTGCGTGAAGGCTATGATATCTCCGGTGATCGGGATGACCGTTATGGCTATAACCGCAACGAGTTTGATGTTTCATTCGCTTGGCATGTAACGCCTGCGGTATCCTTTATAGGGCGTTACCTGTATGACCAGACCAACAAGCGTGGGCTGGACAAATTGCTGGGCGTTCAAGTGGATGACTGCTGTTATGCGGTTCAGCTGGCATGGCGCAAGTACATTGATGAAGAGGGGACGGCTTACACTACCCGTGACGACCACGCGAATAGCGGTATTTTCCTGCGTTTCGTGTTCAAGGGGCTGGGTGGTTTGGGACAGAATCCCAATACGGCTTTCCAACAGGCTATTCCCAATTACAAGCCTGAACGCTTTTAATGTCATGATGCCGAATTGAAGGGGTAGCTGCTATGTTTTTTCACAGTAATGATCGTGTTGGTAGCGATTGAAAAGCCAGCCGATTCCATTGTGTGCGATGAATAGAGATGATTTGACTCATATCAGGTTCAACGCATGGAATAAAACGACGCGCACCCTCTGGCCTGCTTTCCTGGCCTCTCTTTTAAAGGTGGTGATTGAGAGGCGGTAAAAGCAGAGAATGCATACACGGTACTGGACAAACAGGCTTTCAATTGGGATGCTGCCATCAACCGTATCCAAAAACAGATGTTAAGAAACGGTTTTTTGAAGTAGGTGTTAACGGTAAGATTACTGATACGCAATGTAGGCTTTCCCCGAGATGGATAAAACATCTATCCAAAATGGTTGTCATACATGAAGCTGATGTCATGTTTACTCCAATGTCACGCCTCCATTCGGTGATCGCATCAGATGATCGTATAAAATTCGCTAATTGTGCTCAATCAGTGGGCACATTTGAAATGGCAATGCTCTATCTCAAGGTTCATATATGAAGAATGGTAACAAGGTCGCAGGATTTTATCGCTCGATAGCCACGGGAGCGGCCTTTGCTCCATTGAGTCTGGCGCTGGCACTTGGCCTCGCTCCCTATGCTCAAGCCCAATCGGCAGCAGCGGATGCCTCTAGTGCCACGGAAGCATCCTCGACTGCTCAACCATTGGATACCATTGCAGCTGTCGTCAATAATGACGTAATCATGACCAGTGCACTGAATGCGCGAGTCCAGCAGGTACGCCAGCAGATGGAAAGCGGAAATGTGTCCTCCATGCCTCCTGAAAATGAGCTGCGCCAGCAAGTACTGGATCGCATGATTCTGGAAAAGATCCAGCTTCAGATGGCCCAGCGTGCTGGTTTGTCTGTGGGTGATGATCAGCTCAATGCCGCCATTCAGCAGGTGGCTCAACGAGACCACATGACGATCGCACAATTCCGTCAGGCGGTCGAACAGCAGGGCATGTCCTATCAGGCTGTGCGTGAGCAGATCCGCCGTGAAATTATCCTGTCTCAGGTCCAGCAGAGCAGTGTTGGTTCATTGGTCCGGGTTACTGATGCGGAAGTCAACCAGTTCATGGAAAATGCTAACCAACAGGCGGGTGTTCAGTTCCATGTGGCCCATATTCTGGTGCCGCTATCTAGTGATCCTTCCGACAGTCAGGTAGCGAAGGCGCGTCAGGAAATTCAGGCTATCCGCTCACAGGTTGTGAGTCATAATGATTTTGACGCGGTGGCGACCAAATCCGACAGTAACCCCAACGGCGTGCAGGGTTCGGATCTGGGCTGGCGTGCACAGAATGATCTGCCCACGCTGTTTACCAGTCAGGTGGCCAACATGAACGTGGGCGATGTCAGTCAGCCTATCCGTAGTGCCAGCGGTTTCCACCTGATCAAATTGATAGCGCGTCGTGGTGGACCTCAAGCCACTACTGTTGAGCAGTTCCGTGCTCGTCATATTCTGATCGGTACCAACCCGATTCGTAATTCTCGGCAAGCCTATGAGCTCGCTCTAAATCTGCGTAACAAGCTTCAACATGGTGCTAGTTTTGCACAATTGGCAAGCCAATACAGTACGGACTATGGCTCTGCGCTTCAGGGTGGTGAATTGGGTTGGCTGAATGAAGGTGAAACTGTTCCTGCCTTCAATCAGTATCTTGAAAAAGGCTCTGTGGGGCAGATTTCGCAGCCTATTCAGACACAATTTGGTTGGCACTTGATTGAGGTAGAAGGGCGTCGGCAGGAGAATGTGACGGTCCAGAGTGAGCGTCAGCAGGCACGTCAAATCATCTTTGAACACAAGGCAGAAGATGCCTTGCAGACATGGTTGCAGCAGATCCGCTCTCAGGCCTATGTAGACAATCGCCTCTACCCCAATGACAATGGTGTAAGCGCTATAAACACTTCCATGGCACCGCAACAGAGTGGAAGTGCACAGGAAGGTCAGTAACATTTACTCCTCGGGTCAGGCGAGGCGGTGCGTTTATCCATGACTGGCCTGATATCAAATAACACCCGCTTATACGGGTGTTATTTTTTTGGCGACTGATCATCATTTTTCATCGATCATTTTTTCAAGTGAATGTTCAATCCTTTAGGGGTTTTGCATTCGCTATTACGTGGAATCAAGCATGTCACAGGACACACATAACGCGGGTATTCTTCCAACAGGAGGGCATCGGGCTCGCAAACGTTTTGGGCAGAACTTTTTGAGAGACACGGGTGTGATCTCCCGAATTGTCCGTTCCATTCGCCCCAAAAGTGAAGACCATCTCGTGGAAATTGGTCCCGGGCAGGGAGCTATCACGGAATTATTGCTTGAAGCCGTAGGTAGGCTGGATGCGATCGAGCTGGATCGCGATCTGGTACCCGGACTTCGCGCACAATTCTTCAATTATCCCGATTTCACTATTCATCAGGCCGATGCGCTGAAGTTCGATTTTTCCGGGTTGAAAGGTGATGGCGCCCCGTTGCGGGTGGTAGGAAATTTACCCTATAACATTTCAACGCCGCTGATTTTTCACCTATTGTCGTATGAAGGTGTTATTCGTGACATGCACTTCATGCTCCAAAAGGAAGTTGTCGAGCGTTTGGCTGCAGAGCCCGGTACCGGCCAATGGGGGCGGCTTTCAGTCATGGCGCAGTACTATTGCTCGGTGCAAGCCCTGTTTGTCGTTCCCCCCGAGGCGTTCGTGCCACGCCCTAAGGTGGATTCAATGATCGTACGCCTTACCCCTCATCCCCATTACACCCATCCGGTGATCGATACTGGGGAAATGACGGCGCTGGTGCGTCAGGCCTTTTCGCAACGACGTAAAACGTTACGGAATACACTGAAAGGATGGCTAACAGCCGAAGAGCTATCTGCACTATCCATAGAGCCATCCCGACGTCCCGAGACGGTCACTGTTGATGAGTTTGTGCGCCTGACCAATTACTGGATAGAGCACAATAAGGGGCGATAGTCCATTTCGATAACACTTGTTTATCAGGGCTGTACCTGATGTACAGCCCTGAATCCCACTCTGCAGAGTTTTATTGACTCAACGTTCAAGCATCGTAACCTGTTTTCAGGCTTGTTTCAGAATGGATGCTTGATACATTTGTCACCTTTCCCTATCAAGCAGGAGGCCTGAATGTCGGTTTACGCAGTAGGAGACGTACACGGTTGTGCTGATGAGCTGGAAGCGCTTCTGAGCAAGGTGGATTTTTCGCCGTCGAAAGATACGCTTTGGTTAGTGGGCGACCTTATCAACCGTGGGCCCCGCTCAGTGGGTGCCTTGCGTATTGCCAAACGCGTGGATGCACAAATGGTGCTAGGCAACCATGACCTCTCTTTTTTAAGTATTGCCGCGGGTGCTCATAAACCCGGTAAGCGAGATACAGTGGATGACATTTTACAGGCGTCTGATTATGACGAACTGCTGGAATGGTTAAGATATCGTCCCTTGTTTCTGCGTCATCCTGATATGCCTTATTGTATGGCACATGCAGGCCTCCTGCCGCACTGGTCATATGCTGATGCACAGCGTTATTCGGATGAATTTTCAACTGTGCTGAGAAGCGAGCAATGGCTCGATTTGATGTCCAATCTTTTTGGTAATCGGCCTGCCTACTTTGATGAGGCGTTGTCTGGCTGGGATAGGCTACGGGCCATCGCCAATGTTTACACACGTATGCGCTTCATTGATACAGAAGGGCATTTGGACTTTACTGCCAAGTTAGGGCCTGATAAAGCTCCAAAAGGTTATAAACCCTGGTTTCAGTATCCGCGTAAGGATGATCACCTCACTATTCTCTTTGGGCACTGGGCTGCCTTGATGGGAAGCACGCCTGAGGCTGCGATCAGTGTAGAAGGGCTGGATACTGGGTGTGCCTGGGGCGGGCGGCTTACCCTGATTGATTTGAAAACGCAGGAACGTATTAGTACACCGGCTATCAAATCGAATAGACATTGATGCCTCACGTATTATCGACTATTGGGAGATCACATGAATTTCACCCACTTGGATGGCGCCGCGTTAAATCAATGGCTAGAGGAAAAAGCCTCTCTGGCATTGGTCGATATTCGCGACCCGATGAGCTATGACACAGGCCATATTACGGGAAGCACTCGGTTGGACAACGGTAATTTACCTGCATTCATTGCTGAAGTGGACAAAACGACACCTGTGGTAGTGGTGTGTTATCACGGTAATAGCAGTCAAGGGGCCGCAGCTTATTTGGCAGAGCAGGGCTTTGAAACGGTGTATAGCCTGGACGGTGGTTTTACCGAATGGCAAAACCGTTACCCTGACAGCGTCTCTTTATGAGTGCAACAAAAGATAAGGTAATACAGGGGCTGGATGTTTATCTGGTAGGCGGTGCCGTGCGTGATAAGCTGCTGGGTTTCCCTTATCACGAACGAGATTGGGTGGTGGTAGGCGCGACCGAAGAGGCGCTTTTGGAGCGCGGCTTTCGTCGTGTAGGGCGTGACTTTCCTGTATTTCTTCATCCTGCAACCAACGAAGAGTACGCTTTGGCGCGCACTGAACGGAAGTCTGGTCGAGGGTATACCGGGTTCGAAGTAGATGCCTCCCCGGATGTCACCCTGGAGGAGGATCTTGAAAGGCGAGATCTCACTATCAATGCCATTGCTGAAAAAGAAGGACTCTTAACCGATCCCTTTCATGGGCGGTGGGACATCGAACAGCGGCTATTGCGTCATATTGGCCCGGCCTTTATTGAAGACCCGTTGCGTATTCTCCGTATCGCTCGTTTCCTTGCCCGCTATCAATCATTGGGATTTCAGGTGGCGCCTGAGACGCATCAACTTATTCGTTCAATGGCTGAGTGGGATGAGCTGCGCGATCTGGCCGCTGAACGTGTTTGGAAAGAGACTGAAAAGGCCCTGCAGGAAAAAACGCCCTCGGCTTTTTTCTCGCTGCTGGCAGAGGATGCCGCTCTTTCGCCCTGGTGGGCTGAATTCTCTGACAAGACATGGCTGCATTCAGCCTTGGCACGTCTTGAACGTGTAGTTGAGGCCGGGATTACGTCTGTCGCACAGCGCTGGGCGCTCCTCGTCCTTGATGTGGATCATACGACGCAGGTAGCATTGGACGAACGGTTGAAATTACCCGTCGTCGTTCGTGATACGCGGCGCCTGATTCAGTCCACGTATAATGATTTACAAACGCTGTATGATTCTGTGCCTGACCAGCAGGCGGAAGTGCTTATGAAATGGTGTCAGCAGTGTGATGTCTGGCGACGCCCTCAGCGTATATATGAATTGAAACCTGCGCTTGAGTTCCTGTTTCCCCATTACCCATGGGGGGCCTTGCTTTCAACTATCGAAGAGGCCGCTGCTATTTCTCCCAAAGCATGGATCAAGGAAGGGCTTAAAGGCCCTGACATTGGTGCTCGATTGGCACGAGAGCGATTTGAATGCTTTAAGCGCTATTTCTGCGCTAACCCAAAGCCATAATCACGCTAGAACAATAAAGTTCAAGAGCTCTCTGTTACGGGGACAATGCGAAACGCCTGTAAACCGCTGGCATTTTTCTATAACGTCTTGTCATGCCAAGTGAATTCAATAGGCCATAGACGTTGATTCCTGTTCTGATAGGCTGCCCAAAGGCTCCGATAGCTCTGTTGATTTATAGGGTGTTGCTTTTCAGGAAAGGTTTCGGCCAAAGGCCTGAGGACAAAGGCATTCGTGAGAATCTCTCCCCTGGGAAGTTCTACTCCGTCGATGGTGCCGACCAGATCTCCAACGGTAAGCACATCAATATCGAGGCGGCGTGGACTGTACTTGGGGTCTTCTGGCAAGCGTCCCGTTCGGCGCTCGAGCGCTTTGGTCCAGCGAGAAATTTCACCTACGCCATAATCACTCTCGAATCCCACTATCAGATTGTAGAAATTATGATGGCCGTTGAAGCCCACTGGTTCACTTTCAAATACCCTGGATACGGTGAGAGGACCAAAAGCGCATTCCAGTTCATCCAGCGCCAGTGTGATATAAGCATGTCGTTCGATATTGCTACCGAGGCCCAGTAAAACGTATTGTTTTTTGCGCAGCTTCATTGCGCAATATCCTGTTGTTGGGGGGGTGCGCTGCGGTGGATACGGACGCCAACAGCGCTCGCTGCGGGGACGGCCGTTGGTTTACGAAGCGTCAGGCTAACTTCCGTCACGCCAAACTCTTCAATCAAAAGCTCGGCAATACGTTCAGCATATGTCTCTACCAGCTCAAAGTGCTGGGCTTGAGCATATTTTGCGATCCTGTCAGTGATGGCTGCATAATCGAGAGTCAGCGCAATATCGTCCTTTTCTGCGGCAGCTCGAATATCACACGCGAGTTCAAGATCAAGGCGTAGACGTTGGAGAATCTTTTTTTCCCAATCATATACGCCAATAACTGTTTCAAATTCGAAGCCTTCAATCAGAACATGATCCATGCCAAATTATTCCTCGATGCACCTGGTAGGGCGGTTATATACCTCGAATGAGCGTTTATGGCCCTATCGTCGTGGAGGTGAGGGCTTTGCCATTCATTACACACCTGTGTTCAGTTGTGTGAGGGGCCAACGGGCGATCACTTTGGGGCCTTCCGCGTCTTTTGCACCCTGCGCAAGCCTCAAAGCTCCCGCCAGCGCTATCATTGCGCCATTATCTGTACAGAAGCTACCCCGTGGGTAGTAGACCTGAGCTCCCTTGACCTGCTTTTGCAAGGCTGGCTCCAAACGTTCACGCAAGCGCTGGTTTGCGCTAACGCCGCCTGCGACTACCAATCGCGTCCGGTTGGCCTGCAACAGGGCCCGACGGCATTTAATCACCAGCGTATCTATGACGGCATCTTCGAAGGCACGCGCAACATCAGCTTTTGCCGTCTCATCCAATTCATCATTGGCTTTCAATGCCTGCAGAGTTGTTAACGTATGTGTTTTCAATCCCGAAAAACTGAAATCCAGCCCTGGACGGTCTGTCATCGGGCGCGGAAAGTGAAAGCGTTGCGGATTTCCACGGTTAGCGAGTTTGGAGACTGCAGGGCCACCGGGGTAGCTTAAACCGAGCATTTTTGCGACTTTGTCAAAGGCTTCACCCGCCGCATCATCTACTGATTCACCCAACAGTTGATAATGGCCGTGTTCGGCAACGTCTACCAACTGCGTATGCCCACCTGATACCAATAGCGCGACAAACGGGAATTCGGGGGAATTATCTTCAAGCATGGGGGCCAGCAAGTGGCCTTCCATATGGTGAACGCCCAGTACTGGCACGTTTAGAGCGTGAGCCAGTCCATGAGCGGTACATGCCCCTACCATGAGCGCACCTACCAAACCGGGCCCAGCGGTGTAGGCGATGGCATCTATGTGGTCAAGCGGGAGCCCGGCCTGATCCATGACTTTTCGAATGAGGGGAAGCAGTCGGCGTACATGATCGCGAGACGCCAATTCGGGAACGACGCCACCAAACTCGGCATGCATGGCAATTTGGCTGTAGAGAACATCGGCAAGTAAACCTTGTGAGGTATCGTATAAGGCCACACCGGTTTCATCGCAGGAAGTTTCAATGCCAAGTACGCGCATTCGTGTGAATCCCTTGGAGTAATGATTGATGGACAAATATAGAGTCGAGCAGGTTGAAGAGGCAACGTATGATGGTTCGCTCAGTGTTGGAAAGGCATGCTCAGTCTCATTGGCCCCGTATTTTATGCTTTTTGGTGCTCGGCGTCTTGTTTCTTGTTAACTCAAATGGCCGAATGTTCTGCATATGGGTGTTTTTTTGTTGCAATTTTAACTATCCCCTCCTAGAATAAGTGCGCTTAATATTGGGCCGCACTCTGGGGCAAAGCATTTCTTCCAGATTTCTGCCGAAACACGGTTGGTATGTACGATTTGGACTGATTTTAGTTTTTGTACTTTTCAGCCTTCGTGATTTCGGTTCGATTGGTTTTTGATTGGGTATTTTCATGTATATGGGGTACTCGGCAGGCCGGAAGAGTCATGTGATCTCGGGGCGCGATTTCTTTTGAATCGACTTACCCTAAGGTGGTGATCGCTTAATGCCTTCTGTCAAAGTACGTGATAACGAGCCGTTCGACGTAGCACTGCGTCGCTTCAAGCGCTCTTGCGAAAAAGCTGGAATTCTTTCTGAAGTCCGTCGTCGTGAGCACTATGAAAAACCTACAACTGAACGCAAGCGTAAAGCAGCAGCAGCTGTTAAACGTCACGCGAAGAAGTTGCAGCGTGAGCGCAAGCGCTTCGAACGTCTTTATTGATCACTTGATCAACGTACCCGAAACGGTTGCCCGCCGTTTCTAGAGGGTTTCGAACGGCCGCATCCTTGCGGCCGTTCGCGTCTCTGTAAGTTGAGATGCCTGTATTCTAAAGAGGTTAAGTCACTATCATGTCAGATCGCTCTTAAGCGTGCTTTCATGGAGCGGGCTTCCATATATTGTAGAATCATGTCGCAATAAGCGCGTGTCGTCGCTTATTCGCTTTATATACCAATATGCCTCAAGTTTGCCCTTCATGTAGATGTGTTGCACGTTATGGGTGGGGCCTAACCGTACTAAGTGCTGACATTTACGAGTGAGTACTGATGGTCATTGGGGAATACTGCATGTTATCGATAAATATTGAACGTAATCGATAGATATTGAAAATGGGATATCAACATTCAATATTCCAGTTTCAATATACGACGCTTTATATACGGATGATTCCTCGTGATCGAAGTGTGCTTTGCAATGTGTCCTCATAGAGCAGTATTGCAGACAATTTTTACATGGCCCATACAGACAAACTCATCGTCCCGACTTTCAGTGAGCAATGGGCGGCAGTGGTATCAACATTTGCCTCGGTTGTATAGTGGAGCGCCTTGATGGCAGGACCAATCTCCCAGCGGTTCATAGATGATCTCCTTGCAAGAGTCGATATTGCCGAGTTGATCGGAGAGAGGGTTACGCTTAAAAAATCCGGGCGTAATCTGCTGGGGTTATGCCCTTTTCATGATGAAAAGTCACCATCATTCAATGTCAGTCGCGAGAAACAGTTCTATCACTGTTTTGGTTGTGGGGCATCAGGCAATGCTGTCCGTTTTTTGATGGAGTATGACCGTTTCAGTTTTCCTGAGGCGATTGAGCATCTGGCAGAGCGCCAAGGGCTAGAAGTCGAAAGGGACGAAGACACAATTACCCCGGCGCAGAAAAAGCAGCGAGCTATCAAGCATCAGCAGCAAGAGCAGGGCGTTAATCTTCTGGAACTCTCGGCTCGCTGGTATGTCGAACAATTGGGTCTGCCGCATGCAGAAGCGGCCCGCATTTATCTTGGGCGACGTGGTTTGGATGCCTCTATTATTGAGACATTCGGGATTGGTTATAGTCCTGACAGTTGGGACGCCTTGAAGCATCATCTTGGGCAACACGGAGTAGCGGCTTCTGTACAGGTCGAGTATGGGTTGCAAAAAATCTCGAATGACAACCCCGATCGCACGTACGACCTATTCCGGGATCGAGTCATGTTTCCAATTCGGGATTGGAAAGGTCGTGTCATCGGTTTCGGTGGGCGTGTGCTGGGTGATGCAAAACCCAAGTATTTGAACTCCCCCGAAACGCCGGTTTTCCATAAAGGTCGTGAGCTCTATGGGCTTTATGAGGCGCGCCAGCAGAGCAATCGACTCGATTCCCTGTTGATTGTTGAAGGTTATATGGATGTTATCGCCTTGGCTCAAAGCGGTATTCATCACGCAGTGGCTACATTGGGAACGGCTATTACGCCTGAACACTTGCAACGTGTGTTCAGGCTGGTTGATGAAGTTGTCTTCTGCTTCGATGGTGATTCAGCGGGGAAGCGTGCAGCACAAAAGGCACTCGATACTGTATTGCCTTCCATGATCGATGGGCGTCAGGCGCGTTTTCTGTTTTTGCCTGAAACAGATGATCCCGACTCATTGGTTCGCCGTGAGGGAAAAGACGCCTTAATAGCTCGTGTTGAAAATGCGAGTCCGTTGTCAGAATTTATCTTCGATCTGGCACGTGAAGGTGTTGACCTTAAGCAGGTCGAAGGGCGCGAGCGTTTTGTCACGCAGGTACTTGGACGCATACGGCATGTACCGGAAGGGGTGTTGCGTTCCTTGTTGATGGCCGAGCTGGCACAGCGCAGCGGTATTGATGCACAAGAGTTGCAGACACTGCTTGTAGAAGGGCAGCATACGCGGCCCTATGAACGGAGTATGGTGACGGATGCTGCTCATCCGGGAAATTCAACGGGCAAGGAATGGGAACAAGGTGGCGCTTCGTCATCGCCCAGGCGCCGCACCGAGTCGCGAACCTCACTTTGTACCCGCATGCTTCATATGCTGTTGCATTCTCCGGAACTGGTATCAGTATTTTCCGATGATGTTTCGTGGGTGCCTGCCAGTGATGATGGCCCGTTACTCGTTAGCGTTATTCGCTTGTTAAGAACAGGTCGCACCAAGAGTACGCAGTTGGTGCTTGCACGCTTTCATGATACGCCTGAAGGTATGCGTTTGCTGGCGTTGGCGCGTAAGCCGCCCATGATACCAGTCGATGCCCGTGAGGCTGAAATGAATGATTATATTCATTTCTTGAAACGTCAGCATGAACGCTTGTCGCCGGAGGAAGAATATCATCGGCTGCTGGCGCAAAGTAAGCGCGAAGAACTCGAGCCTGCGCAAAAGCAGCGATTGCTTCAATTGATTATGGCACTTCAATAACGTAGTGCTTACGCCACAGATTGATGATGTTACAAAGAAGTTTTCTGCGGTGCATTGGTCTGCGCGGGTGAAACACGTAGTTTTCAAATATGTCTGTGGCGTTAGCCGTGGAGATGTTTGTACCAGAAAGTCTTATAAGGGTGGGGTCGGCTTGTAGAATCAATTAATTGTGAACCAGTATTGAAATTTGCGTGCTGGCTCCCCATATATCAAGTATCACAGGAAGCATGATTACGAAAATAGCCAGGTAGTATTTGAGCTATGCCTCGTTGTATACCTCCTGCAAAAAGTTCATAGCGGCTTTTTCTGGAGCATTTGTTTTTTAGGCTATAATTGTAATCATCACTTTTTCATCGGCCCTTGGCTTTACACGGAATACTCTGTGGGCCATTGCGTCGTTCAATATCCAATCGTCGAGACAGGTTTTTATGGCTGGACATTCACCGCAGTCGCGTCTTAAGGAATTGATCGCGCGAGGTAAGGAGCAGGGCTTCCTTACCTACGCCGAGGTCAATGACCATTTGCCGGAAGATATCGCAGATCCGGATCAGGTTGAAGACATTATCAGCATGTTTAATGACATGGGTATTAATGTCGTTGAAGAAGCGCCTGATGCGGATGAGCTTATGATGTCCGACAGTTCTACTGATGAAAGTGCTGCAGAAGAAGCGGTAGCAGCACTTGCAGCAGTAGAGACTGATGTTGGGCGTACTACTGATCCAGTGCGTATGTATATGCGTGAGATGGGCACGGTTGAGCTGCTCACACGTGAAGGCGAGATCGAAATCGCCAAGCGCATTGAAGAAGGTACTCGTGAAGTCATGTCAGCTCTGGCATACCTGCCGGGTGCTGTAGACTCCATCCTGGCCGCCTATGATGACACTCAGGGTGAGGAAGGCGGGCGTCTTTCGGATCTCTTCAGTGGCTTTATAGATCCGGATGAAGGGGTGCCGGGCGTTGCTGAAGTTGACGAAGAAATCGATTTGTCACCTGAAGAGTCTGACGTCGTTGATGATGTTGAAGACGAAGACGACGATGATGCTGAAGAAGGTGACGACGATGGCAACACCAATGAGGGTGGCCCGGATCCTGAGCTGGCACGCGTTCGCTTCGAGCAGATTCGTGAGCAAAACGACAAGGTCAAAGAGCTGATCGCTGAAAATGGGCATGGTAATGCCAAAGTGGTCATTCAGCAGGAGCGTTTGGCTGAATTGTTTGCACCCATCAAGTTGGTACCCAAGCATTTCGACCGCCTAATTTTGCATATTCGTTTGTCCATCGAACAGATTAGAGCACACGAACGCCAAATCATGCAGACCTGCGTCAAGCAGGCCAAGGTGCCACGTAAAACCTTTATTGCCTCTTTTCCGAATCATGAAAGTGATCCGGAATGGTTCGATGGTTTTGTCGAAAAATATTCTAAATATGCCGAGGCATTGGCTCCTTTCCGTGATGAAATTTTGCGCTCACAGCGCCGTATCGCGGAGGAGCAGGCTGAAGTTCAGCTGTCGGTATCCGAAATCAAGGAAGTCAATCGTCGCCTTTCCATTGGTGAAGCCAAGGCGCGCCGTGCGAAAAAAGAGATGGTTGAAGCTAACCTGCGCCTGGTTATTTCCATTGCGAAGAAATATACCAATCGTGGCTTGCAATTCCTTGATCTTATTCAGGAAGGGAATATTGGTTTGATGAAGGCGGTCGACAAGTTCGAATACCGTCGTGGTTACAAGTTCTCTACCTATGCAACCTGGTGGATTCGTCAGGCTATTACGCGTTCTATCGCAGATCAGGCTCGTACTATTCGTATTCCGGTTCACATGATCGAGACGATCAATAAGCTGAATCGTGTCTCACGGCAGATGCTTCAAGAGATGGGCCGTGAACCAACGCCAGAAGAATTGGGCGAGCGCTTGGAAATGCCTGAAGACAAGGTTCGTAAGGTTCTGAAGATTGCCAAAGAGCCGATTTCCATGGAAACACCAGTGGGCGATGACGATGACTCGCACATGGGAGATTTCATCAAGGATGACGCGATGATTTCGCCTATCGATTCTGCCACCGGTGAAGGTTTGATTGAAACTACGCGCAACGTTTTGGGTGGTTTGACAGCACGTGAGGCTAAAGTGCTTAGAATGCGCTTTGGTATCGATATGAATACCGATCATACCCTCGAAGAAGTAGGGAAGCAGTTTGATGTTACCCGCGAGCGTATTCGTCAGATCGAAGCCAAGGCTTTGCGTAAATTACGTCATCCCTCGCGCTCGGAAGCATTGCGTTCTTTCATGGACGAATAATATTACCGACGCCTCGTGCTGATAAAATGGCTTTTATTATGTGACCCGGTCTTCAGGCCGGGTTTTTTTATGCCTGACTTTTTATGAAGCGTAATTCCGACCTCATGCATGCATTTTAGTCATCCGGCGAACTATCGCGTTGTGCTTCTTCCAATAACCAATCATGAACAGCACGTATGCGAGGATCATCCAACGCGCCCGCCGAATGGACAATCACATACCGCTTCCCGGTCGGTATGGCGTGGCGCAAAGGCGCTATGAGTGCTCCAGAGGCCAATTCATCAGAAATTAATGTCCTTCGGGCAATAGCAATACCCATGCCCGCTATGGCTGCCGCCATGGTCAGGCTATTTCGATTGAAGGTATAACCCCTGGCAACACCCAGGCCGACCTCTCCCACAGCTTTCAGGTAAAACTCCCACTCCGCATACCGACCACTACCACGCCAGGCGGTCACATCGTGTAAAAGCGGGTAGTGATTCAAATGTTTTATGTGGTGAAGAGAGGGGCGACCTCTTAAAAGCGAGGGCGCGCACACAGGAAAAATTTTCTCCTCCAGAAGCTCTGTCGTGCGCATGCCCGGATAATTTCCATCATTGAGATCCAGTGCTAGATCAAAATCATGTTCTTTCAGGGGGTGGTCACTATCTTCAGCTCTCAAGTGAAGTGAAAGATCCGGAAAGCGGGCTTTTAGCCTTGGCAGGCGTGGCATTAACCATTTGGATAAAAATGAGGGTACCGAACGGAGCCTGAGTTCCCCGCTCATTAATCCATGGGATAGTCTTTGAACTTCGGTGCTGACATCACGATAAGCACTTTGTACCGTAGCCGCCAGGCGAGCACCTTCGGGTGTTAGTTCTAGACGCCGTGTATGACGCAGGAAAAGTTTGAATCCCAGTCGTTCTTCCAGCTGCTTGATCTGCTGACTGATTGCTCCGGTTGTCACATTCAAGCGAGTGGCCGTTCTTGTAAATGACAACTCTTCCGCAGCAACCTCGAAAACATGCAGTCCTGCAAACGTTATCGTGTTTAGCCCTGACATTAATTTTCTCATGATTTAGTTTTTCTAAACTATAGCTTAGAAAGTATCCATTGTGGAGAGCATTAAAGCCAAGCATTCTTTTGTCTAAAGAGGCTAATATTTTTATGCATTAGCCACTCTAATGATAAATGTCATGCTGGGGAGCAAATCATGTCGATTAGTGTATTTGAGCTATTCAATATAGGCGTAGGGCCGTCCAGCTCTCACACCGTAGGTCCAATGCGTGCCGCTCACAGGTTTGTTGATGAGTTGGGTCAGTTTGCTCCTCTGGATGATGTCATTCGCATCGAAATATACTTGCATGGCTCACTCGCTGCTACCGGGGCCGGGCATGCTACAGACCGTGCAACACTAATGGGATTAATGGGTAAATCACCCGAGTCCATCGATCCACAACTGATTGAACCTTTTATTGAAGAAATAGTTGAATCTCAAACGCTTCGACTTGGCGACAAGCATATTATCTCGTTCGTTTGGGAGCGCGATCTTCACTGGGATATGGAACCATTGCCATTTCATCCCAATGCTATGACACTTTCTGCCTGCTATCGCGACAGGCGCCAATATAGTGCAACCTATTATTCTATTGGTGGTGGTTTTATTTTGACGACCGATGAAGTAAACCAGCAGGAAGACAATATCGCACTGAAGTCACTCCCCATTCCTTTTACTACAGCACGTCAGTTATTGGATCAATGCCGACAGAATCACATGAGTGTCGCTGAAGTGATGATGCGTAACGAGTGTTTCTGGCGTATGGAAAGAGAGGTGCGCTCATCCTTGTTGTCGATCTGGAAAGTGATGCAATCATGCATTGAGAGTGGGCTGCAACAAGAAGGAATATTGCCCGGAGGGCTCAATGTCAAACGCCGTGCTCCCGAGCTTTTTCGACGCTTGAATGATCCCGCGCGTCACAATCTGATTACGACTACGTTCACGGGTATGGAATGGGTGAATTTGTTTGCGCTGGCCGTAAATGAGGAGAATGCCGCCGGTGGTCGTATGGTGACGGCGCCCACCAATGGTGCTGCGGGTATTATTCCAGCGGTGTTGAATTATTATATTAAATTCCAGGGGAATACCGATGATAACGCTATAGTCGACTTCCTTCTCACTGCTGGCGCTGTAGGTATTCTGTGTAAGTTGAATGCATCCATCTCTGGCGCGGAAGTCGGGTGTCAGGGGGAGGTCGGTGTGGCCTGTGCCATGGCAGCCGCGGGGCTGGCCCAGATACTGGGCGGTAGTCCTGAACAAGTTGAAAATGCGGCTGAAATCGGGTTAGAGCATAATCTTGGATTAACATGTGACCCTATCGGTGGTCTTGTTCAAATTCCCTGTATTGAGCGCAATGCCATCGCTTCAGTCAAGGCGATCAACGCTGCCCAATTTGCCTTGGGGGGGGATGGTGAACATCATGTCTCCCTGGATCGCGTTATTCGTACGATGCGAGATACCGGGCGTGACATGCAAAGCAAGTATAAGGAAACGTCACAGGGTGGGTTGGCCGTTAGTATGATTGAGTGTTAATTGGCCTGGAATGAAAACGTTAACTTGGATCAAATGTGATCAACAGTGGCGATTGCAGACTATAATCGCCACCAAAGACTGCTTAATATGCAGCACATTTTAATGTGTAGTGTATTCAGCCATATTGCACTTTTGCGCAGCTCTTTCAAGCGTATCAGTGTTGCAGATGAAGGCCGCATTCACGGTTCGCTTCCCCTTTGGTCGGGTCAACGTAGTCAAATTCATTAGGCAGATCATGGCGGGTCAGATAGTCATACAGATCCTTGGGTGTCCAATAGAGAAGCGGGGCCACCTTGATCAATCCGTCAGGATTACGGCTTACAGGCTCCATTTCAGCACGCACGGCACTATCGGTTGCACGCAGCGCTGTTAACCAGACATCCGGGTTCATCTCTGTCAAGGCCCGTGCAAAGGGTTCCAGCTTTACTTCTTCCGTGAAGGCTTCGTGACGTGAGTCATCCAGCGTTGGTGTTGCACCCTCGATTGCTTCACGATGGGCACGTGACCGCTTGGGCAAATATGTAATCAGGTTCAGGTCAAGCTTCTTGCGTAATTCTTCCACATAACGATAGGTGGCTTCGGTGTTGTAGCCGTTATCCATCCAGACAATGGGTATGTTGGGCTGGATCTGCGTCACCATATGTAAAATGACTGCTTCAAAAGGACGGAAGTTGGTTGTGCAGATAGCTTTTTTGTCAAGGGATAGTGCCCATTTAACCAATCCTTCTGCATCATGTCCCAGTTTGTCGTTGATCACTTGGATATCGATGGATTGCTTGGTCGACATATTCAGAACTCCTGTGGGCATCACGCCATAAATATAATGGTATCTACATTACCAAATATTGTTGAGTGCAGGTAATCGCCTTTTCTGAAAATTGAAAAGGCTTTGTTGTTCATCTTAATCCAGATGTATGAATATACCTTGTTGAGTCATTATTCTCATACGCTCGATTCAAGAGCAGCCATTAGTCGTTTGATTTTGATAATGCTCTCTTTGTATTCTTCAGTTTCCTGAGAATCGCTGACGATACCTCCTCCACCCCAGATACGAACGTTATTGTTTGTCATCACTGCTGTTCGTATAGTGACAGAGGTATCCATATTTCCACGGTAATCAATATAGCCAATGCTGCCACAGTAATATGATCGGTTGCATGTCTCCACTTCGTCGATGATTTCCATGGCGCGATGTTTGGGAGCGCCAGTGATCGAACCGCCAGGTAACGAGGCGGCCAGTAGATCGTGCGCATCCTGTTCGGTGGCTAGTTGCCCTTCGATAGTGCTGACCAAGTGGTGCACATTGGCATATGCAATACGCTTGGCCAATTGTGTGACTCTTACACTCCCGAGCGAAGCTACGCGCCCAATATCATTTCTGAGCAAGTCCACAATCATTACATTTTCAGCAAGATCCTTACGGCTGTTTTCCAACTCCATTGCGTAATGATTGTCTTCTTCAGGGGTAGGGCCGCGTGGGCGGGTGCCTTTGATGGGCTGAGTGGTGATGTTTCTCTGATCAACACGAATGAAACGTTCGGGTGAGACAGACAACAAGTGAAAAGGAGCCGTGCCACCCGTGTTTAAATAAGCACTAAATGGTGAAAGAGTTGCTTCTCTCAAGCGGCGGTATGCGCGCCATTCAGAGCCAGCATAGCGTGAGGCAAAGGCTTGCGTTAAATTCACCTGATAGCAGTCACCGGCAGTAATGTAGTTTTTGATTTTTTTGAAGGCATGGTGATAAGCATTGCGGGGCATGATGGGGGAAAAAACTGAAGTCAGTCTGAATGATTCAACATCGTTACTATTATCTGGCTTAACATCAAACAAGGCCATTATGTGTTCAAGCTGTATTTCATCGGCAATGATATAGCTAACGTGTTTTTCATGGTCCTGTACCAATACCCATGTATAAAGCCCTATCCAGGAAGTAGGGAGCTTATTGAAGATATCTGTAGATCTATCGTTTGGGGGTAGTCCTTCCAGGATGCGGCCTGAATTGTAACTCCAGGCGCCTATCAAGCCACAATGGAAGGGGATGTCTTCAGGTACATTTGAATTTTTATCAATATGAAGCCGGTTCAGCAATCGTCGTTGTGCTCCGATGAAGGATTCAGCCAACTTGGGATGTTGTGGTGAGTAGACTCGTCCCTGATGATCGGTCGTGAGCGTTGCGATGGGTTGGGCGCTCATGAAGTCAAAACGCCCACCTTCATTGGATGGCATGCCGCTGTCCAATAGAATAGCGCCTTCCAATTCATTGATTTGATTAAAGTAATGAATGGGATCGGGTTGGTATTTCACCGGATGAGCCTTAAGCGTCAAATGGTAATGTTCAGGAATAGGCATTGTCATTCATCCGGACAAAATTCAAACAAAGTGTTGTACTGATCTATTGCAAAAAATGCGGTATAGATTGACTGGTTCAAAAATTCAGTAAAGTGAATGAATTGCAGCATCAGTAACGCGTTAGTATAAGAATAAGTAGGTTATAGACAAATATAGAATGAAAGGATTCTTCAATGTTAAAGGCTTCATCTGAAAATCAGGAAGTGAGAACATTAGCCGAGAAGGTCTTTCAGCAATTGCAAGAGGCTATTGTAAGAGGGGAAATACCTTCCGGTAGCAAAATCACCGAGCCTGGTCTGGCTGAAGTCTACGGCATTTCGCGCGGGCCATTGCGTGAGGCGATGCGTCGTTTGGAAACCTATCGGCTAATTGAGCGTGAGCCACATGTGGGGGCTCGTGTAGTCCAGCTAAGTGTGAATGAGCTTTTGGAACTGTTCGATCTTCGTGAAGCTATGGAAAGCATGGCTGCACGCCTGGCTGCACGCTATATGACGCCGGATGAAGTGAATAACCTAAAAAGTGTTCTGAGCCAACATGACAAGCAGCAGGATATTCCTTCTCAAGAAGCGTATTTCCAGCGCCAGGGAGACATGGATTTTCATTTCCTGATTGCGCATGGTAGTCACAACCGCATGCTGATACGACTCTTATGTGATGATCTTTACTATCTGGTTCGTCTTTATAGAACCCAGTTCAGTTCGAAAGGGGATCGTTTCCGTCGTGCCTATATGGAACACCAACGTATTACTGAAGCCATCGAAGCGGGGGACGAAGAGCTGGCTGAGCTTTTGATGAAGCGACACATTGTGGCTTCACGTAAGGCAATCACGGAACAGTACTCGAATGCGCTTTCGGCGCAGGAGATTTCGTAATCAGGAATAAAAGTATCCGTTCGAAAAGCAAA
>Ga0157360_1000240_pt1 | contig 22696 bp, 17 predicted proteins | sample AttlaeALBM1_FD_111483 | JGI IMG/M metagenome (GOLD analysis project Ga0157360, IMG submission 111483) | Fungus gardens microbial communities from leaf cutter ant in Ribeirão Preto, State of São Paulo, Brazil - Atta laevigata ALBM1 | ecosystem: Host-associated > Fungi > Mycelium > Unclassified ...
CGTGCATTCGCCGATATGGTGCCCGCGATTCTTCCCAAGGAACACAACATGTACGAGGCGGCTCGTAAAGGTTACTCAACAGCAACTGATCTTGCCGATTATCTGGTACGCAAAGGCGTCGCATTTCGTGATGCTCACGAGATCGTGGGTAAATCCGTCGCATACGGTATCGAACAAGGCAAGGATCTTTCCGAACTCTCTCTTGAAGAACTGCAACGTTTTTCAGACATTATTCAGGAAGATGTCTTTGAAGTGTTGACACTCGAAGGCTCCGTCGCTGCACGTCACCATATTGGAGGTACCGCACCGGACCAAGTGCGAGCCGCTGCCCAACGCGCGCGCGAAGCGTTGGCTCAACACTCACCGGCCGCAGCACGTATCATTGGCCTTACCTCCAATACACAGGAAGCATCGCTATGAAATCATGTCAGTTACGTCTGGCAACGGCTGCTCTGCTCTCACTGGTCAGCGCTGCGTTAGCAGGTTGTGGCCAGACCGGCCCGCTCTATATGCCCAGTGATGAAGCCGCGAGGGAACGCTACGATCCGGGCAATGCCTATGGGTTGCCGCCCATCAATCGCCACGAAGCAAATGAGCAAAAACAGCAGGAGAATGCTCAGGGCCATACGCATCGTCATTATCATAGTCATGAACAGGCACCTCAGGCAGTACCTGCTCCAAGTACATCAGCGACCGAAAATGCCGTGCATGGCGCCGGTGCGCCTGCCAACGATGCCTCGTCTGCATCCGGCATTACCTCAGCTGCGGCTGGAACGGGAGCCCCTGAAGTCAGTGGCGGTATTTCCTCGTCCAACGCAGGTACAGTATCGCAGGGGGCATCGGCTACCGCTCCGCAGTCAGATGCATCGGCTGTGGATAATACTCCTTCTGCCCCAGCGACTTCTTCAGCACATACTGCTCAAGAAAATTCGCTACGGGATACGTCAGTAAAACCAACCTCGGCTAAAACAACGTCAGTCGAACGTGCACCGCATAATACAAGCGCATCGGCAGGAGTGCCCACTGATTCACATGCCCCTTATGAGGACAACTCTTCAACGGACAATCAACCTGCATCCACAACATCATCTGCCAGTTCATCTGATACGTCACCCTGGCAGGGTATGCAGTTCACGCCTTATAGTGCGTCCAGCGAAGGTAGCGGATTAAATATTCAAAGTGGCACACCGAACTCCCAGTAATATATTTTTAGAAGATAGCAGGTGAAACATCCCCATGACTGACTACGTGGAGCGCCGCACAGGCCTCGTGCATATGGAAAATGTTCCTCTAGACAGCGTTGCCAAACGCTTCGGAACGCCTTGCTACGTCTACTCTCGGGCAGCATTCAGCACCAACTTCCAGGCCTACCAGAAAGCGCTGCATGGGATACCTCATCTGGTCTGTTATGCCATGAAGGCCAATGCCAATCTGGCCATTATTAACCTGCTTGCCTCATTGGGTGCGGGGTTCGACATAGTCTCCGGTGGAGAGCTACAACGCCTTCTGGCCGCCGGTGGGGATCCTTCTCGGGTTGTATTTTCCGGCGTGGCCAAAGCACGTCATGAAATTATCGATGCACTACAAGCCGGCATCAAATGCTTCAACGTTGAATCACTGGCGGAGCTTGCGTTAATCAATAGGTGTGCCGAATCGCTTGGGCGAGCAGCTCCCATCTCCATCCGGGTTAATCCCGATGTAGATGCAGGGACTCACCCCTATATTTCCACCGGCCTGAAAGAAAACAAATTCGGTATCGCTATCGAAGAGGCGGTAGAAGCCTATCGCTGGGCTAACGAGGCTGAATATTTGGACGTCGTGGGTCTGGACTGCCATATTGGTTCTCAGCTCACTGATGTTTCCCCTTTCATGGATGCATTGGAACGTCTGATTGGCCTGATCGAACAGCTTAATGAGTTCGGTATTACGCTGAAGCATCTCGATATTGGGGGCGGACTTGGGGTGAAATATCACGATGAAGTTCCCCCCACCCCTGAAAGTTACCTTCGACCCTTGCGGGAGCGATTGGCTCAACATTCCATGACGCAACACCTTGAAATCATTGTCGAGCCCGGTCGTTCGATAGCCGCCAATGCAGGTATCCTGCTCACACGTGTCGAGTTTCTCAAACCCACTGAGTACAAGCATTTCGCTTTAGTGGATGCAGGCATGAATGACCTGATCCGCCCTTCTCTGTATGGGGCATGGATGGGCATTGAGCGAGTGGATGAACGTGATGACGGTGAACCACGCATGGAAGCCTCTTTCGACGTGGTGGGGCCTGTATGCGAGTCTGGTGATTTTCTTGGCAAGGATCGTTCACTTACCTTGGCTGCGGGGGATTTGCTCATGGTCCGTTCGGCCGGTGCCTATTCGTTCAGTATGGCCTCAAACTACAATGCTCGCCCCCGCCCTCCCGAAGTCATGGTTGATGGGGATACGCTCCACCTGATTCGCGAACGTGAGACTGTCCAACAGCTTTGGGCAGGTGAACACCTGCTTCCACCGTCTGAATGAGGCACTGCCATGCATGTACGTTTCAGCAAAATGCACGGATTGGGCAATGACTTCATGGTCATTGATTCAATTACACAACGCGTTTTCTTGAATAAAGAACAAATCCGCAAATTGGCAGACCGTCACTTTGGTATTGGATTCGATCAATTACTGATTGTCGAACCCCCTCGCGACCCGGAAATGGATTTTCGTTATCGCATTTTCAACGCGGATGGCGGTGAAGTAGAAAATTGCGGTAATGGTGCACGTTGTTTTGTCCGTTTTGTTCGCGACCAACGGTTGACCACCAAAAACGCTATCAGGGTTGAAACTGCAGGTGGCCCGCTTACCCTTTCGATCACTCCCGATGAGCGTGTCGAAGTCAATATGGGGAACCCGGGCTTGACCAGCGAAAGTGTCCCTTTCACGACACTAAAGGGAGAGCCCGCAAAGGCAAACGCATATCGCCTTCCTTTGAACGCCCCAATAACGCTCGAAAACAACGCAACAGTGAATGAAGTTGAAGTAGGCGTTGTCTCGATGGGGAATCCCCATGCAGTTATTCGGGTAGATTCCGCACAACATTCGCCTGTTGAACGCCTTGGCCCGGTCATTGAGCAACACTCGCGCTTTCCGAAACGCGTTAATGTCGGTTTTATGCAAGTAGTTGATCGGCAACATATCAAGCTTCGTGTGTATGAGCGTGGCGCAGGTGAGACACTCGCTTGCGGCACGGGTGCCTGTGCGGCAGTGGTGTCCGGCATTCAACGTGGATGGTTGGATCACAGAGTCGAAGCAACGCTGAAAGGCGGCAAGCTGACAATTGAATGGCAAGGAGAAGGCCACCCCGTCATCATGACGGGGCCTGCGGTGAAAGTGTATGACGGACGGCTGGACCTATGAGCCAGCCTACCTCTCCTTCACCGAATCTGAGCGCAGATATCATCGAACGCTGGTTGTTTGAGCATCCTGACTTTTTCCATGGCCGCGATGCCTTGTTGGAGGTGCTCAAGGTACCACACCCTGACGCTGAGCATGGTGCGATTTCCCTGCTCGAAAAACAGTTATTAATGGCACGTGAACGTTCCAACCGACTGGATGATCGCCTGACCGCATTGCTGAACGCCGCACGTGATACCGAAATTCAGTATCGCCAGCTTCGCAGCATCATTCTGGTCCTGCTTGAAAGTGACAGTGTAGATGCGCTATTGCAGGGGCTGAGTGATCAGCTTAACGAACAGCTGAATATTCCAGCCATGGCACTTTGGCGGACTACCGATCCACATGAACAATTAGCGCAGCCCATTCATTCGCTGGATGAGTCGCATCAGGCGTTATTCAAACAATTGTTAAAAGGGCGGCATTGTGGCTGCACCCAATTAACAAAAGCGCAGTATCACTTTGTGCTACCGGATATTCTTGAGTCCGGCTCAATACGAGTGCATTCCACCGCCGATAAGTCGAAAGGCCTCATGCAGCCTGCTACCGCAAAAAATCAACGGGATTTTCCGGTACATCAGGCCGATAGCAATACACGTCCTGATATTTCTCAGGAAGAACACTTGGATACACCCTTCCAAAAAGCGATTTCTAAAGAGAGCCTCGCTGATTCGCAAAACGCGACCAATGCCTCCATTGCATTAACACGCATTGCCATTGGACACCAAACGGGATTTCTTGTGCTGGGTTCGCCCTCACCCACACGCTTCAATGCGTCATTAGATACGCTTTTTATTGATTACCTTGGACAGGTGGTGGGGAGGTTATTGCATGGGTTTGGTGGGAAATAGGTTGGCGATGCATCACGGCAACGACGCAACGTCATTGTGTCGAATACACGATATGCTCTGCCCAACATGAAGGGAAAAAGCACACCGAAATACTGCATTCCTACTGGAAGACTCTGTTGCCTTCCCATGCCTACAAGATTGGAAATGCACCATCAGGAGAGAGGCTGCTCAACCTAGGCCCTCAACTCTCTTATTTCACCCTGCTCAATCAATAGCTCATGGTCACAATCACCAAAGTTATCAAAACGATGCGCAGTTACCAAAATGATGCTTTCATTTAGATAGCTGGTTATGTTCTGCCAGACAACACCTTCTGAATGTAGGTCCATTGCATTGGTCGCTTCATCAAGAATGAGTACATCCGGCTTCCTCAACAAAGCACGCGCCAGACAGACACGTTGCTGCTCCCCTGCTGATAACTGTGAGGCGGGTGAAGATGGAGTAGCATTGGATTGAGCACTACCTTCCCACACTAACCGCCAAACAGTATCAAAATCTTTTTCGGAAAACGTACGATTCCCTAACAGAATATTATCCCTGACACTGCCCGTAATGATGATGGGGCTTCCGGCCAGATAAAGTACACGGCTTTCCTCACGGGGTTGGGCATAGAACACGTTATTCCTGAAATCGATATCTTTAATAATCACAGCCGAGGTATCAGTGTTCATTGAAGCACTATAAATGGCATTCAACAGACTACTTTTACCTGAACCTGAAGCCCCCCGAACAAAAACGGTTTCACCTGCACGGATTGCTTGAACCCGATGACTACCGCCCTGCTCATGATTGATTTCAATAGATGTAACAAGAGACGGATGTTTTTCTTCCTTCGGCTTAGTATCGAAAAGTCTTAAGTCCGAACATAGCAGTAATGACTGCATGGAAGATCTCACACGTGCAATGGAAGCCGATATATTTCCCATGGGAGTGATCAACCGGTCCAGAAAGGCGATCATCAGGAATATGGCTACCAAGCCGGACGACTTTTCGAAATAGTAGGCATATAAAGCCACTAGTCCATAAGAAAGCATCAAGCCCAAGGCGACGACTACGCTGCGCCACACTTTTATCTTGAAATATTTGTTATGAGCGGGCAGTGAATCTGAAATGGCATGATTCACATTTCTCATAAAAAAGTCGCTCGCATTGTATTCATTAAGCAATTTAGCATTGGAGGCCAATTGAGCAATATGTTTAGTGACATCAACATCACGCTCATAGGCTTTTCCCAATGCTGTAATTTCCAGCTTTTTGCCAAATGAAACCGCACCAAAATAAATCAATGCAGAGAGTGCCAACAATAGTGACGATTGCCAGCCAATAACCAGTAGGGTGGTCACTATCACAACGACACAGTCGATAATGATAGGCACAATACCCACAATAACACTGTATGAAATGGACATGATGCCCATCTCGGCCTTGTCAATAATCCCTAGTAATCGCCCGGTTTCCTCCGCATTCCGCTTGTCTTGCAATGCCATGGTTAACTGGGCTGCCGCCAAAGCGACCCGGGAACCAAACTTATAAGTCAGCACATAAGCAGTAGGATTAAACAGCAGCCAACGTATATTTTGCAGAAAATAGGCAATACCTTTCGCGGCTACAAAAAGGATGACAATCAGAGTCAGGTTGTGGCTCACCATCGAGGAGAAAGATGTGCCCTGAAGTATTTTTGCCAGAAGGACAGTGGACAGCGTTCCAATAATCGTAGAAAGAGAGAGAAAGAAAATAGCCAAGGCAAAGTTCAATCTGTCTCGTCCATCCATCAGGACAAACAAAAAACGCACTACTTTTTTCAAGAAACGGAAGGAAACCTGATCCAGTTCGTTTTTCATGGATATTCCTTGTTTTTATTCTTCGTATCAGGAGTTCCTCGAACTTACCATGCCGAAGAGAATTTCGATATCGGCATTTAGCACAGAGTAGGTTGTCCAGTCGCGCGATCGTTACAGATGCTTCTTGAAACAAGACACATGAAAAGCTTTTTTCGGGGCTTTAAGACAGACACCTTTGACAATTCTTGAGGGCGGATATTATAGTAATCTATAACCTAGCCTTGTACGCAGCGATTTGGTTCGCTGGCCGTTAAGGCCGAAAAAACCGGCATATGCCGGTTTTTTCATGTCTGAAGCATGGACTTGCGTAGAACAGATTTTTTTGTTGATGGTTACAATCTGTACTATGGGCTGCTAACCGGTACGCCTTATAAATGGTTAGATCTTCCCTCACTTCTTAACTATATTCTTTACGAACAGGACCCAGAGAGTACAGGGTCTCACTATCTGTATTTCACCTCTCCGGTGCAAGCCAAGTTAGCAACTCGGGGGAACGTGTCCCACCAGGCTCAAACGGTTTATATAAAAGCACTGAAAGCACGTGGCGCCAAAATCATAACAGGACGTCACCAACTTGAGTTTGCTCGTGCCCACCGCTTTAACAATAAATCGATCTATCCTTCTAGACAGGATCTGGTCGATATTTGGAAATTAGAAGAAAAAGAGACTGATGTCAGTATAGCCATTGAAATGTATAGAATGGCATTTAAATCCACCGTATCTAATGAGGACAGTGTCCAATTGGATCAAATAGTCCTTGTTTCAGCGGATACTGATATGACACCGGCATTAAAAGCGATTCGTGAAGATTTCCCATCCATAAGGTTAGGGATTGTTTTGCCGCGCCAAGAAAAAAGCAAACGCCCTATACCGGGGTCACTGATACGCTGGGCTGACTGGATAAGACGAACCGTCAGAGACGAGGAATTATCTACACATCAGTTTCCTGAGCGTGTCGCAACTCATAAAAAACCAGCTATCAAGCCTAGCTATTGGTAGTCATATAATTAAAAGCTATCTGCCATTACTCACTTCTTCTCCTCCCCTCAAGGCTGTATCCTGAATAAAATACTCCCCATCGAAAGTTCGATTACAAGGAAGCCTAGAATGTCCAGTACAACCTCACTTGAGGCACAATACGCCGACCTTGACCGTTTCCTTGATCGGTTAGCCCAACGGCAACGCGCTACCACAGTAGATGCCTATCGCCGCGACCTCACCCTCTTTCTACAATTTGTGGAAGAACAGAGCATACCTCTACAAGGACGATGGGCGTGGTTGGACATTCGCTGCGTGCGACGTTACCTGAGTCACGAACGTGCCCGAGGACTTAGTGGCAAAACGATTGCCCGCCGACAGGCAGCGCTACGGCGATTCATTGACTGGCTAATGGAGAATGACCAACTGGCACAAAACCCGGCCAAACTGCTTGAAACGCCAGTACCCACTCGTTCGCTCCCTCGCCCTATCGATGTTGATCTCATCCAACAGTTCATGGATAGCGGACACGATGGCTCACCATTAGGCATCCGTGACCAGGCCATTATCGAACTCCTCTACTCCTCGGGGCTACGTCTTTCCGAGTTGGTTGGACTGAGTCTTCAGGACTATGATGGACAACGGGTCCGGGTGATGGGGAAAGGGGGCAAGCCACGGCAAGTGCCTGTGGGCTCGCGTGCCCAAGAGGCACTGCACCAATGGATAGTCAGCCGTGCAGTGCTCGCCAGCCAGGGAGAAACAGCCCTTTTTGTCGGGCAACGCGGTACACGCTTGGGGGCACGGGCGGTTGAATTACGTCTGAACAAGCTGGCAATGGAACGCGGGCTACCAGAGCACCTGCATCCGCACAGGCTTCGTCATTCATTTGCAAGCCACTTGCTGGAATCCAGCCACGATCTACGCGCCGTACAGGAGTTATTGGGCCACTCCCACTTGAGTACTACGCAAATCTATACACGTCTGGACTGGCAGCATTTGGCAGATACCTATGACAATGCTCACCCTCGGGCCCATCGTCGGCGTCAGCATTCATCACAGTAGATAAGTAAGCTTGAAGAAACCTCGGATCAATTTCCAGGAAGGACTCAGACTAAAAAAGTGATCTATACTTTTAAGCTACTGTGTTCAGGCGGCCAATAGGACATCGCCTGAGCCCTGATCAATGCAAGACTAAACGCAGTAACAGAAAGTCATAAAAGCGAAGTTTTACCGCATTACCCCCATTTTGCTTCCGATCATGAAGCCTGCGAACATTCACCCAAAACAACATGATGCCTATACATGGATAGCACACCCTTATCCCCTCGACTCGCCCGCTTTCTTCCCTGGCTCATGGCGACGGCTTTTTTCATGCAAGGTCTGGATGCCACTATCGTTAATGTTGCCCTGCCTTCCATGGCGCAAAGCCTGCAGCAGAACCCTTTGCAGATGCAGTCCGTTATCATTGCTTATCTGTTAACCGTCGCCGCATTGATTCCCGTCTCTGGCTGGATTGCCGAACGTTATGGCACTCGACGCATATTCGCCGGGGCTATTGTGCTGTTCACGATTGGGTCGTTGCTATGTGGCATCTCGGATTCACTGGTATTTCTCGTCCTTTCGCGAATACTGCAGGGGATAGGCGGTGCATTGATGGTGCCAGTAGGAAGGCTAGTGATTTTGCGAAGCTATCCTCGTGAACAGCTGGTCAAGGTTATGGGCTTTGTCACACTACCAGCCCTATTGGGCCCGTTGGTTGGCCCGACACTTGGAGGGTGGCTGGTACAGGCGCTTTCATGGCACTGGATCTTCCTTATCAATATTCCCATCGGCATCGTGGGTTACTATTTTGCCGGTAAATTTACCCCGAATTTTCAACGAGAAGAGCATCAGCATTTCGATTTGTTAGGGTTTGTGCTTTTTTCAGGCGCAATGGTCGCGATCTCAATGAGTCTGGAAGGGCTAGCCGATTTGCATATGGGCAGCGTGCCTGTTGTTCTGCTTTTACTGGTGGGCTGTGCTCTTCTGTGCATCTATTGGTTACGCGCCATCAGTATTGAAGAACCACTGTTCTCACCGTCGCTTTTTAAAATCCGTACCTTTACCGTCGGCATTCTTGGCAATATTTTCGCCCGTTTAGGCAATGGCGCCCTTCCATTTCTGATACCACTTAAATTGCAGGTCGGACTGGGCTATTCGCCAATCAAGACTGGCCTGACCATGATCCCTCTCACCTTGGCGGCCATGGCGGCAAAGCCAATTGTGCAACCTATCCTGACACGCCTTGGCTATCGAAGAACCCTGGTTATCAATACGGTACTACTAGGCATCATGATCATGGGGCTGGGCTTTATTGGCCCCTCTACGCCAGAGGTCATCATTTTGATTCAGCTCGCCATTCTGGGGCTAATCAACTCGTTACAATTCACCTCCATGAATACGCTAACATTGATTGATCTCAAGGAAGATAATGCAGCAGGTGGAAACAGTATGCTGGCCGTCGTGATGCAGCTTTCCATTGGGATGGGCGTCGCAAGTTCTGCTGCGCTCCTCGATGGGTTTAGCGGTTCCGTTTCACCCGACAATACACAAATCATGCACGCATTTTTCGCTACTTTCCTATGTGTGGGAGGGATTGCTATTCTCGCCGCATTCATCTTTTTCCAACTGCATGCAGGTGATGGTCGCGTTCGTGCCCGCAAGAAAAAAACGGCATAATGACGAGCATCCAACACTGTATAGTTCCCCTTTTTCCAGCCGAGGAATACTCGATGCACCTTGAAGCTATCACCTTTGATATAGACGATACCCTTTGGGATAACGTACCCGTCATGATCGAAATGGAGAATGACCTTCAGGACTGGCTGGAGAAAAAACTGGGAACACCACTCAGTGTTGGTATTGATGAAAACAGAGTAAGACGCATGGCGTTTGCACAAACGTTAGCCGGAACAGAGCGTCGTGGCGATGTGACTTATGTACGTCGGAAAGTGCTGCATGACATCATTTTGGAAATGGGGATAAAAGAACCTGAAGCGAATCAGCTCACAGAAGAGGCGGTCGCTCATATGCTAACACTCCGGCATCGGGTCACCCCTTTTCCTGAAGTGGATGCTATTCTGCAAACCCTGAAACAGAATTATCGTTTGGCGGTTATTACCAATGGCAACGTCGATGTTAACAATCTTGCCTTAGGGCAACATTTCGATGTCTGCTACAAGGCGGGCGAAATCGGCATGCCAAAGCCCGATACACGCATTTTCCTTCATGCCCTCAAGGCGCTCGGTGGAATCGATCCCCACCATGCCATGCACGTCGGGGATTCATGGGAGAGTGACGTTGAGCCCGCGGCTGAACTGGGAATGCAAGTCGCCTGGATTGATATCTTCGATGAGAAACGGGCGCTCCCCAACAACGTACACCGCCTGAGACATGTCAGAGAACTACCCGATTTGTTAAAGCACCTTGGGCAACTTTATCCTGAATGAAGAGCGCGTTAACGCCCATAACTATTACGAAAATTCTGTATACGAATGTTAATACGAGCAGTCTTGAATCAGGCTTCCTCCAGCAATAACTGATTCAGGCAACTTTCCAATTCAGCGACACCCTGACGTTGAAGAGAAGAAAATAGCTGAATGGACACATCAGCGGATACAGCCTCGAGCTCTCTCTTCACTTTATGCAGCGTATTCATCGCTGCACCCCGCTTCAGTTTATCGGCCTTAGTCAACAGAATATGGAGAGGCAACTCCGCGGCGTTTGCCCACTTCACCAACATCCAATCGAATTCAGTGAGTGGGTGACGAATGTCCATCAGCAAGACAACTCCCCTGAGTGCCTGGCGACGCTGAAGATAATCCGACAAATGACGCTGCCATTCGTTTTTGACCTTTTCAGGGACCTTGGCAAATCCGTAGCCGGGTAAATCTACCAGGCGGTGCTCTTCGTCCAATGAAAAGAAGTTGATCAGCTGCGTACGCCCTGGCGTCTTGGAGGTTCGCGCTAATGACTTCTGGTTGGTCAAGGTATTGATGGCGCTGGATTTACCTGCATTGGAGCGCCCGGCAAATGCAACTTCAGCCCCTTCATCTGGCGGGCAAGTGGCTACGGTTGGCGCACTTTTCAGATAATGTGCCAAATGGTAATTGAGCTTCCGCTTGGGCTCTTGTGGGGTGAGGTCTGACATAAGAACCTACTGCTCCAGTGACTTTACAATGTTGTTTAGCGCTGATCAGTCGAGTGCCATCATTGCAGGTGACTATATGAAAATAACTATCTGTTAATGTCCCATTATGACGGCTAAAGCGGTGAAGGCATATAAAGGCCATCTTCAGAAATACCAGGCCACGCAGCCAATGTGCCCGCTTTTACGCAACAAATTCCAATAGACATCTTCAATATAAATAGCAATCATGACACAGAGTATCGCATTTCGTTGGTATCAAAGTGTACCATTGAAGTACAACAGTACGCGGAGATTTATCTTTTAGCATGGTGGGAACCGCTATCCATGCGAAGGTGTCTGAAATAACAGGCGATGACTGTCTATGTGGCCATGGTCGAGCTTCAGAAAAATTCGCTTATATTAATCAATAAGGACTGTCAGGAGAAAAAGTAATGCTTAAGAAGTTAGCGATTCTAGTCATCGCAGGAATGGCAGCACTGACTGCACTTACCTCTGTTGCTCGCGCAGACGATGGCTACCGAGTGCTTTCACAGCCGGTTCAACACGAGACTCATGGAAAGATCCTTGTGCAGGAAATTTTCTGGTATGGTTGCCCCCACTGTTATGCGCTGGAACCCAGTTTCGAGAAATGGCGCGCACAGCAACCCAAGGATGTAGAAGTATCCCTGTTACCAGCCACGTTAGGCAAAACATGGACGGAACACGCGCGCGCCTACTATGCGGCTGTTGACCTTGGCATTATCAAGAAAACCCATGATGCGTTCTTCAACGCTATCCAGCGCGGCGGGCAAACACTGCTTGCCCCGAATGATATCGCCAACTTTTACTCCCATTATGGCGTTACCAAAAAACAGGTACTGGATACGCTGAACTCTTTCGGGCTCTCCAACCAGATCAATCAGGCACACTCTGAGGTGCTGGGTTATCAGGTCCTGGGCACACCCACCATTGTCGTAAATGGCAAATATGTGATTGATCCGCAATCCGCGGGTGGACTGGAAAACATGCTGAATGTAACTGACCACGTTATCAGTATGGTGCGTGCTCAGCAAACTCACTCCTGAGTACAGCGGACAAAAGCTCCCTTGGAGCATCATCCTCCTGTCCATAATCCACAGAGCCCCCTGCTGGGGGCTTTTCTAATGAAGCAGGTAGAAACCCGTGCCGTCGTCATCTCAAAAAAACATGCCCAATACGATCCGGTTGATGACATTCAACCTTCAGGTCGGCATTAGTACTCAATCCTTCTATCAGTACTTTACTCATAGCTGGCAACATCTCCTACCGAATGCGAAACGTAACAAGCGCCTCGCACTAATCGCTGAAATGTTCAAGCGCTATGACATTATTGGACTGCAGGAAGTGGATGGTGGCAGTTTCAGGTCAGGGAATACCAATCAGATCAAATACCTTGCCAGAAGTGCGCACATTCCATACAGTTACCAACAACTTAATCGTGACTTGGGCAAGTTTGCCCAACATAGTAATGGGCTGCTAAGCCGCTTTCCTGTCACTCTTGTTGAAAACCATAAGTTACCAGGCCCCCCTGGGCGAGGTGCCATGCATGCGCAATTAGGTGAAGGGCCTGATGCATTGCATATTTTTGTGGCTCATTTGGCCCTGGGCCAGAAAACTCAGGCTAAACAGCTGGATTATCTCAGTACACTAGTGGCACCGCTCAAACATGTGGTTCTGATGGGAGATCTGAACGCGACAAGTGAGCAATTACGCAAGCACCCCCACCTGTTTGATGCCTTGAACCTGAAAGCACTTGAAACCTTGCTCAGCTACCCGGCCTGGCAACCCAATCGGGCGCTGGATCATATTCTTATTTCGAAGACACTACGGGTAAAACAGTACCATGTACTGGATCAGTTGTTTTCGGATCACCTGCCTATTGCTGCAGAAATCAGCTTGCCCAAAGCATGTCTGGAATCCATTTCGGCCCCGAATATAAAAACACATCCGAATGTCATTAATTGAATGGCGATTTTGAAAGATATCAGTAACAAGGCGCCTTGGGCATAAGTATAATCGTGGCTGCCCCCATTATCAGCGCGAACAGTGATGACAGAAATAAGCTGTCAGCAGCAATCAAGTTGTATCATCAGATTGTAGATAGCTGCGCTTCTATTACCGAATGAGCATCACCCAATTTGTAAACACCCTTAACCTCAAGTGAACACTCACTGATCATGCTTTTCATCTCGGCATTGGTTCTAAACAGGGTACCTTCTTGACATATGACGATTTGCAAGAGCGCATTTACCAGTAATCTCAAGGATTTCTCCTCTTTTTCAACCAATGGTTCTATCACCAGAAGCGTCGGTATCCTGGCCGAAGGATTATCTTTTATACGCTTTTTCAATGTTCGAGCTATGTTGGATAGCAAAGTAACACAATGTTTGGTATTCCAGTTATGCAGCACATTCTTGAGTATGTAAACATCTGCTTCGGCAGGGATATCATCGAAAAAACTACCTGCTGTGTAACTCAGCCTGTCATGGAAAGCCTCACGAGTCGAAACATCATTGCCCGCACGCTGACACACTGTCTCTCGGTCAAGAACACTTCCTGATATATGCGGATAGGCCGACAATATTTGACGCAGTACGATGCCACTACCACCCCCTATATCCATGACGCTATCTACATTGTCGAACAGTGTATTGAATTGTGAAGCCAACTGTTTGCCCACATGCCTTGAGATATCCTCCATGGCGAGATCATAAACAGCACCGCGTTCCGGATGCTTGTCCATATAACGATAAATAGACTCACCATAGGCTAATTCAAATCCGGATTTACCTGTTTTAACGGTATCAGGTAATCGGGCCCAGCTTGCGTCATATTCATCTCCAGCCAACATACAATAATGCCGCATGGAAGACGGGTGGTCGGATTTCAACTGTTCCGAGGTAGGCGTGTTACTGACAAGACCATCACTGGCAATACTAAAAATACCCACACCATCCAGCACACGCATCATCATTCGAAAGGTATCAGCATGCACATGACAAAGCTCACTCAATTCATCCAGTGTTCTGCTTTCCTCTTTCAGAAGGTCGGCAATGCCCAATGTAGCTGAAACAGAAACGGCCTTACTCACCCAACCAGACCCCATAAGCTGCATCAAATCCATGTGACAATCCTTTTTGTAATATGGCTATCGACGTTGGTTATCCCATTGAAAACAGAACTATCAGGTAATGTTTATTGGCCGGTTCCAACATTACTGAGCCTCTATATTTACAAACGCATTTAGAGACATCCATTGCTAAAGATCTGGCCTTGACCTATCTCACCCTTTATTGGACATGCACAGATACCTCACTGGATAGGCCTGCTGGAATGGTGACCGCTTTATCGAATACAATCTTCACAGGCACACGTTGTACGATCTTGGTAAAGTTCCCCGTGGCGTTGTCGGCGGGCAGTAAGGCAAAGGTAGAGCCTGTCGCTGACGCCAAACTATCCACGTGTCCTTTGAAGGTTTTATTTGGATAAGCATCAATCGAGATATCAACCGCCTGCCCGGGATGAATATGCCCCACTTGTGTTTCCTTGAAGTTGGCAACGATCCAGGGACGATCATTTGATACAATGGAAGCCAGCGTATCACCTGCCTGAACCATATCGCCGGGTTCTACCGACCGATTATTGATATAGCCAGACATGGGTGCTCTTATTTCGGTATAAGCCACATTCAATTCAGCCTGACCTAACGCAGCCTGCGCAGAAACAACACTCGACTTGGATTGGTCAATTTTTGCTGACAACGTTTTTAACTGCTCTTTTTCCGTTATCAGCTGAGCTTTAGCCTTAAGATAATTTGCCTGGTCCACGGAATAGGTCATCTGCTGCTGATCGAAACTTTCACGAGAAGAAACACCTTTATTCACAAGCGTTTGATATCGATTAAACTCTTGTTGTGAGTTCAAGAGAGTCGCTTTGGCCGAGACAACATCAGCCTGATATTCCTCAATCGTTTTTAGTTGAACATCATAATTGGCTTGCGCATATTCCAGATCGGCTCTGGCAGAGTCCAGATCGGCTTTTCGTTGTTGCAGCGTTGATACAAATGGCCTGTCATCCAGTTTCACCAGCAATTGTCCCTTATTCACTTGCTCGTTATCGTGCAAGTAAGAGATGGCTGCATGGCTGGACACTTGTGCACTAATATTAGTGGTATGCAGAGTCGTATAAGCATCATCCGTGGACTCATAAAAGCGCCCAACCAGGAAATAATAAATTCCCCACCCGATAAGCACCACAACGAACAGGACAATCAAAAGCTTGATGATTTTCATATACATCCAAAACAATTATTGTGCGGTTGAAACATCAATGATCTGTTTCCCGAAGTGACGCGCATTCAAAATATCAGTCAATATTCGGGGGGCATTTTCCAACCCCTTTGTCACTGTTTCGTGATGAACAAGTTTTCCGCTCTTCAATGCATCCAATAGCCATTTATCAGATTCAGGATAATGTCGTACCCATTCGGTGACTATGAAAAAGCGATTGATAGGAGGCTCGGGCAATGACGAGAAGAAATCTGCTGGACCTGATGGATTCGCTCCCTTCCTGTCGTACGACGATACACTGCCACAGATGGGCACTCGTGCACCGGGATTAAGAAATCGAGCAACAATTGAAGACACTCGTCCCCCCACATTTTCGAAGTAGACATCGACCCCATCGGGGCACGCGTTTTTCAATTGCTGAGAGAAATCCGAGTCCTTGTAGTTTATACACGCGTCAAACCCCAAAACCTCTTTCACATACCGGCATTTTTCTTCTGTGCCAGCAATGCCGACAACGTACCCCCCTTCCTGCTTACCGATTTGCCCGACAATTGATCCAACGGAGCCCGAGGCAGCAGATACAACGAGAGTCTCCCCCGGTTTCAGGTGAGCAATACGATACATGCCAAAATAAGCCGTTCGTCCTGAAGTAGCGACTGTATTGACATAGACTTTTTTATCTACATCGGGATCTGGAACAGCATTAATCAAGACATCCTTTTCGGAGGCGATAATGTAAGACTGCCAGCTACAGAATCCATACACAGCGGTTCCGACAGGAAAATGCTCACTAGTAGATTCAACTACGTGACCTACCATCTCGGAAGGAATAGCGTTGCCTAATTCTACTGGGCTTACGTACGACGTTGTTCCTGCCAGGCGAGGACGGACATAGGGATCTATCGATACATAATCCACCTCAATTAAATACTCCCCCTTTTCCAGAGTGCGAATCGGCGCATGCTCTACTCTGAAATTTTCGACTTTGAGCTGGTCTTCCGGGTAGCTTGCAAGCGTAACGATTGTATTTTGCTTGTCTTCCATGAGAGGCCTCGTTTAATCTACAAGATCGTCCAGCTGAAGAACGCTTGACGTTGGGGTGTTCAGTGCATAGGAACCTGTTATTTACAAAGCCTGAAATCGGGCTTGAGGCCACTTGATACTGAAAACAATTAACAGCAGCGTCATCGGCCAATTGAGTAACATACAAACGTCCGAGGAAATTCCTGATGCACCACTGTTCACTACTAAAAGAACAAGAATCTTCACGGCATAAGTGATGCACCAAACTGTGCTAACTCTCTTCCACACATTGCGGTAATAAGCAGGGTTTTTCTGCTTCAAATTCAGTAGCGACGGACGGGCAGCCTCAGCGATGTCGCCAATAGGTGAGCGATCCAATACTTTTTCCTGAAATACGCACGCAAGAATAATGGCCAATGAGGAAAGAATTCCTACGGCTACATTCTCCTGATGGACGAAATGGAGTTGAGGCATGTATTCCCACACAAGATGGAAACTACCTAAAAGTAAAACGACGATAATCACGAAAGGTGAGGATCGTTTACGTGTGAAATGATTTAGCACTGCCCATACGACAGTAAATACGAGTGCAGCCCACATTCCCCAGAGACTACTGATCAGGTTATAAGCAACCAGAGGAATTAACACATCAAACAACATGATGGGTGACCGTAACACCTGCTTCATGATATTGGGTCGATCAGTCTTCATTAAGAGTCTTGCCTCAAAAATTGAAAGGAACTCGAACTTGCAAGTGCGATAACGGCAGCCACCAGCATCAACGCACCCATTACATAAAACATATAATTGAATGCCATCACCTCAGCCTGTTGTGTGATCCTCGACTGAAGAATTCCGAAGGCAAGTGCTTTCGTATTGGAAGAGACTGCCCCCCCTGCATGGGCGGCCATTCCTGCAACATCATTGATGAATGAGTCATAAGCACCACCCGTTGTGTGATTGACGCGCTCGCCATACTGCACGCCTTTCATCCAGGCAATGGAACTAAACCAGGTTGTTAGCAAGGCTGTCCCGAATGATCCCCCCAGATTACGAAATACATTGACCAGAATGGCTGACGAAGGACCATCCTCCTTTCTTACATGTCGCGTTGCTGTTATTGACAATGGCACCATGATGAAGGGTTGCGATAATGCCCTTACCAACAGGGACCAGCGCATTTGTGCGCCGGCATAATCCAGACTCATGTGTGAATTCATTAATGAGCTCAACGCCATTCCAAGAAATCCAAAACACATCAGATATTTCGGATTGATGCGTCTGACCAGAACGGGAATCAAGGGAAGGAAAACAAGCTGAGGAAGCCCCATCCAAATCAACACATGACCTACTTGAGTAGCGTCATAGTCCTGCACCATAATCAGGTAATAAGGCACCAAAAAGAGTGTCCCGTAGATGGCAATACCGAGGAATATGAAAAGAATGGCACCACTCTGAAACGCGTAATCGCGCAATAGCCACAGGTTGACCAGCGGCATTTGATTGCTTAATTCAGCCAATAGGAAGCCCAGAAAGGCGAATGCCGCAATAATCGAAAGCGTCACAATAAGCGGACTTGAAAACCACTGTAGACGCCGTCCCTCTTCCAATACGATCTCTGTACAAAACAGGAACGTAACAATGGTTAAAACTCCCCAACCATCAATCTTTTTCAAGACCTCCAGACGAATCGGCGTCAATGTAATTCCATAGGTGATACAGATAATCGATACAATCCCGGGCAATACATTGATATAAAAAATATAATGCCAGGACAGGTTATCTGTCAGAAACCCGCCCAGGGAGGGCCCCACTGCAGGTGCGAAAGTGGCAAGAACACTGAACATCGCCATACCTACAGGCTGTTTTCTTGCGGGTAATATCTCCAGTATCAGCCTGTATGAGATTGGTATCAGTCCACCACCAGCAAACCCCTGTAATGCCCGATAAACAATCATTTCATTCAGATTGCCTGCTGATGAACACAACAGGGACGCCAGCACAAAAGTCGCACTACAGATGATTGAATAACGACCTGTGCCAAGTGACCTGGCCAACCACCCACTCAATGGGATAGCCACTATCTCCGCCGTAAAGTAGGAAGTCTGCAACCATGAACTTTGATCCAAAGAGGCAGCTAATGCCCCCTGGATAACATTCATTGAAGAATTGGTCACCTGGATATCCAGAACAGCCATAAATCCACCAATCAACCCACCAATAATGCCTATCCATTGGCGCAGCGTGATTTCAGGTTCAGCTTCTGAATATGTGGACTCAGTCGTCATTACAGAGCTCTCTTGTTTGATCTCTGAGTTCAGTAGTTAGCGATGTGAGCACTTCTTCCTTCATCATGGAGATATGTGTTGCATCGACTTTAACGACCTTTAATGCCTTTGGCGCAAGGCGCTGCCACCCCAAACCGGGCTGATCGAGGTGATAACGACCGGGAAGAAGCTGCTCAGCCTCTGCAACGATAATGTTGCCAGGATAGTGATCGAGTTCGTACTGGTCGGATGCGGCAATATGGTCCATCAAAATCTGCAGGAAACTTGTGAATTGCTCGCTCGTGACCGACTCTGGTACCAATCCGGCTTGCTTGAAATAGCGCAGGAATAGGGCGCTACGCTCCACCTCGGTCATAGCCTCCAAGGCTTCACCACTGACTTTAAAATCATGACCGGTGAACAGCCCTATCTTGTAAGCAAAATAAGCCATGCGTTCAGAGCTGGTCAGGTCTCGTCCAATATCGCCCTGGACCGCGGGTGCCGGTTGATCAAGTACAACAAGGTCGGGGTACCGCCCCACCTGTTCACCAATCTGTCGCCCCATTTCAACCGCAATCGTCGCCCCGAGAGACCATCCACCAATCACCCAGTGGGACAATGCTTCGATATCCGGGAATTGTTCCAGGTAGTGCGCGGCTAGTGCGCTGATGGATTTATCGTAATCGTGGGCTTGTGTGAAATCGGAGACCTGAACGCCATACAATGGCGTATCCGTACCCAATCCCTTGATCATGGGCTGATAGCAAAGAATATTACCGCCCGCGGGATGCACCATTAACCAAGGCCGTTCGGTACCTTCTTGCGCCGCATTCAATACAGGTAGAGAGGGAGATCCAAATAACCCCATGCTCTCCTCACGCAGATCAATAGCGCGCGCAAGATTACGGATGGAGCCCTTTTCAAAGAAGTAACCCACCGTCATGTTGGTCCCGAACAGTGCATTCAATTTGACCACAATATCAAGAGCCAGAAGAGAGTCTCCACCCAGCGCCATGAAATCTTCTGTCACATCAGGCTCACCTTTATTAAGGACCTGAGCATACAAATTTGCCAAGTGTTGCTCTGTTTCTGTGTCTGGAGAGCAAATGTCTTTCTGCGGAAGACGTGCCGCATCCAGCTTTAACTTATTGACATCGATCTTGCCACTCGCCGTATAGGGCATTTCCTCACGCCAGATCCAAAACGAAGGACGCATGAAATGAATAAGTTTTGCATCTGCCAATGCCTGCAGACGACGCTGTTCCTGCTGACTGTACTCTCCGGCAATACAGGCTGTCAGAAAGTGTCTTTGATAATCATCTTTTGTTGTGAAAACAGTAACATTCGCTTGAGTAAAGATTGTTTGGAGAATGGCCTCCACTTCTGCAAGATCCACACGGAATCCACGGACTTTAACTTGTCGGTCATTTCGCCCCATGAATTCAAGCTCGCCCCGAGCATTTTTACGACAACGATCTCCTGTTAAATAAAGGCGTCGTGAAATATCCAAAGGGTGTGAGTGGAACCCGGATGCATTCTGCTCACTCTGGTAATGGGCCGTTTGTGTACCAACAACACATAACTGCCCGGGAATACCATTTGCCAAAGGCATTAGCTGATCGTCCACAACAATTAAATGCGAGCCCAACAACGGCTGACCAATCGAAAGAGTCGGCTTGTAAAAATCACATTCCGGTGAATACAAATGGGTTGAAACCCCTACCGTAGTCTCTGTTGGTCCATAATGGTTGATAATTCTACAGGCGGGGCGCAAAGAATGTATCCGGTGAGCCAATGAGCCAGGGCATGCTTCCCCACCGATAACCAACACGGATGACGGAATAATATCGGCATAGGTTTCATCCATCAGCAATGCATGCATTAGGGACGGGGTAATTTTCATGCAGTCGACTTTTTGATGACCGAACTCTTCCAGTAGAGACACTGGATCGTTCAACAGAGAATCATCGATAATCCATAAGGAGCCCGCATTGGACAGTGCCGAAAAAAGAACGGTATGCGCTAAATCCGTGGTAAATGAGGTCATCATCGCATAACAGGCACACGCAGGCAGGTCGAGCCTTGGGCGCACAGCGGTTATATAATGTGACAATTGTTCGTGGCTAACGACAACTCCCTTGGGAACCCCTGTTGTTCCAGAGGTATAAATAATGTAAGCCTGCAAGGAAGATGTAGTATCAAGTGCTGGTGCATGATATTCGGGGAGCTCATCTAAAAGGTCCAGGTCAACTTGAATATCGACCTTCGGAAGTGCTCTTGTTTCCTGTACAGCCCCATTGAATATCAGGCCACGGATACCGGCATCACGAATGATATAATCAATACGGTTTTCATCTGACTTGATATCTATCGGGACATAACAAGCACCCAGCTTCCATATCGCCAGTATACTCACTACGTTTTCTACCCCTTTGGGTAGAAACAATCCAATATTGTCTCCGGCTTTTAATGAAAGCGCGTGTAAATATCCAGCCAGCTGGGAAGAACGACGATCCAACTCCCGATAAGTGTATGATTCCCGACTATCATGAATTGCAACAGCATCAGGATGGTTGCCCACACTCTGTTTAAACTCATCCAGCACGGTATGATGAATAACAACAGGATTATCCAGCGAAGCTTTCCAAATCTCATTGATGCTCGCCGAGTCAAGGAAATGGGTATCCTTCAATGCCAGATCGGGGTCTGTCAGTAACTGTTCTGTATATAAACAAAAGTTATCAATAATCTGCTGTACGCTATCTTTTTCAAATAGACTGGTGCGGTAATACAAGGTCAGTGTGTAGCCTTCGTCTTCGGCATTATTTTCGACCCAAATATTTAAATCATTGCGAGCAATACCACTATCTACTTTATAGGGATAGTATTTGAAATATTGATTCTGAGTGTAATGCGGGAATACCTGATAAGTCATCATCGATTGGAACAAAGGAACCATCGACGCTGATCGTTCCACCTGAATATTATCCAGTATCATTTGATAGGGAACATATTCGTATTGAGTAGCTCCAGTCACACTCTCATAGACTTGCCGAGTAAACATCCTGAACGAAGAATTTTTATCGATCTTGTTTCGCAGGGGCAAGACATTCATGAAAATGCCTATCATGTCCTGAGTCTGAGGTTGCCCCCTGTTAGCAAAGGGCGCACCGATGACGATATCGTCCTGACCGCTATATTGGGCCATGAGCAGTGTCCAGACAGACAGGAGGACATGGAACTGCGTAACATGCTGCTGCTTACAATAATGAGAGATTCGTTCAGCCATCGTTGATGGCATGGGTATACTTACCGCCCCACACTTCCAGTCACTCTCCCTGGTCCTTGGGATATCGACTGGGAAATTGAGTGTTCCTTCCACACCTTCAAGACGAGATATCCAATAATCAAGCCCTTCCTTGTAACCGCCTTCTGTACGCCTTTGTGACTCCATTTGGGCATAATCAAGATATTCGAGGCTCCCCGGTAACTTTCTTGCGAGAGACTGCCCATTCGACAACATCAAAAAATTTTCCAACAAGCCTTTAACAATAAGGCTCATGCTCCAACCATCCGAGATGATGTGATGAAGGTCAGGCAAAATGGCCAGCTTTCGGGCTGATATAATCAGGAAATCAATACGTACCAATGGGCCACGCGCTAAATCGAACGATGTATTTTCAATCTGTTTCTTAACATATTCACTGACACACTGTTCCTTTTCACTTTCATCAAGTGCCGAAATATCCTTGATATAAACTGCTGCCGGAAGGTCACTGTGTACGTGCTGATATAACCTGCCTCC
>Ga0157360_1000242_pt1 | contig 22621 bp, 20 predicted proteins | sample AttlaeALBM1_FD_111483 | JGI IMG/M metagenome (GOLD analysis project Ga0157360, IMG submission 111483) | Fungus gardens microbial communities from leaf cutter ant in Ribeirão Preto, State of São Paulo, Brazil - Atta laevigata ALBM1 | ecosystem: Host-associated > Fungi > Mycelium > Unclassified ...
AAGAAGAAGTAAGACCAAACCGAGAGTGAGCAACATAGACAAGGAAGGATTTGTAAATGAGAAATAATAGTTGCCCATATGAAGATCAAGAATAGGGTGAATCGAAAATTGATCCAAGGGGCTGTCTATTAATGGGCCACTAAAATCAGTATAGCTACGGAAATAGCCTCGGATATAAGCACGGATGAGCCACATTATGCCGTAACGCTTTCGTATGGGTGGACCCAAAAGACTATTCTCCACCCCACCGTTGTTATTAATACTTGCTAATATGCTTTCCCAAGTTTCGCCCCTTTCACGTAATTGCTCCAATAGTATCTGTATGCGGAACTCCACGAAAAATTGGTTGCGGGGACCGCCCAGCAGCGACCTTCCCGTGTCCACCATGTAGTTGTCGAACGCATTAAATATAGGTTCCTTCACAAAAAGGAAATGTGCATCACAGTATGTCCCTGACGCAGGATTATAGTGCAGCATGGGCGGTTGTAATGAAGGAGTCCGTAAGGCCAGATCTGGAACTCCATGACCTGGAAGCGATGGAATCGACATTCCACGAGTGGGTTGATAAAATATTCTATTCTTTCTATCTTTCATATCCGTTGAACTCAATCTCATCATAGGGTAACTACATCTTTTTCAGCTCTGCTCCCGAAAAGAGAAAGGAGACTGATCTTGACGTCGGCGTGGGGTTCTACCCAATGAAAGCCATTTTTGAGAACGTGAACATGAGCGGTAGACTGAACACCCACACAATCTCGATTTGACAATTTAAGAAATGGAAGGATTGACTGTTTGATGGTATGAGACCGTTCATTTCGAAAAGTAGACAGGCTACCAGGACACGACCTTCGCACAATGGAAATGGCACTGCAGTGTCCCTAAGGGCCCCGTCTTCCTTTTCAGAGAGAACAGAATCAGAACATCTTTCTATATGATAATTTGAGATTGCTCTACCGGACCTGAGTAGGAAGTGTTGACTCATGCGAGTCACTCTTTCTCAGCTTTGACTTCTTGGCTTTTCATTGGTATCCGTCTTTCACTTAAGCTAAGCCATTGGCATGACCATTCGTTCTGCCCGATCGTCTTACTCTTTTTTCTACAGCAGCAAGGATCTCGCAATCTATGGCTCAGAAAGCAGGTTTCTGTTTGGTGTGTCGCTGACACTGCCTCTCTACTTTTCGAAATGAACGTTCGGGCTTACTACTCCTGGGGCTAGGGGACTGGTATCTACATCCGAGGCCACAGGCAGTTGTTCCTTAATGAGATTACTTTAACACACCCTGAGGCTTAAGAAAAGAAAGTGTGGAGCTCCGTGAAGAAGCAAGTTCAATTACTCAAACGTTGGAACTATTGTAAAACACATTCCGTCGCCCAAGTCAGATCATTGCCTACTGGCCACGGGGCTTATGAGGCCAGCGGAGGAGGTGGAGGGAAACGTATGAGATGAGGGATTTGCACTTGCTCCACTTACCAGATGTGAGGTAGTGAAATGCTTTCCTTCCATAGCTAACTTTCCCATAGCCGTAGTTCCAGTCTGACTCTCCGAAGCCTATGACCAAGAGTAAGGGCACTCAGCGGGCTGCACCGATTAGAGAGAGTACGTCGTCTATTCATTCCACTCATTCCTAACGTCCAAAGCTCAGAATTAATCAACCAAAGGTAAGAATTAATAAAGTTAATAGGAGGGTAGGCGTACTTAGGTTCGTAACATACCTTTCGAGGAATCCGATGCTTGGCTCCTTTACCCTTCATGGTTAGAATGGGTACCTCGCGACAGGGATCCATTCCATCATCCAGAGAGGAAAACGAGTTATGTAGGCAGTAGCCGTTAGAAATGCAGCGGTTGCTCGACCAAGGTCAATAAGACAGATCCGGATCCTAGCGGAGATGGTTCGATCGCTAACAAAGACAGGGGGGCAGCAGACTCCCAACAAGCAACTCCAAGAGCTCAAGCCCAAAGCCTTAGTAACGTAACGCGCATCCTCATTGCTCGCGTAAAGCAAGTGTAGGCTCGAAGGCTTAGAATGATAGCAAAAGCAGATGGCCCTTACTACACTAAGCGCTATGAGAGCCAATCATTAAATAAAAGAAGGCCTTGCTTCGGTTCAGGTCAAGCAGGAAGCCCAAGTGGAACGGCCTACAGAATCTGAATCAAAGTAGACCATAAGCCATCCTTTGGCTCTTTCTGTTCTATCGATACTTTGACTTCCTCGAAAACCTGATACAAAGGATTTGGTCTTCGACGTCTTCGAGCTATATATCCTCGCGTCACTCTGCTCATTGAATCCTATTCCACTAATAACTAATATAAATTCTTTCTCTTCTTTCTTTTCTCTTTCTGGGAAGGTATCATTAAGATGTTTTTTCCTTGACTTGCTGCATGAAAAAGTAAATCACAAGCTTCTGATAACGAGCGGGCGAGATGGGTAATCTTTATACCTTTACGTTTGTGTTTGCCCTTTGCTGTAAAGATGTAAGGAGTTATTCTAGGATTCCTTCTTTTTTCACTATGACCTAAATGAACTCTGACTTCAACCATCTGTTTCTTTCAATCCCAGATCTTTTTTCATTCTCCTATTGCCAAAATAAATCTACGAGTTACTTTGAAATAACTAATTGTTCCGATAGAACCTTCTGCCGGTAATTGATATACGACACAAACCTGAAAAACTTTTTAGAATTAGTGATTTGATTTATTCTGACTCGATCTATTAAAACATTCATAACCTTTAGTGAAAAAAGAAAGATAGTTAAAGGAAGAACGGGAACTCTCAGTTAAGAATCATGAAATTGCATAAAAGATGGTTGTTTCATCAGAATCTGAAATTGTCTCATCTCACATCAGAATCATTTCTTTTATTATGGTATAACATAATATCTCTTATTTCTAACTATAATAGGTTTTCGCCATTCAAGTTGTTTGGATGCACATACTTTTTGCAATCGGATACCACTAATCCTTTATACAACAACGTTTTCTTTCAGGCCTACCAACCAATACGGACCGTGTAGAGCTGCTTTCTCGAGCCCTTTCTTGATGAAAACTTCTTGCTTCGGTTGGAGTATTAAGAGAAGCTCTTGTCCCACATTCCTGTAAAATATTGATTCGTCATAAGCACGTCCTGCCCCTTCCGCTCGTAGTAATCCAATGAATTCTCTAGTTCCAAAAACATGATACATTCCATATCTTCTGAAACCAACACTTTTGATGTTACTTGACGCACAATAATCTCGATTTGTCTATTATGGATCTGTACTCCCTGGTATCGAGAAACCTTTAGGATCTTCTTCTTAACCAAAGAAATACGACTTTGGGCTATGGTTAGCTCAGCTCCAATAAAGAAAACCCAGGGTACTCCAAGTGGTATACATTCATTCCAACCTTCAACCCATCATATTAAATCAATCGAAGGCACTTCTATAATTCTACTTGAGGAAGACGTGGCTAGACCTCCATTTTCCATATAGAAAAGGAACTAATACACATCTCCTTTAGAAAAGAATTTCCCATAATGACTATGAATGCTTGTACCTGAAGTGACCAAATAAGGCTTAGCTGATCTTCTAATTCAAGAATCAAGATTCACTTGTGGGGCTTCTTTCATGGTGCGTACAGATATCGGTGCACACCTTCATTTAAAGAACATTTCTACCACTCTATCCCCCTTATGACATTTTTGAATCCAAGCTAGACCGGTTGTGTTTTGCCGATCGGTTGCTTACTAGCTTTCTAGTTGACAGGGACGGGGGAAGGGGAGATGGTCTATGTAAATTTAGGGATAGGGACAAGTGACCAATTACTATAGCTGAGGAGAGGAGAGTTTTGACTGCGAGGGAGGCTGGGGCGCGTCTGCTGGTATCGTATCCGCATTCGCATCTTCTTCGGCTTTAGCTACGGTCTGCTCCTTCCTTCAGTCAGTCCTTATTGATGGGCTCGTGAGCCACGTATGTAAGTAATTTATAGGAGATGAAGTCAGGATAGCTTATTGCGGACGCATTGACTAAGCTCTAGACTTTACTCTAGCAGCCTCACCAGCAGCACGTAACTATGTTTTCTTAGTGGAATGCTTGACACCATTACTCTAGAAGGTATAAGGTCCTAACTAAATGAAAAGACGGATTTCTGACAGGTATAAGAAATCTCTGTCTAGGGCTTCCCTTTTCTTACTCTTTACCAGAGAGAGATGGAGCACTTTCCCATTGAAAGCAGTCTGTCCATCTTTCGGAAGAGGGAATAGGATAGGCAAAGCAAGCCGAGTATTCAAGGCAGATGCATGTTCTCCCGGCTACCTCTAATTACTCCCAATATTATGTATGGGAAAGGAAGAGAGAGATGATAGAGGGGTAGATAGAACTTATAACTATATATTTCATATCTAAATAGGAATGAGAAGAGCTAAGACAATCAGACTCAACTGTAGAGTCTTGGATATGGATGGGTGAAAGAGAGAAATCCTTTCCAATTTCTTCTCTTTTTTACTTATCAATATGTGCTTTATAGCAAGAAGAGTAGTGTGTAGCCCTGGGATTTCTAAGCTAGCTCTGGCCACTACTTCTTTTCATCCTTACCTGGCCGTCAAACTACACTGAAATCAATGTCTGGTAAAGCAACTGAACTTAAAAACTACCATCCTAAAGAGGCGAAGAGCAAAAGAAGAGAAAGGGGCACTTTCACCCACAGGCTCGTAAGGGGAAGGGACAAATACCTTTACTTGGTCTAACAGTCCAAGAGCTCTCACGGTAATTGGATAGCAGGAAAGCTGGCTTGAACCAAGCCAAAAGGCGGTGTGTCATCACCTTGAACCAATGAATTCTCAGGGCAGTAATTCGTTACTTTCAATGAAAGAGCAGGTAGCTATAAGTTTCCCCACTCTAATAGTATTTTTGAGATTCAAGCTTATTTCCTTGAGGATCGCAACCCGAATCTTAGGATAGTCTACTTTCTGATAGTATAGGAATAGCAGTCACAGAGGGAGGATCACCTTGCGAAGAAGAAGCACGAGGCTCGCCCACAAAGCGATAAACAGAAGGAGGATGGGCATGCACAACGGATTTCAATTAGAAGAGAAGGTGCAATGGAAGCTAGCGAGCTATATGACAGCTATTCTGAAGTTAAGGATTTACTGGCTTATTTGATTGAAGGAAGGTTCCTTGACTCAACACACTGGATTGTCCTCTCTGTGGCAATGACAATGAAACTTTATTTCATGCATTAGTCGAGTGTGAGCATGCAAAATTGTTTTGGAGTGCAGCTCAGGATCTTTTTGATCTCAAGATGGCACGGTTAAACCCAGCTACATGGTCGCGGGACGTGTTGGATGCAGAGCTGATATCATGAGCAAACGGGAGGCGGCAATTGCAGTCTCTGTAATGTGGACCATCTGGGGGAGCCGAAACAGCTACAACCATGGCGATGTCAAGTACCAGCCGTTGAGGTCTGTTGAATTGGTTGATGAGCTCATTAAATCTCTGGTGATTCCAGCTCAGGAGGAAGCCGCCCCACCGGCAGTGGTTCAGAAGTGGGCTCGACCCGCTTTGGGATGGATGAAACTGAACACTGATGGAGCACTGAACTTGCAGGATGGAGTTGCGGGTGCTGGAATTGTTGCACGGGATAATACAGGAAAGTTTGTCACTGCTGAGTGTCGAAGATATGACCATATCAGTGATCCGAGCACAGTGGAGATGCTGGCGTGTAGAGATGCAGTCATGTTAGCACAATAAATTTGTGTAACCTATTGATGAAGCGTGTTAACCTCCACAATGGGGGCCGCCTTGTATATATTGCCTTCTAGGTCGGTTACAGGTGAAGCCATCTGCTACTTGATCTCCTGAAGGAACAAACCGAATATCCAGCAACCCTTGAGACACTCGTTCACGCACAAAGTGGTAATCCACTTCTATATGCTTAGTTCGCGCATGGAAGACTGGATTTGCTGATAAGTAGGTCGCACCAATATTGTCACACCACAAGCATGCTGCCCGCGGCTGAGCTATGCCGCGTTCCTTGAGTAAGGTTTGAACCGAAATAATTTCAGCAGTAGCATTTGCCAAGGCTTTGTTTTCTGCTTCGGTACTTGATCTTGAAACAGTTGCCTGCTTCCGAGCATTCCAAGAAATCAGATTAGCTCCCAAGAATACTGCCTCCAGTGGACTTGCGATCATCTGGACATCCTGCCTGGATCTGAGAACGCACTTACTCGAGTGGAATCTTACTTGCAAATTCGAAGACCAAGTCCCAAGGATCCTTTGAGATATCTCAATATGCGCTTAACTGCTGTCCAGTGCAATGAAGTGGGAGCATGTAGATATTGGCAAACTTGAATTACCGGAAAAGCTATATCCGGTCTGGTCAAGTACTGTAACGCACCAACAATACTTCGATACCTTGTAGAGTCCTCCGCACCTAGAGGCTCACCTTCTTTCGCCAATAATTTATCTGTTGTTGATAACGGTGTATTGATCTCCTTTCTTGCCGCTACTTGCGTTGCGAGCCAATCTTCAAACTGTTACGGAGAAGTCGTTTACTGATTAGCTGCTTGAACGTGGAAATATTTCCGCATATCTGCTCTTAGGTTAGTACGAGAACTCGACTCTACTCGGTTCTTTTAGGGGGCTCAGCACCCATGGCCAGCTGAAGTCAAGCGGGAAAACGCACAAAGAGAGGTGGCTAGTGACTCATGCCTTGGCCGAGGGAACGAAAGACAATCATAAAAGAAAGGAAGAAGTCGACATCCTGATTTATTATCATGCTTTGACCTTTCTTTTCTGACAGGCGAGTAATAAGTGTACGTGCCTTTCCCTTTCCATACCCTAAATCAGGTTTGATTTGAGCCTGGGTGGATACTGTATCAATAGACTATACTATGTCAGTACGGGACTAGAGACAGTAGGGGAGATCCTTTGATCACCTCTAAGGAAGTCTAGTCTGACTCTATAGGGTAGGAAAGAGCAAGAGAGCTGTACTCGTGTTATAGTCCTTCTTGAATAGCATAAAGCGCTAACTTTAAGAGCAGCTAAGAAGTAGACTCATCCCCGTGATAAGGTCTTCTTATAGCGTTAGTGCCGGGCACTTCTCTTTTAGCGCTTGCTGCTTGCGATACGATAATAGCTGTGTTATTGAGCGGGGGAAGGCAGATCCACTTTACGGGAAGGGGAAAGTCGACTAAAGTGGGTTAGCTGATGTCTACGGCCGCAATTCCTTTTCTAGCTTTTCTTGCAAGCTAGTTTCTAAGTTTCTAGAATCTGGCAATACTACAGCTTGGGATGACCACCAAGATGATGCTTCATCGAAGACCACACTCGGGATGTATAGCAAGGGTTGGTATTCGGGTCACAACACTTCCACCCTTTTTGCTCATTATCATATCCAACGAATATACATCGGATAGCTTTCTTGTCGAATTTACTTCGTAGATGACTGGGCACAAACACATAGCATACACAACCAAAAAAACGAAAGTGACTTCATAGTCTACTTGGTAAGGGGGTCGACGATTCCATAGCTTCTCGAATGGTGAGATTCCGCTTTCGAGACATCATAAGAAAAGGCGGCTAGGGCAGGGGTGCCATGTCTTAGAGGTTCCAAGCAATCCCTACCTTCTCTTCCTATTCCTAAGGCTTTAACTAGAAGTTAGTTGTAAGGGGATATCGATCAGGCAGGGGCGGGCTATATGAAAAGGTTAGGGGCAAGGAAGCAAGAGGGAAGGGAGTCTTTCCATTGAAAGCATGAGTTTAGAAAGTTGGAGTATGTTAAGCAAGTTCTTTTGTCAAAATGAATGAAATCCTAATTCCTTCCCAGCCGAGACACCAAAGGCGCATTTCAAAGGATGAATTTGAAACTTATACTGCCTCATTCTCTCGAACGCTTTCCTCAGATGAAGGAGATGTTGTTCCTCGGATTGAGCCATAATAACAATATCATCAATGTACACCTCCAATTCTCGGCCCACCATACCCTGGAATATGCTATTCTGAGTCCTCCGGTATGTGGCTCCTGCATTCTTGAGACCGCATTACTCTCCACTCATAGGCACCAACAGGACCAGGGCATCTAAATGCAGTCTTGTTAATATCTTCTTCGGCGATTGGCACCTGGTTATATCCTGAGTGGGCATCCAATCCAAGAGGCTCAATACAGAGTTACAAGCAGCCGAATCTACCAGTAGGTCAGCTATCGGCATTGGATACTCGTCCTTTGGAGTGGCAAGATTCAAGTTTATGAAGTCAACACATAACCGCTGACTTGCCATTCTTTTTAATCACAGGTTTAATATTTGGATATCCCCGGATGTTCAACTTCAAGGCTAGGGCGGAGATGCTCCATTAGTAAAAGACCAATCTTCCCATACCAATCATCTTCCTCGCCCACTCAATGAATCCATCCTCGATTGAACTAGGGCTTCGCTTCGCTATTGCCTCTCCTGCCTTGTGTAGTTCTCTCTGGACTGCTCTAGTTCCCCAGATCTTAGCCAAATCAGTAAAGTTCAATGCTAAGGATTGAGGGTGACCAGTGGTCTTATGTGCATTCGGAAGAACCAACCTAGACTAACATATAAGACCGAAGGGACAGACTCCTTTCCGAATGGTCTATGGGGCAGAAGCTATAATCCTCACTTTTTCCTAGCGTCTAGACACCACCTAACCTATTAGTAAATCAAGAAAGCATTTCACATCGTCTTGCGTGCATCAATTTTTGCTGCTTTCCGAAGATAGACTGAATGCTGAATGAAGAGAAGACTTATCTCCCGCCGTTGCTCGAGCCCGAGCTGCCGCTGTAGTGCAATGGGTCTTTCAAGGATCGAATTGGGCGTGATCCGGCTAATCCATTTTCTGGTTTTTGATTTCCTTCAATGCCGCGGGTGCATAGTCTGACTAGCAGGGGCAGCCCTATCAAGTAGAGACAAGACCAGCTGTTGAAGCTTGGCAGTGGAATCCAAGAGATAAGAAGTAGTATAGAGATAAGAGAACGGGATTCAAAGTAGTAGTAGTTGAAATAAGATAGAGCAAGCAAGAGTAGTAGTATTGGCAAAGAAGATTAGAATTATTGTATCCGCCGAAGCTAGGATCATTATCAAAAGGAAGTATTGGCAAGCTGCCCTCCGTCAATCCCCGTAACTAGTCAAGATAGGCTTTTCCAATGCCGGGAAGGAGGTCAAGGGCAACCCCTTGAGCGACTGAAGGCGAGCCCGGATCCAGAGTTTGATGTAAGCAGGTAAGGTTTTAGGAAGTGAGCTAGCTCGTGTTCATCATCGACAACGGTTCCTAGTAGTAGCTGTTTCTCAAGCAGTAGTTGAGGAATCTGTTGTTTGGATGAGAGGTTTGAGGATGGATTCCTTTCCTCTTGACTTTATCATCATTATATACTTGCTCTACCACTTGCATTATATCTTCATAGTAATACATAACTACTATTGAATTCCTTTCATGCCTTTATTCACAATACAATAATTCCAATCTCAATCATGTGCTTTGCCGAGGAGAGCGCTCGCTACCCGATCCCCTAAGCTAATGTAGTTCCCTGGTTGCCTACTAGATACCGTTTACGGCTATATCCGTGTAGGATGCCGAGGAAAGAGATAATTGATAGTTGCCAAAACCACGTAAAAGAAATGAGATTGAACATATGAGAATTCAACAAATGATGATTGTTTCATTATCAAATGCAAGGGATGTGGGACCAGGTTCTGTTATTAGAGTTAAGCGGTGTAGGAGCAGTGCCGTTCCTGTGTATTAGCTCGTTGTTAGCTGCCCCGAAGGGCGTAAAAGGGGTAAAAGAAGATAAATATTTCTCGGAAGCAGCTCTTCGCCTGTGGGAACTTGCTCTTTTCTTTTGTTTGAAAATGGATTGGATTGTAGCAAAGACCCGTTTTGAGCCCTTGGAAAGGGTATTATGGGTTGAGTAATAGTGTGTGTGAGTATATTTTCCCTTGCCCGAGGACAGTCTATCGATGAACGGATACTAGGAATCCTAGGAATAGTAGGAATAGCTCTAGCTCAAACAGTACCTTAGCCGTCAAAGGCTAGTGGCACAGGTAGGGCAAGTTGTCCCAAGGCTTGGTCCGAAGGACACCACCGCCCGAAGCAAACCCCTTCTTTGTGTTCGCGAATTGGCTTGGTGAAGCTCTTTTCTTTGCTGGGCAAAGGCTTACCTGGTTTACCACATTCATTGATGTCTCGCACGAGGAAGGACTGATTGTATGCTACGAAGAAATGAGATGTTCCCGTCCACCGCTGTTTCACAAAGCTCAAAGCGCCGCATACCACGTATGAGAGATCCGGTTGCTGAAGAAAACAAACCTGGTAGCATCATCACTCAAACCAACTCCGTATCTTTTCAAAGTACTAAAAAAATGAATATTTATTTCGCCTCCCTCTGCTAACCAGAATACCAAGTACAGTCAGTAAAGTAGCGGACTATCCATAACGCATTAAAGCTAAGTGGACAACACAGGTAAAAAGTCCCTGGCCGGCGAGATAAAGTAGGCTTCTAGGGAAAAGAGCTACCAGTTGAAGTTCCACTTCAGTGCCAGATTCAATAAAGAAAGCCGTGGCTCTTATGCTTTGATTTCCACTCGGAACTCGCTTGGGAATTCTTACGGGAACTATCTTTCGCTGTTTAGGCTTGAGTTACTACACTACGTTCCCCCACCAACTGTTATAGAACTTAATAGCAATTAAGCATAGTGATTTGGCATATAGTTATAAGTGAATTGGCATATAGTTCTAATATGAACTTACGAGTTAAGTTATGAGCTAGTATATATAGGTGTTCATCTCCTATCGATGAATGGGCTCGTCATCACCCTGTTGTAAATCTTGTTAGATATTGGTGATACGGTCTTCACCATTAATTTAGTAATTGGATTGTACTGTATTGTAACCCTATCCCTGTGTTTATTAACAAGCTGCTTAACTTAGATTTTATAAGAGCGTATACTGTGTGAAATAACACTCTTTCTACTTTCTATAAGTGAATTATTGACCCTAGTCTAAAGGTACCAGTATCTTTCCCAAGCACCAACTCGCTTTCGATTTTATATGTGGCCTCCCTTTTTCCTTGTGTTAAAAGTGCCAACTTCTTAGTTTTCGTACTTGAATTCGGAATTGGCAAAACTTGATCCTATTTGACCTACTGTATAGATAGCCCTATTTAATAAGTTGCTCCTATTTTGGTATTTCGTGCATCCGTTTCCACCATCCATTTCTGCCTCCTGGCTGACAGGGAATGTGTATCGTGTTCTAGTCTCTTCGAATCAATCAATATGACTATCGGAAGAAGAATAACTACCTTCTCGCGTTCCTACCTCTGCCATATGCTCCTTTGTCCTGAAAATGACATTACGTGCCTCATCACAAATGAAACTTTTCCTTAATTAAATAGATTCAATAATGAGAATTGGCTACAGGGAATCCTAAAATCTGAATTCCCAAACCTTTTCTCCTTCTCGTTGAATGCTTACATTTATGCCCATGAAGCGTTCCACAACGGCAACTGGGACATCATGCCCCGAGACAACATCTCTCTTCAGGAAGAAAATGAATGGTTCAGTCTATCTCAAATTCTACAACTGGCACCACCGTTTGCTGATTGTGCGGACTCCATTGCTTGGGCGCTGGAACAAGAAACAATGCTTCACAACCAGATCAGCATACTGGTGAATATAAAGCGTTGTTGGGTTAAAAGAGTGGTGAGGCAAAACAAAAGCGAATCCCTTAGACTTTTGACGGTCGAGCTGGCTGCTAACCATTATTCTGGGTGGATATTTAAACGCCAAGTCACCATAGGATAAAAAGGGTTTTGGGCTTGATGCTCTCTATGAATGAGAATGGGAGACTGAACTTCACTGCACCTTGAAATCAATGGAAGATAAATCAATCAAGTAGGACCTTTCATTGCCAGGCATCATTCAGTGAACTAGATTGGGTTCGGTCTTTCTCTAGATAAAGGCCCCGAGGTTCATACAGGGTGTCATGAGGAGGCTGTCAGGGTATACGAGGAAAGTGAGCATCCGCAGTATCTCTATATACTCTGAAAAGAATGGATAGCAGGTCAACTATTTTATATAGCTGATGGCTTGCTGTGTGAGACTACGTGTCTTACTAATTAAGTAGTGAAAGGGCATGCTTATCTAAGTGTAATATTCATCTCATCCTTTCCTTTCTACGAGCCAATAGTAAGCGCATGAAGCATCTCGCTTGTTCTTCAGAAAAAAGGAGCTATACCTTTAGAAGAGCGAGCAGCTGGAATGAAGGATTGTCAATCGGTGAGACAGTTCTCATTTTGACCATCAGCGGGTTCAACGCCCAGGGATGAGTTCGTCTGCTTACGCTTCTAACAGAGAGAAGCTGAGCTATCAGATGTTGGTTCCTGACTAGACCCTTTCCAACGGATAGCACTGGTTTGGAGTGGAATAAGCTCGCTCCGCCACTTGCAAATCCATTCATTTGAAATAGATAAAGTAGGATTACGCTAATTACCGAGTGAACTACGTTTATAGCAAGGCTTTAGCCTAAAGGATTTCTCATATCGCTCGAGCTCCTGGGTATCTTCTCGTAAGTTGTCAACAATCCAGTCAGTATAAAGCAAGAAGAATCTTCTCATACGTCGTCGTCATCTTTGCTGCTACTGCTCGCGAGTCATCCTCTTTTATGCGCTACGAGGGGTAAAATTGCCTATTTTGGATACTCCTTCCTTTCATTAGTTCATTGGTGGTATAGTAAGGACCCTAGCTTGATGTTCGTATCGATCCAATTGCATATTATCTCTCGATTTCGTATTGATCAAATTGCATAAACTCGTTTTTAGTGTATGGCGCTTTTCATTGAATAGTTTCATTGGCCAATTTTTGATTGAAAAAAGAAGTTAGCCTGAGTGAGCTTTCCTCGATCATGTTTTCTAAAGCACCCACTGATAGCGATGTTGTAGTGGAGATGGTAAGTTTGGATGTGCGAATGAAACAGCTGCCTCATTTTCGAAAGGGGATTTCCTTATTTACTTTATTGAATTTCATAGAAGAGCTGCTTCTTGAAGTGAATGATCGGAATTCAGAGAGGATAGAGAAAGATAGTAAATTTTTGGTAATTTATGGTACACAGAGGACATTAGAGAGAGTAAGAGGCATGGCTGTGGTGGTAAGAATAGATGTACCAATGTGCGTAATAACTAACTGAGCATCATTCCCAACCTTGAAAAGATCCGTACCTGTATAAGGAACATTTTCAGAGAGGTTGTTAACATCTGCCACAATGTGAGTAGAAGCCCCAGTATCAAGGAACCAATCAGCCTCAACCTTCAGATCTTTACCTCCCAATTGCCCTTCGGAAGGGTAAAAGTGCTTCCACCTCACATCCCTTTTTTTGGTTTGAAACTTCTCTTGACAATCTTGCTCCCACATTTCAAGCCTTCACTCTTTCCCAACCATCCGACTCAATACCCAAGGACTATCAGATGGCATGGTTAAAGCCCCAATAAGATCAACAGTAAGTAAGGTAGATCAAAAGGAGAGTTTATTTAAGCTTTTCAACATACCAGGAATGAAGCTCCGATAGGAGCGAGTGGTGTTTACTAGACGAGTATAAAAGCGAGTGAAATACCTGTTTAGAACGAGCAAAAAGCCACTCGACCATAGGCACATATCCTATTCGGAAGACCATGGTAATACGTGCTGATAGGCGGTTCGAATACAGGAGTGTGCGCTTCCACTAGAAAAAGAGGGATGTATGGCATACTGGCGGTATTTAACACCAATGCGGGTGATTCTGCTGAAGTACTTGAAACGGTATGGGGGGCTCTAAAGTAGCAGAAGTGGTTGGTTTTAGCGAGCTGTTCCCTTCCTCCCCAAGGGGAAAGTTTGTAGACCAGTCTTCGTACAAGGAGGAGAGGCTTTTTGCGGCTATTCTTGATCTGATCCTGGGCATCCAAGAGCATTAAATGGCTCTTATTCCCTATGGATCTGCAAATCAAATCAAACTGTCGGTAGCGATGAAGGCAGCACTCTCCACAGTCCATACCCATCTTAGCAGGAGGGCAATATTGTGGGTTTGTATGTCAAGTATGCCAGCGTCCCCAAATCACCTAGGTAAACACACTTTGTCCCAAGGTAGTAGGCAGTGTCGACCTGAGAAGGTGCCTTGTCCAGGCCAAAGGAAGATTCTTTTTAGGCTCTCAATTTATCGCTATACCCCGTGGGATAATGGTAAGGCTTGCATGAAGTATAGAGGCAGTGCGTTGAGGACGGAGTTGACCAAGAGAAATCTTCCTGCTAGTCATAGCAAAGGGCTTTCCTATATCCTTCAAGGCGCATTTGTACAGCGGTTATAAGTTGCAAGAATGAATCTTTGGCGGGTCTTTTTTTGTACAAGAGGGGGGTGCCAAGTTAGGTTATTGGGAGCGTCAAAGGTTTGCACAGGCGCCTTTTAGTTATCCCTTACTTATGAATTGAATGCTTCATTCCATTCTGTAGTCAGTCAATGCCGGTGAATAAACATAATGTGAGATAGCCATTTATTAATTGTCCAGGGAATCTTTTCAGTTAAGCTCAATGAAATGAGAATAGACTGAGGCTGAAAGGATAAGGGCACCCAGCAAACCTCTGTGTTGATTAGCTTATTTCAGACTCAAGCTGATAATTCATTTACAAAGAAAGGTGGTGGCCCATACGAGATTTCATAAGGCAAGCCCTGTAACAGACAGCTACGGAAGAGATAGTGGAAGCATCTACTGAAAGCGATGCACTCACATCAAGCAAAGGCAAAAGATAATATGTGCAGAGCTCAGCTAAGGAAAGGGCTGGAAAGCCTAAGGAAGAAGCCATTTGTAGCACTAAGAGGAAGATGTCTCACAACCAGCCTACGGATAATACATGCCGATATAGGAATGAAGCATGCATAAACTCGTAAGTCAATAGTGAATTTGGTTGCATCGAAGGCGGATAAATTCAATAATGAGGGCCGCCCGCAGATGATAGCAATTCGTCTTCACTAAGAGCTAACGACTAGAAATCTAGCAAATAGGACGCTTTGTCAATTGAATTAGTAAGTTATCCTGGTCTAGAGGGTGTTCTTCCTCCCCACTCTAGAGGCTAAACCTGTTAGAAAAGCGTCCCCCGGGAGTTTCGCAGTAGTAGATGACGTTCCTGGTACTAGTAGTCCATAGAACTAAGATTTGCATGCATGGTGGGTAACAGCATTGTATCTATCTTTTGCAGTCTGTAAATACGTATCCCAAAGTTGTAGATTCTGCTTCTTAAGGGCTGGGTGTCAAAGTCCTCAGTAGGTGGTTTGGTCCTTCAAATGCCTATCTGTTGTAGTAGTCCCCAAAGGCGGAGCTTTATTAGTTGTAGGTGGACGGACCTCAAGTCCTTTCCTTTCTCTAACGCTAATACCGCGGCCTGTCATGATTGCTGTCAAAGATGAAGGCCATACTGTAGTCATAAGATTGCGTGTCGTGTCGTTATTCTGCATCGTGTACAGATTCTCGTATGTGTTGTCATTCCAGTACAGCTAATCCGTGAACAGCTAACCATCGTACTGTCAAAATGGGATAGGTTCGATCTATGGTCATGGAAGGCCTCCTAAAAAGATCTACTAAATTCATCGAGTTGTTCCAAAGAATCAAAGCGCCTAGTTATTAAGAAAATCCCTTGTCGGCTTTCCGTGAAATATTCGTTTGGCCGAGGACTTCCATAGCTGTTCCTATTTCAACTAGGTAGGCCTTCGGTATTCATGCTTCCTTCTATCAAGAGCATTGTGGCATTCGGATCTGCCTTATTGACCTTGGTCGAGCAACCGTTCCAGAAATTGATTGTATTGAATGGCTGCGCCTACATAACTTGTTTTCCTCTTTTCAAGGAAGTAAGTCTCAGACCATATGTAGTTCTTTTTGCCTCGTTAGAGACTAGAAAACGAATGAGATCAGAAAGGCCATCATTGGGGCAAACAATGCAATAGCTTCGGTGAGAGCAAAGCCCAAAATAGCATAACCAAATAATTGTTTAGCTAATGAAGGATTTCGCGCCACGGAATGAATCGAAGAACTGAGGACGTTTCCAATACCGACAGCAGCTCCCGCTAAAGCAATTGTAGCAGCTCCGGCACCTATTGATTTAGCTCCTTCTAACATGTCGAGTCGCGACATGACATTGTTTCACGCTTTTCCTTCGCTACTAGAAATTTCGAGTCTAGTATAGTCATTTATTTCCCGTTGATGAAATTTCTAGTCTAGTATAGTTCTAGTTTCTAGTATAGTATTTCTCGTTGATTTGATTCCTCATCTCCATAGTTGAATAATAAACCTAGACACAAACTAGATACGGAATAGCTACGTTTCTTTCTATATGATAATATGCACCGAGGGGAAGATGAGTATGACAGGCCGATACCAACTAGAATTCAAATCTGTATACCAAGAGTTTGATCAACTTATTCGGGTGGCCAGATAGAAGTTTTTTGAAAATGGAGCCGGGTTTCCCTTTTTCCCAAGGGGAGACTGTGCCTATGGCCTCTCTTTCTTAACGCTTACCAGGGTCTTGACTATCTCATCGAAGAGTGGTCTAGTCATGCCTCGGATTCTTGCTTCAGCAGGAAAGAGTGGCAGAACTGACTCACAAGCAGGCGGACAAGCGTCGTTCTGAACACCATTCTCGAATCCATCCTTGCCTCGCTCTAACAACTTTATCTGGAGATAGTCCTACTTTCTTTCATTCCGGAAGATACCGACGAAGATACCGACATGGAACTGAACTTCACTTTCTATACAATAATAGCGATTTTCTTTTATGATCAACAGGTCTAGGTACTCTCGCTTGATTCATTCCACTAAGTTCTACGAACAAACACAAACTACTTTAAGTGCGGGGCTGCCTCGAGAATAGCCAACTTCTCATTCAAAGTATGCTGTTTCTATTTTATCTAGCCCAAAAAGAGCTTTTTCAAAGCATACTCTTTTCTTATGAGCTCCATGGGTCCGATATCCACAAGCGAACCATTTTGATTACTTCTTATCAACTAGGCCCTTCGGGGACGCCAGTGCCTTTTTCAAAATCCGATTTAGCGGTTTCAAGTTCGGAAGGTGGATCTGACGAAACAACTTTCAGTGCCTTTCGGTTCGGTTCTTTTGGTTCAGCGCCAACGGATAAAGAATTCGATGCCCCAGGATTTACGGATGGACCTACTTATCATTCCAAGTAAGGGGGAAGCAAAAGTTCAGAGATGGGATGCCGATCTGAAACCTGCTATCTTTCCACTTCTATCGCTTCCTAATAGGGCTGGGTTGTGGGAAGAATAATCGTATCCCCCTGAGGTTTCAAAGCTCTTTAACAGAGCTGTACAAAGGAAGTCTGCACCTTCCCACTTATCCGGACTAGGCAACAACTGCTTTTCGTGCTGACCCAGAGGAGCATGCACGGGTTTCGAACCGTCTACTTTTTCTCTTAACTCACTCAGAGAGAGGCCGCCAAGGATCAAAATTCTTAAAGAGAGTACCAGACAAGAGGTAGTTGTGTGGTTCTATTATTCGTTCAGTGTATTATTCGGGAATTGGTTTTTCTTATTCCTTCAGTCGGATGGTTGCAAAGTGTCTGTAAAGTAATATTAAGGTGTGAGTGATTCTCATTCAATTGAAAGCTTGAAAAGCGGAAACAAGAAAGAGAAGAAACATCAAGTGAAGGCACATAAGCCAGCTACCCTTGAATCAGCTTACTACATTGCATCTCTTTTGAATTGTTTCATACCCAAAACAGTACAAGCTGTTGCTAATCAGGCTGGTGCTTGGTATAGAGGTTATAGGTCAACTCATGATCATCCCCCATGGGCAGATTTGGTTAGGATGATGAAAATCCGGTTTGGTAAATCTGAGAAAGGAGGGGCTTATGAGGAAATGAAGAGACTTTCTCAGACCAACAGAGAATACATGCATCAGTTTGAGTTGATACAGTCAAGGTTACAAGTTGAGTTACCTTACCTCCCTGAAAGCCATTACATAACTCCCTTTGTAAGTGGCCTTAGATAGGACATTAAACACTGGGTGCTGGCCAAACATCCAACTGATCTCCTGGATGCTTTTGAGCAAGCCAAACACATGGAGATAGCTTTGGACTATTATGCAAAGAAGAAGAAGTTTGCAACTAAGCCTAAAAATATTAACACTTTGAATGGGGTTTGAATAATAGATAAAAGGTTGAAGATGCAAAGCCAGTTAATGCCAACATGAATACCAGAAATGCCCTTATTGAACAAAGGAGAGCTTTAGGGCTATGTTTGCAATGTGGTGATAAGTGGGCATCAGTGTAAAACAAATCAAGGTACACATGTTGGTAGGCAGTGAAGAAGGTGAGTTTGAGGTTCACTTTACCAAGGTAGGGATAGTCGAGAGCAGGATGCCTGTCTTATTCTGTTTAGAAGAAATTGATTCACCGGCAAAGAAACGACTACTGCTCAAACGCCAGATAGGCTTGCGATTCTTATACCGAGAAGCAAGAGTTAGAACCCATAATTAAAGCAACCGAGGGAGGCGACTACTCAATTAACTACTGGAGTTCTTCTTTGTTGCTTTGAATCTTATATCGGGCAAGGAGAATTCTAGCTGGATGGATAGGCTTTGTAACTGATACCAACTAGCTACTTGGGTAGGCAAAAGGCAATTCAATCTTCTAAACCGGAATTCAGGGCGGAAAGCTATCGATACGGGCAAGCAATTAGCAATCTGAAAGCTAAAAGCAAATCTTCTTACTTTAAATAAAACTAATAGCTGCTACCTGATGCCGGGATTTCATTCTTATCTCCTGCTCTTATTCCTTCTAAACCACCAACTGCTTGGTAAAAGAGTATACAGGGAGAATCCAACTCTCGGTATGAGCAAGCTGACTTTCTAACTAACTTATATCCTACTTCGAGTCGCTGAGCTACACTAATACGAGAGCTAACTCCAAATGCACTTACTTTGGTAGCTTACCACTGATATCACGACCTCAAACCCTATTTCCTACCTTCAACCTTAACTCCTTGGTTTTCCTCTTCTATCGTTGGCACTTCCTCGTAATACTATAGAAACTACTACTTCACTTCCACTCTGTTTCAGTCTTGCTTCTACGGCTAAAACGACTGAAACTACGGATACGACATATCAACAGCAAGCTGAACTTCTTGTTTGAAAGCTAAAAGCTAGAAAGAAACCTAATAGCTGCCTGGTAGCAGGCTTTCATTCACGGCTTACAATCTCATAGCTGGGTTTGGATCTACTTGGTAAACCCCTAAAAATTACAGATCGGCTTCAGCTTAAGGCTTTTATTACCACCAGGTATCGTACTCAAACTCTCTAAACGAGCAAGCCAATCGTGCAATCTCATCTCCTGCTTTGAATCCGGGATACTACGATGTAAACGAAAGGCAAAACGATAACTAAACTCTGCCTTATAAACCCGAGACAGCAAGCAACTACTTTTATTGTTATGTCCGACTTTGTTTCTTCTATTTAACCTGGTAACTGATATGACAGCAGCACTGCCTAATACCATGGGGACTAATACCTTTCTTGGAATCTTATAGCTATAAAGCAAACTTTCGACACGCCAACTCCATTCGTAGCAAGCGAAGCTACTAGTCAATTCTTCCTTTTCATCTTCTAATTAGAAGCCTGATAAGCTAACTGCAAGAATTCAAAGCCGGTACGTAAACTGCAACCGAAATGAGAACTCTTCTTTATGTGACTGATAGTCGGTGTTTCTCTTATTTATTCTTGGAAGAAAAGCCGATGGAAAAGATTTTCTCATATATGATTTCCACCGACCTCAACCAGTGCTTTGAAACTCTTATTTCTATTCTAATAGTAAGTCAGTATTTAAAGTAGTCAAAGAGTATGCGGAGGGGCACAGGAAGTTTATTCCAAATTATTAAGCTGAAAAGAACAGGAAATACGACGTTTCGAGGCCGCAAAACTCTATCAACAATAGGTAAGCAGCGGAAAGAGGGTTAGGAACCACATACTAGGGGAATTCCTTCCCTACAGATGCCCTACCTTCCTGGTGGATTTCCTTTACGTCAGCGCCTTCCTTCGTACAGGCAAGCACCTAAAGAAAAGGAAAAGAGAAAAGAGAGGAATGCTATATAATCCATTTTACCGCTCATCCTCTTTCAAAGCTAAGTTCCTATGCATGAATATGAATGAAAAACCAAATGAAAATGAATCAACCTTACTAGACTCCTTCATCGGCAACTTCCTTTGATGAGTCACATCCCTCCTTTTTGGCCTATCGAGTTCCGCTAAGACCTCTTTGACTTATTACGCCTTAACCTACCTGGTACTAGGACTCATTGTGGAAATCCCATAGGCCTATCCTCCTTGGGCTTTTCCCCTAACTACTTCCACGGAGCCATATTCAAGGTGGTTGACCTACTTCCTCGGGTTGGAATCCTCCGTTTTGGAATACTTTACCTCATCCGTCCTGTGACCTATCCTCAGCCTCAGTCGTAGCCTGATCCACTCTCTTTTTCCCAGCAAGTGAATGCGAGTCCAGTTCACCCTCGGCCTCGAAAACCTGTGAAGTCCGAGGAAAGAGTAGGGATCGAGTGTGAGTTCCGATCCTCTCTTCCCAGGCAAGAATGAAATTGGACGGTCTCAGCCCAGAAAGTGAAAAGAACGAGATCTAGAAAGAATTCTACTAGCTGAACGAGGCTGTGAAAGAATCTCTGTCAGGTGGTGCAGATGAATAGAATAAGCCAAGCCCTGCTTTTTCTCTTTTTAGCCTTATCCGCTCTTGAATGGCATTTCATCTCGCATGTAGAAAACAGCGCTCATTGTGTATAGCTATCATTGAACTCTCAATAATAACTTAAACAAAGAAAGTACGTAATGGCCTCAGGCCTGCTCTATTACATCGACCACCTTCGAGTTCTCTATATGCGAAGAGCCTGGAATGGTGATAGAACTATCGGAAACTACCCAACGACGAGCGAGCCTGAGATCGCCTACCAGTCATTCCATTGCTTGAAAAAGTGAGCCTGGATCTTAGGAGGAAGGATTGAAGAGCTCTAGAGAAGGTCTGGAAAGGATGGTCGGCCACTAGAAAGCCCAATTCCAAGCAAGCAACCTCTGGTCCACGGGTCGGTGAACGAATGGGTTTTGGGAAATAGAGAACATGGACTCGATTGAACAAAGGTGGCACCGGAATGAATAGCCCACTTGTTTCGGGCAAGAATGAATGGGACTGATCGACTCGAGTTACCGAGCGACCTCCACTCTTCGACTCGAGCTTTCGCCTCTGCTTTTCTCTTTTTTTTATTTTCTAGCTTTTTAGGGAAAGAAGAGGGTCTGAAATACAACTATGTCTACGAGTGCCGCGAATGAACCTTCGGTTCTTCCCAAGAACAAGGAGACAAGAACTAAATAACTCGTATCAGGCTACGGGAATAGTGAACGGGAAGAAGGAACTAGTGAGGCTTTCGTTGGTTAAACAATATGCCCTCCTCACTTGAGGAGAGTGAAGGTCATGACTTATTGAAGCGTCAATTGGCCAAGAGAAGGGGAACTCCTTTCGTCGGTAACTATTGAATTGCCTATCTAACAGTGGAGCGAAGCGGAACGTTGAACGGGAAACTCGTGTCGTCGGTTATCCAATTTCCCTCCTTTCTTCTGTTTCGACAAAGAAAACGTTTAGGTATCGGTAATAGGATTCCCACTATGATTTGAAGAAAAAGATAGATTCTATAATAATCCACAAATAATATATAGAATCAGGCTCCGTAATCAAGTGCTCGCTGTGAGAAGAAGATCTACAGGCATGTACCCATTTCTCCCTGCAAAATAAGTTTGAACCCGAGTGAGTATGGACCATACGCTCATCTTTCTTCTCAATCTACACCTCGTCCCGCGAGAGACCTATCCTCGTTTCGAAATAAAGGACCGTAGTGAGGATCGACCCCGGATAAGTGAGTCAGTGTAGGGACAGAGGCTGATGATTCTAAAGGTGATTTCAAACTACAAGATGACTTTATTTGAAAACGGAATCCAAATATCAACAAAAAGATGAATGGAAAGTCTTGTCGATATGAATTGATCTTCAACCCAATGACAATGCTTCGATTTCGATCTTTACTTCTTTCTTGGATGCCTGAAGTTTGTGTTCGCATTTCATCAAAGGAAAAGTGGGCTGTACCTACATGAAGAAAAGAGTTGCTCGTGTAAAAGCAATATCTTCTATTTGACTTATCTAGCCGTGTCTTGTCTTGCACATACTCGGCTCGGTGAATGGTTCATCTTCGATTGGCATGGTCCTTTGGATGTAAGAGATCTCGTTTGCTGGCCGGGCCCTTCCATGAGTTTAGATCTCTATGTATTCATCTCTTATGAAATCTTATACTTTTTCTCATTTCAGAACGATCAGCATACTGTGTGACTTCTGCGTGACAGTTCTTGCATTTCGTTTGTAGCTTTGCATGAACATTTAGATATTGGAAAGCGAACTCCCTTAATTAGGAATTTCATAGATAGAGAAGGACGGGAAAAAAGAGAGAGACTGACTAACTACCCGGATCAATGCTGATTGACGACTGAATAAATAGCCGGAAGCAACAACTGCACGAGAGAGAAAGAGCGGATCCAACTAAGGAAATGCAGTACCTGTTC
>Ga0157360_1000243_pt1 | contig 22557 bp, 18 predicted proteins | sample AttlaeALBM1_FD_111483 | JGI IMG/M metagenome (GOLD analysis project Ga0157360, IMG submission 111483) | Fungus gardens microbial communities from leaf cutter ant in Ribeirão Preto, State of São Paulo, Brazil - Atta laevigata ALBM1 | ecosystem: Host-associated > Fungi > Mycelium > Unclassified ...
CAAGCAGCAAAAGCCGTGCAAATTATACGGGCCGCACCTGCGATTTCAATCGGTAAGTAGCGAAAAGGTGAACAATTATTTAAATTTCTTTCCGGAGGGCTATTTTTCCAAAGATTACCCTGCGGAGATTCCCTCTGAACAGACCAAAAATTCTCGCGTATCGGGCTTTTAAAGCGTGCTTTAGATCACATAATAAGCACCTGCACCTGCCTGAGATTTATCTGCGCGCTATTTAAGAACAATCTGTAAAAATGTTTAACCCTTCATAATCATCACGTTAGGATTTTAAAAAAGGCTTTACGGAACTATTTTCACCGAAAACACGCTATTGACATCGAACGCTGCCTGATAAACGTGAAATTGATATTACGTACGCAAAGTTATTACCACGATATATTTTCAGCCGTGACTACTTTTATTCCGCTACACCGCTATACAGGTGATATTTCTGATAACTAAATGTGAATTAATCGTTAAATGTAACAGAGCTTTTCGGATAATTTCCGTGGGCCTTTTTAACCTTTACCGCGCGACCGCTTAATCAAAATCTTTTATTGATAGCGCATCATCTGCACTTTTTTGCCACCCCACCCTCGCGGAGGTGGCTGAAAAGTGTGCAATTCCTGGCCCGCAGGTCTCTACTGCCGACGAAGGATCACCAGATGACGGTCGCCTTCCAGCTGCGGAACCTGCAGCTTAATAACCGCATCCGCGACGTAGCCGGCCGGTAACTCAGCCATTTCATCGTCCGGACGCACGCCTTTAAGCGCGTAAAAGCGCCCTTCCCCACCCGGCAGATGATGACACCAGTTCACCATGTCGGTCAGCGAGGCAAACGCCCGGCTGATGACGCCATCAAAAGGCGGCTCAGCGGGGAACGCTTCAACCCGGCTCTGGACCGGAGTAATGTTAGTAAGCCCTAACTCATGCTGGACCTGGCGCAGAAAGCGAACCCGTTTGCCCAGGCTGTCGAGCAGCGTGAAGTGAGCATCCGGCATCACGATAGCCAGCGGAATGCCCGGCAGACCCGGACCGGTGCCGACATCGATAAAGCGTGACCCGCTGAGATGCGGCGCCACCACGATGCTGTCGAGGATATGACGGACCAGCATCTGCTGCGGATCGCGCACCGAGGTCAGGTTGTAGGCTTTGTTCCACTTATTCAGCAGGCCGACATAGGCAACCAGCTGCTGTTTTTGTTGATCGGAGAGGGAAATACCGGCTGCTTTCAGCAGCGATGTGAGTGTGTTGATCACAGCATAAGTCCATTCAGCGGGGGCGAGTCGCCTCGCCCCGTTTCAGATCAGGCGCTTTTGCGCAGCAGACCCTGTTTTTTCAAGTAGATCAGCAGAATTGAGATGGCCGCCGGGGTAATGCCCGAAATACGGGTCGCCTGACCAATCGACGTCGGCTTGTGATCGTTCAGCTTGGCGATTACCTCGTTAGAGAGGCCGCTGACCTGACGGTAGTCGAGCTCCACCGGCAGCAGCGTATTCTCGTTTCGCAGCTGGCGATCGATCTCTTCCTGCTGACGCGCGATATAGCCTTCATATTTGACCTGAATCTCAACCTGCTCTGCAGCCTGCTCGTCCGCCAGTGCCGGCCCATAGCTCTCCAGCGACATCAGCTTCAGATAGGTCATCTCCGGACGGCGCAGCAGATCTTCACCGCTGGCCTCTTTGGTCAGCGGCGCGCTGAGCACCGTGTTCACTTCCGTCACATGTCCGGACTTCGGATGCACCCAGATATCGCGCAGGCGCTGACGCTCCTGTTCGATCGCTTCCAGCTTCTGATTGAAACGCGCCCAGCGCGCATCATCCACCAGGCCCAGCTCGCGACCGGTTTCGGTCAGACGCAGATCGGCATTGTCCTCGCGCAGCATCAGACGATATTCAGCACGCGAGGTAAACATGCGGTACGGCTCTTTGGTGCCGAGTGTGCAGAGGTCATCAACCAGCACGCCCAGATAAGCCTGGTCACGGCGCGGTGCCCAGCCCTCTTTATCCGCAGACTGGCGGGCCGCATTGAGACCGGCCAGCATACCCTGCGCAGCCGCCTCTTCATAACCGGTGGTGCCGTTAATCTGGCCGGCGAAGAACAGGCCGTGAATAAATTTGCTCTCAAGCGTCGGTTTCAGATCGCGCGGATCGAAGAAGTCATACTCGATGGCATAGCCGGGACGCACGATCTTCGCGTTCTCCATGCCCTGCATTGAGCGGACGATCTGAATCTGTACGTCAAACGGCAGGCTGGTAGAGATACCGTTCGGGTAGATCTCGTTGCTGGTCAGCCCTTCCGGCTCCAGGAAGATCTGATGCGAGTTGCGATCGGCAAAGCGCATCACCTTATCTTCGATCGACGGGCAATAGCGCGGGCCGATCCCTTCGATGATCCCGGCATACATCGGACTGCGATCCAGGTTGCTGCGGATCACCTCATGGGTTTTCTCGTTGGTATGGGTGATCCAGCACGGCACCTGCTGCGGGTGTTCAGCAGCACTGCCCATGAACGAGAAGACCGGCATCGGATTGTCACCGTGCTGCGGCGTCAGCACCGAAAAATCGATGGAACGCGCATCGATGCGTGGTGGCGTGCCGGTTTTGAGGCGGTTCACCCGCAGCGGCAGCGCACGCAGGCGTTTTGCCAGCGGAATGGACGGCGGATCGCCAGCGCGACCGCCACTGTAGTTGTCCAGACCGATATGAATTTTGCCGTCAAGGAAGGTGCCGACGGTCAGAACCACGGTTTTTGCGCGGAACTTCAGGCCCATCTGGGTGACCGCGCCCACGACGCGATCGTTTTCCACGATAAGATCGTCGACCGCCTGCTGGAAGATCATCAGGTTGGGCTGATTCTCCAGTGCAGTGCGCACAGCCTGGCGATAAAGCACGCGATCCGCCTGCGCACGGGTCGCCCGGACGGCCGGCCCTTTGCTCGCGTTTAGTATCCTGAACTGGATACCCGCCTGGTCGATCGCACGGGCCATCAGACCCCCCAAGGCATCCACTTCCTTCACCAGATGTCCTTTGCCAATGCCACCGATCGCCGGGTTACAGGACATTTGTCCAAGCGTATCAATGTTATGGGTGAGTAACAGGGTTTGCTGACCCATTCGGGCGGCCGCCATTGCGGCTTCGGTGCCCGCATGACCACCACCAATTACGATGACGTCAAAAGGATCCTGATAAAACATGAAGTGGTACCTCGGTTAATTAACGTGCAGGATCGTCGTCCTGGGGCGTGGATTCTACTCAAATTCCGGCTGGGGTGAAAGTCGCGGGATCGTCAGGTTTTAAAAGAAAGGATCTTAGATCTGTATATGATCTTTCTGTTAGATCTCTTATTAGGATCCCGTTTCCCTGTGGATATCTGTCAGAACCGGAGCAGAAACAACAGGATAAAGAGGATCGTTAGCTGTGAATGATCGGTGATCCTGATCCGTATAAGCTGGGATCAAAAAGCCCGCTTATCCACAGCTCAAAAAACGTTCTCGGGTTGTTCTTTGGATAACTACCGGTTATACGCACGATTGAGGGGTAGTTATCCACAAAACAAAAGAGTGAAAAAGGATAAATTCAGCATCTTCCACTGGGGATCGCGACGATTTCGCGATCCCCGACCGCCTTCAGATCGCGCTTTTCCAGCTTTCCAGCCAGGCCTCAGCCGGATCTTCAGGGATCTCATGCTCCAGCACGTCAATTTCCAGACGATCGCCGATCCGGTGCGCGCCCTGCGCAATCAGCAGCGCTTCAATCTGGCGGATCGCGCCACAAAAGAGATCGTATTCATGGTTGCCGAGTCCGATAGCACCGAACCGCACCTGAGAGAGGTCGGGCTGCGTGTCACGGATGGTCTCAAAGAGCGGCAGCAGATTGTCAGGAATATCACCCGCGCCGTGGGTGGAGCTGACCACCAGCCAGATCCCCTCGGTCGGCAGCTCATCCAGCGCCGGGCCGTGCAGCATCTGCGTTGAGAAGCCCGCGTCCTGTAATTTTTCTTCCAGATGTTCAGCCACGTACTCTGCGCTACCCAGGGTACTGCCACTGATTAAGGTAATATCGGCCATCTTGCTCTCCCGGACATTAAGGCGAGCATTGTACGCTGTGATCAAGCGGTGATCCACCTGTGGACAACAGGGTTAATCGATCGGGAAAGGCGAACGCAGCCGTTGTCAGCCGCCACATTCGTCAGGGATAAGATTATGCACAGGCGAGAGGGATCAGGGCTTGATGGTGCGCATGATCGGGTTTTGCAGCGAGATCAGGGTTTCCGTGGACTGGATTTCATCGATGGTCTGGATCTTGTTGATCAACACCTGTTGCAGGGCATCGATCGAGCGGCACATCACCTTTATAAAGATGCTGTAGTGGCCGGTGGTGTACCAGGCTTCAACCACCTCATCCAGCGCGTTCAGCTTACTCAGTGCTGCCGGATAGTCGCGGGCGCTTTTCAGGATGATGCCGATAAAGCAGCAGACATCGAACCCCAGCTGGCGGGGGTCGATATCCACGCGGGTGCCCAGAATGATCCCCGCCTGTTTCATCTTCTCCACGCGCACATGAATGGTGCCGGGGCTGACGTTAAACTGTTTTGCCAGCTCGGCGTAAGCGGTGCGCGCATTCTCCAGCAGGGCATTCAGAATGCCGCGATCCAGATTATCGAGCTGCAGGTGTTCGGCCATGGCCATCCTCGTTATAGGTCTGCTTGAGTCAACAGGGGTGAATGTGCAGCAAAATGGCGGTTCAGGCAACTCCCGGCAGCGGCGGGCGCCGCTGCCGGTTCACTTAACGTTTACGCCAGAGCGTGACCTGCGCCAGGGTGTGCTGGAACTTGCGGGCCGTTTCGCGAATGACAAAGGGCACATCCTGCGGTTCGCCGACAGGCTCGAAGTCGGCCGCCAGCAGACGCTGCAGTGCCTGCAGTGTGGTCAGCGCTTCGCCGTTTTCGCGCACGCCGCCCAGCCAGTTCTCCTTCGGCGTGAACGCCTCCAGCCAGGTATAGGGCGATGAAAGCAGCAGAATGCCGCCCTGACGCAGCATCGGCGTCACGTCGCGCAGGAAACGCGCCGGCTGTCGCAGACGATCGATCAGGTTAGAGGCGAGCACCAGATCGTAACGATCGGGCTGTGGCTTGAGGTTACAGGCGTCGCCCTGCACAAACTGGATCCGCTGCGCCAGTTCGCTCTCCGGGGCGAAATCTTTCAGGCGAACCTGACGATACTCGACCAGATCGCCCTCCTGCGGCAACAGATACCGGAAGTCCTCACCGCTGGCCAGCTGCAGCGCCACATCGATAAAGCGAGCCGAGTAGTCCATGCCGGTCACCCGATCGAAATGGCGGGCCAGTTCGAAGCTGGCGCGTCCGGTGGCACAGCCGATATCCAGCGCCTCGCCGCGCGCGTGGGTGTGCTCCAGCGCCAGCCTGACCAGGCTTTCGGCGTAGTTATCGACACCGAAATAGTGCGGGCCATACTGGAAGTCGAGATACTGCGACACCATCGCATCCGACTCATAGGGGTTCAGCGCCATGGTCTCCTGATGCGAGGAGACCACATAGCGGAAACCGGCATGCTGGAAGAAGTGGCGGCGGAACGCATAGCGGGCCGATTTCAGCGCTTCGTTGCCGGTCGAGATCCAGCTGCCGCCTTTGATCAGCGAATGTTTGCCATCAAAGGTCGGGGTTGAGAAGTCGTCGTAAAGCGGATGGACTTTAAAGCCTTCGAAGCCGTTGGTCGGCGTGGTGGTCCACTGCCAGACGTTTCCGACGATATCGAAGAAGTTTCCCTGGGCAAAGAGATCGACCGGGGATGAGGAAGCCCAGTACGCCAGGTTGATGTTGCCCGGTGCCTGCGCCCAGTCGGGCTGATCGCCGGCCACCTGCTCACGCAGCTGCGCCCACTCCGCCTCGCAGGGAAGCTGGATGGCCATGCCGGTCTGCGCCGCTTTCCAGCGGCAGAACGCGGCTGCCTCCAGCTGATTGACCTCCGCAGGCCAGTCCCACGGCATGGCGACCTCTTCGCACATCAGGCGCAGTTTTAGCTGATCGGGCATCGCAGGCGTGCCCACCCAGAAGGTCGGCATTGCCGCGCTGGCAAACTGACACCAGCCCCAGCCTTCATCATCCCACCAGCGGCGATCCTGATAGCCACCGGCCTCGACAAACGCAAAATATTCCGCGTTGCTGACCAGCATCCTGCTCGCCTGGAACGGCTGCAGCGTGATCTGCTGGCGGCCATATTCGTTATCCCAGCCGTAGGTATCGTCGGTTTTTCCCAGGGTAACGGTGCCGCCGGGCATCGGCAGCAGGCTGTTGGCAGGCACGGCCTGACGCTGGTGGCGCGCCATCGGACAGACCGGCCAGGCGGCCTGCGGCCGGACCCACTCAAGCGGTAACTGGCGTATCAGGACGCTGGAGGTTTCCAGATGAATACGTTCATGCTCGATGCCCATCAGGATCACCCAGGCCGGGCTCTCCCAGGTGATCGGCAGTGTGACAGGCATGGTCTGGATCAGGTCGCTGACCAGCGCCTTCACGCGCCCGCGGTATTCGCGCACCGCGTCAATGGTCGGCCAGTCATAGTGGCTGTCGTTGAGATCGTCCCAGCTCATCTCATCCACCCCGATCGCCATCATCGCTTCGATGCGATCGTCCAGACGGGCGTCGATCAGGCGTCCGGCCATCAGCTTATTAATGTAGAAGGTCGCGGTATGACCAAAGTAGAAGATCAACGGATGGCGCAGCGGAATGGCTTTGTTGAACCAGGCCTTTGAATCGGCCAGACAGGTGAACAGGCTTTCATACTGTTCCCAGGTCTGAAGAAAATAGGCCAGCAATTCGGCACGTTTTTGTTCAATGTTCTGGCCGGAGAGCAATAACGTCCGCGTCGGGGCTGGCAAATCGCGGTGGGGTTGAGCAAGCGTCACAGGAAGCTCCAGATTGCTGAGTAAGTGAAACGGTAATTTACTATAGCAAAGAAGCTTTTCTGTCAGATGACTTAACGCCGCCAGTGCCGCAGCAGGCGGCTTTTCATGCCGGTATCGAAACGCCAGATATGGTCGAAGATGCGCAGAATGCCGGGTTTTCCATGGGCCGACATTGCCACGGCGTGAAAACGTTGCTGATTATGTCGCTGGCGTTTTTTAATCGCGCCGATTACCTCTTCCGGCAGGCGCTGAGCGATAAAATCGGAGACGATCACCGCGTCGGCTTCCTGCCACGCGCTGCCCTCCATCCGGGTCACCACCGAGGAGAGGCAGGCGGCCAGATCGGTGCCGCCGCGAAAACGCTGGCTCAGGAAGCGGATCGCCTGCTCCAGCCCGTCATCGCCGGTCAGCTCATAGCCAATCACCTCATGCGCGAACAGCATGATGTAGCAGCGACGACGATCGGCCAGCGCGACCTTCAGCAGCGCCAGACAAAAGGCTTTGGCGCAGCGCTCGTTAAAGCCCCCCATCGACCCGGAGGTATCCACGCAGACGATAAAAGGGCCGCGCGGCTGCTCCTCATGCTGCTGGTGGCTGACCGGACGCATCGTCACCTTCTCATGCCAGGCGTCGCCCTGCAGCCTGTAGGTCAGCAGCCGTTTCTCAACCAGCCGCCGGTAAAACTCCAGCTCCAGTTCGCTGATGCTCAGCGCCGCGAGTTCCGGCGGCAGCAGACGCAGCACATCGTCGCTCTGATGAATGCCGCTGACCTCCTCCGGCACGGCGTCCGGCTCCTGCACCAGCTGGTGGAAGGCCTCCATGGGCGCCTCCTGCGACGGCACCGATTTGGCCTCGCGGCTGCGTCCCAGCTGCTGGGCCAGCGTCATCAGCTCCGGTTGCTGCGCCAGAAAATCGCCATACTGCAGCATCAGCTGAGGGTCGCCGGGTTGCAGGGACGCTTTGCTCATGTCCCACAGCCGGCCGGCGGCCGCTTCATCATCATCGCCGAGAACCGGTGCCAGCTGACCGCTCAGCGCCATGCGCTGCTGCAGTTCCGCCATCAGACGTTCGCGCTGCTGCTCCAGCAGATCCTGATTCAGCGTCAGGGTCTGCAGGGTCAGGCTCAGCCGCCAGCGCTGTAAAAAAAGCTGGTGCTGTGCGCTGCTGAGCTGGCGGGCCTCCGTGTGCTGCAGCAGCCGGTGAGCTTCATTAATAAAGGGGGACGGCAGGCTTTCGAGCGCCCTGAGGGTGGTGTCCAGCTGGTGGCAGAATTCGCGATCGCTGAGCAGCTGTATGCGCTGGAACAGCTGAAACTCCTCCGCCAGCGTGGCCGGAACGGGGGTGGCCCGGAGCTCCGCATTGATCTCTGCCCGCCAGCGCGGCACGTCGCGCAGCAGCGCTTTTTTCAGGCCGGGAAATTTTTCAAAAAACAGCGCCAGCTGGGGAGACGCCAGCAGAGCAATAATCAGCTCTTCAATCAGTTCGGTCTCACCTACCGAGAGCAGGGTGCTGAGCGTCTCAACAGAGATCATTTCCGCGCCTGTTTCAGCTGTTCCGCCACATCCTGCAGGCTGGTTTCCACCCGCGCCAGCCAGTCATCGCTGATAAACAGGCAGCGCTGATGCTGGCTGAAGAGATGACGCTGGGAGCGCAGTTCGCTCTCCAGCGCATCCAGCGCCTCGCTGATCTCATCCGGCAGCGGCTCATGGGGGCTGACGCCAGGCAGGGTCAGACGCGACGACTGCAGGCTGACATCCCGGACCGCCAGACAGTGCTGCGCATCCACCTGCAAATCCAGACTCTGGGCAAAGCCGATGCCGTTAAGCTTGCCGCGCACCTCGCCCCCTTTCTGCAGCCACTGATTCAGGGCGTCACGGGCGATGACCAGATGGGTCACCTGCATATCGTGCAGCGTCAGCGGCTTCTGCAGCATCAGCGTCAGCTGCTCATCGGTGAGGTTCTCCGGCATGTCGTAATGGGGTTTGCGGCTGAACATGCCGCTGTGTTTTTCCAGGGTGATCGCCTGGGCGATGCTCTCCTGTTGCTGCAGCGCCAGACGTCGCGCCTTGATCTGCTGCAGTCTGAGCAGCATCGGCTGCTGCTGCCAGGCGTGCAGCGTCATCAGCTGATCGATCTCGCGCTCCAGCAGTTGCATGGAGGCGACGTCGTGCCAGAGACAATCTTTCAGCAGGATCAGGTCGATAGGCGCGATGGCGTTGCGCCCGCTGTAAAAGGCGCTCGCCTGCAGCAGATGAATGGCCTTCTTCCAGCGACGGTCGGAGATGTAGGGCGCGGCGGGCTGGCTCTCCAGCTGCTGGCGCAGCTGATAAATCAGCTCAAACACCGCATCGGGCAGCGAGACCTGGCTGATGCCGCGCTGCCACTGCGCATACTCCTCGTCGCTGATGCGCAGCGATTCCGCGACCGGATTGGTGTGTTCATCCTGCTGGTGGGTCAGCATGCTGCGGAAGTTCTGCTTCTCATGCACGTTATCCAGCCACAGGCGGATCAGCATCCGGTCATACAGGGCCTCAAGGCCGCTGTCGGCTTCCGGCAGCTCGTTGGAGGCGGTGACCAGCAGCCGCATCGGGATTTTCTCTTCGCTGTCGCCGTTGCGGAAGCGACGTTCGTTAATGGCGGTCAGCAGGGTATTCAGGATCGCCGGACCGGCTTTCCAGATCTCATCCAGAAAGACGATCTCCGCGTCGGGCAGGTAGCCTTTAGTCAGACGCTGATAGCGTCCTTCATCCTTCAGCGCCTGGATCGAGAGCGGGCCAAACACCTCTTCCGGCGTGGAGAAGCGGGTCATCAGATATTCAAAGGCGCGGGCGTGCTGAAAGGCATATTTAAGGCGGCGGGCAATCAGGCTCTTGGCGATACCGGGCGGTCCCAGCAGGAACACGCTCTCACCGCTCAGCGCCGCCAGCAGACAGAGGCGAATGGCGTGATGCCGCTCATACAATCCTTTTTCTAACGCATTGCTAAGGCGAGAAATTCTTTCTGCCAAAAGGTGGGGTTGAGCCATAATCACATCAATATCCTTACGATCGTCGGGCCGCCGCGCTTAAGCAAGCGCCTTACTCTATAGATCATCATGCGTGAAAGCGTTGATAGCTGTCAGCTTTTTTGTTTCAGAAGGTTTGCCTGGTTAAAAGTGGCGTTAAATGAGACTTTACCCGCTGAAATGGCCCCGTGAGCCGGGCTGAGAGGCGAAGCGGGTATAGGAATTTTCGGCAATACGTGCATACTGTGCGCTTTTTGATGGCCTGAGCGAGGGGTGATGCGCCTCTTAGACTCCAACAAAAGATAACTCTATGAGCTCGGATAATAAGCAGTCACTTCGTGGATTAACGCTGGCCGCGATTGGTGTTGTTTACGGGGATATCGGCACCAGTCCGCTGTATACCCTGCGTGAATGTCTCTCCGGACAGTTTGGCTTCGGTGTTGAACGGGAAGCGGTATTTGGCTTTCTGTCGCTGATTTTCTGGCTGCTGGTGCTGGTGGTCTCACTGAAATATATCAGTTATGTGATGCGCGCCGACAACGCAGGTGAGGGCGGCATTCTGACGCTGATGTCGCTGGCCGGCCGGCATACCGGGGCGCGCGCCACGGCGATACTGGTGATCATGGGCCTGATCGGCGGCAGCTTCTTCTATGGCGAGGTGGTGATCACGCCCGCTATTTCGGTGATGTCAGCCATTGAAGGCCTGGAGATAGCCGCGCCGTCGCTGGATCCCTTTATTGTGCCGATGTCGATCGCGGTCCTGACGCTGCTGTTCGTGATCCAGAAACATGGCACCGGCATGGTGGGAAAACTCTTTGCCCCGGTGATGCTGGTGTGGTTCCTGGTGCTGGCCGTGCTTGGCGGCCTCGGCATCATGAAGAATCCGGAGGTGCTGCACGCGCTGAATCCCGCCTATGCCGTCGAGTTCTTTCTGCACTATAAATCGGTCTCCTTCTTCGCCCTGGGCGCGGTGGTGCTGGCGATTACCGGCGTTGAAGCGCTCTATGCCGATATGGGGCACTTCGGTAAAGTGCCGATCCGGCTGGCATGGTTCTCGGTGGTGCTGCCTTCGCTGGTGCTGAACTACTTTGGTCAGGGGGCGCTGTTACTCAGCGATCCTAAAGCGATTAAGAACCCCTTCTTTCTGCTGGCGCCGGACTGGGCGCTGATCCCGATGCTGATTCTGGCGACGCTGGCGACGGTTATCGCGTCACAGGCGGTGATCTCCGGCGTCTTCTCGCTGACCCGTCAGGCGGTGCGCCTGGGGTATCTGCCGGGGATGCGCATCATTCACACCTCTGAGCGGGAATCGGGCCAGATTTATATTCCGGTCATCAACTGGGTGCTCTATTTTGCGGTGCTGATTGTGATCATCAGCTTCGAGCACTCCAGCAACCTGGCCGCGGCCTATGGTATCGCCGTGACCGGCACCATGGTGCTGACCGCGATCCTCTCCTGCACCGTGGCGGTGAAAAACTGGCACTGGCATAAGCTGGCGGTCGGCGTCATCCTGGTGCTGATGCTCTGTATCGACGTGCCGCTGTTCACGGCGAACCTGGTGAAAATCTTCTCGGGTGGCTGGCTGCCGCTCTGTCTCGGCATGGTGATGTTTATCATCATGACGACGTGGAAAAGCGAACGCTTCCGTCTGCTGCGCCGCATGCATGAGCATGGCAACTCCCTGGAGGCGATGATCGCCTCACTGGAGAAGTCGCCGCCGGTGCGAGTGCCAGGCACGGCGGTCTATATGTCGCGCGCCCTGAATGTGATTCCGTTTGCCATGCTGCACAACCTCAAGCACAACAAAGTGCTGCATGAGCGGGTCGTACTGCTGACGCTGCGGACAGAAGATGCCCCTTACGTTCATAACGTGCGGCGCGTCACCATTGAGCAGCTGTCGCCTACCTTCTGGCGGGTGGTGGCGAGCTACGGCTGGCGCGAAACGCCCAATGTCGAGGAGATTTTCCATCGGTGCGGGCTGGAAGGGCTGAACTGCCGCATGATGGAAACCTCCTTCTTTATGTCGCACGAGTCGCTGATCATCGGCAAACGTCCGTGGTATCTGCGCCTGCGCGGCAAACTCTTCCTGGCACTGCAGCGCAACGCGCTCCGTGCGCCGGACCAGTTTGAGATCCCGCCAAACCGGGTGATCGAGCTGGGAACCCAGGTCGAGATTTGATCGGCCGCGCCCGCCTTACGGGGTGGGCGCTCACCAGCGCAGCGTGACGCAGAGTCCGCTGCCGGGTCGCTGGCTGAAGGCGACATGCATCCCATGCAGCTGCGCAATCTGGCGGACGATCGATAATCCCAGTCCGCTGCCACTCTTCGCCTGACCCGGCGGTCGCCAGAAACGCTCACCGAGCCGTTGCCGATCGGCGTCGCTCAGCCCCTCGCCATTATCCTCCACCGACAGGCTGTTTGCCCCTAACCGCACATCGACTTCACTGCCCGCGGGCGTATAACGAATGGCGTTATCCAGCAGATTGCGCACCAGCAGCGACAGCAGCAGCGGATTTCCCTGAAGCTGCGGATCGGCCTGCGCATGCAGCCGCAGGGTGACACCCGTTTTATCCGCCAGCGGCAACTGGGCAGCCAGCGTCTCCTGCACCGTGCGTTTCAGCGCCACCGGTTCGAAGGCGCTGCGGGCATCCTCCGCTTCCACCCGCGAGAGCGTCAGCAGCTGATCCACCAGCCGGGTCGCACGGATGATGCCGGTATCCAGCTGCTGCAGCGCATGGGTGCGCATCACTTCATCATCTGCCGTCAGCTGGATCACCTCGCTTTGCACCTGCAGCGCCGCCAGCGGACTGCGCAGTTCATGGGCGGCATCGGAGGTAAAGCGCCGTTCACGTTGCACCATGGCGCTGATGCGGCTGAACAGGCCGTTAAGCGCGACCATCAGCGGCTGAACCTCTTTCGGCACGCGGTCAGCCTGCAGCGGGGTGTCGTCATCCGGCGCACGTTGCGCCAGTTGCCGTGCCAGCGTCTTCAGTGGCCGCAGTTCAGACCAGACCAGCGCGATCAGCAGCAGCAGCATAAACGGCAGTGCGATCAGCCACGGCAGAACGCTGGCGCGCATCAGATCCTGCGCCATGTCATCCCGGTACTCCACCTCCTGGCCCACCACCACGCGGAACTGCCTGTCGGGGGTGGTCAGCCAGACGAACCGCCAGCGATCGTCATCGTTGGTGAGCTGCCCCTCGTGAAATCCCTGATACTCCGCCTCAAACGGCAGATAGCGGCCATTATCACCATCGTTCAGCACCTGCCTGCCGTCGCGCGTGAAGACCGCAAACGCCAGGGCGTCGTCATCCTGATCGCCGCGATGGTGGCGCAGCATCGCTTTAGTGGTGGGCAGCGTAACCGGGTCAAGCGAGGCGAAATCCAGTGTCAGCAGCCGCTTGGCCAGCAGCATCTGCTGAGTATCGAAGAGCTCATCCAGGGTTTCACGGGTCTGATGCCAGGCGCTGAGGCTGGCGCTGCCCCAGCAGATCGCCAGCAGCAGCACAAAGCCGAGGCCGAGTCGCAGAAACAGGCTCATTGATCGCATCCGGCGGCTCCCAGGGTGTAACCGACGCCATGCAGCGTACGGATAAAGTAGCTGCCCAGCTTCTTACGCAGATGGTGGATATGCACTTCCACCGCGTTGCTGGAGACGTCGGCATCCCAGCTGTAGAGCTTCTCTTCCAGCTGACTGCGCGTCAGTACCCGGCCGGGATTGCGCATAAAGAGTTCCAGCAGCGCCAGTTCGCGACTTTTCAGTGCCACCGGCTCGCCATCGCACATCACACTGTGGCTGCCCGGGATCAGCACCACGTTGCCGTGACGGAGTTCAGGCTGCAGCTGGCCGTGACGGCGGCGGATCAGCGCCTGTAAGCGAGCGGCCACTTCGGTCAGGGCAAAGGGTTTGCACAGGTAGTCGTCGGCGCCCTGCTGCAGCCCTTCGATCCGCTGGTCGAGCGCATCGCGGGCGGTCAGGATCAGCACCGGTACATCGTTGCCCTGCTGTCGCCACTGCCGCAGAATATCGAGCCCGTCGCGCTCAGGCAGCGAGAGATCCAGGATCACCGCATCCCACGGCGCCGCTGTCACGGCGTTAAAGCCCGCCTCACCCGAGGTAAACCAGTCCACGCTGAAGCCCAGCTTACTCAGCCCCGCCTTAATGCCGTCGCCAATCAGGCAATCGTCCTCAATCAGTAAAATACGCATCCCGTCTCCCTCTGCTGATAGCGTTTTATACGAAGCCCCTTCCGGCTTGTACAGCGGATTCCGGCCCGGAACGCTTATTTTTACCGCTTAAGACGCTGTTAAGAACCCTGTGGTCTACTGGGCTGATTCACACCGGCACCATGACTTAAAAAAGGGGTACACCATGAAAAAGCACGCTGCAATTCTGGCCGTCGTAATGCTGGCTTCCGCACCGGTTTTTGCTGCTCAGCAGGGCGGATTTGTTGATCCCAGCGCACCCGCCGCGCAGACGCAGACCGCAGAGGGTCAGGGTGGATTCAGAGCCGACCACACCAGCGTAGTGACCGTGAAGCAGGCAGAAGAGATGAAGGATGACAGCTGGATCACCGTACGCGGTAAGCTGGAAAAGCAGATCGGCCATGAAGACTATCTGTTCCGTGACCAGACCGGGACGATGAAGGTGGAGATCGATCGCAAGCACTGGAACGGGCAGACCGTTTCCCCGCAGGACAACGTTGAGCTGACGGGTGAACTGGATAAAGATTTCAACAGCGTTGAGCTGGATGTGAAGCAGGTTAAGAAGCTGCCTTAACGCACCGGGTGCAGGCTCCTTCCAGGGGGCCATAGCCGCCCTTCTTCATCCTGCCGGGCCGCCTCTGCGGCCCCGCTTTCCCGTCCCCTTTCCGCCTTAACGCAAATCTTCCCCCGCGTAAGCGAAACGTTTCGATGGTGATCACAGATTTCTGATCTGCCGATTGAGTTGCTGACGGCTTTTCATACACTCCTGAAAGCGAAACGTTTCGCTGTGGAGTGAAAAGATGAAAAAAGGTCGCCTGTTAAACGCTGAACTCTCTCATGTGATTGCCCGCCTGGGACACACGGATACGCTGACCATTGCCGATGCTGGCTTGCCGATCCCGGCAGGACCGCAGCGCATTGACTTAGCGCTTACGCCGGGTACGCCCGATTTTATGCAGGTGGTGAATGCCGTTGCACTGGAGATGCAGGTCGAGGGCGCCCTGATCGCCGAGGAGATTAAGCAGCACAATCCGTCACTTCATGGCGCGCTGATCGCCGTGCTCGAAGCCTTGCAACAGCACCAGGGAAATACCATCACCATCCGCTACATCAGTCATGAGACATTCAAACAACAAACGCAGCGTAGTCAGGCGGTCATTCGCAGCGGAGAGTGTTCTCCGTTTGCGAATGTCATCCTCAGCGCCGGTGTGACCTTCTGAGGCGGCTATGCAACCTTTACTGCAACTCGACGGCATTGAAAAATCTTTTCCGGGCGTGAAAGCCCTGAAGGGCGCGTCGCTGAATGTCCGGGCCGGACGCGTCATGGCGCTGGTGGGCGAGAACGGCGCAGGCAAGTCCACCATGATGAAAGTGCTGACCGGCATCTATCAGTATGATGCCGGTACGCTGCGCTGGCTGGGCAAAGAGACCCGTTTCAGTGGGCCAAAAGCCTCACAGGAAGCGGGTATTGGCATTATCCATCAGGAACTGAACCTGATCCCGCAGTTAACCGTGGCGGAGAACATTTTTCTCGGCCGCGAATATGTCACGGCCTTTGGCCGTATCCAGTGGTCACGGATGTATGCCGAAGCCGATGCACTGCTGAAACGACTCAACCTGCGCTTCAGCAGCCATAAGCTGGTGGGCGATTTGTCGATTGGCGATCAGCAAATGGTCGAGATCGCCAAGGTGCTGAGCTTCGAGTCAAAAGTGATCATCATGGATGAGCCAACGGATGCGCTCACCGACACCGAAACGCTGTCGCTTTTTCGGGTGATCAACGAACTGAAAGCGCAGGGCTGCGGCATCGTCTATATCTCGCATCGCATGAAAGAGATTTTTGAGATCTGCGATGACGTCACGGTGTTCCGCGATGGTCAGTTTATCGCTGAACGTCCGGTTAGTGCGCTGACGGAAGAGAGCCTGATCGAGATGATGGTCGGCCGCAAACTGGAAGATCAATATCCCCATATCGACCAGGCACCCGGCGAGGTGCGGCTCAACGTGGAGAACGTCAGCGGGCCGGGTGTGGAGGGGGTCAGCTTCAGCCTGCGCAAAGGTGAAATCCTGGGCATCTCCGGGCTGATGGGCGCGGGCCGGACCGAACTGATGAAAGTGCTCTATGGCGCGCTGCCGCGTCGGACCGGATCCCTGTGGCTCAATGGCCGGGAAGTGGTCACGCGTTCACCGCAGGATGGACTGGCAAACGGCATCGTCTACATCTCCGAAGATCGTAAGCGCGATGGCCTGGTGCTGGGCATGTCGGTAAAAGAGAACATGTCGCTGACGGCGCTTCGCTACTTCAGTCACGGCGGCGGCACCCTGAAACATGCGGCAGAGCAGCTGGCGGTGGGTGACTTCATCCGGCTGTTCAACGTCAAAACCCCCTCGATGGAGCAGCCGATTGGCCTGCTGTCGGGAGGAAACCAGCAGAAAGTGGCGATAGCCCGCGGCCTGATGACCCGTCCGGACGTCCTGATTCTGGATGAGCCGACGCGCGGTGTGGATGTCGGCGCAAAGAAAGAGATCTATCAACTGATTAACCAGTTTAAAGCCGAAGGGCTCAGCATCATTCTGGTCTCCTCGGAGATGCCGGAAGTGCTGGGCATGAGCGACCGGATACTGGTGATGCATGAAGGCCGTATCAGCGGCGAATTTACCCGGGAAGAGGCCACTCAGGAGAGCCTGATGGCCGCCGCCGTAGGCAAGCAACACAGCGAGGATTTAGTGGTATGACGACCCAAACTTTACCTGCCAGCCGTCGCTGGTTTAGCAAAAGCTGGCTGCTGGAACAGAAGTCGCTGATTGCGCTGCTGGTGCTGATCGCCGTGGTGGCCAGCCAGAGCCCGAACTTCTTTACCGTGGCGAACCTGTTCAACATCCTGCAGCAGACCTCGGTTAACGCCATTATGGCGGTGGGAATGACGCTGGTGATCCTGACCTCCGGTATCGACCTTTCTGTCGGCTCGCTGCTGGCCCTGACCGGTGCGGTGGGCGCCTCGCTGGTCGGTATGGAAGTGAATGCCCTTGTCGCGGTGGCGGCCTCGCTGGCGCTGGGGGCCGCTATCGGCGGCGTGACCGGCACGATTGTGGCGCGCGGCAAGGTACAGGCGTTTATCGCCACGCTGGTTATGATGCTGCTGCTGCGCGGTGTCACCATGGTGTACACCGACGGCAGCCCGATTAACACCGGCTTCAGCGCCAATGCCGATCTGCTGGGCTGGTTTGGTATCGGTCGTCCGCTGGGCGTTCCTGCGCCGGTCTGGCTGATGGCGGTGGTCTTCATCGCCGCCTGGTACATGCTGCAGCACACCCGCCTGGGTCGCTACATCTATGCCCTGGGCGGAAACGAGGCGGCAACGCGTCTTTCCGGCATCAACGTCAATCGCGTCAAAATCATCGTCTATTCACTGAGTGGCATGCTGGCGGCGCTGGCGGGCACGATTGAAGTGGCGCGTCTCTCCTCAGCACAGCCGACGGCGGGTACCGGCTATGAGCTGGATGCGATTGCGGCAGTGGTGCTGGGCGGAACCAGCCTGGCGGGCGGTAAAGGGCGTATTTTCGGCACCCTGATTGGCGCGCTGATCCTCGGCTTCCTGAATAACGGCCTGAACCTGATGGGCGTCTCTTCGTACTACCAGATGATCGTTAAAGCGGTAGTCATCCTGCTGGCGGTGCTGGTGGATAATAAAAGCAGTAAATAACTCTGACCTTACACAGGATAACAAGATGAAAAAGTTAACCATACTGGCTGCGATCCTTGGCGCAACGCTCAGCACCGGTGCGATGGCAAAAGATACCATCGCGCTGGTGGTCTCAACCCTGAACAACCCGTTCTTTGTTTCGCTGAAAGAGGGGGCTCAGAAAGAGGCGGACAAACTGGGCTACAACCTGGTGGTACTGGACTCTCAGAACAACCCGGCGAAAGAGCTGGCGAACGTGCAGGATCTGACGGTTCGCGGCACCAAACTGCTGCTGATCAACCCAACCGATTCTGATGCCGTGGGCAATGCCGTGAAGATGGCGAACCAGGCGAAGATCCCGGTAATCACGCTGGACCGCGTGGCTGCACAGGGCACCGTGGTCAGCCACGTTGCCTCAGATAACCGTTTCGGCGGTAAAATGGCGGGTGACTACATCGCGAAGAAAGTGGGCGAAAACGCCAAAATTATTGAGCTGCAGGGCATTGCCGGAACGTCTGCCGCCCGTGAACGTGGCGAAGGCTTCAAGCAGGCCGCAGAGGCCCACAAGTTCCAGATCCTCGCCAGCCAGCCTGCTGATTTCGACCGCACCAAGGGTCTGAACGTCATGCAGAACCTGCTGCAGGCTCATCCGGATGTGCAGGCGGTCTTCGCTCAGAACGATGAAATGGCGCTGGGTGCACTGCGTGCGCTGCAGACTGCCGGTAAAACCGGTGTGATCGTGGTAGGTTTTGACGGCACCGCTGATGGCGTTAAAGCCGTCGAAGGTGGCAAACTGTCTGCGACCGTGGCACAGATGCCAGACAAAATTGGCATGATCGGCGTGGATACCGCTGATAAAGTGCTGAAGGGTGAAAAAGTGAAGGCGATCAACCCGGTCGACCTGAAGCTGGTCACTCAATAACTCAAAGAAAAGCAGGGCACCGCGCCACCCTTCCGGTGGCGCACTTATTCCGGACTCCCCTATGAGCAAAAACGCAAAACTGGCCGTTCTTGGCAGCATTAACGCTGACCACATCCTTAATCTGGCGCACTTCCCTCGTCCCGGTGAAACGGTGATCGGGCAGGGGTATCAGATTGCGTTTGGCGGTAAAGGTGCCAATCAGGCCGTCGCAGCCGGTCGTGCGGGTGCCGATATTGCCTTTATCGCCTGTGTGGGCGCTGACGACATCGGCGAACGTATCCGCCAGCAGCTGGCGCAGGACAACATTGATACCACGCCGGTCGGGGTCGTTGAGGGTGAGTCGACAGGCGTGGCGATGATCTTCGTCAATGGTGAAGGTGAGAACAATATCGGCATCTACTCCGGTGCGAATGCGGCGCTGACGCCCGCGTATGTGACGCGTCATCAGCAGGTGATCGCCGGAGCCGACGCGCTGTTGATGCAGCTGGAGTCCCCGCTGGAGAGCGTCCTCGCGGCCGCCCGGCTCGCCCGACAGCATCAGACCCAGGTGATCCTGAATCCGGCGCCCGCCACCCCGCTCTCAGATGAGCTGCTGGCGTTGATCGACATCATCACCCCGAATGAAACCGAAGCGGAGAGTCTGACCGGCATTGCGGTCAGCAGCGACGACGATGCGGCGCGCGCAGCGGCAGTGCTGCATGCCAAAGGCATCGGCACGGTCCTGATTACCCTGGGACGCCGCGGCGTCTGGCTTAGCGAACAGGGCGAAGGTCAGCGTATTGCCGGCTTCAGCGTGAAGGCCATCGACACCATCGCGGCGGGCGATACCTTTAACGGTGCCTTTATTACCGCGCGGCTGGAGCAGAAACCGATCGACGACGCGGTGCGATTTGCCCATGCCGCCGCCGCGATCGCCGTTACCCGACCGGGTGCGCAGCCCTCCGTGCCGTGGCGCGCGGAGATCGATGAATTTTTGCAGCAGCAGGGCTAAGCGCTTGAGCACCATGAAAGATGTTGCCCGGCTGGCGGGCGTCTCCACCTCCACCGTCTCGCACGTCATCAACAACAATCGCTTTGTGAGCGACGGCGTGCGGGAGAAGGTTGAGCAGGCGATACGCCATCTCAATTACGCCCCTTCCGCCCTGGCGCGCAGTCTGAAAATCAATCAGACGCACACGATCGGGATGCTGCTGACAACCAGCAGCAACCCGTTTTATGCCGAAGTGGTGCGGGGCGTGGAGGAGAGCTGCTACCAGCGCGGCTACAGCCTGATCCTCTGCAACACGGCGGGCGACGAGGAGCGGATGAACCGCAGCCTGGAAACGCTGATGCAGAAGCGCGTGGATGGCTTACTGATCATGTGCACCGAAAGTCATCTGCCGTCGGCCGATATCCTGAACCGCTATCCCGCGATTCCGGCCGTCATGATGGACTGGGCGCCCTTTGAAGGGCGGGGTGACATCATTCAGGATAACGCACTGCTGGGTGGCGAGCTGGCGACCCAGCATCTGATCGACAGCGGCTACACCCGCATCGCCTGTATCGCTGGTCCGCAGGATAAAACGCCGGCGCGTATGCGGCTGGAAGGTTATCGCAATGCCATGACAAAGCGTGGCCTGGAGATTTTGCCTGGCTATGTGGTGAGCGGGGACTTTGAGTTTCAGGGCGGCTACAACGGTATGGTCGAGCTGCTGTCGCTGGAAACGCCGCCGCAGGCGGTGTTCACCAGCAACGACGCTATGGCGGTTGGCGTCTATCATGCGCTTTATCAGGCTGGCATACAGATTCCGCAGCAGATGGCGGTCATGGGCTACGACGATATCGAACTGGCCCGTTATCTCACTCCGCCACTCAGCACCATTCATCAGCCTAAAGATGCGCTGGGCGAACTGGCGATTGATACCCTGCTTCATCGGCTCAGCGATCCCGACGCCAGCCAGCAGACGCTGGTGCTGACGCCGGAACTGGTCATGCGCGGCTCCGTTTAGCGCTTTCTCTTTTTATCGCGATCGCTGATCAGATTCCGTCCATCCCCGTTTTTCAGCAGCATAAAAGTCAGCGCCGACAGCACCGTCACCACCCCCATCGTCAGGAACGTGGCGTGAAACTGGGAAATGGTGCTCGTTTCAAACTCCTGATAGAAGCGGAGCACGGCCGCACTGACCGCTACACCGAAACTGATGGCCAGCTGCTGCGTCACGGCCAGTACGCTGTTGCCGCCACTGGCGTTATCGTCATCCAGATCGGCCAGCGTAATGGTATTCATGGCGGTGAACTGCGTTGACATGGCCATGCCGAGAATAAACAGCGGCAGTAACAGCACGATGATGCTTTCTGCCGGAGACTGCAGAGAGAAGCTGGCGATCAGAATACCAATAATCGTTGTGATGCCCACCAGCAGGCGACGATAGCCCAGCCAGCGCAGCAGCTGAGTCACCGTCGACTTCGCCAGTATGGAGCCGATGGCGATAGGTGCCATCATGCAGCCGGCAATAATCGCCGAGTAGCCAAAACCCACCTGCAACATGAGCGGCATTAAAAATGGCACGCAGCCGGTTCCAAGACGGGACGCAATGTTGCCGCCGATGCCGACCGAGAAGGTGCGGGTTTTAAACATCGGCAGATTGATCAGCGGGGAAGGGTGACGCCGGGCATGCACAATATAAAGAAGCAACAGCACAATCCCACTGAGTAATATCCCGCCTGCCAGCCAGGCAGAAACCACACGTTCGCCAAACAGCTCAATCCCGATCGAGATCATTACCAGTCCGGCCCCGAACAGCAGGAAACCGAAAAAGTCGAAGCGGCGTTTAGGGGTGGTGAAGTCCGGCATATATTTACGGGCATAGACAATGCCCAGAATGCCTATCGGAATATTAATCAGGAAGATCCAGTGCCATGTCGCATAGGTCACCAGCACGCCGCCCAGCAGCGGGCCCAGTATCGGGCCGACTAATCCCGGCATCGTCACAAAGTTGAGCACCGGCAGCAGTTCACTGCGCGGGTAGGCACGCAACAGCGCGAGTCGCGCCACCGGCATCATCATGGCGCCCCCTATGCCCTGCACGACGCGCGATATGACCAGCACCTGGAGCGTCGGCGACAGCGCACAGGCCAGCGAACCGAGGGTAAAAAGAGAAACCGCAATGATAAACACCCGGCGGGTGCCGAAGCGATCGGCAAGCCAGCCGCTGACCGGGATCAGCATCGCGACGGTCAGGGTGTAGCTGATAACAGCAGATTGCATGGCAAGGGGAGAACGGTCGAGGCTGGTGGCGATAGCGGGCAGGGCAGTATTAAGTATGGTGGCGTCGAGCGACTGCATGAAAAAGGCCATCGCCGCTATCCATGGCAAACCGGCCATGCTGCGCGCAGATCTAATCATTGGGTATCCTTCCTGGGGTTTCCTGCGAGAAGAAGCAAAATAATAGCACCAGCCTTCGGCCACATCAGGTCTCTTTACAACGTTTCATGGCGTTATTTGTGCGCTATTCAGTCATTAAACGTCTCTTTTTAAGCCGTTCGTTTAAAAAAGAGGCGCTCAGTAAATTAATTCAAAGAAACACTTGTCAGCCCGGCGAAACTCCCTATAATGCGCCTCCATCAACACGGCACACCGGCAACGGGAAACGGGCTGAGAGGCACAGGATACTGCGCCGCCGGAGAAAACTTCTGAAAAAAAGAGGTTGACTCTGGAGGAGGAAAGCGTAATATACGCCACCTCGCGACAGGACGCTAACGCACTGTTCGCACTGCTCTTTAACAATTTATCAGACAATCTGTGTGGGCACTCGCAGGATTGATATCAGCGTCTCCGGA
>Ga0157360_1000244_pt1 | contig 22539 bp, 23 predicted proteins | sample AttlaeALBM1_FD_111483 | JGI IMG/M metagenome (GOLD analysis project Ga0157360, IMG submission 111483) | Fungus gardens microbial communities from leaf cutter ant in Ribeirão Preto, State of São Paulo, Brazil - Atta laevigata ALBM1 | ecosystem: Host-associated > Fungi > Mycelium > Unclassified ...
AATGCACTACTTTCTCACGTGCCGTCCGAAGAACAGCTTACGAGCAGAAAGCTACCTGAGAATAATTTCTTGATACAGACGTTTCTATAAGTTTGATATCAAGGAACCTAACAGGTTGGTGCCGACTGGAAGCACAGCCGAAACAAAAGCGCAAGAAACATCTTCTCTTTAGAAGGGTTCCTTTTTGTAGGAATTGCTCTATCAAATCCTTGTTTTAGAAATAATATTTAAATTGTTTCTAAAAATTGGTAATTTAATTTTCATATGTTTTTTCTCAAAACAACGTTTGGAAAGATTTGGTTTTTTATTTTTAACGTATTTTTTCAGAATCTGTTGGCGTTCTCACTGCCTTGCGAAAAAAACGGTCGTGCGATAACACTCCCAATGTGTGTCCGCGTAGCTCAGCAGGATAGAGCACAGGATTCCTAAGTTTGAATTGGGCGCTATGGCTGGAAACTCCATAGTGGATTCGCTCAAATTCGGGGAACACTCTGACTTACTTGAGTCGTGCCAATCCCGAGCCAAGCTCTCTGCCGTGGCAGAGAGAAGGTGTAGAGACTGTACGGGTGACATCTGGGCTTTCAGAATGCCTTGGTGAAGAGACAGTCCAGACCACGAACGCACTCATAGTGGGTGCGGCGGCGAAAGCCGAAGTGGTATGAATCCTGGGGCCGGAGGTTCGAATCCTCTCGCGGACACCACAACTTTCTTAAAAACTAATAGTCTTGTCCTGCTGGGGAACACTCTGCATGGGGATAGCGTGCGGAATCCCCAGAAGAGCATGCAACAGATAGACGAGGAATGCTGCCGTAAGCAAAACGGCCAGCAATCTCCCAAAAACACGTAATGACAGCCCTACTAACGCGACGAACAAAAGCACCAGCAATATTGTCTGGATCGGACCATGGATCCCAATACTGCCTAAAGCAGTCCTGACAAGCAGTTCGACAAAGGTGACGGCGGCCACAATCAGCCCTAGCAACGTCAGAATGAAGCCAACCAAGGTATCGAAAATGGACTGCATGATTTGACCATGAAAGAAAATGGGACAGATTTGCTCCAGAAAGACACTCCCGAGCACTCAGGTCAATCATTACCCGCGCCAGCGGGGATGGACGAATGGTAACGATGTCATTACGAAAGAACCCTGACACAGCTGCAACTTCCGCATTTTTATGAGCAATACATGACCAGTTCTCCCAACCTGCTGCTCACGATCGTTGAAGCGATCCTTCCAATCCTGGTCACGCTTGGTTTCGGTTATTTCGCTGCTTATCGCAAAGATTTCGACGCCCAGCAGGCTGGCGTTCTGACGCGACTGGTCATGCTTTACGCCTTGCCCCTTGAACTTCTGGTCTCCATTCTCAGCACACCAAAAGCTCAGGTTCTTTCCGCGGGACCTGTCGCCGCCCTGATCCTCCTCGCCATGGTCGGCGGATATTTTGTTGTTTTTTCAATTTTCCGTTTTGCGCTCAAACGCCGCCTGAGCGAAGCGGCAATGATTGCCATGACCGTTACCGGGCCTTCCGTGCCCTTTATTGGTATTCCGGTTCTTGGTCAGATTTTTGGAGCAGCAAGCGGCGTCCCGATCTCTATTGCCGCACTGGCAATGAACCTGATCCAGCTTCCCATCACGCTCATCCTCATGGGGCATGATCATGAGGGGCGCCAGCCTCGATCACCGTCCGCAGAGCGCCGCGACGAACTAAGGGAGCTTGTGGGACACCTCCTGCACTCCTGTCGCGAACCAGTCGTCTGGGTGCCTCTCATGGCACTGATCCTTGTCAGCGCAGGCGCATCCATTCCGCATTTTCTGAAAGGCTCGCTTCAGCTTCTAGGACGCACAACAGGCGGCGCCGCCCTTTTCGCATCAGGTGTCGTGCTGTTTACCCGTCAGGTCCGTTTCAGCCCGTTGGTTGGCACGATTGTTGGCGTTCGGAATATTGTGATCCCCGGCATCATCTACATTCTCGCACGCCTGTGGCACCTTCCTGTTCAGGCACTTCAGGAAAGTGTGTTGACGATGGCAATCCCGAGCGCTTCCATCAACGTTATCCTGGCGATGCGGTATCATGTACTCGAACGCGAAATCGCATCGGTCCTGTTTTTCGGAACGCTCAGTTCCATTGCAACGATGGCATTTTTCATATGGCTCACCGGCGCTTGAAGAGTTTCCTATTTGTCTGCACAGGTAACATCTGCCGTTCCCCACTTGCAGAACTCGCCATGCGTCGGGAAGCTACGATCCGTGGCCTGAACCTTGATATCGACTCAGCCGCGACCGGGCACTGGCATCTAGGATACCCTCCAGACCCCAGAGCCTGCCGTGTTGCACTTCAACATGGACTGGATGCCTCAGATCTTCGAGCTCGGCTTGTAACACGCGAAGATTTTGATCGCTTTGATCATATTCTGGCACTCGACCATTCCCACCTGTCTTACCTGCGTAATCTGCAGCCCGATGGAAGCAAGGCTTGTGTTTCCCTAATGCTGGACCATCTTCCGGGTCGACAGGGGAATGCCGTAGCGGATCCATATTACGGTCCTGACGAAGGCTTTGAGGTCACCTGGCAGGAAGTCGAAGAATCTTGCCGCTATCTTGCTGAAAAAGAACTTGGCCCCGTTGAGGCTTAACGTCACCCGATTGGAGAAACGCCTTGTCTTCCCGTCCTGACATTCTGGCAATCGACCAGTTCCCTCCGGCCATCAAGGAACGACTGGAAAGCCTGTTTACAATCCATCAGTACGAGGGAACTGAAGCGCTCTCGCCTTACGCAGATAAAATCCGCGGCGTGGCGACAGGTGGCGGATCGGGTCTGCCACGCCCTATTATGGACGCACTCCCGGCTCTGGAGGTGATTTCGGTCAACGGGGTCGGCACTGACCAGATTGATCTGGAAAAGGCACGTCAGCGCAAGATTGGTGTAGCCACGACACTCGGAACACTTACCGATGACGTGGCAGACATGGCCATCGCCCTCATGCTTGCTGTGATGCGTGAAACTGTTCTCAATGATCGTCTCGTCCGCGCGGGGAAATGGCCAACGCAGCCTCTTCCTCTCTCGAGAAGCGTTAACAAAAAGCGTATGGGAATTGCAGGCTTTGGCCATATCGGGCAGGCCATTGCCCACCGCGCCACAGCCTTCGGCATGGAACTGGCTTACTTCAATTCCCGTCCTCGCCCAGAAAGCACAGTACGCTTTGAACCGGACCTGAAAGCCTTGGCAGACTGGTCTGACGTCCTTGTTCTTGCTGTTTCGGGTGGCCCACGCTCAGCAAATATGGTCGATGCTGCCATTCTGGACGCACTCGGACCGGACGGTGTGCTCATCAATATTGCACGCGGCTCAGTTGTCGATGAAGCAGCTCTCCTGTCCGCTCTGAAGCAGAAGCGTATTGCCGGAGCGGGCCTGGATGTTTTCCAGAACGAACCCAATATTAATCCAGAATTTTTCACCTTGGAGAATACGGTCCTTCAGGCCCATCAGGCGTCGGCAACTGTCGAAACGAGAACGGCAATGGGAAATCTCATGGTGGATAACCTCGTTGCCCATTTCGAAGGCAAGCCTCTACTAACGCCTATTCTGTGACATCAGGGTAGAAACTGTTCGGCGATAATCCGTTCGGACAGACCATGATCCGGGTCGAACAGGACCGTAGCATGCTGTCTGCGGTCCTCTTTCACCACGACTTCCACGACATCTCGAATTTCCTTAAAATCTGCGACCGCTGCCGTCGGACGCTTGTCCGTATCAAGAAGCGTCAATCGCACTACCGCGGTCGAGGGTAAGAGAGCCCCTCTCCACCGCCTTGGACGGAAAGCAGAGATAGGAGTTAACGGAAGAATATTCGCACTCAGAGGCACAATGGGGCCATGTGCGGAAAGATTATAGGCTGTCGAACCGGCTGGCGTAGCGACAATCACGCCATCGCAAATCAGTTCATCCAGTCTTGTCCGGCCATCAATCTCAATACGTATCCTGGAAGTTTGCCGGGTCTGGCGGAATAGGAACACATCGTTAAAAGCTTTCCCCTCAACGACCTCCCCACTGACAGTTGTCGCAGTCATATGGAGCGGGTGAAGAAGAGAGGGCTGCGCATTCAATAAACGCTCTGGCAGATTATCCTCATCCGGAGTGTTCATGAGGAATCCGATGGTGCCGTAATTCATGCCGTAGACAGCCAGATCCAAACCGAGCACCCGATGAAGTGTCTCCAGCATGAATCCGTCGCCGCCCAGACTGACGGCGACATCCGCCTTTTCCAGAGGGACATTCCCATAACGGGCAGAGAAAACAGCGAGTGCATCTTGCGCGGCATCAGTAGCAGCAGCCGTAAAAGCGATTTTCATGGTGGTTAGATCAACCGCCTGTTTGCCTGAACGGGCATTCTCTGCCGCACCTGACGGACCTCATCCATATCAAGATCCGCCACGCCCCAACCTTCTTCGCTCCCCAATTGAAGAACAACTTCTCCCCACGGGCTGACAATCATGGAATGACCATACGTCTGACGCTGATTACCCTGCCCATCAACATGCCACCCTGTCGTGCCACACGCGATCACCCACGCCTGCGCCTCAATGGCGCGAGCACGGACCAGAATATCCCAGTGAGCTTCCCCCGTCTGCTGCGTAAAAGCTGCCGGCAGAATAATCATTTCTACATTTGCAGCTCGAAGTGCAAGAAACAGTTCAGCAAACCTCAGATCATAACAAATCGCTAGGCCCGTCGGGACGTCATCAATATCGACAACTTCGATCGTCTCGCCAGGTACATAATTATCGCTTTCGCGATAACCATCGCCATTAGGTGTGACGACATCGAAGAGATGGATTTTTCTATAACGCCCACATTCTTCGCCGCGGGGACTGAAAACGAGTGAGGTATTGGCAAGCTTGCCACCAGTGTCAGGACCGCAAAGCTCTCCAATTGAACCGCCATGAACCCAAATGTTGTGTTCGCGAGCCATGGCCCTTAACGCTTCATACAGCACACCTCCCGTGTCACCAGGAGTTGGAAGAAGTTCCGCACTTGCCTGCTTGATCGCCACCGCGCCCCCTAGACAACTCCAGATTTCAGGCAAAACAACAAGATCGGGCTTCTCAGCTTTCACAGCCTCTGAAACCAGCCGCTGAGCTTGAAGGATATTGGCACTCCGGTCAGCCGAAGGAGCCATCTGGATCAGGGCAACGCGCATGGTCAGTACATTCCTGGGAACAGTAACCCAGGAAGCATAGGCGATCCCTCAGAGAGACGTAAGCCGCGATTTATTCCATCGCAGGTAAGTTGCCCTGAACCACCTGACGAACAAGCCGTCCAACATCTATGGCCGCTGGGGAGGCAGGAAATGTTTCCAGAAGACTGGACTGCTTACGTATGGCAGCAGGGACCCTACTGTCTTTGCGCACCGTTCCCGCGAGCTGAGGCTCCCACTTCAAAAAGAAACGACACGCTTGCAGCAGCTTTTCATATGTCTGGACGCCACTACGATGACTGGAAGCCTGATTGATGACCAGCTGACAGTGCATGTCGTCGCCTCCAACGCGGCGTCGGTCCCGGAGATAAAGCTTCATGATTGCGTAAACGTCTGCCAGCGCCGTAGGCTCATCTGTTGTGACAGCCAACAGCTGATCTGAGATGGCCGCCAAATGTCGGGTAACCGAATCTATTCCCGCACAAAAATCCAGCAAAATAAAATCGTACTGCTTTGCCAGTCTGAGCGACAAGAGCAGCTTATCAAGCGCTTCACAATCCATGCCAGAAATAGCCGAGACACCGGACCGTCCGGGAAGGACGTCGAACGAAAACGCAGAGAGCCCCGTTCCTCCACGAAAATGCTGGACCCCTTCTTTTATCGTTACGGATCCGGATAAAATATCCACCACATCATGAGTGGGAATAAGTCCAAGCTGAATATCTACATTCGCTAGACCAAAATCGCCGTCGAAAATTAGAACTTTATATCCTGAACGTGCCAGAACCTGCGCTAGCGAAACAGAAAGCCAAGTCTTGCCTACTCCTCCCTTGCCCGACGCCACTGCAATAATTCGCGTCCGGCGTGGATGAGAGGAAGCAACGACTAGAGTTTCCGGCGGCCGTTGTTTAATCTGATGATCCATGAGCGGGTCCATCATACACCGCCCTGTGCAGCGATATGCCTCATAAGAGCCGCAGCCCCAGTCACAGTGGACACGTTCGTTTTTAACAAATTTGAATCTGAATTTGCCGCGCGCCTCGAAACAATAGGTACAACACTCTGAGCAAGTTTCTTCTGAGGCCCATCTGAGGAAATCGTTGATGCGGTCTCCCATTTAGACATCATCAGTTCGTTAAGCCTGGAGGGATCCAGAGTTCTAAGGCCACCAATCAATTGGCTTCCCGTACTTGCTTCCGCCAGAGACATGCCAGCCATGGCTCCTCTGACCACGCCCCCCAAACGACGCGCGCAATCCGTACGAGAAACTATCATTTTACTGGCGCCATTTTTATGAAACCATGAAACTGTTTCTTCAGTCTCAGAAGGGTCTTCTCCAGCGGGATGAACCAATATCAGACTAGCCTCGGCAGCTTCTTGAAGACCAGCCAGTATTTTCATCCCTTTTTCGTCAAAAGGAACGACTGCTCCGGTATCAATAAGGACGGGCATCTTGCCCCTTTTTACGCGGCACAGATTTTCCAGCATTTTAGAACTTTCAACCGCGATGAGATCCAGACCAAGTATTCGAGTACACGCCGCTAATTGTTCCAGCGCCCCAGAACGCTCTGTATCTGTCGTCATAACCACAGGCGCTATACCAGCGAGAGCTAGACGGGTAGCCAATCGGGAAATTGTCAGGGTTTTTCCACTGCCGGGGACGCCACACACCATAACAGGAGGCGCATCCACAGACAGATCGAGCGCTTCGAACGAAATGTTCTCTGAAAAAACCTTTTTGTAATTCAATTCCGACCCGTCGTCAGAAAAACTACTCAGATCCAAACCATGCCAGTCTTGAAATGTTTTTTTCGGAACTGTCTTTACCGCAGGAGAAGATTTGATTCGCTCATCTTCAGCGGGCAGTTCCGGATCAAGTGCCGCAGTGAGCTCTATCCCTCCATCGGACGTCGCCCGAGAGGAGAGGATAAAAGCGTCTTCTCCCAGCGTATTACGCAGTGTCGCCATAGCGGCTGACATTGAGACATCCCGGATCAGCTTTATCCGCATGATCCACCACTCTCTATACGTTGCCTCACTGAATGACCCCCACGGTATATATCTTTGCCCGCGTTGAAATCTCTGCCTGCGAAAGAACCATAGTCGCTGGCCTGATGCGCTCGACGATCATCCGGACTGGGCGACGGAAACCGCCTGCAACAAGGATGACCGGGTTTTCACCTTGCCCCAACGCCATATCGAGAGCTTGACGCAATTTCCCTACAAATTCGTTAAGGCGAGAAGGTGGAAGTGCAATTTGGCGATCATCAGCGGGGCCAGTCATATTTTCTGAAAAAACGACTTCCCAGTCAGGACTTAGCGTCAAAATCGGGATGTAGCCTTTAGGACTTGTGACCGCTGCACTAATTTGTCGAGCCAACCGCACACGTACATGAGCTGTCAGAGCAGAAACTGATTTCTGCCCCATGCCGCATCCCTCTTGAAGCGCCTCAAGAATACCAGAAAGATCCCTTATCGAAATACGTTCGGCAAGCAGCCCTTGAAGAACACGCTGGATAACACTGACTGAGATCTGAGAGGGAACAAGATCGACAATCAGCTTCTGCTGATCACGCGGCATTTCATCCAGCAGCTTTTGCGTCTCCGTATACGAGAGAAGGTCAGACATATTTTCACGTACCAGCTCGGTCAAATGCGTAATGATCACGCTGGCTGGGTCCACCACCGTATAGCCCTGCATAATTGCTTTTTCTCGCAGGTTTTGATCAATCCAAAGGGCGGGCAGGTTAAAAGCAGGTTCACGCGTCTGCTCCCCAGGCAAATCGGGCAAACCTCCTTTGGGGTTCATGGCCATAAGACGGTTTATCTGTACTTCGCCATGACCAATTTCTATTTCCTTGATGCGCACGGAATAAGAATCTGCCGAAAGTTGCAAATTATCTTGAATTCTAACGGGAGGCAGGATGAACCCCATTTCGCCAGCAATTGTTCGCCTCAGAACCTTAATTTGTTCGGTCAGACGGGCGCCGTCGCCACTGGCGATCGAAAGAAGGTTAAAGCCGAGTTCAAGCCGCAGCAGATCAACGCGAAGACTTTCTGAAATTGGCACCTCAGAAGGCTGAGCATTTTCAGGCAAACTGACTGCATCGCCATCGGCATCCTGATCCTGGATTGGCGACCGATGCCGAAACCATGCTCCAGCGCCAGCAAGACCTGCAAGAGCCAAGAAAGGCAAAGCTGGCAGACCCGGCATAAGAGCTAACACCGCCGCAGACCCTGCCGCGAGCGCTAATGGCTTTGGATTACCACCGAGCTGTCGAACAAGAGTAACATCTGCCGCCCCCTCAGTACCGCCTTTTGTCACGACAATACCGGAAGCTGTCGAAACTAGGAGGGCAGGAATTTGAGAAACAAGTCCGTCACCAATCGTCAGTGTCGTGAAAGCGGACGCCGCATCAGAAACTGACATTCCATGTCGACCGATACCAATAGCCAACCCCCCAACAATATTGATCGCCGTAATAATTAGGCTGGCAATTGCGTCCCCACGCACGAACTTGGCAGCACCGTCCATTGTGCCATAAAAACCGCTTTCCTCCTGAAGCTCTTTCCGTCTTTGCCGGGCAATCTTATCGCTGATTGCACCAGAGGAAAGCTCCGCATCAATCGCCATTTGCTTTCCTGGCATCGCATCCAAAGAAAACCGTGCTGCCACCTCAGCAATACGTCCTGAACCCTTGGTAATAACCATGAAATTCACCACAAGTAGAATGGCAAACAAAATGGCCCCGATAACAACATCGCCCCCCATAAGAAAACCACCGAAGGCAGCTACGACATGGCCTGCAGCATAAGCACCTTCATAACCATGACTTAGAATAAGGCGTGTTGTGGCAACCTCTAGTGACAGGCGAAGCAGGGTCGTCAACAATAATAAAGTAGGAAAAGATGTAAAATCCAATGGTCTTGTCAGAAAAAGAGCGACCATGAGCACTAATACAGAAGCGGTAACTGAAAGAGCCAGCCCTACGTCCAGAATAAAAGTCGGGAGAGGCAGAACAAGTACGGAAAGGAGTGCTGCTACAGCAAGCGCCAGCCCCACATCGGAGCCAGGGAGCCAACGAGCCTGCCCTCGCACCCAATTCGGCAAAGGTATCTTTTGAAGAGCACCAGAAATCGCAGGCATTTTTTGAACAACAGGAAAACTGCCTTGCGCCTCACTCATTTGCGCCTCTCCGCCAACACTAGACGGAGGAACCTATTTTCGCTCCGAATGTGGAAATTATCTCCTCACAAAGTTAAATATCCGTAAAAAATACCATCTAGTTTTTAACTTTTTCGGACTTGATGATTTCTGTCATTGTTACTCCAAGTCGAGACTCATCGACCATGACCACCTCACCTCTAGCGATTAACCTATTGTTCACTAAAATATCGATTGAATCACCAATTTTACGATCCAACTCTACCACAGCCCCCCGTCCCAGACGCAGCAGTTGACTCACCTGCATGGTTGTTCTCCCAAGCACCGCACTCACTGTAACCGGTATGTCATAGATCGCTTCGAGATCATGGGCGAACCTTGGAGCTTCAGGTGCCTGAGAAGAGCCTCCCTCAACATTATCCAGGTCGAATTCTTTGTTTGTATCAGACATCGACGGTATTCCTTTTACTTAATTAATACACTCAAAGTTTCTCATGATATCTTGAGCTATACTTCCAGCATTTCGGAAAGCTTGTCCTTCAGGCCAAGAAAATCGAAAATCGCCAGGAGCTAGAGCATCATTGACATGACAATCCATCTTTATGACGCCCGCCTGCGCACATAAGGTCGACAAATAATTTATTTCCTGTTCAGGAGCCTCTATGCGAAGGCAGACAACCCGTTTGAGCGAAGAAAGAATTTTATCCAGAACAGCATCCCGCTCCTTTTTCCCTGTACTCTGAAGCAGGGATGGAAACAGAGCAGCCACTTGGGAAAGTAATACTGAAGCAGCTTCTTCAGATACGTTTCTTAACACATTCTCAAACTGCTCATTCAGTTCATTAATGAGATCAAGAACCTTCTGCTCAACCCCATTAATCCATTCTTCTTTTTCCAACGCAAAATCTCGTCGCTCTTCGAGCCTTCCCCTTTCTTCTCCTGCGCGCCGAGCATTCTCCAGATCTTCCTCAGTATAGGAAGGAACCAGAACTTCTGGCTCTTTCTGGGTTTCCTCATGAGCAGGAAGCGACACATCTTCAGACGCGGGAAAATCAAAATCTTCCGCGTATAGAACACCAGCAACCCGGTCTGATCTCTCGTAATTCATGGCTGTCACAGAAGCATCTCGTTGCCGGACTGCTCTTGATCCACAAGCTCTATCTCCCCACGGTCGAGCAGCCCCTTGGCTACAAGTACAATCTCGCTCTGCGCTGCATCTACATCCTTGATGCGAACCGGCCCTAATGCCTCCACTTCGTCCATAAGAATACGTCCAGCTCGCTCAGACATTGCAGCAAGAAACGCACTTCTCAGTTTTTCACTTGCTCCTTTAAGCGCCATGGGAAGGATTTCTCGAGAAATCTGGTTCAGCAACACCATGAGACCCTCAGGTGGAACCTGAGCCAACTCCTCAAATGTGAACATTAGGCTCTTGATACGCTCTGCGTCGTCATGACTACGCTCTTCGAGCGCAGTCATAAAACGCGCTTCCAGCCGACGATCGAAATTGTTGAAAATATCTGCGAGAACTTCATGGCTGTCGCGATGGGCGCCACGAGGAAGGTTAGAGACGAATTCAGATCTCAACGTCTGCTCGACGCTATGCAGAACTCCTTTCTGAACATTTTCCATTTTCAGCATACGCGTCATCACATCCAGAGAAAAATCTTCTGGAAGAAGAGACAGTACCCGCGCAGCATGAGCCGCCTTGATTCGACTTAATACTACAGCAACGGTCTGGGGATATTCATTACGCAGGTAATTTGCCAAGACCGTTTCGGAAATATTCCCTAGCTTGTCCCACATGGTCCGACCTGCCGGACCACGAATTTCTTCCATAATTGCAGCCGCTCGACCGGCAGGAAGCGCATTTTTCAAAAGGCGCTCAGTGGTCTCGATATCGCCAATAAGAACTTCAGAGGACCCAAGACTACGACTGAACTCGTGGCAAACACTTTCGACCGTTTCAGCCGAAACCATCCCTAACTGAGACATTGCAGAAGAAATTTCACGAATTTCTTCTTCATGCATTTGCTCGAACAGGCGGGCACAATTCTCTTCACCCAGTGCCATCATAAGAATGGCTGCTTTCTGCGCACCTGTAACGGCTTTCTCCATTCCAATCATTTCAACGCCCTTCCTGCTGAGGCATGAGCCAACTCCGCATCAGAGCGATGCTTTCCGTCGGGTGCGTTTCCACCAGATCCACGACTTTTTGTACCGATGAAGCTCGAATTCTTCCGGCAACACCATTAACTGTAATTGTCTCTTCACCCTCCTGAAGTTCTGCATCTACGATGTCATATGGAGCGGGAAGCAAACTGCCTCCCTGATTTCCATTACCGCCTGCAGACTGGCCAGCAGGGCCAGGGAGAGCCAGTCCTCCGCTCACGTCCCTGGATAATGTGGAGTTCCCCCCTGTGCTTGCGCCCGACACCGGGCGCAATAAGGGGCGTACTACGAAGAATAAAACCATGAGCAGGCACAGCGAGAAAATGCCGAACCGGATGGCTTCCATCTCATTCGAGCGGTTGAACAGTCCATTCATGAAACCTGTGGAAGCGGTTGGCATCGCTGCATCCAGATCCGAGAACTGCATGGACATGACTGTAACAACGTCCCCACGGGTCTGATCAAAGCCTATGGCGCTTTTTGTGAGCGCTGTAAGCCGCTCCAGTTCCGCCTGACTACGAGGCTGCCAGATATGCTGGCCTTTTTGATCAGCCTGATTAACGCCATCCACCATTACAGCGACACTGATACGGGCAATTCGCGGCTGGTCCTGCACAAGCGTGCGAACCTTTTTGCCGATCTCGTAGTTATCCGTCTGTTCTTGTCGGCTGCTCTGACTGCCATTCTGTGGCTGACCAGCATTTGCATTCGGCAAATTGTTGGCGACTGTGGTGTTGTTTACGGCCTGCGTATTAATGTTCTTCTCGTTCTTTGTTTGCTGCGAACGAAGAACCTGCTGATCGGGATCATAGCTTTCTTGGGTTTCTTTGACGTGATCGTTGTTCATTGCGACTGTGGCATCAACACGCACACGCCCAATACCGACCGACGCACCCAGCATATCTTCCACCTCACGTGAGATGCGCTGTTCCAGCGCCTGGCGCTGTGCTTCAGCCGTCTGATTGCTGTCTAAGCCTCCACCGCCTTGACGCAACAGGACGTGTCCTCGGTTATCCACGAGAGAAATATTCTTAGCCTCAAGGCCAGGTACGGCAGCGGACACCAGATTAACCACGGCCGCTACACTTTCCTCGTCCAGTCGGCGAGCACCATCCATGGAGAGCAGGACACTTGCCTGTGCACCCTGCTCCTCTGTGGAAAAAAGCTCCCGATGCCGCAGAACAAGATGAACACGTGCATTTCTGACACCATGGATCAGGCGGATCGACCGTTCCAGTTCACCCTCAAGAGCACGCGTCTCATTGATTGTCTGCTCGAACTGGGTCGCAGTGAAACTATTACCTTTGTCGAAAATTTCGTATCCAACAGACCCACCGGAAGGCAAACCGTTTTTAGCAAGCAAGAGGCGCGCTTTGGCGACGTCATCATCCGGCACCATGATTGTGCCGCCCTGATCCTGCAGGTGGTATGAAATATGTTCCTTGGCAAGTTGGTCCACAATTTCGCCCGCTTCCCGGGGATCGAGATCCCGATAGAGAAGCGCATTGGCTGAGTCCGCCCCGTGCAGAACCAACACGCCAAGAAGCACGAGCATGGCAGCACCCACGCCACCCAGAGCGGCCAGACGTGGCAGACCAAGCTGTTTGAGATTTGCCAGAAAAGCCTTCACTTGAAGCCCCAGCTCATCGAGGCAAACCTATCTTCGGACCTGTCTGGCAACAGCACTTTGCCCATCCACATGCGTGTCACCCTTAACGCTGCAATTACTGATGAGCATTGTGTATGAAAAAGGTTAATGCCTACTTAAAACGAGTGGAGTTTTCCTCATCGTATTGTCAGGCGCCAGAAAAACTATCCAGATCGCTCAAGGCGATTGATGTGGCTCCCATCTGTACATTCAGACCACTGGATGTTTGGCTCAAGCCGGTTACGGTACCAGAAACTGTCGTCGAAAGAGCCGTAGCACTGCCCGTTGAGTCCGTGCCCTCTACAGCAACAAAATACTGCCCGTCCGATAGTTGGGTGCCGCTATCACTCACACCATCCCAAGACCAGGTATTTGTACCAACCTGAGCTGTTACGGTGTCGGTCTTGACGACCTGACCATTGGAATCGGTCACCGCAATCGCCACAGGACCCGCCACACTCGATGTAAAACTCATCGAATTGTTACCATTTTGCAGGGGCAGAGAAGACGTGGTTGCAGTCGTGGTCTTACCAATCAGACCGATCCCAGATGTCATCTGAGTATCCTGCGTCGCCGTAATCAGGCTGGTCAGGTTGGTATTGGTTTCCACCTGCTGCTGGACACCCGCAAACTGTGCCAGCTCACTGGTAAAACTATCTGTGCTCGTCGGGTTGCTAGGATCCTGATGTTGCAGTTGAGTTGTCAGAAGCGTCAGGAACTGATTGAAATTTCCAGCGAGTGAAGAGAGTGCAGCACTGGCAACGCTACTGGCCGTCGACGTTGATGAAGATGCGCTGGACGTCTGCGAGGCCGCATTCGATTTCGCTGCAGAAACCGCCTGACTGAGCAGCGATGTAGCGCTGCTGGACGTGGTACTGACAGAAGACACCATAAAAAACTTCCTTCAGGCTGTCAGATCAACAACGCCACGAAGCATTGTTCGGGACGATTGAACGGATGCTTGTGTTTTGTTTCTGGAGATTAAAGACGATCCAGGATGCTCTGCATCCTCCGCCGTCGAACGGTTTCCCTGACCAGATCCGTCTCTCGAACTCTGGGAGAAATTTCCCATCAGGCTTAGTGTAAGATCGGTCGGAATAATGAGCTGATCAGAGGATACTGAGATAACACTCTGATTTAGCGTGGAAAAAAGATTACTTTTATCATCCGTTAAAGACTGCAGAACTTCAGGATTTTCTGCACGGATATGAACGTGTCGTTCGCCACCTTCTGTCTCATCAATGGAAACATGAACTTTTCCGCCCTCTCCCAAGGACATTTCAATCTCTGTGTTGAGGTGACTATCAGAGGACGTATGGGAAATGACCGGAATATCAGGTGCCGGAATAGATCGGACGTCAGAGCGTACAGAAACAGTTTCGACAGAGGACGTTTGTCTTTTGCTTCCATCCGACGCTTCTGCACCCACATTCGGCGCAGAAGTTAATGAGGATGCCGATGTTTCAGAAGACGGAATATTTTCCTGTGCCGGCATTTGTTCAAGCACAGAAAACCCATTCCCAACCGATTTCCCTTCACCTTCTGAGGTGTCGCCCACGAGAGAAGGAACCGCCGAATCAGCTAAGTTGTCATCTACAGGCTGTATTGCGTTATCACACTCAGGAGCAACCCTCCCAGTTGCCGTATTTTGTATCGAGACCGGTTCAGAAGAGAGCACCTGCTCGCTTTCAGGAGATATCTGAATTGCCAGATTTAAGACCTGATTAGAATCACCTCTGCCTGCGGGAACCGCAGGAGTGTTTTGAACGGCTTTTACGGGAATAGACGAGGCGTCACTCTTCGTTTCCTCTGTCTCGAATGAGGACTTCGACTGGCCGTCCTTTTCAGCAAAATCAGACGAATTTTTTTTTACTGGAGGTAAAGGTCTATCCGAACGAAGTTGCACCGGTTGGGTGTCAGCTTTCAACTCAGGGCTTTTCTGAATTTTTTGATCAGATTTCTGACTCAACGCATTTTGCTCTTCAGCAGCACTCGGAGAGGAAACCTTTTGTGCCTTGTTATCCTCAACGGGATTACGCGTTTTTAGCGATGTATCAGTGTCTTTTTTCTGACCTAACTGCGCTACATCCCTATGTGCAGGCGCTTTCGCAACCGGTTCTTCACCAGTATGAACGTAGCTTTTAAGAAAATCTTGAAACCGTTCTGTTGAAGCGAATTGCGCTCCCACAAGAACAGATGATTGGCTGTGATCACCTCCCACATATGCGGAGGGTAGAATCTGTGACAATACCAAGCCCTCCCCGACTGTGAGTAACGGACATCCGGGGAGGAGAATTGCATGATAGACGTAAAGAAAAGGTTTATGACGTCCCCCTTATTCAGAGAGGTACGAAAACTCAGTTCTGGATGTGATCATACCCTGGCGAGCCCGGAAACGGACCCCGTGTCACTGTTGCAGGGTTAGGGCAGACAGGGGGATTACCATCCAGAGCAAAAGCCTGAACTGTGTGGGTGGCCTGAGCCACCAGCCCGCGAACGGACAGAGGCTGTGCCAACCGAACATTTGCCAAAAGCTCTTCCGGCAGAATTACGGTTGTTCCGTCTCTCAACAGTACGCCATTCGGCGTAATCCGAGAGACAATACCCTTTGTGACTGGAAGCGGCGACATATCATAAAGACAAGGCGCAGCCTCAGCCATCAAAGGAGCGGAGAGAGCCAACAGCAGGCTAGCGAGTGCGAAAGGTTTCAATGCCGGAAATGCCTCATTCCTGTGAAGACCATGGCAATACCCGCCGCATCTGCAGCGTCGATCACCTCTTGATCACGAATGGAACCACCAGGCTGGATCACAGCGACAGCACCAGCAGCGACAACACTTTCCAGACCATCCGCGAAGGGGAAGAACGCATCCGAGGCAGCCACAGAGCCCTTGGTCAGCGGCGCGGTTTCGCCCGCAACTTCTGCCGCATCCTCGCTCTTACGCGCGGCGATACGTGCGCTGTCGACGCGTGACATTTGGCCTGCCCCGACACCGACCGTGGCGTTATCGCGTACATAAATGACGGCGTTGGACTTAACATGCTTGGCCACGCGGAATGCGAATAGAAGATCTTTCATCTCCTGAGCAGTCGGCGCTCTCTTTGTGACGACCTTCAGATCCTGTTCCGTCACACGACCCGCATCGCGGCTCTGTGCCAGGAAACCGCCAGCCACTGAGCGGAACGCCAGTCCTTCCGCTGTCGGATCGGGCATACCGCCCGTCAGCAGCAGACGCAGGTTTTTCTTACGGGACAGAATTTCGATAGCCCGCTCGTCTGCATCAGGCGCCACAATCACTTCCGTGAAGATAGAGCTGATCCGCTGGGCCGTTGCCGCATCAAGAGTGCGGTTCACAGCAACGATACCGCCGAACGCTGAAACCGGGTCGCAGCGCAGAGCAGCGATCCAAGCGTCTTCCAACGTGGACGCAGAAGCTACACCACACGGATTGGCGTGCTTCACGATGACGACAGTAGGCGCATCAAACTCCGCCACAGCTTCAAACGCGGCATCCGTGTCATTCAGGTTGTTGTAGCTGAGCGCCTTACCCTGAATCTGACGTGCCGTCGCAATCCCCGCCCGCGTGCTGCCATCCCGATAGAAAGCAGCTTTCTGATGCGGGTTTTCGCCATAACGCAGCAGTTCATCCCGAGCACCACTCAGCGTCAGAACCGGCGGGAGAAGCTCGCCTGCGCGCTCGGCAAACCAGCGCGAAATCATGCCGTCATAGGAGGCCGTATGCGCATAGGCCGCGCCAGCATATTCCCGCCGTTCGCTCAGGTATGTTCCACCGGTCTCAAGCGACTTCACGAAATCACCGTACTGCTCCGGCGAGGTCAGGATCGCGACATGCCCGAAATTCTTGGCAGCCGCACGGATCATGGCCGGCCCGCCAATATCGATGTTTTCGATGCAATCTTCGTCACCTGCGCCAGAAGCAACTGTTGCTGCAAACGGATAGAGATTGACGCAGACAAGATCGATCGGAGCGATACCGTGCTCCTCCATCTGGCTCAGATGAGCCGGAAGATCGCGGCGTCCCAGAATGCCGCCATGCACCTGCGGCACCAGCGTCTTGACGCGACCATCAAGAATTTCAGGGAAGCCGGTATGCTCGGAAACATCCTTGACTGTCAGACCCGCCTCACGCAGCGCCCGTGCCGAGCCCCCCGTCGAAAGCAGTTCTGCACCGTGGGCTGCAAGTGCACGCCCCAGGTCAATCAGTCCCGTCTTGTCAGAGACGGAGAGAAGGGCGCGACGGACGGGGAGTCGGGTCTCAGTCATGATGGAACTGCAATATCCTTCAAAACATGTCCATGCAACCGCTGGTGATGCAGGACAGGAGGGGCATGACCCAGAAAAGGATCACGGCCAGCGAACCCTGCCCACCCCAGGAAAAACAGGGTGGGCAGAAGAAGCATGATCTCACCCACACCGCCCGTACGGACGTAGGGCCAGAAAGACAATCGGGAACGGCTCAACGGCGCGAGAAGCTGGCACCCGCCGGTCGGCAGGTCAGCAACAATATGTGTCGCAACCCCCAGAAAGAGGGCACCAACCGGGCCATAAAGGGCATCTTTGCCCATGGTAGCGGAAATCAGACACGCAGCCAGAAGCAGGACAACGCCCGAATGCGTCAGTCCACGATGACCTACTGTTCGTGCCAGAAAGCGGGACAGGAGTTTCACCCTCGCGCCAAGCATTGAGCGTTCCGTATCAATATCAGGCAGCAGGCTGCCGAGGAGCCCCGTACACACGGAAAGCGGCTCTGATGCAAGAATGTGCCATCGCATGGCACACAGTACGGCGAAACCACCGATCAGGAGATGAGAGCGTCCAGTCACGAGCTCTTATGATCCGCTTCATCGCCTCAGAAAAGAGATAATCCCTTATTTTTTCACGATAAATTCTCTAAATGCCGCAATAGGACCATTTGTGATGTTCCTAATCCGTTCATGGCGCGCCAACAGCAGCGTCTTAGCAATAAAAAAAGGCGATCCGGTGTCTCTCCGAATCGCCCTTGTTCTCACGAACAGTCTGCGTTGTAGCTCTGACGCAGCAGCGCAGCAGCTGTCGCACGCTGCGTGACCGTCTTGGCATCAAACTCGCCAGTCGTAATCCAGGAGCCACCAACACAGGATACCGATGGAAGTGCCAGCCATTCCGGTGCGCTTGCTTCCGTAATGCCGCCCGTCGGGCAGAAACGGACATTTCCGAACACGCTCGCCAGGCTCTTCAGAGCCGGAATGCCGCCATTGGTCACAGCCGGGAAAAACTTGAAGCGTGTCAGACCCAGATCCAGACCGCGCATGATGTCACCAGCATTCGCCACACCTGGAAGAAACGGCATATCGTGATCGCGGGCAGCATCTGCCAAAGATGCAGTCAGACCCGGGCTGACAATGAAACGCGATCCTGCCTTGACCGAACGCTCCAGATCCATCGGGTTCAGAACCGTCCCTGCACCGACAAAAGCCCCATCCACCTTGGACATTTCTTCAATCACTTCAAGCGCACAGGGCGTCCGCAGCGTAACTTCAAGCGTCGTCAGACCACCGGCAACGAGTGCCTCTGCCAGCGGGCGAGCCTGTGCCACATCATTGACCACCAGCACCGGAATAACCGGGCAACGGGTCATGACAGCGTCGAGTTTTGCGGTATCAGTCATGAAAATCGTCCTTAGTGAATATCGTCGCCAACGGTTTCGATCACGCGATCCATCTGCGCCAGCATGGCAGACGCCCCTGCCTCGGCCGGATCATGCACCGAACGCATCAGTGCGAACAACTCACGACCTGTTCCCAGTGCTGGCGGCGGCGGCGGAACGACATCACGTGCATCCCACTCAGCCGCATCCACCAGAACCTCGATCTGGCCCGTCACAGCACAGACACGGATCATGTCACCGTCCCGCACCTTCGCAATCGGACCGCCAACCTGAGCTTCCGGGCCAACGTGAATAGCTGCCGGGACCTTACCGCTCGCACCAGACATGCGACCATCCGTCAGCAGCGCAACCTTGTAGCCACGATCCTGGAGCACACCGAGCGTCGGCGTTAGCTTGTGAAGCTCTGGCATACCGTTGGCTTCCGGTCCCTGGAAGCGCACCACGACGACAGTGTCCTGCTCCAGCTCGCCATTCTGGAACGCCGTCGCGACATCATGCTGATCATGGAAAACGCGTGCCGGTGCCTCAACCGTCAGATGCTCTTCGGAGATGGCACTGCTCTTGTAGATGCCGCGTCCCACATTGCCGGTCATGAGCTTGATGCCACCATCGACCTTAAACGGCTCGCTCACATCCCGAAGGATATCCCGATCCAGTGACGGCTTGGCATGTGTGTAAACCACTTCGTCATCTTGCAAGCTGGCGCGGCAGGCGTAGTCAGCGAAGCCCCCACGGGACACCGTCATGATATCCGTGTGCAGCAGACCTGCGCGGGACAGTTCAGCAATCACAGTCGGCATTCCACCAACATGATTGAATGCGTTCACGTCTTCCGACCCGCTCGGGTAAACACGCGTCATCAGTGGCACAACGGCTGACAGACGGCTGAGGTCTTCCCAGTCAATGATGATACCCGCAGCACGGGCGATGGCGGGCAGATGGATCGTGTGATTGGTCGAGCCACCCGTCGCCAACAGACCAACAGCCGCATTGACGATCGCCTTTTCATCCACGCAGTGCGCCAGCGGACGAACATCTTCACCGTTAAGACTGATTTCTGCCAGACGGTGGACGCTGGCCCGTGTCACGGCCTGCCGCAGCGGCGTATTGGGATTGATGAAAGCGGAATCCGGCATCATCAGCCCCATGATCTCGACCATCATCTGGTTCGTATTCGCCGTCCCATAAAATGTGCAGGTACCGGCACTATGGTAGGATGCGTTCTCAGCCTCCATCAGGCGATCCTGCCCCACCTTGCCCTGAACATAGAGCTGGCGGATCCGCTGCTTTTCCTTGTTCGGCAGACCGGACGGCATTGGGCCAGCCGGAATGAGAATGGTCGGCAAATGGCCAAAGCGAAGGGCGCCCATCAGGAGCCCTGGCACGATCTTGTCGCAAATGCCCAGCAGCGCAACGCCCTCAAACATGCCGTGGCTCAGTCCAACTGCCGTGGACATGGCAATTACGTCGCGGGAGAACAGGGAGAGCTCCATGCCCTCCTGCCCCTGTGTCACGCCATCACACATCGCAGGCGCACCACCGGCGACCTGAGCCGTTGCACCAACTTCCCGGGCGAACAGCTTGATCTGATCGGGGTAGCGGCCATAGGGCTGATGCGCCGAAAGCATGTCATTATATGTCGTGACGATCCCGAGATTGGTGCTCGTAGGACGCATGAGCTCGGGCTTGTCTGATGCAGCGGCGGCAATAGCGTGAGCGAGGTTTCCGCAGGCCAGACGCGGACGTGAGACGCCCTTCGCCCGGTTCCGCTCCATCAGAGCAAGATAACGGCGACGGGAGACTTTCGAACGCTCGATAATCCGGGCGGTCACACTCTCGACGACGGAATTCAAAGACATTGGAACACTCACTGCTCGACTGACACACGCGCTGCCAGACGGAAAAAACGCTCTTTCCGCTGAAAGACACAGCCTCGTGAAGGGGCTATGTTCATACGGAAACGGACCTGCAACGGCAACCACCCCTTCCCCCCCTTTAAGGAAATATTTTTATTTTATTTCCTTTCGTGGAGTTTTTTCTTTCCATTTAGAACATAAACGCCACACTCAGAAGAAACAAAATACCTAAGAATGTCTCGCCCACATTTTCAAAACTGCGTATTTTCCAAGAAATTTTCTATCGATATTAAATAACCCTGTAGCAATACAGGTAATTGGTACAAAATTAATCCAAATTATCAACGAAAAATAAATCATGTTTCAATTGAAATCATAAGTCATACACCCACATACAGAGAGAATAGACTTATTGATTATGGAAGCTTTTTATGAAGATTTTCTTTTCTCTAATGGCATCAGCGGCTCTGACATTCTCAACCATCCCTGCTCATGCTTCATCACTCCACAAGGACTGGGAATCCTTTAAAGCGCACCGCGCATTCCACCATCTGTCCGCAGATGGCCAGCACACCATGACGTATCTTCTGAAAGCGCGGCAGATTCTAGCCACCGGACAGACCGACGCCGCTATCCCGGCTCTATATGATGCCCAGAAACGCCTCGTTGCAGCCGTAAAAGCCAGTCAGAAGTTTCAGGCCGCAGAAAGCGACCTTCACACAGCGCCCGGCCACCCACTTCCTCCCGAGCATCACCCAGTCATGGGTCAGGTTGACTGGTTGCCAGTTGGCGGTGAATTCATTGCCAGCGAAACGCTTGCGCCTGAGCAGAAAGCCGCTGTGGCATCAGCTAACACGCAGTTGAAAAACGGCGATACGGACGGTGCCACACAGACGATGAAAGTCGTGGGGCAGAATGCAGACTTTATTCTCGCTCTTGCACCGATCTCGCCATTTCAGGGCGCGATCAATCGAGCAACTGTCTTCACGGAAGGGCGACACCCACAAGAAGCTCTGGAGGCCCTTGATGAAGCCTTGAACTCCATCGTGTTCGTCTCTGAGGACTTCGTGACGTCTATTGCTCCCAACAAGACGTCTTCCGCTCCCAAGTAATCTCCTACCTCACGTAACCGCAGACAAAAAAAGGCGGCATACCTTTGGGGTATGCCGCCTTTTCCTTGTTCAGCACCAGGAATGGGAGGTCAGGCGGAAAGCACCTGAGCATCTTCCACAAGATTGGTTACGAGATAGGGGCCAGCGCCTGCGATTTCCAGCGTCAGGACGCTACTGGCATTTGCTGTGCAATCGGGCAGCGGAAGAAACGCATAGCCCGCAGTCCAGCAATACGCCCCTTCCGGCGCATTCCATCCTGAAAGCTGGCTATCCAGGTGCGAAACAACAGTGCGCTGACTTCCGTTTGACGCCGCCAGCTGAACTGCACCGACCAGAACACCCAACTGACGACGATCATCCACAAACGGACCAGTCGTGTCACAAGGACGGCTCGCACGGGAAACCAAATGCACTCCACGCGTACCAGGCGGCAACATGAAGGACACGCTAGAGCCGACCTGACGCAGCGGATGAACCGTCACCCCTTCGGTCGTGACCAGACGCAAACCTGAATCTGTCGTGACTTCAGGAGCGGCCTCTACAGAAGCTCCCTGCTCGATCGAACGAGCAACGAAAGACGCATGAAGTGGCTCAATAACTTCCCGTGCAGTCATTAGGCTCAGGACCCATTGATTTGATTGTGGAAATCTGATTCAGGCTCTGCGAGGAGACTGGCAATGAGCGACCTGTTTTGGCTGACGGATGAACAGATGGATCGTCT
>Ga0157360_1000245_pt1 | contig 22431 bp, 21 predicted proteins | sample AttlaeALBM1_FD_111483 | JGI IMG/M metagenome (GOLD analysis project Ga0157360, IMG submission 111483) | Fungus gardens microbial communities from leaf cutter ant in Ribeirão Preto, State of São Paulo, Brazil - Atta laevigata ALBM1 | ecosystem: Host-associated > Fungi > Mycelium > Unclassified ...
CGGGATAAATATCATGCACACACTGAGTGCGAAAATACAGGCATTACCGGAACAGGTCAGGGCCGGACTGAATTTAAGCCCCGCAGCGGCGGACTGGCTGAAAATTATCGCCCTGCTGACCATGCTGGTCGATCACACGAACACACTGCTGCTGCCACACCTGCAGCCGGAGCTTTATGCGCTGGGACGGGCGGCCTTCCCCCTGTTCGTGCTCATCTGGGCGCGCAACGTGCTTCACAATCCGCACCGGCTCCAGACACGTGCAAACAGGATTTGGCTGTGGGCGATCGTCACACAGCCGGTCTTTTCCATCGCCTTTGCCGACCACGACCCGTGGTATGCCCTCAACATTCTGTTCGTCTTCGCCGGCGCGACGCAGCTACTGGCGTGGTATCACCGCTTCCGGATGCGCGGTCTGATTGCCGGTCTGGTGTTGCTCAGCCTGATGGTCTGGCCGCTGTCTTTCGCCAGTTACGGTCTGTCCGGGCTGGTTCTGGCTCTCTCGCTGGCAACGTTCCTGCATTCATCACCGGGACGCCTGTCCGGAGCAGCAGCCCTGATGGCGATTGTCGCACTTCTGGCGATCAACAGTCAGCATGTCACACAGGCACCGGCAGTGGTGGTGATGCTGTCCATCCTGCCCACGTGTTTTCTGCCGGCTGCCGCTGTCGGTCTGGTTCGCACGCTTACAGACGGCCGCGAACGGCGATTCATGCCGGCGATGTTCTTTTACATGGCTTATGCCGGTCATCTTTTTATTCTTGGGCTGATAACCCGGCTATGCTTGCTGTAGAGGCGGGACTGCATGTCCGGAAGAGACGGTATCACCGGAACGACAGACATATTTTAAAAGCGGGAGTGAGCCAGGATGACAACCTACAAAATAACGTATGAGCACAGCAGCAACGGGGGAACGCAGACAGAAGACACTCTGCTGGAATGCGATCATGAGCCTACCAGAGAAGAGCTTGAGCATGCTGTCCGCCGGGACACGCTCAGGTTTCATCGACAGGGGCTGGCCAGCTGGATGATCATCTCGGTAGTGCCACTGGAATAAAGCGGTACTTAGCTGAGCTTAAGCCCTTTTAACGCTTCATCCTTAAGTAATCCGGGCAGCCAGCAGAATGAACTACAGGGTGAAAATGACCATCGACCCCCATGGCAAGTAGATTGTCAAAAGCTAGCCTTTAAGTAGCACCTAACCTTTGGTTGAATATCTTTAACACTCGGTTTATTATCTAAACAGATAAGTTGCAATCGGTACCAGCAGAAACATCGACTCAGCTTTAAGTAAGTCAGTTTATGCAAGTGGAGGAGACTGATGAACACATTCAAAGATATGACGCCAATGCAGCGCATTGCTGCGCTGCGTAAAACAGGTGTAACGCTATTTCCAAAACTCTCTGATGATGAAAAGAGAGCCGTCCTGTATGTCGAAAACGAACCCGTAGTATCTGCACAAAGAAACGAGTATAAATTACCAGCCTATTGATTGGTTGATGGGGATACAACCTCGTCAACCAATACACTCATCTTAATAACTTCCCCGTTCTGCCCACAAGTAAGAGTTACATCACCCTTCATGCTTACGGTGTACCGTTGAACAATATCCGGTGCAGGCTCACATACAGAAAGAACAACGCGTCCCATGACCTGACCTAAGATCGCACTGTATGTGACAGAAGCTGGAATCATAAAACCTTTGAGTGATTTACAACGAGTATCGCGCTGCACAAACTGTAGCTCGACCTCAGTAGCAAGTAGTTTTCCTGAAAAAAGCCCACCAAATTCCCCATTACTGGAAACAGCAATAACAAACTTCTCAGGGGAATATTTAGACTTGTGATAGATATCTTCCCAAGACCAACCACCATACCCATCCTTATGTGCTGAGGTATCAGGCCAGGACTCAGCTTTACTGTAATGCCGCACATCACAGACTTCAAAGCTAAGAGCTGGAAGAACGATTCCGGGAAATAGTTCAGTCATTTCTTGAGAGTAAGCTTCAGCAGCCAGAGGGCCTATTTCAGAAAGAACACTATTAAACTCAGGTTTGTTCATACAGCACCACGAAGCACAAAATGAAGGAAATGCATTATAACACGAGTACAGAAGGAAGAAGGTACAGGCCATTTACATAAGCCAGAGAGTGAACGGCAATCAACCAGTAGTAGAGATGTTTGGGGTTGTACGCGGGGTGTGGTGCTCGGTGTTGCGAAAATATCGTTATCTCTGTGGCACAACTAAAATCAGTTAGGCAAGCGTGGCGACTCCTGAAAAGGGTCAGTTTGGATAACGTCAATTGTTTTGGTCGTTCCTACCTCCTGCTGGGGCAAAACATGAAAGCCCGATCTCACCAGTCGGGCTTTTTATGCCTACGATTCCTGCCCCGCGTTAGCTCCTTTCCTTCCTCAACAAGCCCCGGAAATCACGCGCTAAATGGGACTTATTGTAAATCTGCGTGGTATTCCTCGTTGATGCTGCTCAGGAAGCGGTGGCCAGATTCTGATACACGGTAGTAGTCCATTCCGGATGGGTTTCCGCTTGGGACGGTATCTACCAGTCCGGCTTTAGACAGATTATCGACAAGCTTCGCAACATTACCAACACCATTCATTTTTCTGCTGGTCATCGCCCGATCCAGATTGTACCAGGTCCAGTTAACGTCCTCTCTGGAGGCCAGAAGTTTCAGGATATTCAGTTCTGTTTTATTTACCATAGTGGTGCATCCGGATGATAGAGGTCTTCTACCTCACCTTTTAACTTGTAATCTTCAAGGGTAGCTGTATGGGTGTTGTTCCACAACTCATGGGCCTCCAGCTTATCTGCAGGAGCGCCAGTTTCCCATCCTAAATTACAATAACGCTGATATTCACGACATTCATGAGTGTAGTAATTTAAATCTACTTGCTCATGGGGAATTTCCCCGTCCGCTATCTTTCTTAGCCTGTTGATCATGAACTCATTTCCAGGGTCTTCACCAAATCGTGACGTGTGCTTCTCAACAATTGCAATTCCTTCGTGGGTGATGTTCACGCCATCCGTGGTCAGGTCTTTAATCGGGCCGCCCGCTTTATCTGGATCGAATGGCCTGCCTGATACTGAGCCTCTGGCACCGAAGTGTTCCAGCTCTTCCAGCTCAGGAAAACGCATCCTCCCCATCGTTAGTGCGGCCGCGACAGACGCAGCGGTAATCAACAAACCTTTGTTATCCATGACCTGAGCATAACCTGCTGGCGCATCACCGCCGAGCTGCTCTGCAGTCTTTTTAAACCCATCTATATTGCCGTTATAAATACCTCCTGCAGCCAGAAGCCGACCAGCGGATTTACTGTTAATGGTTTTTGCTGTCTGAGCATGTTGCACCGGTACCCTAGGACGAACGGAATATACCTGGCGTTTTAGTTGTTGAGCAATGAGGTAATGGAGTCGCGAGTAAAGGGGAAATGGAAGGCCATCCTGGAGATTTCCTGAAGATGTCAGCACGCCGTTGATGGGAGTACCTGCTATGTTTTTTTTCAGCAGAATTACTTTCCCGGTTTTGATATCAGCCAGCGCGTCGCTGTATGCCATCCATGGACGCTGATAGTGAAACACATTGTACTGATTAACTATGGCGCTGTAGCCCTGCGGTAAATCCCACACCGGGATGTTCCGGTTTGGCAGGGCTGTATAAGCCAGGTAACGCGCTGCCGTCTCCGGATGAATAATATGGATGATATCCTCCAGATAGATGTCATCCACTGACATTGCCTGACATTGATGAAGCATGATGTCCCTTTTTTCAGCAGTTATCCGTTCCATTATTATGTATACGGCAAAACTAACAATTTTTCCTCACCCAATCAGGTATTAGCATCCATTAAGAGCCGTACGCTAAAAAGGGCGTTATGGTAAATTAATGACCATTGATTTATTCAGGACATGCCACCATGTATGCATATCAATCAAACAAAAAGAGAACAAAATGAACAGATCCGATATGCATTACCATGATTACTCATGGACCGCCGTACCCGGTGATAATCCGCGGATGACGAAGCTGGATGCTACACGCTTTAGCCGTCACGAAGGTTATGAGGTGTTAGATCTGATTAACTCTTTCCCGGCTGAAGGAGGCGGTGCTTTGCCGCTTAAATCACAGCAGATCATCGAGTGGATGTTGCATGAATGCCTATCTTCCAGCATTCAGGGGCGGACTCAGATTCAAACTTGGGTGGTTGAGAACTTCCCGACGATGAAAAGCAGTTATCCTTTCTAAGAAAAAGCCCGCTACGGCGGGCTTTTTCATGCGCAGATGCACTCATGTGTCCTGTTGAGACACTTTTTGCAGCCATTACAGGCTCTCTCGTCCATTTTTGCACCGTTTTCTTCGCAGCGTGAAAGCTGCAAGAATCATTCATGGGATAGAATTGGCGTTCTTACTGCCATTTTAACACTACTTTACTGGATCTTTTTACAGTGTCTTTAGTACAGGTGGTATAAAAACATCTTCAGTAAGGCGCTCAGATGAGCGTGTGAGATGTTTATTTGAAGCCGGTGCTGTCTATGGCTACCTTTTTTCAAAAATTGATTACAGGGCATCTGGTGGGCTCTAATACGAAAAGTGCAAGATTTATAGCGTGCAAGTTTCACCCATACAAAAAGACTGTGGTAAACTTGCCAAGTCCCAGTTATTCAGGACAAAGAAAAGGGACTTTGAAGCTACGCGACCGGCAAGAAGCTCGCTCCAAAGTCCCTCCACCGCGGCCATAAGGCATGGATTCGGTTAAGACATGTTAGGTATGTCTCGGGCATAATATTATGGTGAAAATGGCTCTGCCGTCCATAGTAAAAACAGGCAAGTTCCGCCCTAGATTACCGGTGTTTTTAGCGATATTTGGCAATATGGCAGCATGTTTTCGTTTTTAATACGGAGATGGCTCCATGATTAAGCATTATTATCAAAATCCGCGTTTTGTGCTTTTTAAGCATAAGCCTGGCTCATTAGTATCCCATGTGCTTCTTGTTCGCTTCCCTGCTTCAGAGGTGATGAATGAGAGCTTCTAATTTTTCAGCTCGTCATGCGAATGCAGTTCATGTCCTGGAGCGTCTGTTAAAGAAAGAGCAGCTGGATGCAGAACAGATCCGGGTTTATGACGACCAAGGGCGGGTTATTGAGCACATCAATAATAAGTTAATGGTGCCCGTTGAGCGTAAGAAGATTCAGCGTGACAATGTATATGTCCGGGTGTGGTATTTGTCTGATGAGACGATTGACAATTTTTACCACAATCGTGAACAACAGCATGGACGTCAGTTGCAAGCTGTTATTTCGGCAAGACAGCATCGTAAGGCTGTAACAACAGCAGAACTGCTAGAGTCTCTCGGTGAAACTGTTCCTGACAGTATCAGAGCGATTCTTGCTGCCAACGATGATTATTAGGGGAATTTATGTTTATAGGATTATTCATTGTTGCCGCTGGAGTCTTGTCGTTACTGGAAAGCCTGGGCATGGTCGCTACAGACGTTCGATGGGGAGTGCCCTTAGCGATAATTTGCTTTGGGCTTCATTTAATTTATGAAGCAATCAAGGCGAAAAAAGAGAGATCTTCAGCTCCCAAGCAATAAGCTAAGCAAAGTAATGGAAGCCCGCAAAGCGCGGGCTTTTTTACGTCAAGTTCTGCGGTTCAAACAAAAATCCTTCCCCCTTGCATCCCACACAGCAAGAACAATCCAGCACACATCAGAGCTGATCTGCTCCCCACAATATGCTGGGGGAATTATACGTTCACGCTACCGGAGATATTCTGAAGGGAGAAATGAGGACATTAAACTTCAATTTAAACAACTGATTTTCTCCTTAACGTACGTTTTCGTTCCATTGGACCTCAATCCCCACGTATGAGCACAGCAGCAACGGGGACATTCGGACAGAAGACACCCTGCTTGAATGTGAGCACGAGCCCACCACAGAAGAACTGGAGCATGCTGTCCGCCGGGACACGCTCAGATTTCACCGCCAGGGGCTGGCCTCATGGGTAATCATATAGTTCCGGTGGTGTGAGTTCTGCACCCTCGATGCTCAGACATGCCCGGGTATTCAGACACTTTTCTTCAGGGTAAGATAAACCATAATGATATTTGTGGGTTCAGGAGGCAGCATGACCGGGTTTGAAAAAGACCTGATCGAATCAGGTTTTACCGAAAGGGAGTTATATTACCTCAACAAAAACATTGAGCGGTACGGCTCATCGCTTCAGAGCGTTGTGACTGAGCTTGGTAACCGTTTCAGGGTTGTGCTGGGCATCACGCTTGGGGTCACGCTGATGTTTATCGCCTTAATTACCTTTGCTGCGAGGCACAACATCATTTCCGGAGGCATATCTCTGGCGGTAGTGTTGCTAATCACCTGGTTCTTTCAGCCTCCGGTCGTTACATACAAAGCGTGGCGTTTTAAAAAGCAGCGCCTCAGTTCTTAGCCGGCGCGTTTGACATAAGGTCAAACACGACTTTTGCCGAAACACCCCAGCCCATAACCTTCATGGTGAGTTTCGCGCGGTTCATGCCATCTACTGTGCGATAAAAATCCAGCGGGAGCCACCTGAAGAGCTTCCATGCGTCCGGCTTTCTTATTGCACCAAAAACGGTGGTAATACTGGCTGCCAGATTGATACCTTCGTAAACCCCCAGACCTGACTCACGGCGGAATCCCATGAACTGGGCAATGTCCATTACACCGTCGGCCACCATACCTTGCGACTGAGGCATGTCCAGAAACTGGCGGTTGATTTCACGGGAAATATCATTGGCACCATCAATCACCAGAATAGCCCCGGCCAGCATACCCACGGGCATCATGGACATCATAGCCCCGACGCCCAGCGCAATCTGAACACCCGCCGCGACGACCTTAAGGGCCGAAATCATATAGCCCACGATTTTGTTGTCTTCTTTGACCAGTTCGACTTTTGCATACAGCTGCGCTGACCGGTTTCTGAGCATCTGGCTCTGCTGCAGGAGACTGTCATTCTCGGCACGAATGTTTTGAATACACTGCATACACTCATCATGGTTTTTTGCTGCACGTGCGGCGCTGAATTGCTCAGCGACGAATGACTTTATGTCATCCATAAACTTGATACGCGCAAGACCATCCCGGAGATGGTTCCCCCCAACAATATTTGCAGTATTAACCAGCTTGCGGACCTCGAGGTTGATCATGGTATCTGCCCATTGCCGACCCTGCTGTCCCGGAAAGAATGCAATATCCATTCTGGATTCCTTGTCAGTGATGTGAGGCTTAAAGATATCCTTCCTGATGAATTTGGCAACAGTATGTCAGGAGCGCGAGCTGTGCGCAGCGCGACCCTGGATGTGCCGCAGGCACATGCCGGCGGAAATCAGGCTGAAGAGGACGCCGTTCCTGCATCCGCCGGAGCGCCCGGCGAAGTCGGCAACGTAATAGCCTGTGGCTATCAACCCCTCCATCCCTGCTAAGCCATAACCCGCTAAAAGCGACACAGAACGTCCTGTGCGCGGTCGGAGTGGTCACGTCGAGGCTTTAGCCGAAGACGGGGCGTATCTCCGCGTTAGCGTCCCGGCAGGGCGCTTACGAGCGTGTCACGCCATACTTACTGCGATACCACGTGCACCAGCTCAGGCCCTTAGTTACATCATCCCCTTTTAAAGCGGCACTGTTCCGGGCCTCTGGCCCGGGGCGGCGCGGCTTTTCAGGGGCTGAATGGCTGCTTTGTCGTTGGGTTCTGGCGCTGGCGGGACCCGCCGCGTGCGGTGGGGGGAAGCAAATCTCTGAGCGGCGCAGCCGTGAGGCTGCTGCAAGCGAAGGCTTCTCTGACTTTCCCCGTTATCCACCGTTTTTATCCAGCGAATAAGGTGCATCTTTTATGAATATAAGTAAGGACGAAGTCCTGAATATATTGCGCGTTTCCTGACATGGGTTGCAGGAAAGGGCGTTCTCCTGTTTGCGAAAATCTGTGGATAAAAGAAAATGATGGCCATAGCACGCCCGTGTGAGGCATGCCGGCAGCGGGAGAGGCGTGTGTGTTGTGTGATATTTGACCGGAAATTTATGACAGACGTGCGGAAGCCTCCGCAGCAAAGCGGAGGTTTAAAAAGGTGGACTAGTGAGGGGGCGGCGTTCCCGGCGGCTCCAGGCTGACCAGCTCCAGCTGATACAGCTGCGACCAGACCAGTTTCTCGAACTGCTGATGTGTCATATGGCCGGTCCGGCCTTTCATGCTGCGCATCAGGTCCTCGGATACCTGGCGCTTGCGCTCGTCAAAGGGCAGCGCCGCGAGTTTTTTGCGCTGCTTGCCCTCGAGGGCGCGGGTTCTGCGCGACAGGATGGTCTGGTGCCGGCAGCGTTCGTACCAGCGACGGCGTGCAGCTTTCAGGCTCATGGTTTCGCCCGGTGCCAGCTGGCCGTCCTGAATGGCGGCCAGGCGTGCTTCCTGTTCGGCCCGGAGTTTGTCCATATCCACACCGGTCAGTCGCCACCCGGCTTCGGTGATCATGATGTGTTTCGGGAAGCGGCAGTTATTGATGACATCCCACTCAGACTCCGGTGCCTCGATGACACCGAACGGCACCAGAGCGGTGATGAGGCGTGAAACGCGACTGACGGTTACCGCCTCCTCTGGAATAATATTGCCCTGTTCATCCTTCGGACTCAGCTCTTCCGCCAGCTTTGTGGTATTGATGGTCACGATGCCGGTGGCCAGATCGACCTTATTCATGAAGAGAATGAACAGCGCATCAAACAGGTTCCGGCGCTCAGGATAAAATGCCCGCTTGCGGCCGGTCTGCGGTCGCAGGAAGGTGAAGAGAGGGTCGGCAGAGACGCGGCGACGCATAACCCACTCACCGGTTGTTTTGTCCCGGGCGATCAGGTTGCGCAGGGCGCGGCCATGCTCTTTGCTGAGGGCTTTGTAGTGTGCCGGACGGACGTACTGTGGTGCCGGGCATTTACAGGCCGTGGAATGGGTACCACGGTGGCGACGGTCGTCGCGTGGTTTTAAATTGTCATTCACGCCGGCCTTTTCTTATGGCGGCCGTGTGTTGTTTTATGTGGTGCATGCGTTATAATCCTTCACAGGCAACGCGCCTGCTTTTGGACCCCCTGATATCTGCTGCTTCCGCCAAGTTGCTAAACAGATTTCGGGGGGTTTTTGCATTCAGGTTCCGGTAAAATCACCGTCGCCTGCTCCCGGGCGTCTTCGGACACGCCCCATCCATGAATTCGTTCTTCTTTCCGACCGCTCGCATGTACAGACGAAAAGCATGAATTAATCCTTTCTCCCTTAACCTTCCGTCCCACCACAAGACATCAGATCAGGTCAGCACGCTGATTTGAGATAAGTTCATAATTCAGAGTTGTATCAATGAAAACGCCTCACCACAGGGTTTCCATATAATGGGAAGTTTATCCAATTGGCGTCAGGTTTTCCAGTACATCGGACCGCAGCTCGGTACATATTCAGCTGGGCTTTGCGCCCGTCGACGCTTTTCAGGGTCGGGTTAAAGCCGTGTTCGGTGTCCTCCTTGCTCGGTGTCTCGCCTTTGGTGTTGCTGGATTTTGATGCTGATGCGTTGAAAAGACGGCGAACTTGATAGATGTCAATTCTAATAAATATATGTTTGCCTTTTAGAAAAATAACATGCGGTTTTGGCAGCTCTGAATGGTTAAATTGAGCGTTTTGATGGCGGAGCGTGGCTGGTCTTACGTTTTTCTTATGAAAGTCAGTGATTTAACATAAAAGGCAATTGCACGCAGCACCCGAACACCACTCACCACGAAAACCCGCCGGAACGTCCAAAATTGCGGTTTTTGTGCCCCAAAAACGGGCTGTTTTGGTGTTGCTCGTTTGTTATCAGGATCTCGGGTATGATTTCAGCCCGTTTACCGGCTGAAACCGCTATTTTTTCCAGAATTGCCATGATTTTTTCACCACTGACTGCGTCACCGGTTCCTGTATTGCCGGCAGCTTGGATTCGATCAGCAGTATGGCTTTTTTAAGTCTGTCGATATGGTCATCATGACGCTGTATTTCCTTATCCTTGCTCTCCAGTAGCTGTTCTAACATTGCAATTTTTTGTTGCAGTGCTGCGACAGGTAACTCATTTCTACTGTTGCATCATGCTGCATTGCGTCACATTGCAACGTTGTTGCAGGTGAGGCAGATATAGTGCCAAAAACACGTAATAATTCTGATGTTTCTACTTTTTTTGATCCTGTTGCATCTGTAGATTGCGACAGTTTACCCTGCTTTAACTACAAAAATGTCGGTATTCCCCAACGTAAAATCAGCAGGTTAAGGTTAATTCAGGGACCAGCTCACAATAGTGACAAGCATCTTTGACCAAAGCAGGTATGACAAAACAGCATGATTCCCTATTATTCAACAAAGCCCAAGCTCATCAGTCGGCCCGTTCAGGGGAAAACTGCCCGGCAGGGACGGTTGAAACCACAATGCTTTCTGATCCCATGCCGCGGGTGTCTCATTCCTTATTATTGAGTCATACTTTCCTCATCGCAGGACAAAGGAGCGCCCTATGTTTACCGGTATGAAGCTGTTTTTTACGTTCGGGGACAACATTCATCCGGATGAGTTTTCCCAGATTATCAGCCCGCCCATTGCCGTCAGCAGGTTGCATGGGCTTTCTGTCCAGGACCTTCTTTCACAGTTCTCCGGCGTGAACGCGAGTCACTCCATTCGCAGTGCTGCGGGTGCTAATCCTAATCAGATGGGTGGAAACCTGAAAAGCCTTGTCTCCCGTGAATTAGAGCGCGGCAATATTATTGCGGTAGATGCGTGTCCTGGCGACTTCGCAACGACAGGACCTTTTTACGTGACCGACAGCGGACATCTGAGAAAATTTGGCCTACAGGAACCTGGCTACCTGGCTGACAGGATTATCAGCCGCTATGAAGAGATGGTGAGACGCTACGGAAGACGCGCCAGACCGACCGTATTTCCGTCACAGGTCATCCGGGCTCAGGAAGTAAAAAAGGCAGAAGAGGCAACTCCGGGCAGCGGCGTATCACAGCGTAAGGTTGCCGGGTCAATGGCGAAGGCTGAACGCTGGCAGGAGCGACAATACCTTATAGGGAAAGGGGAAAGGAGTACCTATCCGGATGCACAGATAGCCTCAAAGAGGCTGGCAGGAAATAACATCGCCGTGGAGAACGCGAAGCTCTCGGAGAACGTCTATAAGACCACTAACCCACTTAAGGATACGCCGGGCGTTCCCGAGGGCTGGAAGGATATCAGCAACGATGAAAGCGCCCTGAAAAAACTTGGACTGAGAAGTGACATGCTTTATGACGACGAGCAGTCGCCTAATTTTCTGGCCCGGGCCTATCAGCCTGACAGCAGCATATTCGGAAAGGCGATGAACCCGACTGTGGTATTCAGAGGCTCAAGAGCGCCGGGGCTTGCTGAAGGAACAGGTGAAACGGTGAAAAAAATTCTCTTTGATGACGTATCTGAAATTAACAATATAAAAATAGATAATGCAGAGGACTGGATAAATAATGGAGCCCAGTCAGTTGGAATAAATTCTGAATACTATGAAAAAGCCGTAAAAATAGGAAAGGTATTAAAAAATTCACCTTCCGCAAGCATATCTGGTCACTCACTGGGCGGCGGTATGGCCTCTGCCGCATCGATAGCCAGCGGAAAGCCTGCATGGACCTTCAATGCGGCAGGGCTTCATCCCGGTACGGTAGAAAAATACGGCGGCAGTCTTACTGGTAGCCCCGGCAATATTCAGGCTTATCGGGTGAAGGGTGAGTTGCTGACCAAACTACAGGAAGTCGATTTACTGGATGATGGCAGAAGCCTTGATTTCTCCCCCGCGTTTCTGGCTGGAAAGGAAGGGCTGTCATCGCTGGCGCCGGATGCTGAAGGGATAAAGTACACTATCCCCGGAGGAACCGGCTCCTTACTGGACAAACACGGCATAGACCAGATGATAAGGGTTATTGAAGAACAGAAGGATGATGATATTGCCACCATCAGGAGCCGGATATGAACGGAGTAGCAACAAAAATACTCGTATTGTTTTTTGTGTTTTTTTTACAGGGGTGTGAAAAAAAAATGGATTATAAACCGCAGGACTTTTTTGAAGGTGAACAGCTTGAGATAGCCCGTCTGATTTATGAGGGCAATGAACCCTTGCTGAAACAAAAGATAGCTACTGTCAGCAAAGATGAACTAAACCGTCCTGCAAAACATGATATGACCCTGCTGTTCTGGTCCATTTTAAATTCGACAGATGACAATATTACTCCGGAACGACTGCAAATAATCACTGATTTAGTGAAATCAGGGGCCGATCCGCTACAGCCGAGACCTGCCGGAGGCAGCAGTCCCGCTGAATTTGCCATGAAAGGAAATAGAGGTGTCTGGATTAAGGCGTTACTTGACGGGGGGCTATCTCCCAATGCCAGAGATAAAATACATCATGAGCCTATTATTTTAAAAAGCCAATACGCAGAGAATACAGAAACATTAAAGGTTATGCTTGACTACGGGGCAGACATCGATATCAGAGACTCTCTCAATCAAACGCTTTTAATGGATGCTTTCTTTAACTCATCATTTGATCATATTGAACTATTACTTTCCAAAGGTGCAAATCCAAACCCAGTGAACGTAAATAATTTATCTTTATTACAGGTGGTTAAAAGAGAAATAAAGGATTCAAAAGAAGGGACGGAATACAATGAAAGATGCAAGAAAATATTGAATATAATGATATCTAAAGGGGCAAAGGAATGATGGTGATGCATCCAATTAGCGACAGGCCTGCACAGATGATTTAATGCCTTTTATTGTCAACATCCAGATACGGCACTGCTCTTGGTCGTGCTTTTGTAGATGGGCCAGTTGGTGATTTTGAACTTTTGCTTTGCCACGGAACAGTCTGCGTTGTCGGTAGGATGCACGCTCTGAGCCTGCAACTCAGCAAAATTTCGATTTATTCAACAAAAAGCCCAGTAGGCCAAAAATTTTGCGAAAACCGTGGGTATTTAACATAAGGGTCTTACGCGCCCCATAAATTTGAGGTTTGTTAGAATTTAATGAAGCGCTACTCTGACTATTTGAGGAGGTATCTGAATGCTAATAAAAGTACGCGTTTTTAATGAAGTACAGGTAGAAATCATGTACTACCAGACCGAGATAGATGCAGCTCAGCTGATCGAAGTGGCTAAAGGTAGAGTTGATATGGTGAGAAATAACGGGAAAGCGTGGGCAGAGGGTGCCGTGCCTTTCTTCGGTAAAGAACTTGTTGACGCTGTGGTGAGAGATAATCCAGAAGAGATCGAAAGAAACGCCATCAATGCAGCGATGGCAGCCTGGTTGTATGACTCCGAATTCCAGGGCGTAACAGCTGAGCAGTTCATGGCATCAAACCTTGATTTCAGTCTCCATCCATCAGGCATGGTGATTTATAACCGTAAGTGGATCGGGTAACAATCAATGTCGCTGATACTCTTGTGAACGTGTAAGGCCGAAATCGCAGACACAAAAAAGCCCGAATGCTGAGATCGGGCTTTTTGCTTTGCCCCAGACTGAGGCGGGAAAACCAATACAATTGACGTTAGGTAACTACTGTGACAGGCAATGTAAGGGCGCTCATTGGTTTTCCTGCTCTGTATGGAGCAAATGGATGATTAACGTGTTAATCGTCGTTTTGCGAGCGGTATGTTGCAGGTAATCCTCATCTTTTTAGAGGATTGACAAGGCAAAAATCCGAACATGCCATCACTGAACTAAACGAGAGATTTAGAGAAAGTAGTGTTGGTTTTCAGTTTATATCTGGAGAGATAATAAGAATAGATTCACAATTGATTCATTCTAAGGTGGTTATCCCTGTGTTACATTTTCTCGAAAACGACAATGTTTTTTCCGGAGCTAATGATGAATTTCTTTTGGCTCATGATCATTATAAGCACAAACGATACAAAGAATGCCTAAATGATTGCCTAAATCTTTTGAAAGCCTAATGAAAGCTATACATGATAAACGCAGCTGGCAATATAATAAAAATGATACGGCATCTAAACTTATCAATAGTTGTATGTCGCATGGTTTAATTCCTAACTATTTACAAAGCCAATTTACAAGTTTAAAAACAATGTTAGAAACTGGCGTGCCGACGATAAGGAATAAAAACTCAGCACATGGGCAAGGTTCTGAGGTTACAGCTATAAATCAGGAATTAGTAGCATCTGACTGCCACTAATTTTCTTTTTCTTGCACAGTGTGAAGAGAGCTTAATGGTTAGTTCGATTAAAAATTCTTAAACAGCAAATGCTTGTTATATGGCCCTGACCCTGAGAATTGTCTGCCTTGACGTACTGAACTCTCGCGCAATGGCACTTACACTTACCCCAGACTTAATTCGTTCAAGTACAGCTTTTTTTTGTTCTGTATCCAGTGTTGGAGGGCGCCCAAAGCGTTTACCGGTAGCTCTTGCGCGAACGATGCCTGAGTGGGTTCGCTCTAGTAGTAGATCCTGTTCAAACTCTGCTACTATTCTGACGTTCATTTCATAACTTTTTCTACTTACTAAAATGTACCTTTGAAAAAGTAGAGATGTGCTGATACGATTGGGCAGGCCATCCGGGTACCAGATTTCACGCAGCGCACCGGTGGCTTTTCGACGGCAGCCGCCGGTTTTCACTCATGGGGTTACGGAGCACGATGCCAGGCTTACCTGACGAAGACAACTTTCTACCGCTCTCTGCTCCGGTGCGTCCCGGCGCGGAAGCCGACCTGCTGCCGGCCCTGTCGGGTGACACTGTCACCCCCGTCAATCCGGCCAGGGCCTACCTTATTTCCCTCAATTCGCCCCGCAGCCGGCAGACCATGGCTTCGTTTCTTAACACCGTGGCCCGCATTCTCGGTGCCCGGGACCTGACCGACTGCAGCTGGGCAGCGCTGCGCCGGCACCATGTGCTCGCCCTCACCGAAATGCTGCGGGATACGGGGCTGGCGGTGGCCACCATCAACACCTATCTCTCTGCCCTGCGCGGCGTGGCGCTCGAGGCCTGGATGCTCAAGCTGATGAACGTCGAGGATTACCAGCACATCCGGGCCGTGCGATCAGTGCGGGGCAGCGCGCTGCCACGGGGGCGCGCCCTGAGCCGGGAGGAAATCCGTCAGTTGTTTGGTGCCTGTGAAGCGGACCGGAGCAGCAAAGGCATGCGCGATGCGGCCCTGCTGGGCGTCATTCTCGGCTGTGGCTTACGCCGCTCTGAAGCCGTGGCCCTGAGTTACGGGGATATCCTGTCAGCCGACCGCGCCCTGAAAGTCCTCGGCAAGGGGAACAAGGAAAGGCTGGCGTACATTCCTGCCGGGGCCTGGCAACGGCTGGAGCTGTGGGTGGATCAGGTCCGGGGCGAGGCTCCCGGGCCGCTGTTCACCCGTATCCGCCGGCACGACTGCCTCACGGAGGAGCGGCTGACCGACCAGGCAGTGTACCATATCCTGCAGGTGCGTCAGCGCGAGGCCGGCCTGGACAGATGTGCCCCGCACGACCTGCGGCGAACCTTTGCCACGGCGATGCTGGATAACGGGGAAGACCTGATTACGGTGAAGGATGCCATGGGCCATGCCAGTGTCACCACCACGCAGAAATATGACCGGCGCGGGGATGAAAAATTACAGAAAGCTAGGGATAGGCTTGTTATAGACAGATAATGCATTTTGCGGATGATGTGGTTTAAGGGCATCTAAATGATGTCTGAGAAACTGCGTGTGGCTTTCATATATATAAGTTGCTATATCTATAAAGTCTATCTGTCTGAATCTTAACGAAAGTCCTTGAAAAAGGCCTTGGCAAGTATAGTTTATGTCATAACTCTTAGGAGTATAAATTAATAACATTTACCGTGATCCGCTTCATTGCTAAACTGATCATGATATCTTCGCCGTTTTTGGCATACCAACAGGATTAAACTCGTGGCAAGCGCAGACCAACTAAAAGCACTGATTCAATCGCATGTGAGTCGCGATGATGGTCACTTTTATTCAGTGGCCATGCAAGTTGCTGCGCACGAAGCTAAGCAGGGTCATGGCAGGTTAGCTGAAGAGCTTCTGACCATTTTGGATAAAGGAAAAGCGAAACTTGCCTCAGATAAAAGCGGCAAACTTGTACCATTTTCTAACGCCGCAAAGTCCCGAACTGATCTAGGCAGCTTATTAAGTGTTAGCGAACCAGATGATCGTTTTACTGATATGGTACTAAGTGATTCAGCTAAATCACAGCTAAACCGGTTGGTGCGCGAGCAGCGTTTGATGACACGCATACGTGAACATGGCCTCTCCCCCAGGCGTAAAGTTTTGTTAGTAGGTCCTCCCGGAACTGGCAAAACCTTAACAGCTTCGGCCTTAGCTGGGGAGTTAGGAATTCCATTATTTCAGGTACGTTTCGACTCGCTTATCACAAAGTTTATGGGGGAAACCGCCGCAAAATTACGTCAGATTTTTGATGCAATGGTCGACATCCGCGGCGTCTACTTCTTCGATGAGTTTGACGCGATAGGATCACAGCGAGGCCTGGCTAACGATGTAGGCGAAATTCGCCGCGTTTTAAATAGCTTTTTGCAGATGATTGAACAAGATTCTTCTAACAGCGTCATTGTTGCGGCAACCAATCATCCTGAGATTCTTGACTATGCATTATTTAGGCGCTTCGATGATGTTATTGAATATCATCTGCCAACAACTGCGCAGGCCATCGAGCTTCTGCGCTTTAGGCTTGGTAGCTTTATCTCGAAGCCGTTTAGAAAGGCAGAACTTGAAAAACTACTTTCTGGACTAAGTTATGCGGAAATCTGCCGGGCCGCTGATGAATCGATCAAAGAGGCGCTGATGAGTGACAAAAATAGCGTGGAATTTGCACAGCTTAAAATTGCATTGTTAGAAAGGCATCAGGCCAGCCAGAAAATGATAAATAACGGAAAATACAAAATAAATCATGACGGATCCAGCCGCTAACCAACAACGCCATATCGTTCTTCCCAGCACTTCTACTAACGAGCCCTTCAGAGCCCCGCATATAGGCGGTAGCTCCCCCCCACCTCTTCCGGAAAGAAATCGGCACCAGCACGGGACTATGCTTTTAGGTCACTTACAGCAAGTTCGCGCTATTGCAGCCCGTGCGAATTCTGCTCAAAGAGCTGTAGGATTAAGGAGTGGTATTGGCATTCAAGTAGAGTTTGTTGGTCAGTCTGATGTTCCACTTGCATTCGAAAGTTTGAGCAATGAAACTGGAAGGGATCCGACCAAGCGAATTGAACTTTTGAGCCTTCATATCGATGAAAGTTCCGCATCAGCAAACGTCTTCATTCCCGATGGAAAAATTGTTCATTTTGAAAATTATCTGAATGAATATATATCAGAACGGCGTCGTTCGGACAACGTACCTCGGGATCATAAGGCTTTAATTAATACCCTTTCAGCGATTCGTATTTCAACCATTAATTCTCTTTGGACGGACGATCCTGGGCTCTTGCCTGATGATCTTAATGAGGCATTCTGGTGGGAGGTATGGTTACCAGTTCGTGGAGAGCGGGCAGCAGTGATAGCTGATTTTCGAACCATAACAGCTGCCTGTGGTTGCAGTGTAAGTGAGCATTACGTTCCTTTCCCTGAACGTACAGTTACTTGGATGTATGGTTCCCAGAATGATTTCTCACAATCATCGCTTTTAATCAACTGTGTTGCCGAACTTCGCAGAGCAAAAGATACAGCGGAGTTCTTTACAAACTCATTAATACCAGATCAAAGACTTTGGGCAGACGATTTATTGAGACGACTCTTGCCTCCAGAACACGAGGAGGATGTACCTTATGTATGTTTACTGGATTCAGGCTTAAATCGAGCACATCCTCTACTAGCCCAGTTCGTGAACGAGAATGATGTTCATACCGTCAGAGAGGACTGGGGTACCGATGACCGCGTAAACCACGGCACAGGACTTGCCGGAATCGCTTTGTACGGGGATTTATTTGAGGCTCTGATAAGCCAAGATGCTCTGCCAATTACTCATCGGCTTGAATCAGTAAAACTATATAGCGGGCAGGGGGATGATGGCTCAGGGACTGCACATGAGCATGCCTACCTATTTAGCAATGCGGTGACACGTCCTGAAATTTTAAACAATCGGCGCCGTGTTTTCAGTTCAGCGGTAACGGCTACTGATTATCGTGATTTTGGCCGACCATCTGCATGGTCGTCAATGGTAGATTCGTTGGCTGCAGATTCCGGCTCAGAACCGAACCATCCGCGCCTATTCGTTCTGTCTGCGGGTAATATTTTTGATAGAACCCATTGGATAACCTACCCGGATAGCCTTTCTGTTAATCAAATACATGATCCCGGACAAGCATGGAACGCACTTACAGTTGGCGCATACACATGTAAAACAACAATTAGTGAGCCCGACTTCCAGGCGATCGCTACTGAGGGCAGTCTAAGTCCATTCACCTCAACCTCAATAATGTGGGATAGCGTGTGGCCACTAAAACCAGATGTGGTTTTTGAAGGTGGAAATGCAGCAACAAATGGTGAATTTGCTGATAACTTTGCCTCTCTTGAGCTACTCACAACCGATGCCTATCATCATCGCCGCCAGTTTTCCACAACTAATGCTACAAGCGCCGCTTCAGCATTAGCTGCAAGAATGGCTGCGAGATTGATGGCCATCTTCCCTGAGTTGCGACCGGAGACCATTCGTGGGCTTATAACGCATTCAGCTCGCTGGACCGATAAAATGCTTGAAATGTATCCACCAAGAAATCAAGGGGGTTATGCATCCCTAATACGCCATTGCGGATGGGGAGTACCTGATCTTTCCCTGGCCATTTGGAGCAAAAAAAACAGCTTAACTTTAATAGAGGAAAGCAGTCTATTTCCTTATCATCGAACTCGTGATGGGATCAAAAATAATGAAATGAACCTTCACTCCCTTCCATGGCCTGTAGATGAATTACTAGCCCTTCAAAATACGAACGTGGAAATGCGCGTGACGTTGTCATATTTCATTGAACCAAATCCATCTGCGCGAGGCTCTGCATCAAAATTCTATTATCCTTCGCATCGTTTGCGATTTGCAATGAAACGACCAACGGAGCGGCTGGACGAATTCAGGACACGTATTAACGCAGCAGCAGAGACGGAAGAAGGGGTTTATGCTGTTTCGGGAAATGATAGCAACTGGCTGCTTGGACGCAGGCAATGTCATAAAGGATCTTTGCATCAGGATATCTGGAGAGGCACAGCTGCAGAATTGGCTAACTGCGGCTATCTGGCTGTTTTCCCGGGGCAAGGGTGGTGGAAGACACGAAGAGCACTTGAGCGTTATGATTCAGAAGCACATTACAGCTTAATTGTCTCTATTCACGCACCTGAGACCGATATAGACCTACTGACCCCCGTTCGTCTCAGAGTCAATTCGCTTATCGCTAACAGCATCGAAATTTAATTCACATCAGCATGAAACCGGTCTTCCTGAAACAATGCATCTGAGATAACCGGTAACCCGGTAAAGGCAGGGGGTCACCCTGCTTTTGCCGGGTTGGACAAGCCCGGCGGGAACCGGGCGCGTCAGTGCTGTGCTTTATCGATCGCTGCAAGGATCTGCTCCGGTGACGCCAGCCCGGCAAAGACAGTGATGGTTTCAGGTGAGGCATTCTCTGCCGGCATTACAATCAGGCCAGGCGTACCCGTGAGCCCCAGCGCCTCCGTGAGCGCATCGTTTTTTTCCAGAACAGGGGCATGATCGGCGGCATTCAGCATATCCACGCCGGCGGCGTGAGCCGCCGCTTTAATATCCTCTGTCGTCAGGTCACCCTCAATATGCCCGGTGTGATAAATTCCGTTGTGGTAGGTCAGGTAGCCTGCTGCGCCTTTCGCTTTCCAGACCCCGATACCGTACTGCGCCGCCAGGGAAGATGTCTCCCACTTCGGTGCAAATATCGGCCATTCCTTAAAAATTTAACGCACGTCAGGGCGGCTTTTCATCACCTGCTCCATCCCCGGCGCCAGCCTGCTGCAGAACACGCACTGGTAGTCGAAGAACTCAATCACGGCGACTTTCGCACCGGCCGGGCCGGTCACCGGCGTGTCAGCATCCCTGAGCAATGCCGCCTGGTATCCATGACTTTCAGGCTCATGGCCATTTGCTCACGCTCATGCTATTGCTGCAGCTTCTGGCTGACCTGCACCAGAACGTCCGGGTGCGCCAGCAGATAGTCAGCGGCTATTTTTCCGGTCCGTGCTTCCTGCTCTGGTGTGAATGTCGGCGCAGGTGCCGCATGGAGTGGGGTGAAAACAGATAATATGATTGTTGTAACTAATAATAGTGTTGCCTGTCTGACATTTGCCACCGCGCTGCTGGATAACGGGGAAGACCTGATCACGGTGAAGGATGCAATGGGGCATGCCAGTGTGACCACCACCCAGAAGTATGACCGGCGGGGTGAGGAAAACTGCGAAAAGCGCGGAACAAGCTGGACTCTGACCTGTAAAAATCGCCCCCAGGGTTAGGCAGTCGGTGTGGCCCGGTTCAGCTTGAACATTGCTTATCTTTCACTTCAATGGGCAATTAGTAAGTTGTTTGCGCCAAAATATAGATTTTACAAAAGCAAAATCCTAACTTCATCAAAATTTCGTTTTTCAGATTTGCCAGCTGGTGAACATTAGATAAGATTTCTTACTTTGCTAGACAATGCATAGTGTATTAACCATCTGGTAGGCTCCGTATAATGTCAGATCAACTTGAAATTTCGCACTTCAGTGAGGGGCAGGTCAGGCTCCCTGAAGGCTATCTGGACCGTACGGTCAACGTCTTTACCTCCCGGGACACTCAGGTGCCCTCCTTCAATATCGCCCGCGACACGCTCGACCAGGGCGAAAACCTGACGGCATACACCGATCGCCAGCTGGCTCTGATGGAAAAACACCTTAAAGGGTGGAAGCATAGCGAACGCAGCGCCGTGATGCTGGGCGATAATCTTTTCCAGGGTGAAAGCGTGCACGCCTCTTTTCTGCGCGAGGGGAAACGCGTCTGGCAACAGCAGGCCGTTTTTAATACACAAGGTGCGCATATTCTCGTTTTCACTATGTCGTCAGCAGAAAAGCTGACCGAAAGGGACTGCAGCCTGTTTGATGATCTTCTTAGAAGCTTTCATCCCCACGCTTAACGATAAGGAATATTGTTATGTTTGAAGCCGCACGTGCCGGTGATGATATAGGCCATTCCGGCGCGCTGGCCGGCATGATTGTTGGCACCCTTGTCGGCGGCGCGATAGCGGCGCTGGGTGGCATCGCGGCCGGTGCGCTGATGGTCGCAGGCATCGGTGCCTCCTGTTTTGGCATCGGTGTGCTGCTTATCGGTGCCAGCCTCGCAGTCGGCTTTCTCGCCGGGGAGGTGGCGACCGGCGTGCGTGACGGCATTGCCGAAGGTATGGCAGCGAACATGACGAAGAAAGGCATCATCACCACCGGCTCTTCTGACGTCTTCATCAACGGTAAGCCTGCCGCCATTGCCACGGACAGCATGGTGGAGTGCGACGACGACGGCTCCCAGCAGATGGCGGAAGGCTCCTCCCGTGTTTACATCAATGGCCTGCCTGCCGCCCGTATCGGGGACCGCACCACCTGTGATGCGAAGGTGATGACCGGCTCCGGCAACGTCCGTATTGGCGGCGACCCGGAGCAGACCCTGTCAATTACCCCGGAAGTGCCCGAAGCGCTGTACAAGATTTCAGACCTGACCCTGCTGTTTGCCGGGCTGGCTGGCGGCTGGGGTGGCGCGGCCAGCAAGGTCGGCGCGGTGGGTAAGCTGTTGTCGAAACTGCCGGGTATCAGCAAAATCGGCCGCATCGCCTGCCGCTTCGGCGCGATGCTGACCGCCATCGCGGCGGGAGGAATTATCGCCCGCCCGGTGGATATCGTCAGCGGGCAGAAGTTCCTCAGTGGTGACGACGAACTGGATTTCGTCCTGCCGTCGCGTCTGCCGGTGCGCTGGCAGCGTTACTGGCGCAGCGGTAATCCCGGCGACAGCGTGCTCGGTCGCGGCTGGAGCCTCTTCTGGGAGACCCGTCTGGAGTATTACCAGGAGGGGCTGGTATGGCGGGCACCGACCGGGGATTACGTCTCCTTCCCGCAGGTGCCGAAGGGGTACCGGACCTACTGCGAAGCCGAAAAGCGCTGGCTTGAGCACCATCAGGACGATACATGGTCGGTGTATGACATCAGCGGTGAACGCTGGCGCTACGCCCAGCTTGAGAACGATAAACCCTCCCTGCTGCAGCGCATCTCTGAACCCTGCGGCAACGATATCCTCTTCGAGTGGAACGATAACCTCACCCTGCATGCCCTGACGGACAGCGCCGGGCAGCGCGTGGTCTGC
>Ga0157360_1000246_pt1 | contig 22424 bp, 19 predicted proteins | sample AttlaeALBM1_FD_111483 | JGI IMG/M metagenome (GOLD analysis project Ga0157360, IMG submission 111483) | Fungus gardens microbial communities from leaf cutter ant in Ribeirão Preto, State of São Paulo, Brazil - Atta laevigata ALBM1 | ecosystem: Host-associated > Fungi > Mycelium > Unclassified ...
AAATCTACAGGAATTAAGAGTTCGATCCGCAATCGTCGGATCAAAAATTGCAAACACAACATCACGACCACAAGCCAAAAGTTTTCAGAAAATCTGCGAACTCACTCACAAATCTAAAAACTTTTCGTTCCGGCTCTGGAAGTGCGGCAACTATAGGTATTTGCTGGTGGTTCCTCAACGGACAAATTATAATGCCTCGGATTAAAAATTCTAATACGTAAACGCTTTGTATAAGCCCGCGTATTTTTCGCCGCGCCGGATACGGAAAACCATGTCGAAACGCCTTCCTCCCCTCAACGCACTGCGTGTTTTTGACGCAGCCGCACGCCATTTAAGCTTTACCAAAGCCGCTGAAGAGCTGTTTGTCACCCAGGCTGCTGTAAGCCATCAGATAAAATCTCTGGAAGATTTTCTGGGGTTAAAGCTGTTTCGCCGGAGGAATCGTTCGCTGTTACTGACCGAGGAAGGACAAAGCTACTATCTCGATATCAAAGAGATTTTCTCTGCCATCAATGAAGCGACCCGCAAACTGCAGGCGCGCAGTGCCAAGGGGGCCCTGACCGTCAGTCTGCTGCCGAGTTTTGCTATTCAGTGGCTGGTTCCACGTCTCTCCAGCTTTAATATGGCTTATCCGGGGATCGACGTACGCATCCAGGCCGTGGACCGCGACGAAGAGAAACTGGCCGACGATGTCGATGTGGCAATTTTCTATGGGCGCGGTAACTGGCCAGGGCTGCGGGTCGAAAAACTCTATGCCGAATATCTGCTGCCGGTCTGCTCGCCATCGCTGATGACCGGCGACAATCCGCTGAAAACGCCGATGGATCTGTCGCGCTTTACCCTGCTGCACGACGCCTCGCGCCGCGACTGGCAATCCTATATCCGTCAGCTGGGGCTGCAGCATATTAATGTGCAGCAGGGACCGATCTTCAGCCACAGCGCGATGGTGCTGCAGGCAGCCATTCATGGACAGGGGGTCGCGCTGGCGAACAATGTGATGGCGCAGAGCGAGATTGAGGCCGGACGATTGATCTGCCCGTTTAACGATGTGCTGGTCAGTAAAAACGCTTTTTATCTGGTTTGTCATGACAGTCAGGCAGAACTGGGTAAAATAGCCGCCTTCCGACAGTGGATCCTGGCAAAAGCCGCAACAGAACAAGAAAAATTCCGCTTTCGGTACCAACAATAACATCCTGATTTAATTGGATTAAGATGAAAAATCATCCTGAGGATTGGTGAATGTCCAGTCGTGCCATGTTTATTTTTGCCGCGATCAGCGGGTTTCTGCTGGTGGCGTTTGGCGCCTTTGGTGCCCACGTGCTGAGCCGGTCGCTTGGCGCAGCTGAAATGGCCTGGATCCATACCGGGCTGGAATATCAGGCTTATCACACCTTAGCGGTGATGGGGCTGGGGGCCGCGATGTTACGTCGCGCCAATATCTGGTTTTACTGGAGCAGTGCGCTGATGGCGCTCGGCACCGTGTTGTTCAGTGGCAGCCTCTATTGTCTGGCGCTGTCACATCTGAAGTTTTGGGTTTTTATCACGCCAGTGGGCGGAGTCTGTTTCCTCGCCGGTTGGGTATTGATGTTGATTGGCGCGCTGCGTCTTAAACGAAAGGCAGAACGCCATGAATAAAGTTTTACTCTATTGTCGTCCCGGTTTTGAAAAAGAGTGTGCAGCTGAGATCAGCGCCAGAGCCGCTGAACGCGAGATCTACGGTTTTCCGCGGGTCAAAGATGACGCCGGTTACGTGCTGTTTGAGTGCTACCAGTTCGAAGATGCCGAGCGCCTGGCGCGTGAGCAGCCGTTTGATGAGCTGATTTTTGCCCGGCAGATGCTGGTTGTCGGCGAACTGCTGCGTGATCTGCCGCAGGAGGATCGCATCACCCCGATCGTCGGCATGCTGACCGGCGTGGTGGAAAAGGGGGGCGAACTGCGGGTTGAGGTGCCGGACACCAACGAAGCCAAAGAACTGACGAAATTCTGTCGTAAGTTCACCGTTCCGCTGCGCGCCGCCCTGCGTGAAAGTAAGATCCTGCTCAATTATGAGAGCCCGAAACGCCCGGTGGTGCATGTGTTCTTCATTGCGCCGGGCACCTGTTACGTCGGCTACTCCTTCCGCGAAAACAGCTCACCGCTGTACATGGGGATCCCACGGCTTAAGTTCCCCGCCGATGCGCCAAGCCGCTCCACGCTGAAGCTGGAAGAGGCGTTTCACGTCTTTATCCCGGAAGATGAGTGGGATGAGCGTTTAGCCAGCGGCATGTATGCAGTGGATCTCGGTGCCTGTCCGGGCGGCTGGACCTATCAGCTGGTTCAGCGCAGCATGATGGTCTATGCGGTGGACAACGGGCCGATGGCGCCGAGTCTGATGGATACCGGCCAGGTGATGCATGAAAAGGCCGATGGTTTTAAATACCGGCCGCCCCGCAACAACATCAGCTGGCTGGTGTGTGACATGGTCGAGAAGCCGGTGCGCGTGGCTAACCTGATGACCGACTGGCTGGTTAACGGCTGGTGCCGCGAAGCGATCTTCAACCTGAAGCTGCCGATGAAGAAGCGTTACGAAGAGGTGACGCAGAATCTGGCGATGATGCAGGAACGCTTTGATAATGAGGGCATCAATGTGCAGATCCGCGCCCGCCAGCTCTATCACGATCGCGAAGAGATAACGGTGCACGTACGCCGGATCTGGGCCGCTATCGGTGGCCGTCGCGACGAACGTTAATCGTTGGGCTGAGTGCAGCCGCACTCAGCCGCTATAACGCAGCGTATTCAGGTTTCCCTGTAACACCAGATCCCGCTTCAGCGTCGCGACCTCGCGGCTGATCCCGGCTATGCGCTGGCCTTCCGCAATCTTTTCCCGCCACTTTGCGGGCACCTGCTCCAGGTGCTGATAGATCCCTTCAAGCGTATGAAACTCTGCCAGCAGCTGTTTCGCGCTTTTCGGGCCAATGCCGGCGATACCAGGGATCTTACTGCTGCTGATCCCGCAGAGTCCCCAGTAGTCGGGAAGGCGCTCCGGAGCCACGCCAAATTCCGCTTCAATAAAGGGCAGGTCGAGCCACCGTTTCTGAAAATAGTCGCGGATGCGGATGTCGGGTGCCAGCAACTGACAGTACCCTTTATCCGTGGAGACAATGGTGGCCTGATGTCCGGCCTGGGCCATTTTCACCGCCAGCGTGGCCGCGAGGTCATCCGCCTCATCATCGCCAGCGATCCAGCAGCTGACGCCCGCCATGCGAAAGGCCGCCTGCAACGCCGGAATTTCCGCCTGCAGGTCATCGGGCATAGGGGGGCGGCCGCTTTTGTAATCGGGCAGCAGCTGGTGACGCCAGCCCTGATGACGCGCTTCGCCATCAAACACGGCGACCGCGTGCGTGGGTCGGGTGTGACCCAGCACCTGACGCAGCGCGGCCACGCAGCCGTCCACGCAGGGCGAACCCTGCACCGCGTGCAGACGGCGAATCAGATTCAGGGCATCGATAATAACTAGATGAAAAGCCATGAGCGTAAGGGCAGCCCGCAGGCTGCCTCCTGGTTTATTTGATAATTTCGTAGCAGGGGATATAGGCGGTGCCGGGCAGTTTCATACGTTGCTGCGCCACAAATCCCTGCAGCAGTTCATCCATCCGATGCATGATGTCGGGATCGCCATGCAGCCTGTAGCGGCCCTTCTCACGGATCTCGCGGATCCCCATCTCTTTGACGTTACCGGCGACGATGCCTGAGAAGGCGCGACGCAGGTCGGCAGCCAGTTTTTCAGGTGCCTGATTGGTATAGAGATTGAGGTTAGCCATATTCTCGTGGGTCGGCAGGAACGGCACCTGCAGATCGGGTTCAATGCGAATCGACCAGTTAAAGCTATACGCATCGCCGGTTTCGCGACGGTTCTCTTTAACCTGGGGCATCGCTTTCTTCATCAGACGCGCCACTTCTGCCGCATCGTTGATGATGATCTGATAATGCTTACGCGCCTGTTCGCCCAGCGTGTTGACGATGAAATCATCCAGCACGCGGAAGTAGTCGGCACTCTCCTCGGGGCCGGTCAGAATCAGCGGCAGCAGCTGGTCGTTGTTCTGCGGATTCATCAGGATGCCCAGCAGATAGAGCAGCTCCTCTGCGGTGCCGACGCCGCCCGGGAAAATGATGATGCCATGCGCGATGCGCACGAACGCTTCCAGACGTTTTTCGATGTCCGGCATGATGATCAGCTCGTTCACCAGCGGGTTCGGCGGTTCTGCCGCAATGATTGAGGGTTCGGTCAGGCCGATAAAGCGGCTGTCACGGTAGCGCTGCTGCGCATGGCCGACCGCGGCGCCTTTCATTGGCGCTTCCATCACACCCGGCCCGCAGCCGGTACAGATGTTCAGCTCACGCAGTCCGAGCTGCGTTCCGACGTTGCGGCAGTACTGATACTCAACGGCATTGATGGAGTGACCGCCCCAGCAGACCACCGTATTGGGATCTTCACCGATATGCAGGGCCCGCGCATTGCGCAGAATGGAAAACACGGTGTTGGTGATCGTAACGGAATCGTTCTCTTCGGCTGCGGTAAGCCGCCCCGGTGAGTTGAGCTGTCCGCTGACAAACAGGATGTCACGCAGCACGGCAAACAGGTTCGCCTGCAGCGAGCGGATAATGCGGCCATCCACAAACGCCTCTTCCGGCGGATTGATCAGCTCCAGTTTCACGCCGCGCTCCTGGCGCAGCACATTGATGTCGAAATTTTCAAAGCGGGAGAGCAGTTCGTGGCTGCTGTCGGTCTGGCTGCCGGAGTTAAGCACGGCCAGAGAGCAATTGCGAAACAGCTGGTAGAGGTCGCTGCTGGCTGTGCGCTTGAGCATATCGACTTCCAGCTGCGAGAGCAGATCCATTGAGCCAAGAGGGCTGATGTGGGTAATCAAATGAGCTCCTTTACACCCGCCTGGGTGCGTGTTGGCACTGCAACGGCAGTGACGAAAATCCCGGGGCGGCATCCCTACGTTGCCGCCATCACCAGAGTAGCCTTGTCAGCCCGCACAGCTCAAGCGGAACTGCGCGCGCAGCCTGCAGCCTGCGAGAAATCTCGCAAACTACTGACGAACCAGCCGTGAAAAACCGGGCGTGAAGGGCACATTGGTGCGCCACGGGTTGATGTCCAGCCCGCCACGGCGCGTGTAGCGCGCATACACCGTCAGGGTGTCCGGATGACAGAAACGCATCACATCATTAAAGATGCGCTCGACGCACTGCTCATGAAACTCGTTGTGCTGGCGGAATGAGATCAGATAGCGCAGCAGAGCCTCACGATCGATGCGCGGGCCTGAGTAACGGATCATCACCGAACCCCAGTCGGGCTGGTTCGTGATCAGGCAGTTTGACTTGAGCAGATGGCTGACCAGCGTCTCTTCGACGCGTTCGCTGCCTGCGGCATCGGCCAGATAGTCAGCATTGAAGCGATAATCCTCGATGGTGATATCCTGCTCATCAATACAGCAGCCCTCAAAGTGCCCGATTGGCTGACCTTCCACTTCACTGAGCCGGAACAGCGCAACCCGGACTTCACCTTCTGCGCAGGCGCTCAGGTCGCGCTCCAGCGTCTGACGCACCTCGCCCCAGTCGGCAAAGCGGGTCTGGTTGAAGCTGTTCAGGTAGAGTTTGAAACTCTTGGACTCGATAAGGTTGCGGCTCTGCGCATCCAGCACCACTTCACCCACGGCGACCTGCGGCAGGCCCTTGCTGTTCAGCCATGACAGCTCATACAGGGTCCAGATATCGCCGCCGGTAAAGGGCAGGCTGTCGGGAAACAGGCCAAGGGGTTCACGGTTCAGGCTGCGCGGCACGGCCTGCAGTAAGCCATTGTCATAGCGATCGTGATAGGCTGTGGGTTTGCCCAGCGTCAGGTTGCTGAGTGCCTGATCCTGTTCGTGAGTAGTCATTGCGGTTACCACCAAAATTAATCAAAGTGGCTAAGTGTAACCCATCAGAAGTGAGAATATGAATGATGCAGCAAACTGCCGCCGCGTTGCGCGACTTTACCCAGCGCTACTGCCAGCACTGGCTTCAGCAGACCGGTCACGCCCCGGCCAGCAGCGATCTCTATGGTGTGCCGTCGCCCTGTGCGCGGGAAGATCGCGACCAGCAGGTTCTCTGGCAGCCGCAGCCGTTTTCACTGCCGCCGACGCTGGATGCCATTGAGCGGGCCATCGATCTTCAGCTTCAGCCGTCGATCACGACGTTCTACACCACGCAGTTAGCGGGCGACATGCGAGCCACGCTGGGCGAGCAGTCGCTGACCCTGTTGCAGGTCTGGAGTGAAGAGGATTTTGTGCGGTTGCAGGAGAATCTGATTGGGCATCTGGTGATGCAGCGCCGGCTCAGACAGTCGCCGACGCTGTTCATTGCCACCACCGATTCCGAAGAGGAGATCGTCTCGATCTCGAATCTGACCGGCGAGGTCATTCTGGAGCAGCCGGGGCGAAAACAGCGCAGGATCCTGGCCGAAAGCCTTGAGATATTTCTTAAGTCATTACAACCGGTTATCAACTGACTTTCAGTGATCTGCCGCTGCGCTTGTGAGAGATCTCTTACATATACTGTGAGAGATCGCCACATTGCTCCTGAGACATCCGGAAGGCCGGAATGTAAAAATATTGTGAATCATAAACTTAATGGCGATTATCCGAAACTGCACCGCACATTTCGTAAAGTTTTGTCGTAAGTCCCTTGTGCGCTTTACGCGTTCTGTCAAAATGTTTCTCGCTGCAGGATGCTCAGGAAACGGAATCGTCAGGACGATGATAAGCCATGAGGCGGGAACGTAACGGAGTTTACGGCACACGGAAGGTTTCAGGATGAAACAGGATCGCTCAGGATTGAGCAAGGGACACCTCCAGGATGGAGAATGAGAGCCCCTCAGAAGAGGTGGTGGGCCAGGACGCTAAGGATACATCAGGACGATGCGCGACAGGAGTTCGCACGGGACAAGTTGTCATGGAAGAGCAGGGAGCACTAACGTAGCGGGATAGCTGCAAACGAACCGGGAGCACTGTTTATACAGTGCTCCCTTTTTTTGTGCCTGTGCCAACTAGTGGTATGCTTGCCGCCCATTTTTGACGGCTCGCTGGAGGTAGCGCATGGCGCCTGAACAATTGATTACGCAGAGGCTGGAACAGCTGGAAGCGGTGATGCGTGAACATCAACTCTGGCAGAGTACGCCGCCGCCGGAAGGCGCGCTGGACAGCCGTGAACCCTTCTGTCTGGATACGCTGGAACCCCTCCAGTGGCTGCAGTGGGTGCTGATCCCGCGGATGCACGCCATGATTGCGGCGCAGCATCCGTTACCGCAGAACTTTGCCGTTGCCCCCTATTACGAAGTAGCGCTGGTGCCTGATCAACCGGGTATTGTGCCGCTGCTGCTCACCCTGCGTCAGCTCGATGCACTGCTCCGGGATGCGGCTCACTGATGCTGGAAATAGTCTATCAGGATGAGTGGCTGGTGGCGGTCAACAAACCCAGCGGCTGGCTGGTTCATCGCAGCTGGCTGGATCGGCATGAAACGGTGTTTGTGATGCAGACCGTGCGCGACCAGATCGGCCAGCATGTCTTTACCGCGCATCGGCTGGATAAACCCACGTCAGGCGTGCTGCTGATGGGGCTCTCCAGCGAGGTCGGTCGGCTGCTGTCCCAGCAGTTTGAACAGCATCAGATGCAGAAAACTTACCACGCCGTCCTGCGCGGCTGGCTGGAGAGCCGCGGGACGCTCGACTATCCGCTGGTGGAAGAGCGGGACAAGATCGCGGACAGGCACGCCAGCGAACCGCTGACTGCCCAGTCGGCGATCACCGATTATCAGGTCGTGGCGACCGCCGAGATGCCGGTCGGCATTGGCCGTTATCCCACTTCGCGGTACAGCCTGGTCGAACTCTCACCCCGCACCGGCCGCAAGCATCAGCTGCGTCGCCATATGTCACACCTGCGCCATCCGATTATTGGCGATTCGGCGCACGGCGATCTGCGGCAGAACCGGGGGGCCGCGCAGCACTTTGGTGCGAACCGGCTGATGCTGCACGCCAGCAGCCTGGCGCTGACCCATCCGGTCACCGGTGAGCCTCTGCTGATACGCGCCGGGCTGGATAGCGTCTGGCAGAATCTGATGAGCCAGTTTGGCTGGCAGGATACGCTGCCGGAGGTGCCGCGGGTTGAGTTTGCCGCCGCGCCAGGCGAGGATAAGGTTTCAGAATAAGGGAGAAAGCAGATGGCAAAGATTGGCATTTTTGTAGGCACGGTATACGGCAATGCGCTGCTGGCGGCGGAAGAGGCGGAGCCGATTCTGCAGCAGCAGGGACACAGCGTGACCCTGTTTGAGGATGCGACGCTGGCCGACTGGCAGGCGTTTAGCCACGATGTGGCGTTGATCATCACCTCAACCACCGGTCAGGGCGATTTTCCCGACACCCTTTCCGGTCTGTTCCACGCGATTAAAGATAAGCTGGGACATCAGCCTGCGCTGCGCTATGGCGTAATTGCACTGGGTGACAGCAGCTATGAGCATTTTTGTGGCGCGGGCAAAGCCTTCGATGCGCTGCTGCAGGAGCAGGGCGCACAGCGGGTTGGCGAGACGCTGCTGGTGGATGCCACGGAAAATCCGGAGCCGGAAGTGGTCACCTCGCCCTGGGTTGAGGCCTGGGGGGCACAGCTCTGACGCCGCCGCCAGGCTTATCGCGGCTAGCCGTCCGCAGATAAGCCCGGCCCGGGCGCCGCACGATCAGGTGACCGGCGCCGGATTAAATACCGCCAGCTGATTACGGATCCCCCAGCGATCGGACCAGGTCTGCTTCCGGCCGCTGGCGATATCCAGAATCAGTTCAAACAGTCGCCAGCCCACCTGTTCAATACTCTCTTCGCCGGTGGCGATCGTCCCGGCATTGATATCCATCAGATCGTGCCAGCGCTCAGCCAGCGCATTTCGTGTCGCCATCTTAATCACCGGGATCGCCGCCAGGCCATAGGGCGTTCCGCGGCCCGTGGTAAAGACCTGCAGGGTAATGCCGGAGGCCAGCTGCTGCGTGCCGCAGACAAAATCGCTGGCGGGGGTCGCCGCATAGATCAGGCCGCGTCGCGTGGGGCGCTGGCCGGGTGAGAGCACTTCGACAATGGCGCTGCGGCCCGACTTGGCAATAGAGCCAAGCGCCTTTTCCACCACGTTGGCGAGTCCGCCCTTTTTATTGCCTGGCGACGGGTTCGCACTGCGATCGGTCTGTCCCTGGTCGAGATAGTCATCATACCAGGCCATCTCCTCCAGCAAGCGCTTACCGACCTCCTGATTGATTACCCGCGGCGTCAGCAGATGAATCGCATCGCGAACCTCGGTCACTTCCGAGAACATCACCGTTGCGCCACAGCGCACCAGCAGATCGGAGGCAAAGCCCACTGCCGGGTTGGCCGTCACGCCGGAGAACGCATCGCTGCCGCCACACTGCATGCCGACAATCAGCTCGGCCGCGGGGCAGGTTTCGCGCTGGCGCTGATTCAGCCGCTGAAGATGCCGCTCCGCGACCTGCAGGATCTCCTGCACCATCGCACCGAAACCCACCAGCTTTTCATCCTGCAGACGCACGATGTCGCCGTCGTCCAGTGAGATTGCCTGCACGTCAGCGGTGCCGGTCAGCAGACGCTCCGGCTGTAACTTCTCACAGCCCAGGCCGACGACCATCACTTCGCCGCCGAAATTGGCGTTCAGCGCCAGGTTATGAATAGTGCGAATCGGCACCACCGCCGCGGGCGCGTTGATCGCGACGCCGCAGCCATAGAGGTGATTCAGGGCGACCACGCCATCTACGTTGGGATAACGCGGCAGCAGCTCCCGCTCAATAATCTGTACGACATGATCGACCACGCCCGCCACGCAGTGCACGCTGGTGGTTATGCCGAGCAGATTGCGCGTGCCGACGCTGCCATCCGCATTGCGGTAGCCCTCGAAGGTATAGCCCTCCAGCGGCGGCAGGGCAGGCGGCACCTGTGTGGCCAGCGGCAGGCTGGCCAGCGGCGGGGCATCCGGCAGCGCGACCAGCGACTCATCAATCCAGCTCCCCTGAGCGATATCCCGCAGCGCATAGCCAATCACTTCGCCATAACGCAGGATCGCCTCGCCCTGGCGGATTGCACTCAGCGCTACCTTATGACCCTGTGGCACATGCTCCGTCAGCGTCAGCCCGTCAGCAAACCGGGTTCCGGCGGGCAGACCCAGGCTGTTTACCACAATGGCCACGTTGTCGTGCTCATGGACTTTGATATAGAGCGGTCGTTCATCTGTTTTAGGATTCATCGCTTACCTTACCTCTGTCGTGCCGGCGTGATGCGGCACGCTGTAATGATTTGACCTGTCACACGGGGTTTGCCAGCTTCAGTATAAGGAGCAGGGCCAGAGCGCGCATTGTGCAAATGTCCACCATTAAGGAGATTCATTCCCTGGTTTTGGGTCGGTTATCCAAAAGCAAGTGAAGACCCTCACAAACAGCGGGGGAAAGCGTTACCAGAGGCGCTGATCGACGATGAAAAACGCACTTTCGTGAGCCATCCCGCAGGCTTTTGTGCATCCGCAAGAGAATCCCTTCCACACCTTCGTTATTCCAGGGCAATGCGCCAATGTGCTGGCCGCAGGCTGTTCCTATACTGAGTCCCGTTAGCCAAAGTCAGGTTATCTGTCACGACGTATTACTCATCCGGAAAAGGCGACAGGGCGCCTGAATCGCCGCATTCGCCAGACGCCGGGTGAATAAATAAAGGTTTGCCAGAACAAAAAATCGCCGTGTTTAACCCAACTTCTCTCTGATACCCAACGCGATGTGTATGCAGTCAGAGCGAATGTAGCTCACGCTATATTTCAGGAGTGCATCATGAATAGTTTCAGCCAGACCGCGGAAACGGTGCAGAAACGCACCAACGCCCGTTACTGGATTGTGGTGATGTTGTTTATCGTCACCTCATTCAACTACGGTGACCGCGCCACCATTTCCATTGCCGGTTCGGCGATGTCTAAAGATATCGGCCTGGATTCAGTCGGACTCGGCTATATCTTCTCTGCCTTCTCATGGGCTTATGTGATCGGTCAGATCCCGGGCGGCTGGCTGCTCGACCGCTTCGGATCGAAACGGGTCTATTTCTGGAGCATCTTCACCTGGTCGCTGTTCACCCTGCTGCAGGGCTTCGTCGATATCTTCAGCGGCTTTGGCATCGTCATGTCGCTGTTTATTCTGCGTTTCCTGGTCGGTCTGGCCGAAGCGCCCTCCTTCCCCGGCAACAGCCGCATCGTGGCGGCCTGGTTCCCGGCGCAGGAGCGTGGCACGGCCGTGGCGATCTTCAACTCGGCACAGTACTTCGCCACTGTGATCTTCGCGCCCATCATGGGCTGGCTGGTCTCCGAAGTGGGCTGGGCGCATGTGTTCTGGTTTATGGGCGGGCTGGGCATCATCCTCAGTTTCATCTGGCTGAAGGTGATCCACGATCCTAATGACCATCCCGGCGTCAATAAAGCCGAACTGGCGTACATGGAGCAGGGCGGTGCGCTGATCAACATGGACGCCAGAAAAGAGACCCGCAAAATAAGCTGGAGTGAAAAGTGGTTTCAGATCAAGCAGCTGCTCACTTCCCGCATGATGCTGGGGATCTACCTCGGTCAGTATTGTGTTAACGCCTTAACCTACTTTTTTATCACCTGGTTCCCGGTCTATCTGGTGCAGGCGCGCGGCATGTCGATCCTGAAAGCGGGCTTCGTTGCCTCAGTTCCGGCGGTGTGTGGCTTCCTCGGCGGCGTGCTGGGCGGGGTGATCTCCGACTGGCTGATGCGCAAAACCGGCTCGCTGAATATCGCGCGAAAAACCCCTATTGTGCTGGGCATGCTGCTCTCTATTTCGATGGTGATGTGTAACTACACCGACACCGAATGGATGGTGGTGTTCTTTATGGCGCTGGCGTTCTTCGGCAAAGGCATTGGCGCGCTGGGCTGGGCGGTGATGGCGGATACGGCACCGAAAGAGATCAGTGGCCTGAGCGGCGGTCTGTTCAACATGTTCGGTAATTTCTCCGGCATCGTGACGCCTATCGCCATCGGCTACATCATTGCCACCAGCGGATCCTTTGAAGGGGCGCTGCTCTACGTCGGCATCCACGCCTTTGTTGCCGCGTTCAGCTTCCTGGTGATCGCCGGTGACATCAGGCGTGTCGAACTGAAACCCTGGACCGGTAAGGACGCCTCATGAACACACAAAGCTCACCGGTAATCACGGCGATGCAGGTCATTCCGGTCGCGGGCTACGACAGCATGCTGCTTAACATTGGCGGCGCGCACAACGCCTGCTTCACCCGTAACCTGGTGGTGCTCACCGACAGCGCCGGACACACCGGCGTCGGTGAAGCGCCCGGCGGCGACACCATCTATCAGACGCTGGTCGCGGCCATTCCGCAGGTAAAAGGTCAGCAGATCGCCCGGATGAATCGTCTGGTGCAGCAGGTCCATCAGGGCAACCAGTCGGCTGATTTCACCACCTTTGGCAACGGTGCCTGGACCTTTGAGCTGCGGGTCAATGCGGTCGCGGCGCTGGAAGCGGCGCTGCTTGACCTGCTGGGACAGTGCCTGGGCGTGCCGGTGGCCGAGCTGCTGGGACCGGGCAAACAGCGGGACGAGGTCACGGTGCTGGGTTATCTGTTCTATCTCGGCGACCGCCGCAAAACCGATCTGCCCTATCAGTCGGGAGAGCAGGCTACGCACGACTGGTATCACCTGCGTCATCAGGAGGCGCTGACCAGTGAGGCCGTCGTCAGGCTGGCCGAGGCGGCACAGGATAAGTATGGCTTCAGAGACTTCAAGCTCAAGGGCGGCGTGCTGCCGGGTGAGCAGGAGATCGCGACGGCGGCGGCGCTGAAACAGCGCTTCCCCGACGCCCGCATCACGGTCGATCCCAACGGCGCCTGGCGGCTGGATGAGGCGATAGCGCTCTGTAAGGGGATGCAGGATGTGCTGAGCTACGCCGAAGATCCCTGCGGTGCGGAACAGGGCTATTCGGGACGTGAAGTGATGGCTGAGTTCCGACGCGCCACCGGCCTGCCGGTCGCCACCAATATGATCGCCACCAACTGGCGTGAGATGAACCACGCAGTGATGCTCAACGCGGTCGATATCCCGCTGGCCGATCCCCACTTCTGGACGCTCAGCGGGGCGGTGCGGGTAGCCCAGCTGTGCGACGAGTGGGGGCTGACCTGGGGCTGTCACTCCAACAATCACTTCGATATTTCGCTGGCGATGTTTACCCATGTCGGCGCCGCCGCGCCGGGCAACCCGACGGCGATTGATACGCACTGGATCTGGCAGGAGGGCGATCAGCGCCTGACGAAAAATCCGCTGCAGATTCGCAACGGTAAGATCGCCGTGCCGGAGGCACCGGGTCTGGGTGTCGAGCTTGACTGGGATCAGGTGAATAAAGCCAGCCAGCTTTATCACGCTCTGCCCGCCGGGGCGCGAAACGACGCGACGGCGATGCAGTATCTGATCCCGGGCTGGACGTTTGATCGCAAGCGCCCGGCATTTGGCCGCAAAACAGCATAAGGAGCAGGAGATGAGTTCAACACCGAAAGTAACCGCCATGCAGGTCATCCCGGTGGCAGGCTACGACAGCATGCTGCTGAACCTCAGCGGTGCGCACTCACCATTCTTTACCCGCAACATTGTGATCATTCAGGATAACGCCGGCCACACCGGCGTCGGTGAAATTCCGGGCGGCGAAAAAATCCGCCAGACGCTGGAGGATGCCGCGGCGCTGGTGATCGGTAAAACGCTGGGCGAGTACAAAAATACCCTCAGCCTGGTGCGCTCCACCTTTGCCGACCGCGATGCTGGCGGACGCGGCAACCAGACGTTTGATCTGCGCACCACGATCCATGTGGTGACCGGCATTGAGGCGGCGCTGCTTGACCTGCTGGGCCAGCACCTGGGGGTTAACGTCGCCTCGCTGCTGGGCGACGGGCAGCAGCGCGACCGGGTGGAGATGCTCGGCTACCTGTTCTATATCGGCGACCGCACCAGGACGTCGCTCTCGTATCAGAGCCAGCCGAACGATCCGTGCGACTGGTACCGGCTGCGCCACGAAGAGGCGCTCACCCCGGAGGCGGTGGTGCGCCTGGCGGAAGCGGCTTACGAGAAATATGGCTTCAACGACTTCAAGCTGAAAGGCGGCGTCCTGCGCGGCGGCGAAGAGGCCGAAGCGGTGACGGCGCTGGCGAAGCGTTTTCCCGACGCACGGATTACGCTCGATCCCAACGGCGCCTGGTCGCTCAACGAGGCGATCATCCTCGGTAAACAGCTCAGGGATGTGCTGGCCTACGCGGAAGATCCCTGTGGCGCTGAGCAGGGCTACTCCGGCCGCGAAGTGATGGCGGAGTTCCGCCGCGCGACCGGCCTGCCGACGGCCACCAATATGATCGCCACCGACTGGCGGCAGATGGGCCATACCCTGTCGCTGCAGTCGGTAGACATTCCGCTGGCCGATCCGCACTTCTGGACCATGCAGGGCTCGGTGCGGGTGGCGCAGATGTGCCACGACTTCGGCCTGACCTGGGGCTCTCACTCGAATAACCACTTCGACATTTCGCTGGCGATGTTCACCCATGTGGCTGCGGCCGCACCGGGCGCGATCACCGCCATCGATACGCACTGGATCTGGCAGGAGGGCAATCAGCGCCTGACCAGAGAGCCGTTCCAGATCAAAGGCGGCATGGTGCAGGTGCCGCAGAAGCCGGGTCTCGGCGTCGAGCTGGATATGGACCAGGTGATGCAGGCCAACGCGCTCTATCAGAAGCAGGGGCTGGGCGCACGCGATGACGCCGAGGCGATGCAGTTTTTAGTGCCGGGCTGGACGTTCGATAACAAGCGCCCGTGTCTGGTTCGTTAATCTTCCGGGCTTCCGCCGCGAAGCCCTCGTCACAGGAGTTGAAACATGAGTAATGCAGCCTGGGCCAATGGATTCCGCCGCCGCCTGTTAGCGGGCGACACCCTGATCGGCAGCTGGTGCGCGCTGGCCAGTCCCATCTCCACGGAAATCCTGGGGCTGGCCGGTTTTGACTGGCTGGTACTCGATGGTGAACATGCACCCAACGATATTACGACGTTTGTGCCGCAGCTGATGGCGCTGAAAGGCAGCCAGAGCGCCGCGGTGGTGCGGCCGCCGTGCAATGAGCCGGTGATCATCAAACGTCTGCTGGACATCGGCTTCAACAATCTTCTGGTGCCCTTTGTCGAAACGGAAGAGGAGGCGCGGCAAGCCGTTGCCTCAACCCGCTATCCGCCCGCCGGTATCCGCGGTGTCTCGGTCTCCCATCGCAGCAACATGTACGGCACGCTGCCCGACTATAACCAGCAGATCAATGACAACATCACGGTGCTGGTGCAGATCGAAACCCAGCAGGCGGTCGACAACATTGACGCCATCGCGGCGGTCGACGGGGTTGACGGGATCTTTGTCGGGCCGGGCGATCTCTCGGCCGCGCTGGGCTACCTCGGTCAGCCCGCGCATCCTGAGGTACTGAACGTCATTAAACACATTTTTGAGCGCGCCAGAGCGGCCGGTAAGCCGAGCGGTATTCTGGCGCCGGTAGAGGCGGACGCGCGTCGCTATCTGGAGTGGGGAGCCACCTTTGTGGCGGTCGGCAGCGACGTCGGGATGTTCCGCAACGCCTCACAGGCGCTGTGCGACAAATTTAAGCGCTAATTGATCAAGGGGAATGCAATGAAAATCGGATTCATCGGCCTGGGCATTATGGGCAAACCCATGAGTAAAAATCTGCTGAAAGCCGGCTACGCGCTGGTGGTGCGCGACCATAACGCCAGCAATGAAGCGGAGCTGACGGCGCTGGGTGCGACCGTGGCGAAATCGCCCAGAGAGGTGGCTGAACAGTGCGACGTGGTGATTACCATGGTGCCCAATTCGCCGCAGGTTAAAGAGGTCTGTCTGGGAAAAGAGGGCATTATTGAGGGCGCGAAGCCGGGCCTGGTGGTGATCGACATGAGTTCGATTGCGCCGCTGGCGAGCCGGGAAGTGCACGATGCACTGGCAGAAAAGCAGATCAAAATGCTGGATGCGCCGGTCAGTGGCGGTGAACCTAAAGCGATCGAGGGCACGCTCTCGGTCATGGTCGGTGGCGATAAAGCGGTGTTTGATCAGTGCTACGACATCATGAAAGCGATGGCGGGTTCGGTCGTGCACACCGGCGACATCGGCGCAGGCAACGTCACGAAGCTGGCTAATCAGGACATTGTGGCGCTGAACATTGCGGCGATGTCCGAAGCCCTGTCGCTGGCGACGAAAGCCGGGGTCAATCCGGATCTGGTCTATCAGGCGATTCGCGGCGGGCTGGCGGGCAGCACGGTGCTGGATGCCAAAGCGCCGATGGTGATGGATCGCAACTTCAAACCCGGCTTCCGCATCGATCTGCATATCAAGGATCTGGCGAACGCGCTGGATACCTCGCACGGCATTGGCGCGCATCTGCCGCTGACGGCGGCGGTAATGGAGATGATGCAGGCGCTGCGCAACGACGGGCAGGGTAACGCCGACCACAGCGCGCTGGCCTGCTATTATGAGAATTTAGCGAAGGTTGAAATCGCCCGCTAAAACCTGGTGCCGGTTTTCCGGAACCGGACTGGTTCAGAGCCGTTTCAATTACTCAACAGCGCTCGGATTGCCTATGAAAATCGTAATCGCACCGGATTCATATAAAGAGAGTTTATCCGCCCTGGATGTGGCATCGGCGATTGAAGCGGGGTTCCGCGAGATCTTCCCCGATGCGCATTACGTGAAAATACCGGTCGCCGACGGTGGCGAAGGCACGGTAGAAGCGATGGTGGCGGCGACGAAGGGAAAGATCGTCAGGCTGACGGTGACCGGGCCGCTGGGCACTCAGGTTGATGCCTTCTATGGCCTCTCCGGCGATGAGTCAACGGCCTATATCGAGATGGCCGCGGCCAGCGGGCTGGAGCGGGTGCCCGCCTCCCAGCGCGACCCGCTGATCACCACCTCTTTCGGCACCGGTGAGCTGATCAGACATGCGCTGGATAAAGGGGTCGACCACATCATCATCGGGATCGGCGGCAGCGCCACCAATGATGGCGGTGCCGGGATGATGCAGGCGCTGGGTGCGCGGCTGCTGGACGCCAGCGGTCAGCAGATCGGCCACGGCGGCGGGGCGCTCGCCGGGCTTGCCAGCATCGACATCGACACGCTGGACGCCCGCCTTCAGCGCTGCCGCATTGAGGTGGCCTGCGACGTAACCAATCCGCTGACCGGCAAAGAGGGCGCCTCGGCGATATTTGGTCCGCAGAAGGGGGCGACACCGGCGCTGGTGCAGCAGCTCGATCAGGCGCTGGCGCACTACGCCGCGATCATTCAGCGCGACCTCGATATTGATGTACTGACGATTCCGGGCGGCGGCGCAGCGGGCGGGATGGGGGCTGCGCTGCACGCCTTCTGTCACGCGGAGCTGCGGCGCGGCATTGAGATTGTCACGGAGGCGCTGGGGCTGGCGGAGCAGGTGCAAGATGCCGACCTGGTGATCACCGGAGAGGGGCGTATCGACAGCCAGAGCATCAATGGCAAGGTGCCGATTGGGGTCGCCAGCGTCGCTAAGCGATTTAATAAGCCGGTCATTGGTATCGCGGGAAGCCTGACGGCGGATGTGGGAGTGGTGCATCAGCACGGCATCGATGCGGTCTTCAGCGTGCTCTACAGCATCTGCACCCTGGATGAGGCGCTCGCCAGCGCCGGAAAGAACGTCGAGATGACGGCGCGTAATGTGGCGGCCACGCTGAAGCTGGCCGGCTTTCATGCCCTCTCACCGGCGCCGGGCCTCTCTGCCACTGCGGGTCTGAGCGCGCAGCTTAACAGGGCGTAAGTACGCGCCCGCTGCGCTGACGGGGCTGCCTCTGCGGCCCCGAAGGCATCTGGTGCTTACGTCATGCCCAGCAGCTGCCGGGCTTCTCTGGCGACGTTCTCCATCTCATCCTGCAACTCCAGCAGTTCCGGCTCCAGCGCCACGATATCGCTGACTTCAGGCAGCTCTTTCTCCAGCTGATGGCAGAGCTGCTTCATGCGCGGCACGCCGCTGTAGCTGGCACTGCCATGCAGCTTATGAATGATTTCGCGCAGGGCGCTGAGGTCGTTATCCGCCATAAACTGCGCGATCTTCGCGTGCACTTCCGGCAAAAACTCCAGCAGCATCCGCAGCAGATCGCGCGCCAGGTCGGGCTTGTTAGCCGCCTGTCGCAGCGCCAGCTGCCAGTCCAGCGTCGGTAAAATGGCAGGCAGTTCCGGCACCGGCACCACTGGCGGCGGCGTATAGCGCGCCAGCAACTGTCTTAACTTGCTCTCATCGATGGGCTTGGCGAGATAGTCGTTCATGCCGGCCTTGATCAACTGCTCACGTTCACCATCGATGGCGTGCGCAGTGACCGCCACGATCGGCGTACTGGCATGATGCGGCAGGGTGCGGATGATTTCGCTGGCGCGGATGCCATCGATATCAGGCATCTGAATATCCATCAGGATCACATCCAGCGCATGCTGGCGCGCCTCCCGGATGGCGTGTTCGGCGTTGCTGCACAGCAGGATATTCTGCACCTGCTCCTCCAGCAGCGCGCCAATCAGCTTGAGGTTGGCGGGGTTATCATCCACCGCCATCACCGTCAGCGGCAGACGGGGAGAGAGCGGCAGTTCGCTCATCTGCCGGGTGTGCAGATCCAGCAACATGGGCAGCAGGCGCGTCAGGGAGATCGGCTTCGCGATGCAGCCATCAATGCCGCGCACTTTCAGCTCATCGGCCAGCAGCATCATCGGACTCGGCAGCGCCATCAGCACGTTATCTGCCCGCTCCAGCAGCGCGTTGATTCTTCTCTCAATGAGCAGTTCAGGCTGGCTGACATCGACCGGCATCGCCATCAGCAGCAGCGGATAGTGCGCCTCTTTCAATCCTTCCAGCGTTTCGCTGTAGTCGATCTGCAGCGGCGTGGCGCTCAGCATCTCCAGCGCCGCGCTGGCCACGATGGTGTCCGCCTCCACATAGGCGATGCGCGCGTGCGACAGCGCCTCCAGGACGCGAGGCATCCCCGGCGCGTTCGGGTTAAGGTCGAGCTGCACGCGAATCACAAAGGTCGACCCCTGATCCGGCTGGCTGCTGAAGGTGATATCGCCGCCCATCTCCCGCACCAGTTTCTGAGTGATGACCAGCCCCAGCCCGGTTCCGCCGTGGCGGCGCGAAATGCTGGCATCAGCCTGACGGAACGCCTGGAACAGCTGGGTCTGCTGCTGTTCAGAGATGCCGATGCCGCTGTCCTCTACCTGAATCTCCAGCTCGACGCGCGACTGGGTGATCACACGCTGCCCGACGCGCAGGCCCACATACCCCTGCTCGGTAAATTTAATCGCGTTGCCGATCAGGTTAATCAGGATCTGCTGCAGGCGCAGCGCATCGCCAATCACGTTGTCCGGCACGCTGCTGTCACACACGACCGTCAGCTCCAGCCCCTTTTCATGCGCCGAGGGGGCGAGCAGCACCAGCGTCTCATCCAGCGTGGCGCGCAGCGGGAAGGGGATCGCCTCCAGCATCAGCTTGCCCGCTTCCAGCTTCGAGAAATCGAGCACGTCGTTGATAATGCTGAGCAGGTTGTTGGCCGAGCGTTCGATGGTCTGCATGTAGTCGCGCTGGGTCGTGCGCAGCTGGGTCTTCAGCATCTGCCGGGTAAAGCCCAGCACCCCGTTCAGCGGCGTGCGCAGCTCATGGGACATATTGGCCAGAAACTCCGATTTGATGCGCGCTGCTTCCTGGGCGCGCTTCTTCGCCAGATCCAGCTCCACGTTCTGAATCTCCAGCTGCTCCAGCGTTTCGCGCAGGTCGTAAGTCGCCTGATCGATATTGTGCTGCATCTCTTCGTGATAGGCGGTGAGCGACATCGCCATCGCGTTGATGCCGTTCTTGAGAATGCTGAGTTCACCCAGCATGTAGCCCTCCACGCGGCTGTCGAGCTGGCCACGCCGGATGCGGTCAACGGTGGTGACCATATTGCGGATCGGCCCGGTGACGTCGCGCATCAGACGATAGGCGAACAGCATGGCGAGGCAGAGACAGAAGAGCAGCATCAGGGTGGCGACAAACACCTCTTTATACTGCTGGAGGCGCACCGACTGCAGATCCAGCTCTATCGCCACGTAGCCCAGCGGATTGCCCGAGGGTTTGGCGTCCTCCTCGGGAAGCTCATCCGCGTCGTAGCGCTCGCTGGTAATCGGGGTGCGCAGAATCAGCAGGCTGCCGTGACGCTCCATTGAGACATCATCGGGCAGGGCGCTGATGTCAGCCTGCTGCTGCAGGCTGAGGTTCTGCTTGTGATTGGAGGTGGCGTAGAGCTGGTTATGGTTATCAAATACCGAGATCGCCCGGACGATCCCCGAATGGCGGCGATGCAGCAGGCTGACCAGTTCGCGCATGGCATCCCGGTTGTGCCAGGTCATGCTGTATTCGCTGGAGATTGCCAGCGGTTCGATGATGTTGGCCCCGGCATCGATGACCTGGCGCTGCAGCTCGTTGTAGCGATGCACCACAAAAAATGAGCTGAGCAGCAGGCCAACCATCAGCACGGGTGCCAGAATTAAAATCATCATTCGCGCCCGCAGGCTGTATTTGGTCATAATAGTCGCCTGGCTACTCCGGCATTAACGTCCCTGTGCAGGCTGTCGGTGACACTCTGCAGGCCGTATCGATAAAGAGAAAGAAGAACACTATGGCGCAATTTTACGTTGCAAAACAGCGCGTGACGACGCAACAGCGCATCACCGTCACCATCGATGAGCTTGACCCGTTCGGGCAGGGCGTGGCGCGCCACAAGGGCAAAACCCTGTTTGTTACGGGCGCTCTGCCGGGTGAACAGGCGGAGGTCACGCTGACAGAGGATAAACGTCAATTTGCCCGGGCGAAAGTGACACGACTGCTCAGCCGCAGTCCGGCGCGTGTGACGCCACCCTGTCCGCACTATGAACGCTGCGGCGGCTGCCAGCAGCAGCATGCGGACGTGGCGCTCCAGCAGCAGAGCAAAGCCCAGGCACTGAGCCGGATGCTGAGCCAGGCCGCAGACCAGGCTGTCCCGGTCGACGAGATCATCGCCGGGGCGCCCTGGGGTTATCGCCGCCGCGCCCGGCTGGGCCTGCAGTGGCACAACAAGGCGCAGCGGCTGCAGATGGGATTCCGGCAGGCGGCCAGCAACGATCTGGTCGATGTGCAGCACTGCCCTGTTCTGGTGCCCGAACTTGAGGCATTGCTGGTTCCGCTGCACCACTGCCTCAGCGGGCTGCGGGCGGTGCGTCGGCTCGGTCATGTGGATCTGGTGCTGGCCGACAATGGCCCGCTAATGATCCTGCGCCATCTTGATGCGCTCCATGCGGACGATCATGAAAAACTGGAACAGTTTTCGCATGAGCACCAGCTGATGCTGTTTCTGGACGCGGGCGATGATGCGCTGACCGCCCTGCAGGCATCGACGCCGTTTTATCATGCGCATCAGCTTAAGCTAACCTTTAGTCCACAGGATTTTATTCAGGTTAACGATGGCGTGAATCAGCAGATGGTGGCGACGGCCATAAGCTGGCTCGATCTGCAGCCCGAAGACCGGGTGCTGGATCTCTTTTGCGGCATGGGAAACTTCACACTTCCTATAGGAATCTTCGTACAAAATGTCGTAGGTGTGGAGGGGATTGCAGCATTAGTGCGGCAGGCAGCGTATAATGCTGATCTGAATAATCTTAAAAATGTCAGTTTCTTTCAGCATAATCTGGAAGAAGAGGTGTCGCGCCAGCCGTGGGCGGCACAGGGATTTAACAAGGTATTACTCGATCCGGCACGCGCCGGGGCTGCGGGCGTTATGGCGCATGTGGTTAAACTTGCACCAGAGCGCGTGGTCTATGTTTCGTGTAATCCCACCACACTCGCCCGCGACAGCCAGACATTGCTGTCGGCGGGCTACCAATTGGAAAGGGTCGCGATGCTGGATATGTTCCCCCATACCCGTCATCTCGAATCCATGGTGCTGTTCAGAAAAACATAAGCGATGTATGTCGTTATGCAGGAGAGGTTATGGTTGCGGTCAGAAGTGCGCATTTAAATACCGAGGGAGATTTCGCCCTCGACCAGTGGATCGCCAGTCTCGGTATTGCCAACCCGCAATCATGTCAACGCGTTGCCGAGACCTGGCGCTACTGTGAAGCGCAGACGCAGGACCATCCCGATCAGTCGCTGCTGCTGTGGCGCGGCATCGAGATGGTGGAAATCCTCTCGATGCTCAGCATGGATATCGAAAGCCTCTGTGCGGCGCTGATCTTCCCGCTGGCTAACGATGAAGTGGTGAGCGAAGA
>Ga0157360_1000248_pt1 | contig 22231 bp, 16 predicted proteins | sample AttlaeALBM1_FD_111483 | JGI IMG/M metagenome (GOLD analysis project Ga0157360, IMG submission 111483) | Fungus gardens microbial communities from leaf cutter ant in Ribeirão Preto, State of São Paulo, Brazil - Atta laevigata ALBM1 | ecosystem: Host-associated > Fungi > Mycelium > Unclassified ...
ACTTAACTGTTCGATGAAACCTGGTTCATCCATGACCTCAATGCCCAATTCCTGTGCCTTGGTCAGTTTGCTACCCGCCGCATCACCGGCCACAACCACCGTCGTTTTCTTCGACACGCTACCGCTTACCTTCGCGCCCAATGCTTGCAAACGCTCTTTGGCCTCATCACGGGTCAAAGTAGAAAGTGAACCGGTCAGCACCCAGGTTTGACCTTCAAGGGGCTGTGCGCGTTTTTCCACGGTAATCACTGGCCATTCAATACCAGCGTCCAGTAGGGCATTGAGTGTTTTCAGGTTTTCTTCCTGATGGAAGAACGTATGAATATGATGAGCCACAATCGGACCAACATCCTGAACACTGACCAATGCTTCCACGCTCGCTTCTTTCAACGTATCCAGTGAACCAAAGTGATTAGCCAGCGTGAGTGCCGTGGTTTCCCCGACTTCACGGATACCGATTGCATAAATGAAACGTGCCAATGTGGTTTTTTTCGAGGCTTCAATGGCGTTGACCAAGTTATCGGCGGATTTCTCTGCCATGCGGGGAAGTTCAGCCAAGGTGTTACGTTGTAAATGGAACAGATCGGCCGGTGTTTTGATCAACTCGCGGTCAACCAGCAAATCGATCAGTTTTACGCCCAAACCATCGATATCCATGGCCTTACGACTAGAGAAGTGCCGAATAGCCTCTTTACGCTGGGCCGGACAGAAAAGCCCGCCGGAACAGCGAGCGGCCACTTCACCCTCCAATCGTTCTACCTCTGCACCACATACCGGACAGTGGGTCGGCATCACGATGTCACGGGTCTCTTCCGGGCGATGATCCATGACCACCTGTACTATCTGGGGAATGACATCGCCTGCGCGACGCACAATCACATCATCGCCAATGCGAACGCCCAGTCGATGTATTTCATCCATGTTGTGGAGTGTGGCATTGGAAACAATCACACCCGCCACCTGTACCGGCTCCAGTTTGGCAACGGGTGTTAACGTACCGATACGCCCTACCTGAAACTCGACATCATTCAGACGTGTCATTTGTTCCTGTGCCGGATACTTGAAGGCAATCGCCCAACGGGGGGCACGCGAGACAAAACCCAATGCACGCTGCTGTTCCAGATTATCAACCTTGAGCACGGCACCATCGATATCATAATCCAGCCCCGCGCGGCGTTCGCCAAGGCGTTCGCAGAACTGAATAATGCCTGAGGCCCCTTGAACAATGGCCAGCTCAGGGTTGGAACGGAAGCCGAATTCGCGTAAGCGAGCCATCATCGCGGAATGGGTCTCTGCCCAGGGTTCTCCCTCTAGCTGGGCGACCTGATAGGCAAAAAATTCAAGCGGACGCTGCTCTGCGATTGATGGGTCCAATTGACGCAAACTGCCCGCGGCTGCATTACGCGGGTTGGCAAAGACTTTACTGCCCGCTTCACGCGCCCGCTCATTCATCCGAGCGAACCCTGTATGACCGATAAAGACTTCCCCTCGCACTTCCAGCACATCAGGGGGATTATCTACGCGTAGTTTCAAGGGTATGGAACGGATTGTGCGCAGGTTATTGGTAATACCTTCACCGACACTGCCATCGCCACGCGTGGCTCCCTGCACCAGAATACCGTCCCGGTAAATGAGAGAGACAGCCAGACCATCCAGTTTGGGTTCACAGCAAAAAGAGAGCGATTCAGCATCAATATGCAGGCGATCAGCCGCACGATCCACAAACGCCTGCAGCTCATCATCGTCAAAAGCGTTATCCAACGAGAGCATCCGAACCGTATGCTCGACCGGCAGGAAGCCGTCCGAGATAGGCGCACCTACACGCTGGGTAGGGGAATCAGCCGCCTGAAGCTCAGGGTGCTCCGCTTCCAATACCTGCAATTCCCGCATCATGCGATCATATTCGATATCAGGAATGGCGGCCTCATTTTCGACATAGTAGCGGTAGTTGGCATCGTCAATAATCTGACGTAATTCCATGACACGTTGGGTAATGTCGTTAGGTGAGGCAGCTTGATTCACGGTGATATCCAATTTCAGCGAAGCAATGGAAAAGAGTTCTGGGGAAGGCAATGGATAAATGCGCCTTCCTTTCATATCCCCTTATTTTAGCAGTCAATACACAGGATTACTGCCGCATGGCCCGATTATTCGCGGGCACTTTTCAAGGCCTGATATTCAGACGCCAGCATGCCCATATTCACCTCATCGAAATAGTCTGAACGGTGAAAAGCGACCGCACGCAAACGCCCTTCTTCCACGAACCCGAGCCGCTTATAAAAACGAATGGCACGCTCGTTGAAAGACCAGACCTTCAAGGCCACCTTGTAGGCACGCATTTCCTCAAAGGCCAGACGCAACGCCATCTGGCATGCTTCGAATCCAAGGCCTTTCCCCTGAAAACCCGGGCCAATCATGATGCCCAACTCAAAAACATGGTGCATGGGCGCGTGGGCTTCCAGGGTGAAATTTCCCACCAACTGACCGTCCCTGTCCGTTATGCAATATCCACATGCGAAGGCGGAATCATTACGGTGCTCTTTTTTTAACAAGTCATCGAGTAATGCCCGGGGCTGCTTCACCACACGGTACGTCTGAAAGATGGCATTACCGCTGGTGTTCATCCATGTGGTGAGTATCGGCAAATCATCATCACGGAGTTCTCGCAAAAGAACGTTTTCACCTTCAAACAGAGCATTGCCCCAGTCTTGAAGAATATGGAAATCAGACATGATGGTTCCTTTTCTGTTTTTTATTCACTATCAGATGATCGAACGCTTATTCTTTTTGGATGGCGCCTCAGACGACTGCTCCAACACATCGTTAATTGGCTATTGCAAAATTACAATCAATAATGACTACCATTTTTAAATGAAAATAATTATCATTAGTGAAAATTTCATAATATAATTGGGAACCAATCATGCAGTATAGTCAGAAACGTACACACGCTAACATCTACATTCCCTGCTTTTTGGGCTCAGCTCTGTTGTTTGCCTCTTGCTCCGTATTGGCACAGCAAACAGATACAATCGAAGGGAATTCCTCTACCACACAGAATGTCCCATCGCCTATTGCCTCACCCGCGCCTGCTGCTTCAGGGGCAGTTGGAAGTGCCTCTTCCACTACACGTTTTTCGACCATTACTGTAAAAGGTAATCGCCTATATAGTATGGAACCCTCGGAACAAAGTGGTGGCTACTCCGTGGATTCCGCAACGGTAGGGAGTAAAACCCCCGCGCTTTTGAGAGATATCCCTCAATCAGTAGACGTCGTCACCCATGACGCTATTCGGGACCAATCATTCCACACGCTGGACGAGCTGGGCCGAAGTACACCGGGGGTACGTGTATTACCAAACGATGCAGGGCGCTCTAGCATCTATTCACGCGGATATGAATATGACAATTACGAAATCGATGGTTTGCCTGCCCCCATGTCGAGCATCACGGGATCGGTTCCACAACTGGAAGCGTTTGACCGTGTAGAAATGATGCGAGGCCCCTCTGGACTGTTCGACAGTACCAGTGAAATGGGCGGCATCGTCAATATGGTATTGAAAAAGCCTACACATAAATTTCAAGGTAATGTCAGCGGCAGTTACGGGAGCTGGAATCACAATAACATTGGTGTTGATCTTTCCGGCCCCATCAACCAGTCTGGTTCGATTCGCGGCAGGATGGTCATCAATCATGATGGGACGAATGGGTTTGTTGATCATAACCACAACAAACAGAATCTTTTCTATGGCACTCTGGCCTTTGATCTGGATTCAGCCACCGAGCTGGATCTCTCCTTCCTAAGGCAACAGGCAAGAATCCACCCCAACAACGGTGTTTCAACCGATACAGCCGGTCATCTCAAGAATTATCCACGTCATACTTATTTCGGCGCTGATTGGAACCGCTTCCAAAGCCAATCGAATGACTGGATTGCCGAGCTGACGCACCACTTCTCCAATGGAGGATATGGTCGAGTTGCAGGGCGTTACTCCAATCGCAATGCCTATTTCAATTATGCCTACGGCGGCGGCACTGGCGTGTCAGCGGCCAATAAAGTGTCGGTTGCCGGATTGGGTGAAAGAGTTAATCAGAATTCGTTCTCTTCCGATGCCAGCTATAGTCAACCGTTTTCAACGTTTGGGCATGTCAGCGAGTTTGTCGTAGGTACGGATTACAAACACTATCGCACCGATGCCGATCAGGCAGCGACCCAGAGCCTGACGGGAAGCCAAATTGATTACCATGATTTTGACAATCTACAGTACGTGAATATCCTGAATAGTGCACGGGGAAGCTTCATGTCGCCATATGGCAACAGGATTCGCTATAAGCACACACACAGTATTACCTCCCTGGAAGAATATGGTGCCTACGGCAAGTTGACGTTCCGCCCATGGGAGCGCCTGGCATTGATTGCCGGTGCGCGCGTAAGTGCATTCAAACAACAGAATAACAATGCGCTAACCGGCGTTAATGTACATCACTCAAGCAATGCGAAAGTCACTCCCTATGGGGGATTTGTATTCGACTTGAGTGACTCTACCTCACTTTATGCCAGCTATTCCCAAGTCTATGATCCACAGACTGAAACGGATGCTCAGGGGAACATGATCAAACCCCGCACCGGCGATCAGTATGAAACCGGTATTAAAAGTTCATTCATGAATGGACGCCTGAATAGCCGCATTAGCCTGTATCGGATGTATGACAAGCACCGTGCTGCACCGCTGGTTAATAATCCAGCTGCGTACGCGGCGCTGGGCAAAACACGCAATCAGGGGGTCGAGCTGGAACTCACCGGTAACATCACGCCCTATTGGAGTGTAATCGCAGGTTATACCTATCTGGATACCAAGGTTGAAACCTCAGGATCCGCCAATGATGATGCCGTGTTTACGCTGATGCCCAAACATATGGCTAATCTATGGACCACATACCGTTTCCATCAAGGTCCATTGAATCATCTGACGGTAGGTGCCGGTATCAATGCCGTGAGCGACTTCAGTTCCAGCACCAAAAACAATGAAGTGCATGCTCCCGGCTATGCCGTTACCAACCTGATGGCCGCCTACGATGTCACGCCAAGGCTCCGACTGCAGATGAATGCCAACAATATCTTCAATCGAAAATATTATGAGCGCGTTGGAAGCAAATCTACCTTCGACATGTATGGCGAACCAAGAAGCATCTTTGCAACAGCCACCTACAAGTTGTAGTTCAGTGCCATCATGGTGTTGAAGACCGCTGATGGATAACGATTGTATGTCAATGTCGTAAGATCCATGAGGTAACAAGGGTATCCATCAGCGGTATACAGCCACGATTCACCGTGGTGTTCTATCAGAACCACAACGACCAGAACCACAACGGCCAGAACCACAAAAATAACAAAACACAATCACAACAACCCTGTATGACAGTGGGGATCAAGACCGATGAAATATTTGTTAAAAAAAGAGATGTGTCTCCTGTTTTCAGGCGTAATGACACTGCTCAGCGTGCCCGTTCATGCCGAACAGCCACAAGGGATTCACGAGCAACCTGTCATGATGGCCAATAGTCACCAATGGGACATGACCTCTGCCGCCGGGCATCGATATAGAATCTTCATGTATGTGCCTGCCGGTCAGCCTCCCAAAGAAGGCTACCCGGTCATGTACATGACCGATGCGAATGCCCTGTTTCCTTTGGCGAGTCAGTTGTCCAATAACTTTGGGCACCGGCCTGATCATTCAGGCAGTTCAGGCATGGTTATCGTGGGGATTGGCTATCCGCCTGAAGAAAATGTGGTCAATGCGCGCTCACGCGATCTAACGCCTCCGTTGCCGAAACAACAAGCATCAGCCGTTACGATGCATCCTCAACGGGAAAACGGCAAGGCGGAAAGCTTTTATCAGTTTGTTGAAACGCAAGTGAAGCCGATGGTCCAGAAACAAACGCAGATTAATCAACATCAACAATATTTGTTTGGGCACTCATACGGTGCATTGTGGGCGCTATACGTACTGGCCCATCATCCACAGGCCTATTCCAGATACATGGTCGCCAGCCCCTCATTATGGTGGGACAAAGGCACTACGGGGAATGCTGTCGTCCATACACTGACACAGCAAAAATCGAAGCTAGCGCCAATCTCCATATTGCTCATGGTCAGTCAGTATGAAGAAACACCTGCCCCGTGGGCTAAACCACCCCATGGAAAAACGCTGGCGGGCATGGCCAGAATCGAGCGTCAACGGGATCAGATTGGCCGCAGCCGCCAATTGGCCCATCAATTATCAGTACTGCCCGATATTCACGTGGAGTACAAAATATTTCCTGATGAAGATCACGGGACGGAAATCGCGGGCGCATTGAGTGACGCGATCAGGTTTGGGTTGTTGAAACGATAAGGAAGGAAAGCAAGGAAACACCAAAAACCCGCTTTGCAACGTCAATGGCGGGAAGAGATATACAGCGGCCCGTCCCAGCCAGCAACGTATTTTGGCAAATCATCTTCTACGTTGATCACTCTTTGCTCATAAAACAGATGAAATGCGGGGGAGTAATCGTTTGGAAAGCAGCCATTTCTGACAAGAAGTGTATTGGGTATTACTGTCATGCCGAGCCTGTTGATCCCAAAGAGTGTTTCTCCGCAGAAGGTACAAAAGTGGCGTGTAATGGACTTGGCAGGATGCTTGAATGTCCCGGAAGCCCGTTTTCCCCATATCAGTTGGTCCGATGACCAGGCTGTCGCTGAAAGCAAATCTCCACCATACATGTCGCGGCAGGTCTGGCAATGGCAATATGCCTTTGCAGCGGGGCTACCCTTCAATTGAAACTGGTTAGCACCACATAAACACCCCACAGTTGTAGACATTTGATCACTCCACTCTTCACTGAAGCCGGTAAGCGCTACTATTTATATAGTGATTGGAAGAAACCACTCCCCCGAACCAAAACGCCAGCCTATGATAAGGCTGGCGTTTTTTCTTTCCCATAATAATCAGTACCGATGCAACCGCATCCGACGTTCGAATTCACGTACCTTCTGGCGAATAAATTCGATGGTTTGGGACGTCATGACGCTTTGGTTTTCGTCCCTAAGATCGCCATTCAGGTGGTGTACCAATACCTTGGCCGTACCCAACATGGCTTCGAATGCCGCGCTGGGATTCTCCGCTGAGGGCAATGGCAGCAGGAAGGAAACACCTCGGGTCGAGAATCGTTCCATCTCCAGCATGGGGAAACGACCGGGCTTCATTGCATTGATAACCGAGAACTGCAGGTTACTGTCCTCGTCTTCAGTTTCAAAGCGGTGGAACATCTCGCCCTCTTCGGCAAAGACCAGTCCACACGCCAATAGTATTCTGGTGAGCTCAATGCCGTTAAAACTCTCACCCGCACGTGAAACAACATTGATGATGACGAGTTCATCGGCATCGCTCAGCACATCCATCACGATATCACCATGAACACGCGTACGCAGGGCTTTATCTATAGTGGGATGGAATTGAGGTTGTCCTGACTCGGCAAGACGCGGTTCACGCAACTGATGATCACGCACATCATCTGCATGAAGGGATTCTTCTTCACTATGCCGACCATGGGTGCCATGACCGTCATCAAAATGCCGTGGTTCAGGATCACGACTGTCATAACGCTCTTCATCGAAGGTATCGACCGCGCCCAGATAAGGTACGCTATCCGAGTGACGTTCATTTCCACGATGGGGTGGCGCGAAGAGAGGATCGTCCTCGTCTTCATAATCCCGGTAGGACTCCTGCGCACTGTGTGTCCGATGCGCATTATAGGACTGAGGTTCTTCCCGATAATCGGAAGAGGGTCTGTATTCGCCACGCTCGTCATCATCGTAATACCCTGTTTCATAGGGATCACGCGTGCCATAGGACGCTTGTTGCTGCTGTGCACGCAACTCGCGCTGGCGTTCCAATGAAGCCTGACGCCGTTTTTCGTCTTCTTCACGGCGTTTTTGCTCTTCCTGTTGCCGTTTGTCTGCCTCTAAGCGTTGCTGCTCTGCTCGCTCCTGGCGACGGATCTCAGCTTGACGCTCCTGCTCTTCGCGACGCTTGGCACGTTCTTCGGCGCGGCGAGCACGATCTTCCAAACGGCGAATACGTGCTTCCTCACGCTTGATGGCACGTTTTTCACGACGTTCTGCCGCCGCTTCCTGCAACCGGGCTACGCCATCCATCGGCCGACGCAACAGAATCTCGGACAAGCCTTCGTAACGAGGGTCGCCAACGTGCTCTTCCTCTGTACTGAAGTGTCGATGATAGTGACGGCCGTTGCTATCCTCTTCTCCCTCATCCCCTTCGCCTTCACCCTCGTTGCCTTCATGATCACTATCCTCTGAAGCATTTCCTTCATGAGGACGGCTTTCATGAGTATTTTCTTGCTCAGGGTGCTCATTATCGGAGCCATCACCCACAGCATCACTTTCAGATGTCTCGGCCGTCACTGCTTTGCTCTCCTCATCCCCGTCCAAAGAAGGTGAGGAATCAGCCGTATCAGCAACAGTGGAAGTGTTTTCATCCTTTATCTCACGCGGCTCTTCAGAAGCATACTCTGCCGCCTGCGCATGATGCGTCGTGCTCTCGTCCAGTATCTTTTTGTCAGTCTCTGCACTGGGCTTGTCTTGCACGTGTACCACGTCAGCAGAAACGTCATTTTTTTCTGAAGTGCTCAACGTTTCTGCAGTGTCATTCTTTTCATCATCATTCAATGCTTTTGTATTATTGAGCTTTTCTTCAGGCTCATCCGTAGCACTTAATGGTACCTCACGAGGGACGTCATGATCATGAGTACGTAAGTCTTCGTTTTTTGATTCGGCTTGCTGCTGTGTTTCGAGCTGCTGCTCTTCGTACTGCTCTTCCGCCTGAACATGCTTGAGGTCGAGGTCATCATGGTTCAGGTCTTCAGGTGCAGTGTCCGGATGATCATCTTCATGATCATTATGTTGCGTGGGAAATTTGGTCTTCAACCCCCGACGTTCGAAGGAAGATTCCGCAACGTCCGGTGTTGACACGCGTTCGGAATCAACCACCCGAGAACCCCCATTGGGGAATTCCCAATCGGAGGAAGATGATTCATGATCAGGGGAATCGACATCCGATTCACCACCATCAAGAGGTGAAAGTTCATCCTGCTTGCGACGACGTCGTATAAGATCGACGCCGATCACTACCAGAACAATTACACCAATAATAATCAACCATTCACGTAAATCCATGGAGTCTCGACCTGTTCTAAAATGGGCTCAGCAAGGAACCTTGCCTGGCTATCCACCCCTTCTTCTGAAAATAAAATGCGTACCCGAACGTAAAGAGGATCGCGACTTAACTTGAATACTCAATTATAAACATGTAATTGCGCATTCTTGAATAGATATAGCGTAACCCATTGTGAGCGTAGCACTTTAATCGTACAAATTCGTTATGGATTTACACTTTATGGGTTATGCCTCGGCCAATGCGGCCGCCGCTTCAACATCGACAGAAACCAATCGGGAAACGCCCGGTTCCTGCATCGTTACCCCCATTAAACGATCCGCCGCCTCCATCGCAATCTTGTTATGTGTAATATAGATGAACTGGACAGAAGCCGACATATCCTTGACCAGTTTCGCATAGCGCCCCACATTGGCATCATCCAACGGCGCATCCACTTCATCCAACATACAGAAAGGGGCTGGATTAAGCTGGAAGATAGCGAAAACCAGTGACAACGCTGTCATCGTCTTTTCTCCCCCGGAGAGCAAGTGGATCGTACTGTTTTTCTTGCCGGGGGGGCGCGCCATGATAGCGACACCTGTTTCAAGCAGATCTTCCCCTGTCAATGTTAGCCAGGCTGCGCCCCCGCCGAAAACTCTGGGAAAAAGTTCCCCCAGGCCTGCATTCACACGCTCGAAGGTCTCCTTGAAACGCGAACGGGTTTCCTGATCAATTTTACGAATGGCGCGATTCAGGGTATCAAGCGCTTCACTCAATTCCCGATGCTGCGCTTCAAGGTAATTCCTGCGCTCCGATTGCTGGTCATACTCTTCAATGGCCGCCAGGTTAATAGCCCCGAGTCGGCGAATGCGTTCGCCTGTCGCCTCCAATGCTTCCTGCCAGGCGGATTCGGTCGCATCCTCTGCCAACTGTGACGCCAGCTCCTCCAGATTATGCCCACCCTCTTCCAACTGTTCATCCTGTGCCGAGGCTTTCAGGGTGAGTTCCTGAACCTGAAGGCGCATCTCCTCAAGGCGGGTTCTCAACTGTTCAAGGTCGTGTTCGTGGCCTTGCCGATGCAGTTCGTGATCCCGCATCCGTTCACCGAGTTCACGGGAACGCTCACGCACGGCAGACAATGCACTTTCTTCAAGACTACGACGGTCCAGCAGCTCATCCAGTTCAGCTTGCTGCTCCTCGAAGGGTTCAGCAATGTTTTCACGCTCTTCTTCCAGCGCTTCTCGACGCATTTCGAGACGTTCACGCTGAGTATCACCCCGCCCTTGCGAGCGCTGCATGCCGGCGAGTTCTGTATTGACACGCTGGTATTCGAGCTCAAGCTCAGCCAATGCATTGCGAGCCGGGGTAATCTCCTGCCTTGCCTGCGCTACGCTTTCTCCCATGGAAACACGTGCAAGCTCCAATTGTTGCCGCTGTTCGGTATGCTCGCCAAGGGTTTCCTGTGACTGTTCGAGGGTTTCACGCCGTTCTTCCAGCGCCAGAGCCGCTTCTTCACGCCTTTCCTGCAGGAGCGACAGCTCTTCAGCCAGTTCGGCACTGCGGCCATTCAGATGCTCTAACCGGGAAGCGACGGCTGCCTCAGCGATAGCAATACGTTCGCGCTCGGCTTCCTGCTGATGCAGTTGGCGGTTGGTTTCACTTAAATGTTCATCGAAACGTGCCAGCGCCTCACGGCCGGCTGCCATTTTTTCATCCCACTGTTGAATATCAGTATGCAGGGACTCAAGTAACGTTTCGACCTCTTCAAGGCGTTGGCGCTGATTGATAATGCTCTCTTGTTGCGCTGTCTGGCCCAATTGGCGCCGCCAGCCTGCCCCAAGCCATGTGCCTGTGGGCGTAATCAGGCTATGATGCAAAGGAAGTGCCTTCACCTGTGCTTGAGCAGAGGCCTCATCTTCTTCCGTGTGAATCGGCTGTATTGTCCGAATGGTATTCAACCATTCACGAAGAGCACCAGCACCCTGCACCTGTTCACCCAATGAGCCTGGAACAGCAGCAGGTTCTTCTTCCGTTATGATACCGAATTCACCCGCTTCAAGCGCACCAAAGGCTGCCATGTGGGCCAAAACCGCATGACTTCCGACGCGAGCATCCAACCACGGTGACAACACCCACGCCGCTGTATTTTCCCAACCGGCGGTGACTGACAGCTGCTCGGCCAGTTGAGGCAGGCCGCTCATCCCATGCGTATCCAGAAAGTGGGTAAATTCCTCGCTTTGAGAAGCTAACGCTGCGTCAACAAGAGCAGTCAGGGAGGCCTGTTCCCCCCGCAGCTGATGTTGCTGTTCGACTTTCTTTTCACGTTCACTGCTTAACAGGCGTAACCGCTCGTCCTCTTCGGCACGCTGCTCCTGATACTCAGCCTGTTGCTCAGCGAGGGACTCAAGGATGAGCGCCAGTTCACTTTTTTGCTCAGAAAGCGCGCGATGCTCTTTTTCCAGCTCATCCACCACAGGGAGCTCACTCTGTTGCTGCTGACGGCGCGTCGTTTCATTCGCCAACGTGGTCAATTCACGCTCAAGCGCCTGTACTTCACTTTGCAAACGTTCGACAGTCCGTGCATGTTGCCCCTGTTGCGCAAGGGCATCGTCCCATGCTGATTGCTGGCCTTGCTGATGTTGCTCAGCTTCTTCCAACCGCGCTTCTGCCTGTGCAAGACGCTCTTGTGCAGCCTCACGTTCCGGATCAAGTGTTTCAAGGCGCGACTGCAGCTCAAGCAAGCGTGTCTGATCCTGCTCTTCCAAACTGGCCAGTTCGGAAAATTCACGTGCAACACTTTCGAGGTCAGCGCTGATCTGGCGTTGGCGACTTTGCGCATTATCAAGCCATTGTTCGAGGCGGGCAATCGAGGCACTTGTCTCGGAGAAGCGTGCCTGTTTGCTGTCCAGCTCTTCAGCCAGCTTGTCATGTTCAAGCCGTGCTTCTTCCAGTAATCTTTCGCTTTCACGAACCCCGTAAAGGTTGCGCTCACGTTCGATCTCAATATCGCGAATGCGCGCTTCGGCTTCCTGCTGGCGATTACGCAAAGCTCGCCCACGCATTAGGGCCAGCTCTCCTTTCAGGCGATGCTCCTGCTCTTTCAGCTGTTGATAACGCTTCGCGGCTTCCGCCTGACGCTTGAGGCGTTCGAGCTGTTTATCCAACTCTTCACGTAGATCATTCAAACGCTCGAGGTTATCTTCCGTACGTCGCATGCGGTTTTCGGTTTCACGACGTCGTTCCTTGTATTTGGAAATACCGGCCGCTTCTTCCAGTGTGGAACGCAGTTCCTCAGGGCGCGCTTCTACCAGTCGGGAAATCATTCCCTGCCCGATGATGGCATAGGAGCGTGGCCCCAGCCCCGTACCTAAAAAGAGATCGCTGATATCACGGCGCCGACACTTTTCGCCATTGAAGAAATAGAGAGATTGACCATCGCGGGTCACCAAACGGCGCACGGAAATTTCCGCATATTGGGCATAGGCACCGCCCAGCTTACGCTGCGGATCATCCGGATCATTGTCGAAGGTGAGTTCTATAGAAGCTTGCCCTACCGGCTTGCGTCCGGTTGAGCCATTGAAAATGACATCGGCCATGGATTCACCGCGAAGCATTTTCGCGGATGACTCCCCCATGACCCAACGCACGGCATCAATCACATTGGACTTCCCGCAGCCATTGGGGCCGACGATGGCCGTCATGTTGCTTTCAAACGGCACGGTGACCGTATCCACAAATGACTTGAAGCCTGAAAGTTTGATTGATTTAAGTCGCATGTTCGCGCAATTACCTGCTTTCAGACGCGAACGCGTCTTCAATTTCCAAAGGGTCATGTCGTTGCATGATCACGGCTTATTACCATTATATCGTCGTATGATGATCATGCGGAGGATACGGGGGTATATCGACAAAGATTATCATCCCAATTAGCAACACGCGAGCCTCAGGAGAGAGAAAAGCCCCGAGAGCCAAAGCTTCGAGGCTTACAAGAGGTGGTGGACTAACTGGGGTGAGGGCAAAACAGCTCAGTGAGACGGCGATGCATCGCTCGCTGCCTGTTGCGCATTTTTCTGTGCCTGCAAGCGTTGCCGGGCTATTTCAATACCGCCGCGAATGGCGCTCTGGTCGTCAGGATTTTGCTGGCCTGCCAACGAAATTCTCCAGTGAGAGATGGCACCTGCATAATCCCCCTGCAGGAAACGTATAAACCCGGCCAGACTATTGATCGTCGGCTGCTGCGGGTCTTCCTGCTCAACTTTGTGAATCAGCTGGCTGATTTCCGGCGTCAGCTTGCGACCAGAGGCAAAAAACTCCGCCTGGGCCAATTCAGCATCCAGCGCAGGATGATGACCTGAAAGCGCAATAATATGCCTCAAGGCAGATACACCGTCATTATAACGGCCGGAATCCCGATAGAGTGGGTAAAGCATCGCCCAGACGTCTGGATTATCCGGTTGCTCTTTAGCCAGTCTTTCAAAGCGTGCGATGTAGTGCGGTATCGTCGGATGGGCACTCTGCATCACCTGATTGCGGACATTGAAGAGTTCAACGTTCTCACTACTGCCTTTCAGGTGATACACGATACTGGCAGCAACGATACACACAAAAGTGCCACCAATGGCCAGCCATTTGCCTGCGGAGGGTGAAGCCAATGGTGTGCGTGGGTATTCAACCTGACTGTCCTCAAGCAGCTGACGTTCCAGTTCGAGCTGGATATTTCTGTATTCAGCATCCGTCAGTTGTTTATCCGCTTTTTGTTGTTCAAGCTCGGCTAACTGGCGACGATACAACCGAACATTGGTTGCACTTAGCTGATCCGCCTTTTCGAAATCCGACTGTAAAGCAGCCACTTTGCCAGAACGATGCCAGGCACTCAGGACGAAAAGCAGGAAGCAGGCTATCAATAAAATCGTACCTACATAAAAATCCAGCATTAGCGCGAGCCCCCTGACTGGGCAGATGATCCTTTTCCTTCTTCGTTGGAGTGACGCTTGAGTAATTCAGCAAGACGTTCGCGCTCCGATGCATCGAGCTCAGTCACTCGATTGCGCCGATGTCGTATTACAAACAGACCCAGTATCAGAATCCCCAATATGACAGCGATACCCGGAAATCCCCAAAGAAGCCAGGTACGGGATTCGATACGCGGCTTGTACAGAACATATTCACCGAAGCGGGCAACCAGTTGCTGACGAATCTGATCATCCGATTCACCTGCCTTCAGCCATAGACCAATGCGGTTGCGGATATCGCCTGCAATGGGGGCCTGTGAACTGGCAAGGCTTTCGTTTTCGCATTTGGGACAACGTAGCTCATTGGTCAGCTTTTCATAGCGTGTCGCCAGTTTCGGATTATTGAACTCTGTCGGTGTGTTATCTGCGCTCGCAGCCATACTAAAGCACATGAAAAGGGCCGCCAGCATGACAAAACACAACGTGCGGGGATGGTAAACATGACGAAGACAAGACATTATTCTGCAATCCTTTTCAGCGTCGGCATAATGACAGAATTGACATCCTGCGGAGTGATATAACCCGTATGGTGATAACGTATGACCCCATTGGTATCCACAATAAAGGATTCCGGCGCACCGTAAACGCCCAGATTAAAACCCAATGATCCTGAAGGGTCTGCAATGATGGTTTGGAAAGGGTCACCATAATTGTTCAGGAATTGATCAGCGTCATGCCGATCATCCTTGTAATCCACCCCAACGATACGCACGCCACGCTGTTGCAATTCAAGTAACTGTGGCATTTCCTGAACACAGGTAGGGCACCACGATCCCCATACATTCACCAGTGTTACATGCCCTTTCAACATGGTCGGCGTGTACTCTTCAGACGGATTATCCAGCCCTTTCAGGGTAAATTCAGGGAAAGGGGTAGAGATCAGCGCCGATGCTCTCGGTTTTTGGGAACTACCAATGCCATACCAGAGAATGACGGCCAGACATACAAACAGAATCAGTGGGACAAACAGGTAGAGTCGCCGCTTCATTTGCTTCCCTCCACAACCACGCCGGGTCTGAATGTTTTTGATTTTCGCCGGTAGCGTTTATCACTGGCAGCCAACATACCACTGGCCACCATCATCAAGCCGCCTCCCCATATCCAGCGCACAAAAGGTTTAATCTGGATTCTCAATGACCATGCTTCCCCCTCTAACGGCCCACCTAAGGAGACATACAGATCACGGAAAAGGTTGAATTCCAGAGCGGTATCCGTCATCGGCTGATGGGAAACGATATAGACACGTTTTTCAGGATACATCATGCCAACGAAATCACCATTGTGACTCACGCTCAGCGTTGCGCGGTCAGCCACCCAATTGGGGCCTTTGATCTCATTCATGGACTCCATGGTGAACTGATATTCACCCACGGTGGCTGTCGTGCCCGGTGCAAGGCTGACATTCTGTTGACTGGTGTAATGCGACACCAGCGTAATCCCTACAATGGTCACAGCCAGGCCAAAGTGCCCCAGATTCATGGCGTAATGGCTTCGTGGAAAACGTCGTAACCCGGACACCCCGGCGCGACGTAATTGCACCGCATAATCACGAAACATGGGCAGGACAATCCACAGAGCAATGGTTAATCCAAGGGTAACGCCAAAACTCCATTCACCGGAGTAAACAAGAGGGGCCAGGATACCAATGGCAATCGCAATAAGCGCAGCCCACCACACACGTTTGCGCAGCGTTTTGGAGGGCGTGTTTTTCCACTGACTGACAGGCCCCAAACCCATAAAGACAGCCATCAGACTCATCAGGGGAACAAACATGATGTTGAAATAAGGAGGTCCTACTGAAATTTCACCATACCCCAATGAATTCAATGCCAGAGGATACAAGGTCCCCAGCAGAACGGTCGTCATCATGACCATCAGGATAATATTGTTCACCAGCAGCAGCGAATCTCGCGACAGGAAGGTAAAACGGCTACCCGTATTGACCTTGGGCGCACGCACTGCATAGATCAGCATCGATACCCCCACCGTAATGCCCAGCAGTACCAGAATATAGTTTCCGCGTTCTGGATCGTTGGCGAATGAATGGACCGAGCTTAGTACACCGGAGCGCACAAGGAAGGTACCCAACAGTGACAACGAGAAGGCCAGAATAGCCAAGAGTACGGTCCAGCTCTTGAAGGAACCGCGCTTTTCCGTCACTGCCAGCGAGTGAATAAGCGCTGTCCCCGCCAACCATGGCATCAGGGAGGCGTTTTCGACAGGATCCCAAAACCACCAGCCGCCCCAGCCCAGCTCATAGTAGGACCACCAACTTCCCAAGGCTATCCCCCAGCTCAGGAAGGCCCATGCCAGCGTTGTCCAGGGGCGCGCCCAACGGCACCAGGCCGCATCCAGACGCCCACCCAGCAATGCAGCGATGGCGAACGAAAAGGCCACCGAAAAGCCAACATAGCCCATATAAAGCAAGGGCGGATGAACGATCAGCCCCGGATCTTGCAGCATGGGATTGAGATCCACCCCATTTTGGGGAGGATTCGGCAGAATGCGCTGAAAGGGACTGGAGGTTTCGATAATAAAACTAAGGAAGCCCAGCGAAATAACCCCCATAACACCCAGCACACGGGCTAGAAAGTCACGCGGAAGTCTACGCGAAAAAAGGGTGACCGCCACACCCCAGAACGAGAGCAGCAATGCCCAAAGCAGCATGGAACCTTCATGCGCCCCCCACACGGCACATATTTTGTAATACCAGGGCAACAGCGTATTGGAGTTTTCGGCAACGTATGCATCACTGAAAACATCATTCAGGAAACAGACTGTCAGAATGATGTAGGCAATCAGCAGAAAGAAAAACTGTGCCAATGCCATTGGCTGAGCAAATGCCATCCACAAGGGCTTTCGCTTCCAGGCCCCCCACAAGGGAATGACGGCCTGCATCAGACTGGCAAAAAAAGCCAGTATCAGCGAATACAGCCCCAACTCCGGTAACCATGCTAAAAACATCGAATCACTCATCATCAAACGGTAAGAATACCGGGACATATCCGGTTTATTTTTTATCCATCATGCCGTCAACTGGGAGAGGCATATAAGGCAGCGGATGCCATACCACTTCAGGACACACTCCTGACTTACCTGGAATCCATTCTCACTGAGTCGGGTTGGACGTGGAAGCCAGATGGCCGACTCGGGCAACCCCTCTAATGGCCTGAGGTGAAAATCCCGCATCCATTTGCAGTCGGTATTTTTCAGGAATCTGCCCCCCCTGCTTCAGGGCCGATGCTACCTCAGGCGGTGTATATTTTTCATCATGCTTGGCAAGTACCTGTGAGGCATCAATAATCCCATTGGGCTCAAGCTTACCTATCACGACGACACCCGATCCCTCACGAAAGAGATCCGGTAATATGCCATCGAAATCGACTTTGACGTTGGCATCGAAATCGGTAATGACAAAGCTGACATCCACGCCCTGGGATGAATGCCTGACACTATTGAAACGCACGACCCCTCCGGCCCGTAACGTCCGCCCTACCGGGGCTTGCCCGGCAACAATCTGCTTGGGCGTATAAAAAAGATTCAGATTCGAGCGCAAGGCATACAATGTCAATCCGATTGCGACAGCAGCCAAAATCACTAGTCCCATTACCAATAAAAGTCGTTGACGCCGCTTGGGATTCATACCCTTTCCCCGTGATTGTGTCGGTCATGTACGATTAATGGCATTGTTGTGTTAATGACACAGTGTGAATGACATGGTGTGAATCGTACATCCTCATTACATACAATCCTGTGTTCCTGAAATGCTCGCAGTGTCCACGAAGCCTCTGCAAGAGTCCCTGTACTGTTTCTCTTCGGACACTCACGATATACGATACGAGATATACTTGGGAACACTGGATAATTCAGACATCCGCTTGCTGCTGTGCCTTTCGGCGACGCTCTGTACGGCGAATATCAGCGAGAATACGGCGCCGTTCCCGCTTCGCCATGAACGCCTGAATCAGCAATAAACCCAATACCACCCCCCAGGCTGGCCAAACGTAGGGCGCATAACCATTCATGTCCAAAAAGCCAGAAACGCTACTGAAATAAAGTGTCATTTTACGTCTCCGTTCACTGAAGGCAGTGCGATTTCACGCACCCAGCGGGATCGGTATTCACGCTTCAATATCTGATTGCGCATGCGTGTGAGCGTCAGCGCAGCAAAAAAGAAATAGAACCCCAGCATGGTAAACAACAGAGGAAGCCACATCGAGGCAGGCATATCAGGCTTATGGGTTAGACTGAACGTATCGGTCTGATGCAATGTATTCCACCAGACAACCGAATATTTGATGATAGGGAGATTAACGATTCCTACCAGCGTCAGAATGGCAGCCGCCTTGGCGCCACTGTCACGACTGGCGAAGCTGGCACGAAGCCCAATGATTCCCAGATAAATGAAGAGCTGAATCAGCATGGAAGTCAGTCGAGCATCCCATACCCACCAGGTTCCCCAGGTAGGAATACCCCATACCGAGCCCGAGAAAAGTGCCGCGAATGTCATCGTGGCGCCAAAAGGTGCAACAACGTACGCAGCAACATCCGCCAGCTTGATCTTCCAGACCAGATAAATAACCGCCGCAACCGCCATGACGGCAAAACAGGACTGCGCCAGCATTGCTGTTGGCACATGGACATAGAGAATGCGTTCGGAATCGTGCTGATAACGATCAGGTGGGGCGATCACTAATCCCCATACACTCCCGATCAAGAGAGTGATCAGAGATACTCCCCATAACCACGGTAACCAGGGCCCTGTTTTCGTATAAAACAATTTGGGCGAGCCCCATTTATGAATAAATTGCCACATCGACCATTACATCCTGCGCTGCCAGTTTCACGTTTTATCAATCTTGATCGTTATGCGTATTGATATGTCTCATGCGTTGCCAAACGGCCCGCCATGTTTATTTTTATTTCCATTTATCCGGCATGCAGCTCTCTCGACGGCAGTGCAATACCTTTATCTACAAACACATCTTTATCTACAAACACACTTTTATCAATTTCTACAAATATGCTTATATCAATCGGCCAGAGTTAGCCTTAATGAGGCGGACGTCGCCCAGGGAGCGAGCCCCAAGGCAATCGCAAACATGGCCCCCATGATGGCCAGTTGGGGACCAATAGGCGCATTCTCGATCGCCAACTGTGCAGCTCCCGCACCAAATATCAATACGGGGATATAAAGAGGCAATACCATGAGGGAAAGTAAAAGACCGCCTCGTTTGATGCCCAATGTTAATGCAGCCGCAATCGCCCCGACCAAGCTAAGTGTCGCACTTCCCAACAACAGCGTTACTACCAGGGCCCAACCATCAGCGAAGGGCAATCCCAGCATACTGCCAAATATCGGTGAGAAAATCGCCAGTACAAAGCCTGTCACCAACCAATGGGCCACCACCTTTGCCAGTACCAGCGGCGCAATCGGATGAGCCGACAACAAGAGCTGCTCCAACGTGCCATCTTCATGGTCCGAACGAAACAAACCATCCAGTGATAACAACATGGCAAGCAAGGCAGCTACCCACAAGAGCCCGGGCGCAATGTTTCTCAATTGATGAGAATCTGGCCCCAACCCCAATGGAAACAAAATAATCACCAGTACGAAAAACAGTAGAGGCCCCACCAGATCCTGACGATGCCGAAAACGGAGGAGTAACTCCCGCTTCAACACAGCAACAAACGCCTGCCTGAGTCCCATTCGTGATGCCTGGGAGGACATTCAGTGTGCCCCCCCTACTCTACTCTGGATGGCATGGCTGTTTTCCAGTATATGACCGCCTTTGCCGTCAAGTCGTATCCGTTCTACCCGTTCATCCAGCCCAAGAGGATGATGTGTCGTGACCAGCACCGCACCGCCCCTATCACGATGCTCCGCAATCCAGCGTTCCAGCAACGCCACCCCATGGATATCAATTGCTGTAAATGGCTCATCCAGTATCCACAACGCCTTCTTCTCAAGGTGCAGACGCGCCAGAGCCACACGACGCTGCTGCCCGGCGGACAAACGCTCAACAGGTACTTCTTCAAACCCCAAAAGCCCCACCTTTTCCAAAGCCTGCCAGCGCAATGCTTCAGCCGTGGATGGATGGTGCTCCCCAAGGGCCTGATACCATTCGAGGTTTTCCAGCGGGCTCAATACACTTTTGACGCCAGAATGATGCCCCAGGTAAAGGAGGTCACTTTTCAGTGCCTGTGCATAGCGATTCAGCGACTTCCCCTTCCAGAACAAAGTGCCCTGGTAGTCAGCAAATTGACCACTCAGGATTTTCAGCAGGGTGGTTTTGCCGCTTCCGTTGGGTCCTTCTATCCATAACAACTGCCCTGATTCAAACGTAAAATTCAGGTCAGTAAAAAGAGGACGGTCATCACGTTCACATCCCAACGACTCAGCACGAAAATGCACTGTCAAAAGTCAAACTCCACTGGCAAAACGCTGAGTCATGCAGACGAGGGCATCATCAGAACTGTGCAAGATGCACACATTGCTGATAAAAGCAGATAACCCCACTCAACATGAGCCGCCATGGCAACAGCTAGCAGATCCAAAACAGGATAAATTCACATTGGCTGCCAATGATACGCCTATTCATTCCGGCTCTCTACCCGATGTAAATGCATAAGGTACCGTTAGCTTAAAAAAATATTATATTGCACGAAGACCTGATGAATTAATCACCCTGTTCTCAAGCAAGGCTGCCTGGTCTATTGGCTTGGACTGGAGAACAGGACCGCACAGTAAATAGTATGCGATCTACTTTATGCAAACGAATATTTTAGAAAGACACGTGCCAACGACACTTCATGTCTTACGTGGATGTATTGATTCGGGCCCCCATATCCAACAGGCTTTTCCAGAAATTCTTTACGTCCTGCACGTTGACCATGATTCTTGTAAACATTTTTAAAACAAATCTTTTTCGTCCCGGAAACATAACGTTCTCATATATAAGGACTTTAATGCCAACGAGGGTAAATGAGAGGAGCCAGCACCCATCATTTTTACTTTTACGTTCTCGACAACTGTTTACCCATACAGTACTCTATATCTCAAACAGGATCGTCATCGCATGTCATTCCTGTCTGCATGCTTCTTTCCATCCGCGTGCTCCAACATCGTGTCAGGCACTCACTGCACTCGTTATTCATGTCATTTGCCCCGCCAGGACACGGTTCAGTAAATCGCAGCGCTTTTGCTGACGATTTGGTGTTTACACCCTAAGGAGAATCTGATGAACATGGCAACTGAGTCTCTTTTTTATAATCGCAAAAAGAATGTTCCCTTGAACGCAGAGGCATGGTGTCCTTTAGACGCTCAAGCGCTGACAGAAATCCCGTTATTGGGAACGATATCGGCAGGTATGCCCATCGAAGCCTGCCTGAATGAAGAAAGCATTGCCGTTCCCTCAGAGCTCGTGCGTCGAAACACCTATGCACTAAAGGTGCGCGGCAACTCGATGATCGACTGTAACATCTTCGATGGTGATATCATTATCATTGAAAAGACAGAGTCCGCCGAAAATGGTGAAACAGCTGTCGTCCTGATTAATAATCAGGAAGTCACCCTCAAGAAACTTTATATCGAAAAGACGGGCGTTCGCCTTCAGCCTGCCAATCAATCCATGCGCCCCATTTATCTGAAAAATGGGGATATTCAGGTGCTGGGTCTGGTCATGGGAGTGGCGCGCCGTCCTGCACAGGCCGCTTGATGAGTACCCTTTACCGATTTGATGTCCCCCGGGCGACAGTGGATGCCCCACATAGGGCGGCATTCGAGGTCAATAAAAGCCACTTCATTGCCTGGGTAGCGCGTTGTGAGTCAGTGGAAGACGCCCATGCGCTGCTTCATTCGGCACGCGAACATTACGCTGATGCCCGCCATCATTGTAGCGCGTTCATCGCGGGCCCTCCGGGGGAGCAAACCGCTATCGGCTTCTCGGACGATGGTGAACCGGGAGGGACAGCCGGGCGTCCTATTTATCAGGTACTGGAAGGA
>Ga0157360_1000249_pt1 | contig 22199 bp, 7 predicted proteins | sample AttlaeALBM1_FD_111483 | JGI IMG/M metagenome (GOLD analysis project Ga0157360, IMG submission 111483) | Fungus gardens microbial communities from leaf cutter ant in Ribeirão Preto, State of São Paulo, Brazil - Atta laevigata ALBM1 | ecosystem: Host-associated > Fungi > Mycelium > Unclassified ...
GGTGCTTGCTTACACTCATTGAAGATTCTATCCACAAAAGAAGGTCAACGGGGGAGACTCAAGTTGCTCTCACTGACACCATCTACGAGAAGGTGAGGTCGTCTTTCTTTCCAGCCGCCATACGGTTCGACTTAAAGCCTTAAAGACAGAGAAAGGGAGGAGCAGTTATCTATGTAATTACGGTCTTTGTTTTGTTGGCCGTTCTTCCGGTCGAGCACTCTCTTTTCTTTGTCCAATTCCGTCTTACCAAAGAAGACTGACTCCTTACCAACCCGCGAAGGATTGTGAGGTTGGACCAGGTACGAAGAATGAATCTCTATCTGTGCACGGAAGTTGCTGGCCGGCGGCCGCTCAACTGTTCGAGCGCAATGCAGTGGTGGTTGGTTCCGATTCGACAAGGGTAGAATGCCGGGTCGAAGGTCCAGTACAGTAGGTAGCAGGCGTGTTCGGTTTTGGCTCCCGAGCGAGAACGATAAATAGGCGATGCACCATCCTTGCTGCTATGTACGTTGACCTTGACTTGACAGATTCATCCAATTGAACCCACACTCAAAGAGGACCACAAGCTCAGGGCTCGACGAAAGAGAAAGTATCAGCATTAAGAAACTTCTTGGGGTTAGCAGTGAAAGAAAGAGCCCGGCATTCATTTCTTCATTCATATTCATAGCTGAGTCTACTAAAAGAGGGACCAGCCTCATCGTGGTGATTAGAGGACATCTCTGATTGTTCACTTCTAATGTGACACGTTCCTTCCCTGTTATATAATCAAGGGGATCCGTCGGCTAGAGAGCGGGGCTATTCTTATTCCGGGGAGGCAAAGTAGCCCCCTCTACTGATCGAATCCTCAGTTCGGAGGTCTTCGTCAACATGTTACGAGGCTCCAGTCTTCGGCGGGTCACCATTACTTGACTTAGAAAGGCGAACATCTGGGCAAGGGAAAGCGCAGTGCGCCTGGTGCAAATGGCTTTCTTTTTTCATGATATACCAATCAGAATGGGGGGCCTACCTACGTACATGATTGATATAATCACTACGTAGGGGGGTGGCGGTCAACTTGATGCGGGAGAGGTATGAGTGCAGTTCGATCTTGTGGTGTATTCGTTTATAGTTAATAGGGCCTCTTTCTCGTTGATCAGTTCGACTCCGCTCTATTGAAAGGTCTCCATTCCTACGGCGGTTTTGTCAACGAACGCGTCTCGGGCCGGATTGACTAACCTAACCCTTACAGAAGGGGGCCTTGCCATAGTTGGGTGCTCCGCTTTAGTGTGATTGACGAAGGCTAGGCTAGGTTTGGTAATACCCAAAACAAATGAAAAGAGATGGCGGTTCCTCGGCCTTGCCCCATTCCGCTTCTTAACCTATGTCTTGGGTTGGGAAAGCTGCTTCACTTCGTGCCTCTGCCCTTGAAGCCCCTCCTTCTCCATTCGACATGGCTACAGCCAGACAGTCTTTCTTTCTTGAACGTAGGGCAGTTCGTTTCTAATAGATCAAGATCAGGTCGAAATCAGACATTAGATCTGGGGAAAACTACACTTGCATTCCTTCATTGATGTGATGTAATCTCGGTTGAAGATGAATCAGGTGCGACAGAACCCATTCAATTAGCTGCCGCTTTCCTTCAATTCAACTACCTGCCACTATAGGAAGTGATGTTCCCAGGCTAGGCTAGTGAATCGGGGTAGCTTCTCTCCCTAGGGTCGATTGTCCGTCTAGTGAGTTAGCGCTGAGACTTTCTCTCCTTCACCCACCAGTCAAGTCAGGGCTGGTCATGGTGACAAGAAATGCTGTTTCAACTCAATCTCTGTCAAGTTCTATTGTTTTGGCTAATGCCTGTGGCGTTGACCCCTATCTTTCAAGTTCTACTCGCTACTAAAGAAAGAAGGTACGGTCGAAGCGAAGGAGTCACAAACCTTCAACTCATCGAGGAAAAGGCAATCTTCTCTTTATCTATCTCTTATCTTTGCTCTTGACGTAGTGGCTACCACCAATTTATCTAAGACTAAGATCGATAGACGAATGCGCCCCGTGATGAAGAGAAACTGATCTTCTTAGTCCCAGAGTATTGTAACTCACTTAGTCTGGAAACTCAGCGCTGAAAGCCCGATTGCCCGATGTTCGACTTTGAAAGCGAAACTGGCTTTGTTTCTTGCCCTCGCCCTGAAATGCTAGAAGTTTGCGATATCGCTTCTCTTGGGCTAATGCTTGGTAGTGCCCGGACTTGCTTTCAACCCCACCGGCCGTCAAAGAAAGGAGAGTGGCTGATTGAACACAATCAATGCTTTTAAAAAGCCCTCTCCGACAATCATAGTCTCAGTGGATGCATCTTGAGGACATACTTCAACTGTGAACCTGATTGATTTGATGATTCGTCTTTTTTCGACTTGCTTTATCTCACAAGGAACTGCTAGCGTCTGAGTCTATCCCAAATCCCTATCGTGAAATAGCTTAGAGAAAGCTCATGGGAAAACCACACTTTTCTTTATTCGGTTAAGTCAATCAGCCCCTAAGCTGGCCTCTGTCTTGTCCGTCTAAGGCTGGGACTCCCCCAATGGAATGGTGTTTGAGCGGCTTGGCATTCCGCCCCTATCGCTAAATCAATGAGATACGTGGATCAAGAAGCTCTCTTTGTTTGAGCGGCTGTCTCTCCTCTGCCTAAGGTCGAGTTACTTTCTCTTGTTTTGACTTGAACGCACGTGACTCACTCGCCCGAAAGAGCGCTTTCACATACCTCAGATTCTCTTATTCATAGGCTAACGAAGAGATCCGGTTCTACCTTTCCCCTTTCTATGGGGTGGGACTGGCGAGCACTCCTTGCTTCAGACCTCTTGGATTCGATAGTGGGACTCCTCGCTAATAGGGATTCATCCTCTCCCGAGGGCCTGAACGCGCTATTGAACCTCTCGGTAAGGTCAAATGGCATTCCGCTACTGACCTAATCGACTGTTAGACCTCCGGACTTTGATCCATCAGACATGAATGAAAGGGTAGAACCACTCTAATGATTATACGAATCCCTACTCTCATCAAGGGCAGGCCTTTTGTTTTCTTAAAAGCTTCAGTAATAGCCAACCTATCTGTTATCAAATGGCCTAGTCGGAACTAGTCTCGTTACTCAAGCAAAGCAGTCAGCAACCGCATAGAGAGAGTGAAGCCAGGAATGGAATTGGTGACTAAAGCCAATTCCTCTCTTAAAATCCAATCACGTATAGAAGATAGTTGATGCTTTCTCTCCAACTCCCTCTCTTTCCATCTTGACTGTTAGATCTCCGTACTGGGACAAAAAAGATCGGAAAATAGAACATGTTCTACCCTTTCCTTCGATTGCTTTCCTTTTTGGCCTGGAGACCTCTCTCCCAATGCCGCTACGCCCCTCTAATCAAGAAGAAAATTTGAATCAAGTTATGCGGCTCCTCTGCCTCTTGGTCAAGCAGCTTCTCCTTTTTCCATTCAAGACTGGAAGCTAAGCAAAGTCACGAAATTTCAACTTTTACCCTGCTGATCTTCTTCTTGTGGACAGTGCGATGACAGTTTTTAATGTGCTTCTCATGTACCGGTACCGGCCTTTGGGTCCGATCAGGCTTCCCCCTTTACTTCTTCCTAAGGTCGAGCTGCTATCGCTGCTTGCCCCTCTCGTCTAGTGTCTTTTGCCTTTTTCGATATTGTAAACTGTTTGTCTAGAAAGAGAATGCCTACTATAAGAAGACATAATCTAAGGAAAAAAAGAAGACATGAGATCAAGTGAGAACTCAAGAAGGTTCTTTCTCCTCAAGAAAGAAAAGACGGCACGGAACTTGGGTGATGGCTTGTAGCTTTTCCACCTACCCATCAGACAATCTCTACTTTGAGACCTGATGAATGAAGGGCGGGCTCACTCCTCTAATGCCGTGATAGAAAAGAGCAAGATCAGGTTCTGACTTCACTTGACCCCCTACTCTCATCAATCATAGACTTTGAGATCGAAACTGGCTTCCTGGCTGATGGCCTCTTGTGCCTGCTTGACCTAAAGAATGGGAGACCTAATGCTTTGAGTTTGCCTGCTTTCTTTATGGAAGAGAGGTTCCAGGGGAATCAATGCTCTCAGCTGAAACAGGGCTTGAAGCCTTCGGGAAATCTTCTCCTTTCTGCTCTTCTTCTTCCTATCGAGGTAGCTTCTCTTCTGACTTTGCTTTTTTTTTTTTATCTCTCTGTCAATCTCATCTATAAGTCAAGGCTTTTCACAATCCATACTTTTCCAAGTCTTCCTGTTCCGCTCCTTTCCCGGTTATAGATAGAAGAGACTCTGATCCCTCCTAACTAAGTTGCGTAAGTGATGATGCCACAGAGGTGAACCAGGTCTCCTTTGATTCCGTACTAAAAAATTCAATTAATGAATGAAGTGCGGTTTCACTCGTTTTCCTTTCCGTCCCGATGAGATCTGGTTCTCGAAGCGGGTTCAGACTCAGATGAGTATATCTCGACAGGAAACCTCAAAGGCTGACTTGCCTTGATTGAATATAGGTCGGTTCCAGGGGAATACGTAGAGAAATCATCTTCTTAAGAAGGCTTCCTGGGTTTGTTAATGGAAGAAAGCTTCTCGTTGGCTTTTTTGCATGCTTTCAAGAGTGAAGGTCAATTCAAGTATCTGGATCCTCCGCTTCTGCTCGGGTGACTGCTAGCTCCTTGACCGATGAGACTCTACCCCGCCCCCAACTCTAGCTGAGAAAGACCCTCCACCCACTTTCCCTTTTCCGCGTGTCCAAAAGCCCGCCCTTTGTGGCTTGAGGCATTTTCTACCGCTGTTTATTTAAACAATCGTTTTCCCCTACCGGTCCTAAGCAATCGTTCCCCTTATGAGGTCCTATTTGGTTCAGTGTCATATTAGAGTCACTTGATACTTTTTGGGTGTGCATGTTATCCTCACTTGGGGCCTTACAGAAAGAAAAAACTCTCTCCCAAGTCTATCTGTTGTGTTTTTCTTTGGTACAGTTCAGTTCATAAGGGTTATCGCTCTTTGGATCCATCTTCCGGTCGGGTCTATATATCTCGACATGTGATTTTTGATGAGCTGTCCTTTTGCAGATCGGCCAGGCTCTACTTCACCTGGACTCCTTGCCAGTCCATCTGATTCTGCCACTCCAAATATCACTGGTTCTGTCATTACATTGCCTCTGCCTATTACTCAGGATTCACAGGCCACCATGGCACCACCTCCACCTGCAGGCGGCTACAGATACATCAGCTTCACTGGAACTCTGGCGGCTAGCATTGTGCATTGGATCGATGGATAAGAGAACTTTTTTCTCATTCAGAGCGGTTAGCTATGTGCTGACAAGCAAAGCTAAGCTTCTCTCTAAAATGAGGGAGTCTTTTCACTTTAAGCAGATTAGGACAAGGGAGAAAGAGCTTGACACTCCCATGTTTTTGGACTGTTGGCTTTTTTTTTCTTAAAATAAGGCAGGTTATTCAAATTTGAACCATTAGAACGTTCTGTTCTGCGGCCTCTGATTTGACAACACAGTGAGATCTGTAATCATACTTGTACAATGCGGATGTTATTAAAGTTGTGGTCATGGGCTTGGCTCCTCTGGGTTGTACTCCCCACTACTTGTGGCTACACAATAGCAGAAATGGAGAATGCCTTGATGAGATCCAAAATATGGAAAGATTGGATCTAGCTCAGCAGGATAGGTTACTCAACCATACTGACGGATCGGAATAACATAACGAAGTATGACTTCGCTAGTCGCGAGGAAGTGTACCGGCGTCCGTACTGGAGCGGATTTCCGATAGTTGGAAGGCAGCTGCACACAGCATCTAAGAAAAAAATGAACCTCTGTTTGCCCAACTCTTTTCTTTTTGCCTCAGAAGAATGCCCTTGACAGTGATGTTGTGTCGGATCTTGACTTACTATACTACGAAATTACTGGTCTATACATTGATTGCCAAAAAAGCTTTGATGCCGGCCTCATCCCACCCATCCTTTGGAAAATTCCCTAGCGCTCGAGGCAAGGTAGGAATGTTCGGGCTGAGCAAAGACTTTACTTTAAAGTAAGTTCAGGCTTACTTTTAAACTAACCAAATCGTGCAGAACTTCATCGAGAAAGGGATGCTGCTTGCCTTCCCGGAGTCCAAGAGGCCGATGCAGATCGACAAGTAGACCTTTGCTAAGCGGGTCCATACTGCCGGAGTTGCTAAAATGGAAGAAGAAAATCCGTTACCAGGTTTTGTCGACGACGATGAATGAATAAGGGAACCCCGGACTTTCCCAATATAGCATCTTCGTTAATCATATTGAGCTAATCGGAGCACCGAGAAGTCACTCACGTCCGAAGCCGGAGGTTCGTGCTCAGTCTCATAATATCGTTCAGCACACTGGAACCAGGGACACCACCTTAGGGAGCTTCTTTGGCTGGCCATGCTTGGCCGACTCCCTACTTTCTTATCCCATCCACCGCCCTTCATCTAACTGCTTTAGTCAAGCAGTCACGTGCCTCTTCCTTAATTCCATCAAGCCTTCTGCTACTCGAATTGCTGAGGCCAGGTCCTGCAGATTTCGTTTTTGCAGCTCTTTCCGTGCCCACTCCTGGAGACCCATCTCAAACCTAAACACCTTGTCTTATTCTGCCATGTTCCCGATCTACAGCATCAATAACTGCAACTGCCTAACAAGCGAACACTACCTATATATCATGTTCCAGTTTACTTCCTGACTATTCAAAGCATCGAGAAAGAAATGGTTTCATAAAAGTTATCTCCTCGACCGAAAGCAGCTCTTCCACTCATCTCATTAGCAAGAAAACCTCTTCCTTGCAAGGAGACAGATGCCTTATCATCCCTATACCCTATATTCTACCTGAGAACTAGGGCTATGTCTTCAATGTCGGCCTGACGAGTGATAGAAATACCTTACGAGGGCTAATTTCCACTATTAATGGTCAATCAATTGACTTCCGACTGCACTCTACACTCTAGCTTTCTTTAATTCCGTTGGATTGCTTTGGATGCTTCCTGCTTTCAGTAAAGTAAGGACTATGCTTCTAAGCGGCATTAACATCAAAGAGAGGATTCGGTGGAAGTAGGGAAAAAAGCACAGTTGTAGTTCCGCTTTCACTAATAGTAGTTGAAAAGAGTAAAAAAAAATGGATCGAATGGCCAAACCTGGCTCCTAGTACGTACCGTTATTTACACCTATAACAGGACACCAATACCCTACCCTATTGGAGAGAAGCTCTAAGCACCACTGAACATGAGAGTCGAAAGACTTTTGCATCGGTCGTCTAGGTTCTAATCCGTATATCACCCGGGAACTCACTGTTGAAATTCCGGCAACTTGTTCAATTCCTTCTATTATATAATAGATCAGCCCTTATCAAGAACTCTCGCCAAATCACCAGCCTTCCTATTAGGCCAGAATGTACTACCACCGTGGTCATTCATTCCTATGCCAAGGCCGGAGGCATGGCAGATGAACTTCACTTTGCCCCTCCCTTTCACTTATACGAATAGCTCGTAATGCTGCGTCTTTTCCGAAACCGGGACCTTTTCTCATTACTTCTGCTCCTTGCATACCCTTTTGTCTTGAAGTAAGACATTTTAAGCAAAACATTCGAAATAACTCGTAGTAGAAATAGCACATATATTTAAGTTTGGATCCGCTTTATTTATTCTCTTTTTCCTTTAAGGAACTCCTATTTCTCTCCAGCCAGACGCACCAAAACAAGCAAACGGGTGCTGTTCTCCATATCCTGTTAGTTTTCCTCCTTTTCTTATAAAGAAAGCAGCTTATAAAAACTTCTTTCACCAAGTACGGCATGACCTATTGAACACCACACAGGCATGACCTATTGAACACCACACATAGTAGCAGCTCTCAAAGCTCTCTGGTCACACTAGACTGTAGCAACAAGTGGTTAGTACTTTCACCTTCTTGCTTGCCCATAAAACACCAATTAATATACACCTTACCCCCTTATAAGATTTTCACCAGTTCAAATTGCTCCTAAGAAGCTTCACATGCAAAAATGGCAACCTTTTTAGGGGTGTTAGAGTTTAGCTTCCAAATAGCCATGGAAATGAATTATCGGCTGAGTAAGTGAATGCCTCATAACAGGATTTCACAGAAAAATTCCTTTTTTTCTCTTTATTGATACAGATGATTGTTCGGGCATCTCCTTGACCGAAGGAGTACTGAAGAAGCTTTCATTTTCTCTTAACGTTAGTGCGAAAAGAGTAAAGGTATTCCCCTATCCTTCTCTAGGGGATTCATTAAAGGACCTATATTTATCCCTGATTGGCCATTGATAGATCAGACTATCACCTCTTTTTGTTGAGATTTTCTTATACAGCGAACTTGTTTAGGTCAAAGAAGAGAGAGGCTAGGAATCCGGAATCTTCCCCTTTGCATTTCTTATATGAAAAAAAAACTACTAGGAGCCTATTCTTTGAACCTGAAAGATTAGATATCTAGCATTTCTATTATTAGTAAGCCTTTGTTTGAAAGATGTTGATGCATTTTTGGTGATGGTAGAGCCCTTTTATTTTACTAGTAAGGCTCGTAAGTGAGATTTGGGTCCTTAGCTAGCCCATTTTTTTTTTAAGAGGTGGTAGACATCCAGGGGTAGGAATCGCTCCTTTCGCGTCGGTTCCTTGGACAAAATCAGTATGACAAGCCCACCAATCTCACTGTGGATAAGAACCAGATTGACGAAGGAATGCTTCACATATGTCTCGACTTCGCCAGGCCCAGCTCCTCGATCTCTGGCTTTATGCCAACTCTATTGTATATAGAGCAGATCTATCTTTTTTCTAGTATCCTTGTGAGGTGTCTGATTCCAGTCCCTAACAGCCTTGGTGAAGCGATCTATGGTTTCTGCAATACAACCCTCTTCAAAGCACCAAGCTTTCTGAACAAAATCTGGGAATTCCGGATGTGTCAACCACGCCGCTTCCATTCTTCAAGGTCTGAGTGTACGCTGTGGAACTGACAGTCCTTACATTAAATAAAAATTGGATGGTGATCGGAATGCATTCTAGGGAGGTGCTTGACAAAAGCTTCTTGAAACTGAAGCCTCCAGGCTTGATTACATAAGGCTCTGTCCAGCCCATTGGCTCGACCCGGCCGGATATTGTAAATGCTGGGCCTGAGTGAGCCAGATCAATGAGATTGGATTCCAAGACAAACTCAACCAATTTTCTGCACCTTTAGTGTCTCACTGGGGCTCCCCCTTCTCCTCTTGAGACAACTTCATTCATGTCCCCTGCGTGAAAGCCAGGGCATATTAGCTACTCTCCCCGCCCCCTTCCTTAATCTGAATATATTTCCTGAGCTCCTCTGGGGTTGGGAATGGCATAAATAGCTGTAAATAACCAGTCCATTTCCTTTGTTTCATAGCTTTCGGTTTCTTTTGTTTTCTTCCTCCTTCGACGGAGCAAGTTTTAGTATGTGTTCAGCGAGTAAATTAAAAAGGATCTTTTTAAACTATCTACCTCTGGTTTCCCGTATAGATCCACCTTTCTTCAAAATAAAGAAAAAAAAATAGAAAGAAGAAAAAGATAGATTCTCAGTACCACGAGTAGACTAACAAGAGAGGAAATACGAGTAGAAAATCAGTAGTCACTCTGATACTTAAATCACCATATTGCGTAAGAGAAAGAGCGAGATATTGAGCGGCCGAAAATGTTATGAAAGGATCGAGGAGGAGAAGGAGGAGAAGGAGGAGTAGTAGGAGTCCGTTTTCTGACGGAATCGAATGATAACGACAAGGATGGAAAAGTTTAAGTGGGCCTGGGTGTTAGCAAGTATGTTCATTGTGCCTGGACTCATTTCTTCAGTTTGTTTGATCCTAGGCGTAAGTTTACTGGTTCAAATGAAGCGGCGATATCTTGGGGAAGGGTAAGACGCGGGGTAGAGGAATTGGTCAACTCGTCAGGCTCATGACCTGAAGACTACAGGTTCGAATCCTGTTCCCGCATAATCATCTGAAGGCGTAGTCAGCCTCAAGATTCCGTAAGTAACTCAGTGCATGGCTTAAGGCTTAGAAAAAGAAAATGAAATAAGGAACAACCGCGCTGGTTGTAGTCGTTCCGCCCTTTTCTCGAATAAAAGTTTATCATGACTCATTTCATTCCCTTTTTTGGTGTCTTAGCAGTAGGTTTTTTCGTACGTTTTCTAGGATCAGAAGGAAGCGCTATAATGACCGAAGGTAGAAATATCGTGCTTCTTGGAGTACTGATTTTAGGCTTAAACTTTCTCTTTCGTCTTTTTTTTATTCGTTTGAAGAAGAGGTCTCGCTTTCTACTTTTCTTTTTTATTATTTTGTTCTATTTTCTTAAATATTTATATTTATATTATCCACGGGTATACCTTCTTTCTTGGTTTGGTCCCTGCCTTAGTGGAATTTTTTCTACTTTTTTTTTTTTCATGTATCGGGGGAGCAAGGACTTCCTCTTCCGACCCCTTCCGGGGCATCATCGGAATGCAGCGTCAACCAAGCACCTGGTGGGAATGACGCGGGACCGTCGAATGCCGGTCCTTCTAATGCGGCCCCTGCTGACTCTCCTTGGGGATCTTTTCCATCGGTGCCCTCTTCCTTAACTCCCCTGCCCTCTTCTCCTTACGTCCCCTCACTCCACTCCATGGAAGAAAATAACCCTTCCGACAGGGAACAGCCTGAGGGCGCGGTTGAACAGTCAAAGGAATTGATAAGTGATTTTAAGGAATACCAATATGAAAAAATCCGACATATAATAACCATTTTAACCCCCAAAAAGGGGATTCACGTCCGATGACATAGACGTGATCATTTGTTTAAAGAAGGAAATTATCAATTCCATGGTAGAATTAGATCCCCATCCATTCTGGGCTGAACAAAAGAATAACATCATTTCGGAAGGGATATTAAAGGGGGGGAAGTACGAATATACCGTGGAAGGCCTACATAAGAATTGGGAAAAATTGAAAAGCGAGGGTCAAAGCGCTTTTTTATTTAAACAAATGATTAAGATGCGTGAAAACTTCGAGACTAAAGGCCGATTTTATTAACAAGCCTGGTCAACAGATGAATTTACTTTGCTTTAGCTTGCTTCCATGAGAAGGGGAAGGGGAGAGGTGAGGCGAGCACCTTCCACCAGACTACTTTACTGACCTTAATTCATTCCACGCGCAGTACAGGAACTGGGTTAACAAAAGGGGCCGGGAACTACAGGGATCTGATACCTGGCTTTCTTGGTATGAGAAGTCGGTTATGTAGGCAGACAACTTTTCCTAGGTTGTTTCGATCCCGAATGGCCAAAGAATCGATTAGTAGTCTTCCTGATATTGCCATAAGACCTTCTCTTCTCCCTCTTGGAAACTTACTAGCTATGAGGAGAAAAGTAGCCCAATGTATGGTTTAAATAAACTTGATTAGGTCCGTTTAGCTTTAGCTCGTCTAGCTACTTGGTTAGACAATAGTCTTTTAAATAAATGCGAGTTCTTAACTCAAAGCTCTATTACGCCTTACCAAAGGCATATTCTGCCTTCTAATCTTATACATCGTCCTATGAACTTCTAAATGAATATGAACTGGAAATAGCTTAACCTTAACTTGAAGTACCTTCACTTCCAATGACTTATACTCTAAATATAGAAAGTATATCCACAGGTAGGATAAAGTATTGCGGTATTATGCCTAACTATAGCCCGCCGCCCTTGGAAAAGAAAGAACTGGAACAAGCTCCAAGGAATAGAAAGCAAAGCTCTCGGCAAAGTCGTGGATATCTAATTTAGCCCCGTTTATGACATCAGGAGATGAAAACTGCGATCTTACTTCTTTGTCTGATGAATGGTCTGATTTGAGAGCTTCAAGGCAAGCTACTCGTTAGGCTCCGCCAGGACCTTTAAAAAGAAGGATCTTGCTATCTCGAAGTGCTAGATGGCTTAGTAATAGATCCAAAATCCACACTTTTAGTAGGGTAGGATGCCAACGACTTGTTCAAGAAAGGTCTCAAGCCAGACATTGATTGACGTGGCGGTTGACCAATCGATAGCCTAAAGCTACAAGCTAGCTTGAACTACTTCCTACGTCATCCTTCGTCCACCTCTCCCTCAGCGAGGAAATAGTAGTAGCAGCAGTCTCCCCACTAATTAAAGGTTACAGTCCCAACCAAGTCAAAGAGTCCGGTACGAACAAAGGCATTATATGAAAGCTTTCCCATTTGACCATTCAAGGAAGGGATTCGACTTAGACCACTTAGTAGGACCTTCTGGCTTACAGGAGACCTTCCATCCATGGTTGATATCTTCCTAGACTTTCTGCTTATCCGGGAATGTAAGTCTTTTTTCCCAGTCCTTTATTGGAGGAGAGTCTACAATGTCCGAATGTTCTAATCTAAAGAAAGACGCTAATGTCACTACGGTAATAGCTCCTTAATTCCTTCTTGTCTCGCTTAGGCTTTCTTTCCTTTTTTTTCTCGACTAGTTGTCGCATGCAATGGCTGAAAAGAAACTACATCTTTCACTGCAATTCCAACTTCTACTGGATCGAATGCAGAATGAATGGAAGGCGATGGTGATGTAAGGGAAGGCTTAATAGAGCTGGAATTCCCCTAGAACTGCAATTGAATAACTGGGAATTTAAACTGCTTGTGAAAACTTTCTTGTTTTTGTCCCTTCTTTTTCATATGATATTTCTTTCATTCGCTTTATCACTGGTCGAAAATCCCTATGCACTGCTGGATTGACCTTATCAGCTCGCTTGAAAGGAGACCTAGCTCTTGCCCTAGAAACTGCTCTAGTGCTAGCCCTTTACTTTTGCTCTCTTCCGAGCTTACTTGCTGGATAGATTGGCACATATGAATATTAAACCCTTGAACCTGCTATCCGCTTAAACTTGAGAGGCTTGAAAAAGCATTCCAATATTTAGCACTCCATCTGTAACTGGATAAAAAAGAACTGGCCTTAGTCCTTCTTTTAGACCTTTCACTTCTTACGCTTCTTATGAAAGGTAAGGGGATTATAGAATACTAAGCCTTAGCCCTAATAGACCGTTAGCACGTTAGTACGATAGCTACGGGAATCCTACCCTCTTTTTTTATCCATTTTCTATCGAGTAGAGCATTAGACGATCCTTTAGAGAAAGATATTCAATTAGGGAATCAAAGCAGATTCACTGGTAGAAAGAGATGAGATTACGCTTTATACCGCTGCTTTCTTGTCTAGCCTTATAATCTTTTGCTCTAGAACCAATTCTAGAACCAGCTTCTTCATTGCCTGAAGGATTGTCATGATGCCCTTTCCTGGAGATTCTTAGAGCGGGAGATCGTTAACTCGGGTAGGCAGATATTTTCTTGCCTTTTTCGGAATCCCCCACATCTGAAACTTGCTTTATCACAGGAAGCTGCTGTCTTGCCTTGGAAAGATAGATCAAAGGACTGTTTGAAATTGAAAGGGCACACGGACTAGATGGTTGGAAAGAGGGCTGGACCGACCGCAAAGTGAACAAAGAATGTATGAAATAGGCTAGCAGGAAACTACTAGTTATTCATAGGCAAAGACTCTATAGGCATATGCTGGGGTTTCAACTCCTTAAAATAGTCTTTTACGGCCCCCTCGGCTGGGAATTAGATTAGCGCAGGCTTACTAGAATATGGCCTTAGTCCTTCTTTCCTTTAGCTCTTTTACGCTCGGTATTCAGGGGATTTCTAGTAGTAGCTCCTTAGCTCTTTAGAAAGGGCACTATACATATTATAAATAGTACGGGTTTCACGCGGAATCTATAGGAAAAAGAGAAAGGATTATCTATAAGCTAAGCATCTCGTCCATACCATAATTCACTGCTTGCGGCAGATAGCGAAAAGAAGAGTTATAATTTTGAGTCAACATAAGAACCTGCCTCAGCATAAGCACCTGTTAGTTATTCAGTTCCCGCCTTGCTTGACCTTGTCCAATCTTAAATCGCCTATCCCGCCGAACCTACTTACTTCCTTACCGGAGAGAAAGAAGAAAATGGGAGTCCTACATATGCCTTTCCATATTGGGGAAGAAAGATATCTATTATAGTTAGCCGCCCTAAGGAAAAGAAAGATTGAGGGAAAGAAATTAGAGGCTCCTAACCTTTAGCCGGTATGAACTCAAGCCTACTCATACAATATTACGACTGGCAGGGTAGATCGAAGGGAGAATTCAAAAGGGCGGCGGGATATCTAGCAGAAAAGTAAAATCCGTAGAAAGCAGGTTCTAGGTCAGAAGGATCAAGGGCTAGAGCTTTCATATAGCTTTTCCCTTTTATATGGGATAGGGCTGATCTACTAGAATAGGGCTTTGGAGAGCTCCTAGAGTCGAATTCCCCTTATGTGATATCCTAACTAGTACCAGTCTAACTAAGAGTCATCTGCTAGGCCAGCTTCTTTTGAGTAAGCCAGTGCTAAAGAAGAGGGCTAAGGAACAAGCTCCAAATTCATTGGGATAGATGCAGTTCCAATTGGAGCGGTGAGTGCTAAGTACTTCGATTAATAGGTTGCAGGATTGCTAGAATAGCAAGAGGCTTTTCTTTAGAGTCAGACTCTTTGCTTGCTTCTTTCGGCCAGCTGATGATCCTGAATTTACATACTAATCTGTCCTAAAACCCAATCCATTTGCAGAAAAAAGGGAACCTCCAGCCTGTGATTTTGAAAGTAGTCTCTGTCCCTAGTTAGAAACTCTTCACCAGCCCAAGGTAGTTGACTTGCTTACTTGTTAGAGTAAGGAGGGATTATCCTTCCCTCCTCCCTTTTTCTCGTCCATACAGCCCTTGTAGCAGTACTTTCTAGCCGTAGTACAAGTTCCTCTATGGACAGTAGCAGGATAACTCTCCTCATTCCCACTGAAAGTCACAGCCTCGGGGTAATAATAACTCCTACTGTAAGCCATTGGCCAGCCTGTAGGAGTTGCGTTATAGGCAGTAGAAGTTGTAACCCTATCTATTTCTTCTCCTTACCTAAACCCGGGCATCGGATATTGCTCGTAACAAGGCTAGTCCTAGTCCTAAACCCTAAGAAGTCTTAAGACCTCTCTTAACTTAAATAAAGGTAGTATACTTGCTTACTTGTTAGAGTAAGGAACATCAAGAGAAAGCGGAAGTTTGTAAATCTTGAGGGCAAGAAAGCCATCACCCACCGAAGCCATAGGACGGCTAGCAGCCTCAATAGCTATTAACTCCCTACCACGCATACCCTCGCTAGGAAAGAGATTCCATCGGCTCTTCTCTCGTATGAAGACCAAGAACAGCAACTTCTTACCCCCCACACGGTCACGAGAACAAACATCCTGTTACCATTTTCCCTTTTCTTTGTTGCCTTAGTACGGCTATGTCATCCCTTTTATGAAAGCGCTATGGAGCCACCGGACTTACCTCAGGAGATCAAACAAAGGGAAGAAAGGAAGAATGGAAGAAAGTCTCACACAAGCATAGAAATCGAATCAAGACCGGGAATTTAAAAGAGGAGAACTCTTAGGGAACATAGAGAGAGAGCTATTCTCTTTATTACTTTCCCCTCTCAGCATGAATTGACTCTACTCTTCGAGCAGCTAAACGCCTCTGGAATTAGTGAATTTGATTGAATGAAGAGAAGCGGAAGAAGAGACTAAGAATGAGCGGAAGTTGAAATGAGTGAGTCAATTACATCCCGTAGGGCGAGAGAGACTCTTCTCTTCATTTCGAGCAGCTAAACGCCTCATCGAAGAAGGATTTCTCAGTCCTTTGCTCTACTGAGCTCCTTGTTTCCGAAAGTCTATTTTCCTTACTCTAACAAGTAAGCAAGTCAACTACCTTACCGGAAAAGAGGAGGAATAGAAGGATAAGAGATCATAAAGAGCAAGAAATCTCTCCCTCCAGTTGTGCTCCAATCCCCTCACCTGATTCTCACTCTTTAGGGAAATCCATCCAATGGAGGTTTCTCTCCCCTTATTGAAATAGACTCTCGACTTGAAATGAAAGAAGCCATGGAATACCGGTCAAAATCCCGGCTTTCAACACGTATTGGAAAAGAAATTTAACGAATACGGGTTTGGCCGACTAAGGCCGGCACCGGCGGAGAACGCGGGTCCTGACTAGACGGGAAAGGAGTTGAGGATAGAGGAAACTTATTTCAACTCCTTTTTTGGATCAAACATAAATAGCTTGCACTACTAAAGTATTTCACTGTTGCTTAGCTAGTTGAATAGCTGAGATTCACGAATCTTTATTTTGGAGCTATTCCCCAGTTTTTCAGTATTCTGAAGTTTTTTACCTGTTAGTTTGATTACTGGACTGATCCTTTGGTGTTATGTTAAAGGGATAACCCTTAGGATGTGTTGTGAAGCTGGCTTTGTCTAGAGAGGAGCTTCCCCTGGTGAGATCGCTGGCCCTTATCATGGTGAGTTTGGTTGCTTCCGTGAAAAGGGGAGGGGGAGTGGTGTGGTGGGCCCCTTCACTTTATTCACGTGCGAAGGGACGAGCGAAAGGCTTCTTCAACAAGAGAAAAGGCACGAGACTCAAAGGAGAGGAACGAGGCTGCTGTTTCAGAAGGACGTGAATGAAAAAGCGTGACGATAATTCTCAACCCGAGATGTTAGAAGGTGCAAAAGAAATGGGTGCCGGAGCTGCTACAATTGCTTCAGCGGGAGCAGCTGTCGGAACGTGTTCAGTTCTTTGATCCATTCCGTGGCTAGAAATCCATCATTGGATAAACCATTATTTGGTTATGCTATTTAGGGCTTTGCTCTAACCGAAGCAATTGCATCGTTTGCCTCAATGATGGCCTTTTTGATCTCATTCGTATTCAAGTTTTTTTGGCACAGTTAGATGTGGCCTTTCATTCCTTAGGGGGTGAGAGGGCTAAGGGGAAGGGGTGGGTGACCCCTTACGCGCTTTTTAGGAGGAGTTCCGTGTAGTCGGATAGAACAGAAGCGCATATCGGAAACGAATCGGGCATCTATGGAAAGAAAAAATCTTCTGCGTTGTCTAGTAAGCTGCCATAAACATTTCTTTCTTTTTTATAATAAAATCGAAAAATGGAATAGGGTGGGGTCTGAATAAGATCAGCAGGAAACACAATGGATAGGGCGTCTCAAACAGAGGCAGTGTTGCAGAAAAAGATCTTTTGTCTTCTTCAGTTCGTACAAATTCGGTCGATACCGACAATCCAGTTCCGCAGGAAGGAGGCCTAGAAAAGGTCAGCGGGGCAATCATACCTGCTTTTGACGCTACGCTGTGCCGACCAGCAGCGGGATGCTACTCACGAGCTGGTCAGGGATAGCGGTCACTCTTTCGATGCTGGTAGCACGGGAACCACTGAATAGGAGCGGTTTTCATCTCATCGCTGGCGTTAAGATATAAAGCGCAGTGCAGCCACCCCGACTTCCGTCCTATCCTAATAACAGACCTGGAGAACAGGTAAGCTCCAATACATAGTTCCGTGGTTAGACCGTCAGTGATAATGAGAAGAACCTTCTTCAGGTAACCTCCTCGAGGCACTTTTGGCATCACTACCTCATGGCAAGCTTACTGAGTATCCACCACATCCCTTTCCAAAGATTCATTCTGATTGGTTTTTGCCATGAACTCTCTTGGCAAAGTCAGGATCATCTTGCAATCCACCTTATCAGGTAAGTTACCTAACTGAACTTGAAACTTTGGCTCTGGGTCTGACTGCTTGACTCACCAACCTTCAAGTCTTCCTCCATCAGGTCATCTTCCGGAGCCAAGCCTTCTTTCTGAAAGAAAGCGAATAAGAAAACTACGTTGACGAGGTCTGTCCCTTCTCCAGCTTCTTGTGGTCTTTCCCCGCCTTACCTTATGCTGGGTACTTCACCATCAGACCAACCTAATGGTTGCCTTCTCTGCTAATGACTCCATATTTCGGTTGAGCAACACTGGAGATGGTTCAACTACAACCTAGTATTCACTCGTGGGGTAGCTTCGCGTATTAAGATTCCACCGATAAAATGACGATCTCGTCGTCAAACTCTTTTTCCGTTGTTCCTCTTGAACTGAGGTTAAGAAGCAAGCTTCGCTGACGTGAGAGGGACCGAACAGGAAAAGCATCTATTCCAGGAAATTAGGTCGGTAGTTGGCCTATGGGTGACATGTGATTGACCCAAGTCGAAAGTCTTTCTCAAGGGCTTAGCCCCCAGGATAACCATAGAAGGGGGTGACTGTCCAAGTCCATTAGCCTTATTGGCTTAGAATGAAGCCCCTCTCGCCTTAGCTTAATGGGACTCTGGCCGTTCACTTAAGCTTCACGACTTCCCTAACTACTACAGAGACTACTCTAGAAGTACTATGAGGGGGACTTTTTCATCATTTACATCATTTATTTACAAGCAACTTGCCTTCTTTTATTAGATCCTTCGACATGGCATGATACATATCCGTTCTTTCGTCCGGTCCAGGGGCGTCCCAGCTCCCCGAAATGAATGTTCTCTTCTACTTGATTATCGTCAATTGCCCGATTCTCCCTCTCATTCGCACAGCCAACTCCCTCTGGAAGCATCGATCCCGGATTGTCTGGGAATTCCATTCTTACCAGCGATTCGAATTTATTGTATGTACGATAACCCGAAAGTAATCTTCCTATTGCTTGGCATCCCGTATCGTACAGATCATCTGATCGTGGACCACCCTTATACAATACAGTTTCGGAAAGCCTTTAACTTGCCGCAGTTGTAGGAGAGTAGGCGGAGGAAGGTTAACTCACTCACTCAGGAAAAGGGGCTTTAGTTGAATCATTTCCAACCTAACCCTCTATTTCCTCGGATGAGGTCTCGCCTCTTTTATTCGATTTCCTGCTTCGAGTGAGTTCCACCCAATGGTATCCCACCAATCTCTTCCATACAGATCCCACTCCATCTTTGACACCGCTGATGTAGTAAGGAGTAGATACGATAGCAGATACCAGGAGCAACTATAATATGGATATGGATTTAGAGCTTCACTTCCTATCTGTTTGATCGCCGCGTCCGCGCCTCGACTATTTACACAAGTTCGGTACAGTAACAGCTTTTCTCATCTTTGCCTGCTAGGCAAGAGGATAGCAAGACTATTATACGCGTCATCTCGTGCCTCGGTAATCCTTTAGACTAGATTGAACACGGTAAGATGGCTCACTTGGTTCACTACGCACCTTTTTCAGATCACGCTTTTGCAATGTCCGGGAACAACTGATTTGGCCGACTCAATGCATTACCATAGTAAATAAATGTACTGGTCGTTGGTATTCGGCTCAATCCTTTTGTACTCCAATGGTTAATTTTATCATGGCAAACATGTGGGCGAGTCCAAGTTCTATCCGTTCTAATGAGCCATCCGTCAACTCATGTTCCGATTCCAAGCTAGCATTGTGCGGCGGCTTCCCGCAAGTCCCTACACAATCGCTTGTACACCGGAGCTATAGATGGCCCTTATTTGATCATCTTTCCCATGATTAGTTCCACGAATAGCAATACTTATGGATGATCAGCCAGATTATTAAGTGAAATAAAGGCAGCAGCATGAATAAGAAAAACGGGAATATGGCTTCTTCCGATCCAAGAGTTCGCTCTTCCGGTCAACCAGTTGTCGCACGGTCGAATGCCGAAGCAGAGTGGTAAGGAAGATAGATAGGAAGATTGAACGATCAAAAAGGGGTTGTTGCTTGGCCGGGAATGGATGAGATGCTTTCCGAAAGAATCTCCTTAGATAATATACGCTGTCGGTGCCACAGAATCATTATTAAGCAACAATCGGGTATTCCCCCTGTTGTCACTGGGGCCCTTGCCTAATGGAATAGTTCTTCACTCTCAATAGTTACCTATCTATAGATGACATTTCCCGTTTTGTACTCCTCCTACCAAAACCTACCTTTTGACCGTTTCAGAAGCCATATTCCCGTAGTTCAGTATTAGAGCTAAGATTCTCTACTTCAGTAATTCCCAAAATAGGAATGAAATGAAAGACTGAGGACAGAAGCTGCGGGGCAAGAGCCCTTTCACACCGGCCTAAACGACGATCAAACGATACCATGAACAATCTGACATGAGAGCTTTGTTCCCCACGGGTAAGGCATTTCGGAACATCGAATCGAATTCTTTGCTGCAGGTTGAAGGTAGTTTTCGTAGGGAGCCTTTTTAGTCCTATGATCGAATAGACAAGACCGGGGGTGGAGTGAGCCTAGAGTAGACGAAGACTCCCTATTCAACTCTCACCTTAAAAGAAGGAAAAGGTTTGTAACCTTTTAATAAAGAGTCCATACCCCATGTTTTCGAGCAAGGGATGAAATGGAGTGGAGAGTGAAAATCCGTTGACTTGAAAGAAGCAAAGTGGTTCTTAGCTTAGTCTTAGTCAGTCTGGTACTGGTCCCAATAAGACAGTTCTTCAAACTCAAGGCGATTCTCGTCACGAGTCAAAGTTGTCTTGCTGTCGATATAACGAGCGAAGCGAGCAAAGAAAAGAAGATAGTTAGACTGTCGGAGGTAGGGGCGGAACTTGATGTTGCTTTCTTACTCAGACTAAGGCTAAGAAAGGCGGGATCTGATTCCATTCGAAGTCATTGATATTGATCCTTTTTCCTTTTCACTTGCTTTTTTCTTCTTAAAAAAGACAGACGAGACTGAACTCCCTTCTCCCTCCATCACTGAAAAGCAGAGCTTTCATCTTCCTCTCCTAAACGTCGAGTGTCTTTGTCTTCAAACGTTGATCGTCTTAACTACTTTTTTACTGAAAAAAGTAAGGAAAATGGAGATTTTAAGTTAGCAGCTCACCATCTTAAAAAGTCTAAGACCGTAGTGTCCAGAATTCAGTAGTGGCTTCTACTGGGATTGGCTTAGTCGGAGTCGGCTCGAGCTCTGAGATCTATCTTTGAGATCCCATCAAACATCAAAGCTAACTCTTCTCACACTTGTCAAAGCATTTAAAACAAAGGCAGTGAACTTATAAAGTTTGGACTCTTTTGGCGTATTGGTAATGGTGAAGATGTCAAGTTCTGGCCTGATTGTTGGCTGACAGATGAACCTCTCTCATGCGAGGCCTTAGTTAATCTCTCCCCACAAGAAAAGCAGAGGCCACTAGAAAGCACAAGAAGAATAAGACTGTACCCGCCAACATTATATAAGATCTAAACAAGTGCAATGACTGGTACCAAGTTTATGAAAACGAGGTACTAAGGGACAGGCTAATAAGATCTTATAATAACATGAGGAGTATCTTCGATGATCTAGCAGGGGTAATAGCAAGACTATGGGGATGCATAAGGAGGAGGTTATGTTGGAATATTAGGCAGGGAAAAAAAGCGGAGGTAAGGATGAAGTACAATAGAGCAAAGGCAATATTGAATCAAAGAATAAAAAATGGAAGAGAAGTTTAGGAGGGAAAGAGTGTATTTGCATATCATTTACAACTGGAATTACTCAGTACATCTCAGCTGAATTTATAGAGTTGTTGGGAAATGAAAATGACATAACCTCTTTCCCCTTTTCGATTTGAGACTATGTGGCTTTCCCACCCTTCCTTCAAAAACTTTTAAAAAGAAGCCTGGGACGGCTCTACTCCTTACAGTGCTACACTACAAACTTTCATATAAAAAAAAAAAAATGGAACAGATAAGTGTTTGGTGATCTTTTTAACAGGTTTTTAAATATCTGGTTCGACAGGACCAGGAGAAAAATTCGTCATCCTACCTAAGCGAAGTAGAGCAGCACTTGAAGCGAAAAGCGGTCTTTAGCGAGGAAAGCCTAAGCCTTTTCCTTATTGGAGCCTCTTCCTGCCTTACTTATCTATTGATTTACCCTCAAAAGGGCTCGATTGAGACAGAGAGGAAAGGTGCGAATCGGCCAAAAGGCTTATTCCGCCAAGCAAGCAGCGAAAGGCTTGATCTGATCGCACTGTTATATAAAATAAAAGACTTCATTCTACTCTAATTCACCGCTAGCGAATTGAATTTATAGAAAGGTTATAGTCGTCTCTCTATCCGCAATGGAGAAAAAAACTTTGATAGAGGAAGGATGGGAAGCAAAAAGACTGCATTGTATATAAGAAAATCTTAGTTTTCTTTTTTACTTTTATTCGTAGATAGATGTGTGTTTGAGTTATCCATATGAAATTCGATTCTCAAAGGGATGATATGATAAAAGATTATGTAGATAGCAATCCAAATCCAAAGAAGGAAGGGAAGAGCAGATACGAACATATCTAAATAAAAGACAACAGACTTTAACAGAAAGACGAGAGAGAAGGGAAAAAGAAAAGCGA
>Ga0157360_1000250_pt1 | contig 22065 bp, 21 predicted proteins | sample AttlaeALBM1_FD_111483 | JGI IMG/M metagenome (GOLD analysis project Ga0157360, IMG submission 111483) | Fungus gardens microbial communities from leaf cutter ant in Ribeirão Preto, State of São Paulo, Brazil - Atta laevigata ALBM1 | ecosystem: Host-associated > Fungi > Mycelium > Unclassified ...
CTTCTCCTGTTACTGGCCGAGGGTAAGGGTTTTCAGCATCAGGTTTTTCGCCGTGTTCATCACCTCGACGTTGGCCTGATAGCTGCGCGAGGCGGAGAGGGTGTTGACCATCTCCCCCGCCACGTCGACGTTCGGCATATGCAGATAGCCTCTGCTGTCCGCCAGCGGATCGCCGGGCGAGTAGACCAGCCGCTCCGGCGCGTTGCTCTCTACCACCTCGCTGACGCGCACCCCGCCGGTCTGCTGGCCCGGCGCGCTGTCGAGCCGGAATACCACCTCTTTCGCCCGGTAGGGTTTGCCCGCTGGCCCGACAATGCTGTCGGCGTTGGCCATATTGCTGGCGCTGACGTTGAGCCGCTTTGACTGCGCCGCCATCGCCGAACCGGAAATAGTAAATATTGAGAACAGAGACATAGAACGTATTACCCCTGATTAATCGCACTCATCATATTTTTAATTTGCGTGCCGAGAATGGTCAGCCCTGACTGATAGCGCACGCTGTTATCCGCGAAATTAACCCGTTCGCGATCCATATCGACGGTATTACCATCGGCGGCGGGCTGATCCGGAATGCGATATAACAGCGCGCCGTTATTGCTGGCCGATGCGGTGGCCGCAATATGTCTGCCGGACGTGAGCGTTAGCGTCAACGGCGCGCGGTTATTATTATCTTCAGCGACCGCCGCTTTTAACTGCGCGGCAAAATCAATATCCCTGGCGAGATAACCGGGCGTGTCGGCGTTTGCTACGTTTGACGCCAGAATATCCTGACGCTTATTGAGAAGCGCCAGCGCCTGCTGCTGAAAACGCAACGCCCTGTCGAGTTTATCAAGCATAAATAAGGAGTCTCATCATTCGGGAAACAGGATTGCGGCATCTTAGAGGAGAGTAAAAAATATCTATAATTAAAAAAGGAAACAAAATCAGGGTTACTTGCCTGCTTTACGCGGCAGCAACAAAGCGGCAATAAATAATAGCGTTAAACGGCCGCAGAAATGACGCTATTTCGTCTCAATAAAATAACGCGCTTTCGCCTAAAATAATGGCGCCTCTTGATGCTGGAAAGAATGCGATGCTAATGCGCTACGCCGCTTTATTTTTTAATCTGCCTGTTCGCCGCTCTGGCGCGTTCGCCAGCGCCATTATCGCGGCGTGGATAGCCGCCTTTTTCTTGCCCGCTGCGGCAGAGGCCGACGGGTTATCTGAGGATATTGCCGCACTCTTTACCCGGGCGATGCGCTTTCCGCCGCAGGCGCGTCCCGTGCTGCAGGTGACGCTGCTGACGCCGCCCGCGCAGCTGGCAACGCTCTGTCCTGCTCCCGCGCTCGCGCTGAGCGGCGGCCTGAGCCGGCTGGCCGGCCTGCACAGCGTGATCGCACAGTGCGGCGCGCAGCACCATTTTTTGCAGGTGAACCTGACGGTGACGGCGAGCTGGTGGCAGGCGGCCGGCCCAATCGCACCGGGGCAAATCCTCCGTGCAGAGCAGATCCGCGCGCAGCGTGGCTCCCTTGCCCATGCGCCGGGCGGCCTGATCTTTGATCCTCAGCGCATTATCGGCCGCGTCGCCCAGCGCGCCATCCGACCGGGCGAGGCGCTGGTGGAAAGCCAGCTGCGCCAGCAGCGTGCCATCCGCGCCGGGGAGAAAGTAGAGATGATCTACAACGGCGACGGCTTCTGCATTCGCGCGGCGGGCAAGGCGCTGGACAATGGTGCGCTGCATCAGCGCGTGCGTATTCAGACGCCCTCCGGCGAGATTATTACCGCGACCGCCGTCGCGCCCGGCCAGGCCAGAGTCACGGCGGACTAGCAGGATAATTTTTCTTTCGCCTTTAGTATTTTTTGCCGCAACCGATAGTTTTAGTAAGGGAAAAAATCGCCTCTCTTTTATTGTCGAGGAACATGATGAGCATAGACCGCACGCCAAAAATTACGCCCACGACGCTGTCGCCGATTCGCCAGAACGCAGCGAAACGCGCCGGCAAGGGCGCCACGCCGCAGGCCGCGCGCGCCGGCACCCGAGTCAGTCTGAGCCATCAGCTCCAGGCGCTCCAGCGCGACGAGAGTCAGGATCTGGATTATGCGCAGCTCGACAAGATTAAATCCGCGCTGGCGAGCGGCGAATTGCCGATCGATACCGATAAAATCGCTCACTCGCTGGTGCGGGATATATTCTCTCTTTAATCAAAAAAGCGTAACGCCTCAATGGATAATTTACGTCATACGCTGATGAATATGCAGCAGCTGCTTGAAGAGCTGCGCGCAATTCTGTCAGACGAGCTGGCGCAGCTGCAATCTCCTCAGGTGAATCCCGTCTCTCTGCAAAGGCTGTCCGATAATAAAAGCCGCCTGCTGTCAGCGCTGAATTTTTATGATGAACAGCGCAAACTGGCAGAAAGCGCGCTGCATATTGCGGCGCCCTATCGCCAGCTGCCGCCGTTAACGCCGCACTGGGAGAAAATCGCCGCCGCGGTTCGCCTCACTAAAGAGATTAACGACCGTATTTATCCGCTGATTGAATTACAGATGAAAAAGGCAGCCACGCTAAATAAGCTGGTCGCGAAAGCGGGAGCCGGCGCGTCGCTTTATTGCGCCGACGGCAGGACGCAGAACACTCTAAAAGGAAAGGCGTATAACATTAATATCTGATGCCTCAACAGCCGCACCTTTTTTTTACCCCGCCATCGCCCATGAACCTGTCACTCTATTCTGCGCCTTCCAGGCCGCACGTCAGGTTAGCCCGATCGGCGAATATCACTAAAAGGCTTATTTATGAAAGCAGTGCTAAAAAAAATAACGGCAGTGATTCGGCCTGGTCGTCGGCGACCCGCCGTCTGCACGCCTGCGCCGGTTAAGGTGGTTTCTGACCGCGCAGCGCAGCCGGTCTATGAGCGCATTATCTGTACGCAGCTGTTGAAAGGCGTGGCGACGCTGGAAGCGGTGCGTGACGCGCTGCTTCAGTCGAGCCAGGATCTCCGTCACGAGCAGCAGACCATCGACGCGCTCAACAGCCGCAACAGCAGCGCCAAAACGTCGCTGGAGAACCTGGTCAGGCTCATTGCTCAGATCGACCTGAGCGTCGCGCAGAGCAGCGAGTCGCTGGCGCAGTTCCAGCTCTCTTTTGCCGAGATCAATAAATATATTAACGAAATCAACCAGCTTTCCCGACAAACTAATCTGATTGCCGTCAACTCCGCCATTGAAGCCGCCCACGTCGGCAGCAAAGGTGCCGGGTTTAGCGTGATCGCTAAAGAGATCAAATACCTTTCCGACCAGGTTAACCTCAGCGCCGACAATATCTCGGCGCTGACGCGGACCATTGAGCAGCGCGCCGGCAACGTCTGCAACGTGGTGTCCGATCAGCGGCCGGTGATTGAGCATATCAATCGGGATATCAGCCATATCGTTGAGTCAATTAAGTTTGTTATCTCGCGTTCGGTCAGAATGCAGTCGATTATCGCCTATATCTCGACGCTACAGTTTCTCAACACCGTAAAGCTGGATCATGTGATCTGGAAACTCCAGATCTATGCGCTGCTGCTGGAAAAGCAGGCTGACTATCGCGTCAATGCCCATACCGACTGCCGCCTGGGCAAATGGTACTACGAAGGCGAGGGGCGCGACTTTGCGCAGCTTGACGCCTACCGTCGGCTAGAGGCGCCTCACGCCAGCGTGCACGCCAGCGGACGGGCGGCGCTGGAGGCCTTTTTCAACCAGGATAGCCAGGGCATGACGGCGGCGCTGGAAAAAATGGAGTCGGCCAGCCATCAGGTGGTGCGACTGGTCGATGAGCTGGCGGCCAGTATCAAATATTAATGAACCGACGCGGCCAGCATAAAGCGCTGTTAATAAAAAACGACACATAATATCAGGCTACCTCTATCGGCAGCGGTTAATTATCTTAACTAAAGAGGACAAATGTTATAAAAATCCTTTTCTGTCCGGGAAAACGCTGAAAAGCCAACTGGTTATAAGTGTTTGATTGCGATCGGTATTTTCCCTTTAACCCAGGGTTCATTGAATATTCATTAAGTTTCCAGATGCTACTTTATATTTATCATGAATAAATCGACAACAGCATGATATCAATCGAGAAAACAAATGCAAAACATTCCTGAACAAGATGATAACGTCCAAAATATTAACGACCTGAATCTCTCCTATTTACTTTTGGCGCAATCGCTTATCAAAGAGGATAAAGAGGCGGCGCGCTTCCGACTGGGATTAACGGAATCCTTAATGGACAGTTTGAGAAATCTCTCTGTTCCCCAGCTGATAAAACTCGCCTCAACCAATCAGTTAATCTGCCAGCTACGTATTAACAGCGAGGCAGTGATTGATTTCCTGACTAAAGATTCGCGTATCGATGCGCTACAGCACGTACATACCGGTATTATTTTGTCGACCGATCTCCTTCATACTCTTCCTGCCGCAGAGTCGGTAAAGTGATGGCCATGCGATGAACGACCAAAGTATTCTTAGTGAAGTTAATGATATCCATATTGCGATGGCGTTAATTTCCGCCGGCGCGCGTATGCAGGTGTTAGAAAGTGAAACCGCCCTCAGCCGCAGAAAACTGCTGCGCCTGTATAAAGAGATCAACGGCTGTTCGCCGGCAAAAGGCATGCTGCCGTTTTCACCCGACTGGTTTATGGCGTGGGAGCAAAATATTCACTCTTCGCTGTTTTATAATATCTATCTTTATCTGCAAAAAATGGAAAAACAGCGCCCGGTGTTAACGCTGCTGAAAGCCTATCGCCTTTACAGCGAACAGTGTCCGTGCGAGCCGGGCGAAAAACCGGTGCTGGAATTTACCCGCGCCTGGACGCTGCTGCGTTTTATTGACTGTAATATGCTGGAGCAGGTTGCCTGTTCCGTTTGCGGCGGCAACTTTATTTCCACTTCGCGCTACACCAATGCGCTGTTCACCTGTAGCCTGTGTCATCCGCCTTCGCGCGCCAGCAAAAAAAGTCCCGTCAGAAGCGAAATATTTTCTGAAGCGATGACGTGACCAACACGCCAGCGAATCCACGCCTGACGCGCAACTCGACCGGAGGTCACCGCCAAATAATAAATAAGCCATCATTCGTTTTTGATTATTGCGTCATAGCGAAAGCGATAATTTCGCTAGACTGCGCCGGACTCTATTAACGCTTCCAGACGTGACGTCGACTCCGGTAAAAACTAATGAAAAATAACGCTGCCTCATTTAAAGAAATTGAACAGCAATTTCTGGCAAGCCGCGCCAGCATATTCTCGCTCGACTGCTTCGATACGCTTTACTGGCGCAAGGTTTCACGTCCTTCCGATATATTTACGCGCTTGCAGCATGGACTCTGCCCGGCGGCGCGCATGCGCGCCGAAGCCAGCGCCAGAGGCCATCAGTTTATTACCTGCGGCAGAGAAGAGGTAACCCTCGCCGAGATCTATGCGCAGCTGGCCGACCACTTCAGTCCGGACGCGCAGCGCCAAATGGTGGAGCGCGAGCTGGCGCTGGAAATCGAGCACGGCTTTCTGTTTCCCCCGGCGCTGGCGCTGCTGCGTCAGGCGAAAGCGCGCGGTATGCGCACCCTGATCGTCAGCGATACCTGGTACAGCGCAGCGCAGCTGGGGCGAATACTGGCGGCGCACGACGCGGCCCTGCCGCAGCTTATCGACCATATTTACTGCTCGGCTGACTATGGCTACGCAAAATCGACCCAGCTCTGGCCTGCGATCCTTCAGCGCGAACAGGCGGCGCCGCAGACGATTTTTCACATTGGCGACCATCCCGTTGCCGACGCTGCGGCGCCCGCGGCGCTGGGGATCCACGCCGTACACTTCCAGCAGAACGACGCGGCGATCCTGAATCTGCTGGAGCAGCGCGTGCTGGCCGCCAGCCTGCTGTTTCCCGCCAGCCGCCATACCGCCCCGATCCCTTCGCTTTTTCACCCCTGCTACTCCATGGCGCTACGCGGCGAGATCGACGGCGAGACGCTGACGGCATGGGGCGTGCTCGGTCCGGTTCTCTACGCCTTCGCGCGTTTTATTCAGCAACAGCGCGAGAACATTCCTGGCGTGAAGCTGGGATTTTTGCTGCGCGACGGCTATATGCCGCATCGCGCCTATCAGACGCTCTATCCAGACCAGCCCTGCGCCCAGCTGCATATTTCGCGGTTTACCTCGATATGCAGCGCCTTTCACGACAAAGCCAGCATCGTGGCTTACCTGAATAAAACCCTGTGCGACGGGGCGAGCGTTGCAGCGAAGCGCATCACGCCCTCGGGCTTCGCCATGATAGCGCGCCACCTCATGCTGAGCGCCGGACAGACCGAGCGGCTCAGACGCCAGCTGGAAAAGCGGCACTACGCCAGCGACGCTCTCTGCCAGGCGCTGCTCGCGCCGGAACAGGTGCAGCATACCCTGGCGCGCTCGGCCGCGATGCGCCGCCGCCTGATCGCCCATCTGCAGCAGGCGCTACAGCTTCAGCCCGGCGACACGCTGATGCTGATCGATCTCGGCTATAGCGGCACCACGCAGAATTTGCTCGCCGGGCTGCTGGAAAAAGCGCTCTCTATCCGGGTGCGCGGCTGCTATCTGATCGCCGCCTGGGTGCCGGGCTGGCGGCACAACCGCACCGCGATGATCGATCCCGATCGCGCTGAGTATCGGACGATCCGCGCGCTGACCCAGTTTATTACCCCCTTTGAGATGCTCTGCTCCTCCCATGCGCGCTCTGTCGTCGACTATAGCGCGACGGGCGAGCCGGTGACCGAAGGCGATCCGCTGCCGCCCTCTCTGCTGGCGGCCCTGCGCCATATCCAGCAGCAGGCGCTGGCGTGCGTGCGGCTGGCCGACGAGATGGCGATCCCCGCGTCGCAAAGTTTGTGGGACGCGGCCGCGATCGATCTGGCCCGCTACGCCTACTTTCCGCTGGCCGATGAGACGCGCCTGCAGTCGCAGATGGCAGGCGACATCAATATGGGCACACGCGTGGTCAGAACCCTGGTCGACGTGCCCGCAGCGATCGACTTTATGCGCCGCTTCGGCGTTACGCGCCTGTCGATGAGCGAAAGCGATCGGGCGCGCACCAATTTTCCTTCGGAGCTGCGCAGCTGCGGCGTCGAGTATGCGCTGTCGATGTTCGCCAGCACGCGTTTTGCCCTGAACTGGTCACTGACCAGCAGCACCCCGCGCCAGCAGACGCTGGAGGCGCTGTTTATCCAGGATGCGCAGCGCGCGCAAAGCGAAACGCTGACGGCCAGCAGCACCTTTGACGGCTACTTTTCACTCTATATTCCGCTGATTACCCCGGAAGTGGCGCTGCTGGTGGGCAAAACGCTGCGCGACATGGAGATTTATCGCGTCAGCCTGACGCCTCAGCGCGCCCTCTGCCGCGAAAGCGAGGCGGATCAGGCGCAGCCGCTGCTGCAGGACCATGACTTTTTTATCGATGGCGCGACGGTGATCAATAACCTGGCGCTGAATCTGCAGGAGGAGGGATTTCTCTATTTCCGTCCGCAGCTGCAGCCGACCACGCCTTCGGTGATCCAGCTGATTTACCGTCCCCTGCAGGAAAAATAAGGAATCATTGTGGCGACTGCCCAACTTGTCAGCATTATCATTCCCGCCTGGAAAGCGACCTGGTTTGAAACCGCGTTGCAGAGCGCGCTGCAGCAGGATTATCCCGCCTGCGAAATTATTATCGGCGACGACAGCCAGGACGACGCCATCGCCGCGATGGTGGCAAGGCTCAGGCCAACCGCGCGCTGGCCGATAGCCTATCATCGCAACCGGCCGTCGCTTGGCGAGAGTCAAAACGGCGCCGCCTGTCTGGCTAAAGCGCAGGGCGACTATATTAAGTTTCTGCACGACGATGACGTGCTCGAGCCGACCTGTGTCAGCCGGCTGGTGCAGGCGATGGCGCCCCATCCCACGATAGTCATGGCCACCGCGCAGCGGCTGCGCATCGACGCGCAGGGCGATCCGCTGCCGCCCAACGAAGGCAACACTCCCCTGTTTCAGCGCGACAGCGTGCTGCACGGCGGCGACATCATAAATTTTACCGCTGGCCGCCCGCTTAACTTTATCGGCGAGCCGAGCGTCGTGCTGTTTCGCGCGGCGGCGCTGCGCGCCACGCTACAGCAGGATGCGCTGCATATGCTGGCGGGGCAGAGCATGCCCTTTCTGGCGGATCTGGCGCTGTATATCAAAGTGCTGCGCTTCGGCCATCTCGCCTTTGTCAGCCAGCCGCTCGCGCGCTACCGTATCTCCCGCAGCCAGACGCTGTCGACCTCGCGCAGCAAAGAAGAGCGGGTGCTCGCCAGCTGGCGCAATTTGCCGCAGGCGATCAAGCAGCGCGGCTGGCACGATCCCACCCGATCGCCGGACCGGATCCGCGTCGCCCCGCTTGCTCAGCCGACCGCGTTTAGCGAGTGCGATCTGATTCAGGCGATCCGCGCCTCGCTGCGCCAGAGCCAGCTGACGCTCTGGCTGGACAGCCGTGCGCTCTGCCCTGCACGGCAGGCGCTTAGCCAGCAGTTTTTTGCCGCCCGCGCGGCGGCGCGCTGCACCCTGTTTATCGACGCACGCGGCGGCGATGGCCTCGCCTGGGCGCGGACGCTGGCGTCGCTACCGGCCAGCACGCCGGGGCTGAGCTGGCAGCTTATCGCGCTGACGGACGGGGGCGTTGACGCTCTGCCAGCGACAACCGAGCGGCTGTCACTGGCGGGAGCCGCCGGCATCCACGCGCTTAACGCGCGCTGCCGCACGCTCGACAGCGACTGGCTGCTGTTTGTCGCGGCGGGAAGCCGTCTGCTGCCGAGCGGGCTGAACGCGCTGGCGGGCGCGCTGACCGCTGCCGAGGGCTGTCAGGCGATCTACGCTGACGGGTTGTATGCCGCGGAAGGCGCGCCCTCGGCACTGCTGTTCCGCCCCGATTTCAGTCTGGATTTCTTTCTGAGTTCGCCCGCGCAGATGGCCCGACACTGGCTGTTCCGGCGCGAGTGGGTGGTGGCCGAAGGCGGATTTGATCCCGCCTCTCCGCAGGCGTTCGAACTGGCGTGCCAGCTGCGCCTGATTGAATCGACGGGCGCGGCGGCTATCGGACACTTAACCGAGCCGCTGGTCGAGCACGGCGCGCCACCGACGCCCTGGCCAGAAGAGCGCGCGCTGCTGCTGGCGCACTTGCGCCGACGCGGCTTCGAGCACGCGCAGGTCGAGCCCGCTCCGCACGGCCTCTGGCGCCTGCATTATCGCCAGGCGGCTACTCCGCTGGTGACTATCGCGCTGCTGGCGTACAGCGCCGCCAGCGCCGCTCGCGGCCTGTCGAGCCTGCTCGCCACCACCCGCTATGCCCACTATGAGGTGCTGATTGTGGCGGCCGAGTGCGATGACGCCAGAGCATTGGCCGGGCTGGTCCAGCTGGCGCCAGCGCGCATCCGGCTGGCGCCCTTTGCGGGACGCTGGCGGCGGGCCGCAATGGCCAACAGCGCCATCCTGAACGCGCGCGGCGACTACCTGCTGTTTTTACACGCCGATATTCAGGTCGCTGAGCCAGACTGGCTGGAGGCGATGCTCAATCACGCCCTGCGGCCAGAGGTCGCCATCGTTGGCGCAAAACAGCTCTATCCCGGCGATCGTGTGCGCCACGCGGGCTATCTGCTGGGGATGCGCGGCGCGGTGGCGGGCGAACCCTTCTACGGCGCGCACGACGCCAGCGCCGGCTATATGCGGCGTCTGCACGCCGATCAAAACTACAGCGCCGTGTCGGCAGATTTTATGCTGGTCAGCAAGGCGACCTGCCTCGCGGCGGATGGTTTCGATGCGGATCTCGCCAGCCATGACGATGTCGATTTCTGCCTGCGCGTTGCCGCGCTGGGTGGGCTGATCGTCTGGACGCCCTACGCCAGAGGCTATCGTCAGCCCGAACGCGCGCCCTCAGCCGTAACGGCGGCGCAGCGGGAGGCGGAGACCGACGCGCTGTTCGCCCGCTGGCTGCCGATCCTCAGTCAGGATCCGGCCTATAACCGCAACTTCTCTCTCGCCAGCGACTTTGCGCTGCCGGCTGACCTGCGGCAAAGCGCGCCGCCGCTTGCCTGGCGGCCGCTGCCGCTGCTGATGGCGGTGCTGCACGGAGAGTGCCGGACGCGCGACTGGCGGCTGGTTGCCCCCTTTAACGCTCTGCGCCGCGCGGGGCGTCTCGACGGAAAAATGGGCTACGGATTGCCCGCTTTGCCCGAGGTGGCGCGCGATGATCCTGACGTAATGCTGATTGAACTGCAGCAGGGCGAGGCCTTTGCGCGCTGGCTGCGTCGGCTGTCGCACGCTGGCTCCGCCTTTCGCATCGCCGCCGTGGGCGCGCCTGCGGTCGCTGACGCGTGCTCTCAGGCGGAAATCGACGCGCGCTATGCGCGCGACCTCGCTAACGCCCGGCGTCACCTTGCCTGTTTCGATCGGCTGGTGGTGCCGGACGCGCAGATGGCGGATCTGTTCGCCCATGATCACCCGAATATTGCGGTGCTGCCGACGCGTTTGCCCGCCTGTTTCTGGACCGCGCCGCCGCGCCACGACCGGCTGGCTGGCAAGCCGCGCATCGGCTGGCAGAGCGCCCTCTGTCACGGCCGCACGCTGGCGTTGATCGCCGAGCTGGTCAGCGCCTTTGCGGACGAGGTGGAATGGGTGGTCTATGGCGACTGCCCCGCCGCGCTGCGATCGCAGGTGCAGCGGGTTTATCCCGCCACGGACACGGAGAGGGTTCCTCAGGCGCTGGCGCTGCTGGATCTCGATCTGGCGCTGGTTCTCCATGACGGCCATGCGCTGACGCATGCGCTGGCCTCTGCCCAGCTGCTTGAGTATGGCGCGACCGCCATTCCGGTGATCTGCAGCGACAGCCTGCGCACCGCGTCCTTATATAGGGTTACCGCCGTCGCTAACCGCATGGAGTGCTGGCGTGAGGCGATTCGTGGCCATCTTGCCGACCTCGACGCCAGCCGAAAACAGGGGCGAAGACTGCAAAGCGATGTTCGCCAGCACAGCCTGCTGGATGAGGCGGGTCTGAGCGCCTGGCTCAGCGTCTGGGCGACGCCGGGATAGCGGCCCGCAGACCGCTCAGCGCGGATCGCTGTCTAAAAAAGAGCGACTGAGTTCGATATGGCGGATGGCGTGTTTGGGGCGGCGCTGCTCCACGGGCGGAAGCGCCATATAGTCGCCATACAGCCCGGTGAGATAGCGGTGGTAGTCCGCTGGCCCCCAGCATGAAAGCGGGCCGAACGCATAGCGGCTCTGCGCGTGAAAAATCGCTGCGGGAAAGATCTCTTTATGTTTATAAACGCCAAACAGCGCGCCCGCCATCGCACCCTCGCTTTTGGCGCAGAGGGTCGCCACCCGGTGCGTCGCGGCGAACAGCCACTCGCGGCGGCAGAGGCGAGACAGCGCGGCGTAGATCCCGAACTTAATCCTCTCTCCTGGCCTGAGTTTTCTTCTTACGAAGCCGCCAGCTTTACTGGCGATCAGCGCGTTCAGGAAGGTGATGGTTTGCAGATGAAGGCGCTGCAATCGCGGATGGCGGAACGTTTTGTCTATCGGCACGACATCAATCCAGAGTCCGCGCGTCATCGGCGAGGCATAGCCCAACTCAACGGCGGACGCTCCGTCGTAGACGCGGGCGAAGGGAAAAATATGCCTGCTGTCGCTGTTGGCATCGGCAATCACCAGCGGAAAAGGCGCGGACGACGCCAGCGCGACAAACCGCTCGTAGTCGTCCCGCATCATGCCGATATCAATATCATCATCCCAGGGAATAAAGCCCTGATGCCTGACCGCGCCGAGTAGCGTGCCGCCGACCAGCATATATTTTATCTGGTGTCGGGCAAGAAACGCGTCTAACGCCGCCAGCAGACCATAGAGCCTTTCATGAAGAGGCTCGAGCGCGATGTCCGTTTGCATGACCGTCATAAATTTGTCCTGTGTGTTGAAAAGGCCCTCGTTGCCGCGTCGCGGTGCGGTTAAAGGGCGAAGGTAATGCACCGCGATAAGGCGGAGATAAGGTCGAAGCCATCCCAGCGCAGACTGAACGCCAGCGTCTGCCCCAAAGGCACCACCCGGTCAATGCCCGCCGGGCGATGCGCCGCCAGAAACTGCTGGATAGCGTCCCGGTCGACGCCCAGTACCGCCAGCGTCTGACAACCGCTGCCGCACACCGGCAATATCTCCTCCAGCGCGCTGGCCAGATATTCCAGGAAATAGCCGCCCGCTTCGCGCTGCGCCAGCGTCTCACCATCCAGCTGACTCAGCTCTGCGCGAAAAACCAGATTCGCGCTCGACGCCTGTTTCAGCTGGCCCGAGCGCGCGCTGTGCTGGCAAAAGCGGCTGAATTTGTTGAGGGCCACCATCGGCTGAAGCGGATAGCGCGCGGCGGCGAGGGTTTCCAGCTCACACCAGAACAACCCGCGCGCCTGCGCGATCCGTTGCCTGTCGCCCAGCCAGACCACCAGGCGCGGCGAGGTGCAGGCATTTTGATCCAGCAGATAGGTGTCGTTATAAAAACTGGCCGCCACTGCCGCTTTGTCCGCGATCGCCAGGTAGCGATCGGCGTCGATCAGCGCCAGCGAGTAGCGATCCGCAAAGGCGAGATCCAGACTACGCGGCGGCAACGGCGACTGACGCAGCGTAACAATGGTGTTGTCGCCGCCCCAGATCAGCCGCGTCTGGCACCAGCTGGAAAAGAGATCGTTCAGCCGCCGGTCGGGCGGGTAGCGCACCAGACAGAGGTAAGGCGCCATCCCGGGATGGCGTTGCAGCACCTGGTTCAGCGCCTCGCAGATCAGCGCGGCCTGAGGAAACGCGCGCGACGGCAGCCGCACCAGGTTGCTGTTTCCGCTTAGCAGCCCCGCCGTCAGCGACCAGGCGAAACTGGTCGCCACGTTGCCTGGCGTAATATGAAACGCCAGCCCGCGTCCCAGCCGCGTCGGCAGATCGAGATAACGCTGCTTCTCTCTCTCCAGCGCGCGTCGGCGACACCAGAAGGCGAGCGTCGCCACATCGGGCCAGCCGCGCGCGGCGGGATGCTGTAGCAGATAGCGAGAAAAATCGTCCAGAAACGCGATCGTCGCCTCGCTGAACAGCGCGCGCGCAGGCTGCGTGCGCATCGCCGCCAGCTGCGCGGGCGTGCCCACCTCAAACGTCACATCGTCAAAAAGCGGCTGCATAGGTATCGCTGCATCCTCTTATTTCCGCATCTTTGACCCGTCCCAGCACCCGAAAATAGTTGCCTTTGCGGCCGCAGGGGCAGTCATCGATGCCCAGAATCACGCCGCGATCTTCCGTCAGCAGCGAATGGCCGGGATAGGATCGCGGCAGCGCCGAAACCACCTGAATCAGCCCTGGCTCGCCCGTTTCGCACGGCGAGAAGTCCTGATGGCGGCGCATGATAATATCCGAGCAGAGGCTGGCATGGAGATGGCCGCTGGCGCACTGCAGATAAAGCGAGCCGGTCTGCTCGACCATGCCGTAATAATCATGGATGCGTGACAGGCCGCAAAGCTGCCGTAGCGCGTCAGAAAAGGCTTCGGCGGAGACCGCCGCCTCGCTTAATTTTTTCCAGCCGCCGCCGTGGATCAGCGTGGCGCACGAGAGATCCACGCGCTGCTTCCGCAGTAGCAGCGGCTGATAGAAATGGCGCCAGAGAATAAAGGTGAAACCGAAAAGCAAGACCGGACGGCCGTGATGCCGGCGCAGAAAGGCGTCAATAGCCTGCCAGTCCGGCATCATTTGCGGCGTCAGCGCGAAGGTGCGATCGCGGCCAAACAGCGAGAAGCCGAGAATGCCTGCGCCGCGCGCGGAAAACAGCCGCCGGTTGGTCAGGACGTCGGGCGAATCGATAATCAGCAGCGGCAGACGCGTCCGGCCGATAAAATCGCTGACAATATTGACCAGCGACCGCTGCTGGGCGATGGCCGTTTCCCTGTCCAGGTAGATTGTCGACACGCGCTGTCCCTGCGTGCCGGATGAGGTCAGCGTTTTAACGATCTGTTCCGGCGGCACGCTGAGCAGATCCATATGCTTAAACAGCGAGGCGGGAATAAAGGGTATCTGTTCGCTGCTCTGCGGCGCGACAGCCTCCTTTCCCTGCGCCTCAACCATGCGCCGATAAGGCGGGCATGCCTGACAGTGGAAGGCGGTCAGCTGCGCCAGCCGCTCGGCCAGTCGTCGCGCTTTCTCCCGCTGCGGCAGCGAAAAAGGCGGCCGCGCCAGCAGCTCATTCAGGCTGTCCACTGCATGCCTCCAGCGCCCGATAAAGGATTTTTCCGCTGGCGCTCCTGGGCAGCGCCGTCACCCTTTGCGCGACGATCGCCGAGGGCGAGAGCCGCATCTTTTGGCAGATAAAGCGTTTTATCTCGTCGGCCGGACAGGCAGGCTCCATAAAGAGACGCAGCTGGCGATCGTCAGAGAGACAGGCGCATTCCGCGCCGGGAAACGCCGAGCGGATCAGCATCTCCAGCTCGTCCAGCGCAATACGCCGGCCAAAAAGCTTGGCGAAACGGCTCTTGCGGCCAACGATAGAGAAAAATCCCGCCTCATCGCGGCGCGCGATATCGCCCGTGACCAGCCGTCCCTGTAGCTCGTCGCCTTTGCTTAAGTCCGCGCCGCACTGCGCATAGCCGAGCATCACGTTAGGGCCGTAGTAGACCAATTCTCCCGTCTGACCGCAGGCTTCGGTTTCCCTGCCCTGCGCATCCAGCAGCACCAGCCGTCCGCCGGGGATCGCCTGACCGATACTGCCGCATTTCGTCAGCGACTCGGCGGCCGGCAGCCAGGCCATCCGCGCGGTGGCCTCCGCGGCGCCATACATCACAATAAACGCCTTGTGGTGCTGGCGCGCATAGCGGGCAAACGCCTGATGCAGCGCCGGCGAGAGTTTTCCCCCCGCCTGCGTCAGGGTTTTTACCGTCGGCAGCGCCATCTGCATAAAGCCGATGCGCTGGAGCATCTGGTAGGTGTAAGGCACGCCGGCCAGCGAACTGCCCCCATAGCGCTGAACGAACTGCCAGAACGCGCGCTGCGCCACCGTTTTGCTGGTTAACAGCAGCGTCGCGCCGCGCAGCAGATGGCTGTTGATAATCGACAGCCCGTAGACGTAGTGCATCGGTAGATTTACCACCGCGCGCTCATGCTTATCTATCGCCAGATAGCGGGCGATGCTCTGCGCGTTGGCCTCAATGCTGGCCGCGCTCAACCGTACCAGCCGCGGGCTGCCGGTCGAACCCGAGGTCGAAACCAGCAGCGCCAGCGACGGGTGAAGCGGGAAAGGCGCCAGGCCTGTCGCCACCAGCTCATAGCGGCCCAGCGTCATCCGCGCGGCGGGATCGGGGCCGCTGTCCGCCTGCGGACGCCAGAGCCAGCCGGGATGATAGGTCGCTATCAGCCGTTCAAGCAGCTGCCGGTCTGGCTGGCTGTCGAGCAGCAGCGGCACGATATGGTGCGACAGGCAGGCGACATAGCCGATCAGCGCGCTGAGGCTGTTTTCGCACAAAATAAAGATCAGCGATCCCGCCGGAATGGCGCCTGCCAGCGCGGCGGCCTGGCGGTTTAATTCCCCATAGCTCAGCGCCTCTCCGGCGTCGTCAATGGCGGCGATCGCCTCTGGCGGATGCTGGTCGAGCGCCAGAAAAGGGTTTGTCATATCCATAGCGAGGTTCATGGCTCAACTCTGTCAGGCTCCGCCATCCACGCGGATCACCTGGCCGGTCAGGTAAGAGGATAAGTCGGAGGCGAGGTAAAGCGCCGTCGCGGCGACATCGGCCGGCAGCCCGATGCGGCCGAGCGCCGTGTTCGCTTTCGCCTGCTGCACCGCCCGATTCGGCAGGCTATCGAGTAGGCTGGTCGCAACCATGCCGGGCGCAATGCAGTTGACCCGAATATTCTGCGCGCCTAACTCAACCGCAAGCGACTTCGTCAGGGCGATAACCGCTGCTTTCGCGGCGCCGTAGGCGGTGTGTCCTGCGCTGCCCTTTTCGGCCACCGCAGAGGAGATATTGATAATATTGCCGCGCTGCTGGCGCAGCATCAGCCGTGACACCAGCTGCGTTAATTTGAAACAGGCGAAGAAGTTGACCTCAAACTGCTCGCGCAGCGCCGCGTCGCTCGTCATATGAAAAAGCGCGCTGTGCATCACCCCGGCGTTATTGATCAGCACATCGATAGCGCGCTTCTCCGCCGCCATTTGCCTGACGGCTTGCGTCATCGCCGCAGAGTCTGTGAGATCAAAACAGCACGGCCAGATCGCCACCCTGTGGCTGGCGGCCAGCGTCGACAGCTCACGCCGCCAGCGCGCGTCAGCGTGGCGCGCATGCGCGACGATATTCGCGCCACTGGCGGCGAAGCAGGCGGCGATCGCCTGGCCAATGCCGCGGCTGGTGCCGGTGATAAACACCGTTTTTCCCGCAAGCAGGCGCATGGTTACGGCATGCCCACGTTATATTTTTTCAGGATGTCGATGCCCTTACGCCACGACGAGAAATCAATAATATCTTCGCTCTCCAGCATAATATCGAACGCCTCTTCAATGGCGGTAATTAGCGACATATGGCCGACGGAATCCCACTCGGGAATATCCTGATAGCGCAGCTCCGCGAGCGTTTCCGCATCCTGCGATAATATCTCTTTAAAAAGCGAGTTATATATTTCCAACGCATTCATTAACGCGATCTCCTTAAGCCAGCCGGGCGAAAAACTTTTTCATCTTCATTGCGGCGAATAATCCTGGCCGGGTTGCCTAGCGCTATTAGCCCATCCTGCACATCATTAAACAGGGCCGCGCCCATACTGATAATAACGTTATGACCAGTACGCACTTTTTCTTTCACGCTGGCATTCATACCGATAAATACGCGCCTGCCGATGCGGCATTCGCCGCCCAGCATAACGCCGGGCGAAATAATCGTGTGTTCGCCGATCTGACAGTCGTGGCCGAGGCAGCAGTGCGGCTGTAAATAGACGTTATGCTCAATAACGCAGTCACATGAAATAAAGGCGTGGCGGCAGATCACCACGCCCTCGCCCAGGGATGTCGAATCCGGCAGCATGACGTCCGGGTGAACCAGCGTGGCGAACGAGAGGCCTGCGGCGCGGATTTTTGCGCTGAGCCTGGCGCGCAGCGCTGGTTCGCCGACGGCGATCACCACTTCGACTGCGTCAACGCCTTGCGCGCTGGCGAGGTCAGTCACCGGCGTACCGTCCAGCATGCGCTGCGGATGAATATCATCAATGAAAAACAGCCTGTCCCAGCGGTGCTGACGCGCATTGATGGCGCACGCCAGCTGCCGCACTTCGCGCCCGAGGCCGCCAGCGCCGTAAATCGCCAGTTTCATCGGCGTTGCCGCCAGTGGTGGGACGCCCTCTCGTCCGCCAGCGCCAGGATAAGCTGAATCACGCGCTGCTGCTGCGGCGCCGTCAGGCCTGGATAGATCGGCAAACAGATAACCTGATCCGCCAGCCGCCGCGCCACGGGCAGGTTTCCGGCGCGCGCGCTGGGATGCGAAGCATAGAGCGGGAAGTCGCTGATCAGCGGATAAAAATAACGGCGCGCCATAATGCCGTCGTCGCGCAAGCGCGCATAAAGCGCATCGCGGGAACAGGGAAAATCTGCTCTGACGTACAGCGGAAAATAGGCGTAATTCCAGCTGATGTGCGGCGCTGGCGTGACCATCTCCAGCCCCGCTACCGCACTGAGCGCCCGGCGGTAGCGCTGATAAATCGCTTTACGCTGGCTGAGCGCCTCGTCAATGCGCTGAAGCTGTAGCAGGCCAAAGGCCGCCTGCAGCTCGTTCATTTTGCCGTTAATGCCCAGCGACTCGACGGCGGTTTCACCTGCGAAGCCAAAATTTTTTAGCCGATCGATCGCCTGCTTGCTTTCCCGGTCGGGGCAAACGATCGCGCCGCCTTCGAAGGTGTTAAACACTTTCGTCGCATGGAAGCTCAGCACCGAGAGATCGCCCTGATTCAGGATCGACGCGCCGTTGCGCTCGACGCCGAAGGCGTGTGCGGCATCGTAAATCACCTTTAATCCCCGGCGCCTGGCCAGCGCGTTAATACGCGTCACATCGGCTGGAATACCATAGCAGTGAACCGGTAATATAGCGGAGGTGGCGGGCGTAATTGCCTGTTCTATTTTTTCCGCGTCGATATTTCCCGTCAGCGGATCGATATCGACAAACACCGGCTGCAAATTATTCCACACCAGCGAATGGGAGGTGGCAACAAAAGAATAAGGGGTGGTAATAACTTCGCCAGTCAGTCCGAGCGCCTGAATAGCGCACAGCAGCGCCAGCGTGCCGTTGGCGAACAGCGAAATATGCGGACAGCCCAGGTAATTTCCCAGCGCCTGCTCCAGCTGCTGATGAAAAGGCCCGTTATTGGTCAGCCAGCGATTTTGCCAGATATTTTCCAGATAGGGCATGAAATCAGCCAGAGGCGGTAGCAGAGGGCTAGTGACGTAAACGGGATTATTCTTCATCTCACTGCCGTTTCTCTTTTCATTAATTAACCCGCAACCTCAGGCATGGTGATCGGCGGTGTTGGTTTGCAGACAGAATTATAACGACCGGCCCGATTTATCAAAATTGCAAACAGCGCGCACTCCTGCGCGTATTACCTTTAATGAGCCGCACGCGCTTAGCAGAACGAAATCTTTGTTTCACCACCCTGCGGCCTCGCTTGGGCGATCCGCGTTCCCCCCCCTGATTTGATCTTCTTCGCAAAATGAAACATTCATTCCTTTCTCTCTTCATTTTAGAAAAAACATTTGCTAAAAATAGCCCAGTCCGCCAGCAGAACGGCTGATGGAATTCCATCAGCAAAAGGTTAGAGAGGGCAGCGCAAGGCTTTCTATAGTGGAAACTCGCCGCCGTGGCTTAACAGACGAATAACGATGGAGATGTTATGTTCCCCTCTTCCCTGCCCGTTCCCCGACTGCCTGACGCCAACACGCTTCCCACGCTGCGCTGGGGCATCGTCGGCCCCGGCTGGATCGCCGATCGTTTCGCCAGCGCCCTCTGCCAGCATACTGGCCAGCAGCTCGTCGCCGTTTCCTCGCGCAGCGTTGATAAGGCGCAGGCGTTCGCCGATAAATGGTCTGTTCCCCACGCCTGCGGCGGCATCGATGCGCTGCTGGCGCGCGACGACGTCGACGCCGTCTATATCGCCACGCCCCATAATCACCACTTTCCCGACGGGCTGCGCGCGCTGCAGGCGGGAAAACATGTGCTGATTGAAAAGCCACTGGCGCTCAACGCGCAGCAGGGGGCGGCGCTGCAGCAGGCGGCGCAGCAGGCGCGGCGGCTCTGTATGGAGGCGATGTGGTGCGACTATGCGCCGAAATATGACGTTATCCGCCAGCTGCTGGCGGATGGCGCGCTGGGCGAGGTGCACAGCCTGATCGCCGATCACGGCGAGTTTTTTACCCCGGATCACCGCATTTTCAATGCCGATCTGGCCGGCGGGCCGATGCTGGATCTCGGCAGCTATCTGATCAGCTTCAGCATTCTGGTCGGCGGCGCGCCCGAGCGCATCATGGCGCAGGGCGAGCCGGCGCCAGGCGGCGTCAACGGCCAGACTGCCATGCTTTTTACTCACAAAGGCGGCATGCAGTCGGTGCTGCACACCACGCTGTTCAGCAACACGCCGGGCACGGCGGTGATTGCCGGACGCGACGCCACGCTTTACCTCGACGGCCAGTTCTACGCGCCGGGCAACTTCCGCCTGGTCTCCAGCGACAGACGCCAGACGCTGCACTGGGAAGAGCCGGCCAGCCGCTACCAGCAACTCTGCCATGAGATCAACCACTTCGCCTGGTGCGTCGGCCAGAGCCTGACGGACTCGCCGCTGCGCTCGCTGGCAACGTCGCTGCTGACGCTGCGCGCGATGGATGAAGTGCGTCGCCAGATCGGCGTGGTATTCAACGAAGAACGCTAAATCAAGCCAGGAGCCGTAAAGATGAAAATCGCTTTTGACGTGGATGTCATCAGAGACATGGGCATTACCCGCATGGTGCATCAGGTGGCCGAGTGGGGCTATAAGTATATCGAGCAGTCGCCCCATCCGCAGATCAACCCGTTTTACAAGCACCCGAAGGCGAGCCGGGAAATCATGCGCGAATATAAAAACGCGCTGAACGCCACCGGCGTGGAGATCTCGTCGTTTATCACCGTCTACCGCTGGTCCGGCCCGGATGAGCTGCGCCGTCAGGCGGCGGTGAAAAACTGGAAGCGCATGATTGAGATCGCCGTGGAGATGGGCGTGCAGGTGATCAACACCGAGCTTTCCGGCAACCCTAACGAGCCGGAGATCTGCGAAGAGATGTTCTACCGCTCGATGGAGGAGCTGCTGCCGATTTTCGAACGCGAGAATATCCGCGTCGAAATCCAGTCGCATCCGTGGGACTTCTGCGAGAACAGCAACGAAACCGCCGATATGGTGAAGTCGTTCCGCAGCGACAACGTGAAGTATGTTTACAGCGTGCCGCACACCTTCTTTTACGACAACGGCAAGGGCGATGTCCGGCCGATGCTGGAGTACGCCGGCGAGGATCTCTCCCACGTGCTGATCGCCGACACCATGAACCACACCAAGCACTGCCGCTATATCGTTAACCCGCCGGGCGTGGACGCCACTATCCACCAGCACGTCGGCGTCGGCGAAGGCGAGGTTGATTTCGACACCCTGTTCCAGACGCTGCGCGAGATGGATTTCGCCAACCGCACCTATAAAGTGGGCGGCGAATCCATTATCGCCTCCGCGCTGTTCGGCTATCCCGAAAAGATGAAGACGCAGGCGGTGGAGACGCGCGAGCTGATCGAGCGCGAGCTGCTGAGCCGCTAAATCAGCCGTTCGACCTGCACGAAGCGGCCGCTGGCCAGCGACTCGCACGCCGCTTCGGCAATCGCCTGCGCCTGCAGGCCATCCATCAGACCAGGCAGATCCGCCACCGTTTCGCCGCCCAGCTGGCGCAGGAAGGCGTCCAGCTGCGCGTAATACGTGTCGCGCACGCGGCTGAACCAGTCCGGAAACAGGCCGGGCTGCGTGACGCCGCTCTGCTGATAGAGCGTGGCGCCGCGCGTCGCCTGCGGCTCCGAGGCGATCATGCCGGCCGAGCCGACCACGCTGATGCGTTCGTCATAGCCGTAGGCGGTGCGGCGCGTGTTATCGAGCTGCGCCAGCGCGCCGCGCGACAGCCGCATGATCAGCACCGAGGTGTCGACGTCGCCCAGCTCGCGCAGTGCAGGCTGTGCCAGCGCCGCGCCCAGCGCGCCGACGCTCTCTACCTCGTCGCCGGTGAGGAAGCGCAGCAGAACGAAAAAGTGGATCGCCTGGTCGCGCATCTGGCCGCCCGAGGCGCGCAGGTAGTCGAGCGACGGCATCTCCGAGGCGCGGCACGCCATCTGGATCAGCTCCGGCGCGCCGATGGCGCCCTGCTGGATGTGCTGCTTCAGCTGCTGATGGCTGCGGTCGAAGCGGCGGTTAAAGCCGACCGTGACCGGCACCTGCAGCGGCAGCAGGCTTTCGACCACCGCGCGCGCCTTCGCCAGCGACAGGTCGATGGGCTTTTCGCAGTAGACCGCCTTGCCCGCCCGCACCGCCTGCGCCAGAAAGTCGGCGTGGGTCGGCGTCGAGCTGGCGATCAGCACCATGTCGATATCCTCGCGGCTAAACGCCTCGTTCACCTGGCCTGCGCGCGCGCCGTAGCGCCGCGCCAGCGCCTCGGCGCGCGACGCGTCGATATCGCACACCAGCGCCAGCTGCGCGCCGGGATGCGCCGCCAGGCTGGCGGCATGAACCTGACCGATAAAACCGCTGCCTATCAGGGCAACGCGTTGCGTAACAGGCGACATTTCCGTTTTCCTCTTCACAGTTCGGGATGGATGACGTTGTCAAAATAGCCCGTTCTGTCAGGCTGGCTAAACGCAGAAATTGATGGAATTCACTCAGCATGAAGCGAATGACGCTCAGTCATCTGGCGCGCGTGGCAGGCGTCGGCGTGGCGACCGTAGACCGGGTATTGAACGATCGCGGCGGCGTGTCGCCGGCGATGAC
>Ga0157360_1000252_pt1 | contig 21975 bp, 25 predicted proteins | sample AttlaeALBM1_FD_111483 | JGI IMG/M metagenome (GOLD analysis project Ga0157360, IMG submission 111483) | Fungus gardens microbial communities from leaf cutter ant in Ribeirão Preto, State of São Paulo, Brazil - Atta laevigata ALBM1 | ecosystem: Host-associated > Fungi > Mycelium > Unclassified ...
CTGATTATTCCCGTTTCGATTAAAAATAAATATATAGTCTTTATAAGCAATAGCTTCACCCTGATATCTGTACCGGGCCGAAATTCACTGTATAGTTTCTTCAATGAGCTTTTAAGACGATTCTTAGTCCCGTCAATAACTCAGATAACCTGCTGCCTGATCAGCATGTTAAATAATCTTACGAGCCTGATGCCACCCTAAAATCAGCAGAACTGGCGCTAAAAGAAGAAAATCACAGACTGTTTTTACGAAATAAAGCGTAAGCGGCAAAAAAAATAAAAAGCAGGAATGAGACAAAATCGTGAAGCTGGAATTTTCAGTAAATGTCTCCTGTTTCCGGTCCAGCAGTTGTCATCGATGGCAGATAAATGAACTGTGCCAGCGAAGTACCGTTTCCCTTAAAATGCGGCAATCTGTCAGAGGGCCAGGAGCAATCCCGAATCGATGAAAATAAATTTTACGGGAATACTGCCAGCGGCGCGGGACGCAATCCGGAAATCAATTCAATCTGCGTTTCCGACTGAGTCAGGTTCAATGGCCTCAATCAGAGATTTACCCTGATTATGAATGTTGCCGACTTTGCGGGTAACAGGATGCCAGGTAAAGGCCGTCTCAGGTAAGGCTGCGTCACGTGCGATCTCCTGCGCACGTTCTGGCGTGGTTTCTGCACTCAGCCATTCGCGTACTGCATCGGCACGCAAAACCAGCGGGCGACGGTCATGAATATCGACCATGCCTTGATTGCTCGCGGCCGTTACGATGACAAACCCCTCGCGCCCGTGATCTCTGCCGAAAGGCGCCCTGCCAATCGCCGCAAAGAACAGCGGCTCCTGCTTTTTATGGTAAATAAAATAGGGCTGTTTTGCTTTGCCGTCCCGCTTCCACTCAAACCAGCCATCTGCCGGAACAATGGCGCGTCCATGCTCCCAGAGAGGTTTAAACATACGCCCTGTGGCAGCCGTCTCACCCCGCGCATTGATGAGTGGCTGCTTGTGCCACCACTCCGGACCATAACCCCAGTTGACCGGGTCAAAGTGGATCTCCTCCTCCCGCTCATTGAGCAGCAGGACGTTTGTTCCAGGCGCAACGTTGTAGCGCCCTATCGGTTCCGGATCGTAAATGACCTCATCGGGCGTCAGCCCCAGTGCGTCAAAGTATTCATCTCTGCTGTTGTACTGCGCAAACCGTCCACACATAGTCACCTCCTCTGCAAAGGATAGTGTGTTACGGGCAGGCCGCTCAGGCTATTTTCAGGATGCGCTACTCTTATTCTGGTCAGCGTCAGCGAATACTGAGGTCACGACGCAGCTCATCAGAAAGAGGACGCGAAAATGAAAATTACGGTGGTTTTTGAAGATACAGGTGTGGAAGAAGAGCATGACTTTGACGCGAAACCCCGCGCAGGCGATTTAATTACGTTGCCGCGCGACGGAAAAGGAGAGGATTTTATCGTGCTGATTGAGCCCGATCCTGATCACACGCATGATGATGGCCGCGACGGACATCCCACTAAGGCCAGAGTCCGGCCTGCGTAGTGCCCCATTTGATTAAAATCGGCGATCCCGCGTTTAACCGATGCAGGCCGCCCGGTGTGGCATATACCGGGCGGCCCTTTCATGACAACGCAATAATCATCAGGTGCGCACGCGGAGTGCGGCCTCGATCCTGTCGGCAATTTTCGTGACCACATAAGCAATCACCATATAGAACGCTGCCGCAATCAGGAAGGCTTCAAGATAGTAGAAGTTCAGGGCTGCCGTTAACTGGGCCTGAGCAAAAATATCCACCACCTCGATGGCAAACGCCAGCGACAGGGCTTTCATGATCACCATAAACGCATTCGCCAGGTCGGGGATTGCCGCCACGATGATCTGTGGAAACATAACCCGACGGAACAGCTGTCCGCCGCTGTAGCCGAGCGATAAGGCGGCATCCGACTGACCGCTGTCGAACGAATTCAGCGCGCCTTTCCACACTTCAGCCTGGAACGCCGCTACGCAGGCACTGAGCGCCACAATGATGATGACCCAGTTCGGCAGCGAGTGAGCATTAACCGCTATTCCGGACAGCGTGGCGACAAAGTGGAGTGCCGGGGGCAGGCCGTAGTAGGCGAGGAAAATCACCACCACCATCGGCACACCTTTGAAGGCAATTTTGTAGGCGATGACCAGCTGCCGCAGCACCGGTATGCGCTGATACTCAATAAAGGCAAACAGTCCGCCCAGCAGCGTCGAACAGATGAATATCGTCACTGCCATCAGCAGCGTTACCGGCACCGCATCCAGAATGCTCCAGAAGTCCGGCAGTAACACCTCAGCATCAAACATAGTTTTTCTCCCCTGCTCAGACGCTGGTGGTGAACTTCACGCGCGGTGCAGACTTAGCGCTGTACTTCGCATGACGTTGTTCGAAGAAGCGGATAACCAGCCACGCCACACCGCACAGCAGTGAATAGAGCACGGCCAGCACCAGATAGGTGCCGAACTGATACTGGTTGTAATCGCGTTCCATAATCAGGTGCGCGGTCGCCATCACATCAGCTGCACCGATGTACATCACCAGCGCCACGTTATGAATCAGATAGATAATGGCATTGCCGTAGCCCGGCAGCGCAAAGTGCACCGCCTGCGGGCCGATGACACGCAGCATTTTCTGGCGGAAGCTGTAGCCCAGGCTGTCGGTGGCATCGTGCTGACCACGCTCAACCGCAAGATAGGCCGGGCGCATCACTTCCGACAGGTAACCTCCGTGATAGAGGCTCAGGCCGATCATCGCCGCCACGTTGGCGGTGAAAAAGTCGCGAAAACCGAAGTTATCGGTAATCAGTGGCATGCCGTAGAAGGCAACAAACAGCTGCAGCACCACGGGCACGCTGCGCGCGTAGGAGACATAGAGATCGGCCAGCTGGCTGATCACGGGAAGACGGCGCACGCGGAAAAACGTGGCGATAAGCGCCAGAAAGAACCCGATAATCATCGCCACAAACATGATGCCGAGCGTCAGAGGCAGCGCCGACAGCAGTTCTGGGATCATGGAGGATAGATTCACGGTGAAACACTCCTGCTAAAAAGGACAGCCTGCGCCCGATCTGACACCGGGCGCAGTGAATCTGTTACTTCATGTACTTCGTCACGTCTTCGCCAAACCATTTCTGCGCCAGCTTATCCAGCGTGCCATCCGCTTTCAGCGCCTTCAACGATTGAGCGATGTCATCACTCAGCGCCTGATTCTCAGCGGAGCGGTGGATCAGCACATAGGTGTTATTAATCACCACCGGCTCACTGGCTTTGATTGCCAGCTTCTGGTTGTCGATGACCGTCTGCTCACCCAGATTTGACGGCAGGATCAGCGCGTCATATTTCCCGTTCTGCACCTCTTTCAGGCGATCCGGGTAAGGCACACCCGCGCTGGACGCTTTGATGGTGATTTTGTCGTTCGGGTTATCCTGCTGCCACTGGGTGACAAACTTATAGACGCCGCCGCCTGCGGTCACCGGCACGATATTCTTACCGACCAGATCTTTCATGCTGTTGATGTTGCTGTCGCTGCGACTGTAAATCTTCATCAGGCTGGCACCGATCGGTGCATCGGGGATGAGGAACTGTTTACTGCGGGCAGGCGCTTTATAATATCCGCCCGTCGCCATGTCATATTTGCCGGTCACCAGACCGGTTTCCTGAGCGATATCCGCCGCGCCTTCCATCACAAATTTATACTGTGGCAGCTTCGCGTTGATCGCTCTCAGTACGTCCGGCTCGTAGCCCTGTGGCTCATGGCCGATTGCGCCCCATGACAGGGGTTTGGACTCTGCTGCGGTGGCGATCTTAATGGTGCGAACGGCCTCCGCAAAGCTGTTACCGCTGATCAGGGCCAGTGCGATGATGCCAGGCGCGGCCAGGCGACGTAATGTGGTTTTGATTGCAGGCATGTCTCTGACTCCTGTGTTTATTAGAATACTTTTTCTGAGTTGAGGAACTGGGCAAGGCGCGGCAGCGTGGGGTTATCAAACATCTCTGCTGGCGTCCCCTGCGCAGCCACCACACCCTGATCCATAAACACGATGCGGTTCGAAATGCTCTTCGCAAACTGCATTTCGTGCGTCACCAGCAGCGAGGTAATGCCGGATGACGCCACATCTTTGATCACTTTAAGTACTTCCCCCACCAGCTCGGGATCGAGCGATGAGGTCGGTTCATCAAACAGCATCACGTCGGGACGGACTGCCAGCGCCCGGGCGATACCGGTACGCTGTAACTGTCCGCCAGACAGCTGTGACGGATAGTGATGGTGCTTCGTCCCCAGGCCTACGCGCTCCAGCTCCTGCACGGCGATGTCGCGCGCCTGCTGCCGGGTTTTACGCTGGATGACGATCAGCGGGTCCATCACGTTCTCCAGCACCGTCATATTCTTGAAGACGTTAAACTGCTGAAACACCATGGCGGTACGCAGACGGATCGCCTGAATCGCCGCTTTGTCGGGAGACTGATAATCCATGCGGATCTGATCGAGCTGAATCGTCCCCGCGGAGGGCTTCGCCAGATAGTTGATGCAGCGCAGCAGCGTGGTTTTCCCGGTGCCGCTTGGCCCGATGATCGACACCACATCGCCACGTTTGACCGACAGGTCGACGCCTTTAAGAATCGGGTTGCTGCCGTAAGCGAGCGTAATATTGTTGAGTTCTAACATCCGGTGCAGCCCTTATTTGTTCAGGTCAGCATGGCCGAGCACATGCATCAGACGGTTGGCCCAGCCAAAGATGGCGATGGCGTGGATGAGATCGAGGATCTCCTGATCGTTCATGCCGACAGCGCGCAGAGCGGCCACATCGTCCGGCGTCGCCTCAGAGGGCGTGACCGATAAACGACGGGCAAAGTGATAGATCGCCGCGTCGCGTTCACCTAATACATCGGCCCTGTCGAAGTAGACCGCACTGACCACCGCGTCATTCCCGGCCAGCTGGGCATGACGGCGCGCATGCACCACCGCACAGTAGCGACAACCGTTGACGATGGATGCACCGAGCGCGCCCAGTTCACGATCCGCGCGGTCCAGTCCCCCTTCAACATACATAATGGCGTTGAACAGGCCGGTGCGGGCGGTGTAACTTTCAGGATCGTGCACCAGCGTGCGCACGTACTCTGAGATTTTCTTGTTGGAGGGCGTCACCTTCATCGCATCAAGCTGTGCCGGTGTCGCCTGTTCAACCTCGACCGGCGTGATATAGGGATGCCAGTGCAGTGGTTTGAGGTTAACTGACGGAATCATGCGGACCTCATCAGGCGTAAGCCAGCCGCGACGCGCGTCTGGAAGTTAACAAAGGCGATCAGTTCCGAGAGCGCGACGATTTGCGGATTACTTAACCCGGCCTGCTCAAGCAGCCGGATATGCTGTTCGGTCGCCTGAATGGGTTGCTGCGTCACCAGATCGGCATGGCGCACAATCGTTGCCAGCGGCTCTTCACTCACTCCACCGCCCGCGGCCAGGGTCAGCAGCACGTCAGACGGATTTAACGCCGCCAGCTGAGCCTGGTAATCCCGTTGCAGCGCGGCATCGTCGTTCTGGTGTGCCATGCGCTGGGCCAGCGCCAGACGCAGATCCGCCGGTAAACCCTGTTTATCTTCGGGCGCCAGCACGGACAGACGGCACGCTTCTGCACCCTCAACAAATTCGGGGCGCAGGCGGCGCGTCTGATACAACGCCTCATCGGGTGTTAATCCGGCTGCCTGATCAATAACGTCGATCACAACACGTTCTCCTGTTTTAGTTGCGGGGTTGAATCCACCCATTCATCGCCCTGCAATTCAGGGGTGTCATAAGCCTGTAAACTGGCGAAGTGCTGTTCGACATCCTCGGCAAACAGCGAGGCCGTTATGCCGCGCACCAGACGATCGGCCCCCGCACTCACGGCCGGAATATCGCCGGAGACTTTGCCGTGCGTCAGCATCGCGGCATCGTTAAAGCAGTGGATGTGTGCCAGCATCGGGCAGGCCCCCGGCGTCACTTCGCGAAACTCAAAGGAAGGCCCCAGATCCGGCGCCTCCAGCAGGTTCTGACGTGCTGGCCCCATCTCTGGCTGATAGCGGCCGTCGGCCCAGCTGCGGATATGCGGCGCGATGGCAGCAAACTCCGGCCGCCCGTGGAAATCGTTGGTGAAACCGGTGGCGGCGATCAGGAAGTCGTAGCGCAGTGCGCCCTGGGTGGTTTCAATCACCAGGCCCTCTGCTTCCTGCCTGACGGCGTTAATGGCACAGTCGAGAAAGAAACGCGCATTGTCATGGCGGGAGACGCGCAGGGTTGACGCGCGCGGCGGCGGCGTTTGTGTCGCGGCGGTGTAGTCGACAAACTTCCATTTCCACGCATCCGGCAGAGAGTGCATGCCGTGTATCACCCCCTGGCTGCCGATGCCGGTCATCTTGTTGATACGCGGCATCGCCTTGCGCCGGATCAGCAGATCGACTGCTGCGGCACCCTGCTCCAGTGCGGTGGCAGCGTTATCCATCGACGACGCGCCTGCTCCAATCACCGCCACGCGTTTGCCCTGTAACGCCGCAAAATCGATCTCATCGGCGGAGTGTGCCCAGAACCGGCGATCAATACCCTGCAGGAAATCCGGAACGGCAAACCCGCCCAGTCCTGAACGTCCGGTAGCCAGCACCAGACGGCGTGTGTAAACACGGCCGGTTTCGGCGCCGTCCAGATCCAGCGCAATGACATCTCCGGCCTGCGCGATAGTGCAGACCCGCACGTTGTTCTGCACCGGCAGATTCAGCACCCTGCGATACCAGATCAGATAATCCATCCACTGCGCTTTAGGAATTTTATCCAGCGCCTGCCAGGCTTCCTTGCCCCACTGCGCCGTAAACCATGCGCGGAAGGTCAGCGGTGCAAGACCGAGTGCCGGGCCCTGTAGCGTTTTCGGCGAGCGCAGGGTTTCCATGCGTGCAAAGGTCACCCAGGGGCCTTCACGCCCTGCCGGTGCGGCGTCATACGCCACCACGTTGCTGATGCCGGTGAGCTGTAATTTAGCGAGCGCAGCCAGACCGCACATACCGGCACCGATGACCACAACATCGCGAACCGGCGCCCCCTGCCAGGTGCGCTCCGGCACCCAGGATTTGGCGGGCAGTTCCAGACATTCCAGATCCTGCTGCAGCTGAGCTTCAAGCGCGGCAAGGCCTTTGGCGTCATACGTCATATAAAGATTTCCCTGGTGTCAGCGTTCGCCGGATAGCGGGCGAAAACGATTAAAACGCGCCGATGACCCTGCTTTTTTATTATCTTAAAAACACATAGTAAGCGGATAAGAATCATCATAACGCATAGTAAGAACTCAGCTTTCGCATATTCCTCTTGCCCCAAATCGGAGTCAAGAAGCACGCTCACCCATTGACCAATGGATTTCTTATATCTTATGCCGCATAAGTTATAAGTATTGAAATTACAGGGATTATTCAGAAGCCTGCGCCCGGTTAACCCTGACGGGTATCTGTTAATTTTGGCAGGACGAGAGGTCACCCTGCCGGGTGACCGGGAGAGGAGGTGTTAATTCTGGTTGATAATACGCATGATGCGGGGATGTTCACTGGCTGTCAGACGTTCAAACCCCGGCAACAGGTGTGCGGCAGCATCGGCCAGGGCCTCCACCAGCGCCTGAGCCGCACTGGAAATCTGGCGGCCCTGCGGGGTGATGACGCCAAAGAAGTAAGGAATATCTTCCTGAATCGGGCGGATTGCCACACCGGCCAGCGGCATCCCCCAGCCCGTTACCGGTTCGAGGATCGCCACACCTAATCCAGCCCGCACGCAGCCCAGGATATTGGCCGAGGAGTTGATTTCAATGGTTTCCAGCAGCGGGGCTCTGACCTTTTTCAGCGCTTTTTCATAGCGTCCGCGTAAGCGCTGCGGGCTGAAGGGAGCGATCAGCCGGCGGCCTGCCAGCTGGCTCAGCGAAAGCTCCCGGTTCGCCGCCAGCTCATCCTCTTCCGGCAGGGCCACGACGCACTGCGACTGTCCAATCCAGTGCAGTTCAACCGCGTGATGTTCCAGCGGCAGACTGCATAAACCGATGTCAGCCTCTGCCGTGATCACCGCGTGCGCCGTCTGGACGGCAGATTCACTAATGATCTGGACTTTGTTCTGCAGGTTCAGTGCGGCCAGCGCCTGCGGTAGTAACCCGGCCGCCAGCGCAGGGGTCGCGGCAATACTGAGCGGGCGATGCTGCTGATGCGCAATCTCCTGGGCGCGTAAGCGGATCTGCTGCAAAGAGAGCAGTGCTTTTTGCACATACTGATGCAGCTGTAACGCCTCTTCAGAGGGATGAATGCGTGGGCCGTTGCGGATAAACAGGGGGTAGCCCAGCGACTGCTCCAGCTCCTGAATCAGACGGGAAACAGCGGGCTGCGAGCGGTTCAGTGCTTTGGCTGCCGCCGTGACGCTGCCCGCAGAAATTACCGCCGAGAAGGCCTCCAGCTGACGCAGATCGAGGTCATTTAACATGGTCATCGCGAAGATACTTCCCTGAGTCGTTGATCGTTCCCGGCAGAGAGTCGGGAAAAAGTCATCATAGAGAGAGTGTGCCGAATTAGCCACCACGAGCAATCTGCGGGGCAGCGCAGTCCGTCATCCGCCATCACCCTGCTGCGTGTGAACGCTGGTAAAGAGATCACGGAAATGTCACCCTTCAATGATGCTGATTACTCAGGAAGGTCCGGCTATCCGGAAAGAGAATTAAGGAAAGGAGACGCTGGCTTGACGGTTTCTATAGGTGTTCTTGCAGGTATGGGACCCCGTTCTACGGCCCCGTTCATTGATATGCTGGTGACAGAGTGCCAGCTGGGCTATGGTGCAAAATATGATCTGGATTTTCCTAAAATGCATATCATCTCTTTGCCGACCCCGTTCTGGCCCGGCAGAGACATTGACGATCACGCTATGGTTACCGCCCTGCAGGAGGGCATTGCCGACCTTGTTAAGGCCAGAGTCAGCCTGATAGCCGTTCCCTGTAATCTTGCACACTGCTATTTCGCCGAAATGAAAAAGGCCTGTGGTGATATTCCCCTTCTTCATATTGCAGAGAGTGCCCTGGCGTCGCTACCCGCAGAAGCCAGCAGAATCGCAGTACTGGCGACAGAACCTACCCTCGAAGCCGGTTTCTATCAGGCACGCATAAAAGCGTCTGGCCGCGAGATGATTGATTCACAGCGGCTTCGTGAAATGACCACAGCTTTAATCGGGCAAGTGAAAGCAAAAGGCTTCCACGATGCTGAGGTGCAGGCAGGATGGAAGGCGTTAGTCGCTGAAGTGGAAAGGCTTGAGGCAGAGGCCCTTCTGATTGCCTGTACCGATCTCAGCCCCCTGATAAAGGATCACTCTTACCGCTTTACCCTTGCCGATACTGCAGCAACGCTGTCCAGGGCAACTATCCAGACATTCCGGCTGTTAAGTGGTTACAAACCAATGCCGTGGTGATCGCCACGGCATTATGCTTTTAACTGATGACACGGCTGGAAGCCGATCCTGTATCACCATAAATCATCAATGAATTAGTGGCCACTCATCAGCTTTTTTACCTCTTCGGGTTTGTCATGCACGCCGAACCGGTCAACGAGAGTCCGGGTCGCGTCGTTCATTCCCCTGATGTTGACGTCGGTGCCCTCTCGGCGAAACTTAATCACAATGCGGTCCAGCGCATTGACTGCGGTGATATCCCAGAAATGGGCGTGCGTCACGTCGATCACCACACGATCCAGCTTCTCGCGAAAATCGAAATGGCGGGTAAACCGGTCAGCTGAGGCAAAGAAGAGTTGTCCGCTCACGGTATAGGTGCGGGTATTGCCCTCTACGGCAGAGGAAACGGCCATAAAGTGGGCCACCTTAGTGGCAAAGTTCAGTGATGCAATCAGTACCCCGGTCAGCACGCCAAAGGCCAGATTATGGGTGGCGACCACCACGGCCACGGTCGCCAGCATCACAATGCTGCTTGAAAGCGGGTGGGTGCGCAGGTTCGCAAGGGATTGCCATGAAAAGGTGCCGATGGAAACCATAATCATCACCGCAACCAGCGCCGCCATGGGTATCTGCGACACCCAGTCGCGCAGAAATACCACCATCAACAGCAGCACCACGCCCGCCGTAAGCGTGGAAAGCCGTCCCCGCCCACCCGATTTAACATTGATTACCGACTGGCCAATCATGGCACAGCCCGCCATCCCGCCAATAAACGAAGTGCAGATATTGGCAATACCCTGTGCTTTGCACTCGCGGTTCTTGTCACTCGCTGTGTCGGTCATATCATCCACAATTGTGGCGGTCATCATGGATTCCAGCAGCCCTACCACGGCCAGCCCCGCCGAGTACGGCAGAATGATCAGCAGGGTCTCAAGGTTAAGCGGGATATCCGGAATGAGAAACACCGGCAGGCTGTCAGGCAGTTTACCCATATCGCCCACCGTGCGAACGTCCAGGTGCAGCCAGACAGAGATAGCGGTCAGCACGATGATGCAGACCAGGGGGGAAGGAATCGTTTTATTCAGGTACGGGAAGAGATAAATAATGCCGAGTCCGGCAGCCGTGAGCGCATAGACGTGCCAGGTGACATGCGTCAGCTCCGGTAACTGCGCCATAAATATCAGTATCGCCAGTGCGTTCACGAAGCCGGTCACCACTGAGCGCGAAACGTAGCGCATCAGGCTGCCGAGCTTGAGGTATCCGGCTATCAGCTGGAACACGCCGGTCAGCACAGAGGCCGCAAGCAGATATTGCAGTCCGTGGTCTTTAACCAGCGTGACCATCAGCAGTGCCATCGCACCGGTTGAGGAGGAGATCATCGCCGGGCGGCCACCAAAGAAGGCCATGACGATGGGAATACAGAAGGCGGAATAGAGGCCGACCTGGGGATCGACACCAGCAATGATGGAAAAAGCGATCGCTTCCGGAATAAGCGCGAGCGCGACAACAATACCGGCAAGGACGTCACCACGGACGTTACCCAGCCAGTCCTTACGCGTCGAGGACAGCAGCATAATAATTTCTCAGATTTTGAATAAAGTCAGCCCGCAGGGGCAATAATTTTCAGATACGAAAAGATCCATCCGCAGACGGGATGTGCAGGGCGCGCAGCTGAGCGGGCTCAGTGCGACAGAGGAGGGGTAAGACTCAGGGTGGCGTAAGACGCATGATTTCAGGTTCTCCTTTACGGCTACAAAGTGCCTTCAGGACGGAAGTCATCCCGCGCAATGCTGTTCTGAACGCGGGCCGTGATATCTGATCAGAGCGAAAAGCTGACCAGACAGACCCGTTACTATAAACGAATGCCATGACCGATCAACCCCGCTTGCCACAGGTCAGCCCCTTTCCGCGCAGGGCGCGCGGGTGTCAATGCGCCAATCCGTGGCTATTCTTACCTTGCAACCAGCGAGCTCTGTAAGCGAGGCGTCTGCCCGGTCCATTGGTCAGAAAAGAGAGGCGACAGAGTGGTTTTATGAGGACAGCGGACGAAGGCCTGATGCGAAACCGCGACGATAAACTGATTAAAAAGGTGACATGATGTCTAAAACGCGGTGGCTTCTTCTCCGGCTGACCCGACAGCTCTGGTTTCGCAGTTCATTATTCGCGCTGCTGGCGATTATCACTGCCCTTGTCGCTATCGCCCTTAAACCCTTTATACCGGTTTCGGTATCAGGGATTGTGGGCAGTGACGCAGTCGATAAGATCCTGACGATACTCGCCTCAAGTATGCTGGCCGTCACCACTTTCTCGCTCAATATCGTGGTTACCGCTTATAACTCTGCCAGCAGCAGCGTGACGCCACGCGCTACGGTGCTGCTGCTTGAAGATGGCACAACGCAGAATGTGCTGGCGACCTTTATTGGCTCCTTTCTTTACAGCCTGGTGGGCATCATCGCTCTCGGCATGGGCGCCTATGGCACCCAGGGGCGGGTGATTCTCTTTTTTGTCACCCTGGTGGTCATTGCCACGATTGTCGTGACGCTGCTGCGCTGGATACAGCATCTGGCTCAGTTTGGCTGCATGTCTGACACATCACATCGCGTCGAAGAAGCCACCACGGCAGCCCTCCACGATCGTCTCCGGCAACCCTGTATGGGCTGCTCTGCCTGGAACGGTGTTCTGCCGGAGAATAGCGCCCCGCAGAGCATCTTTCATCCGCAGACCGGCTATCTGCAACATGTTGACCTGCAACATCTTTCCGACTTCGCTCAGGAGAACGACTGTCATCTTTATCTTGCCGCTCAGCCGGGCACTTTTATTCATCAAGGCGCCCCGCTGCTCTGGTGCGATCGGCCACTGGAGGAGGATGAGATGCAGAGAGTGTGTCATGCCTTCACCCTGGGTGAGCAGCGTTCCTTTGAACAGGACCCCCGCTTTGGGCTGTGTGTCCTGTCCGAAATCGCCTCACGCGCGCTATCTCCGGCGGTTAACGATCCGGGCACTGCGATCGATATTATCGGCCGGGCGGTCAGGTTGTTCACCCTGCCCGCCTCTGCAGACTCTGCCACCACGCACTACCCGCGGCTCTTTATGCAGCCCGCGCAAATCTGCGACATGTTTGACGATATTTTCACCGGGATTGCGCGCGATGGTGCCGCACTGGTCGAAGTTCAGTTGCGCCTGCAGAAAGCGCTGCACTCGCTGGCGGTGATTTCACCTCAACGTTATGCCGCAGAGGCGCAGCGCCATGCCCTGCTTGCGCTGACGCGTGCCAGTCACGCGATGCATTGTGAGGCAGATAAAGAGGCAGTTAAACGTGCTTATGGCTGGCACTATTTAAACGGGACGGGAATAAGTGAAGAAGAGAGCCTGATATGAAACAATATTGGCTGGCAGAGAAAGGATTTAATAAACATTGACAGTAACACTGCGGCAGCGCTTATTTATTGACAATGGTTTCGTAAATTAATCCTCATCTCTCAATGTATTAAAAATGAAAGCCCCGGCTGGAATGCCGGGGCCTGAGGCTAAATCAGCATTAACATCTCTGATTATTCAGACTTACGTCCGCCCCCGTGGCTATTCTGGCCACCTTTTTTGCCCGCTTCTGAAGCTTTTTCACGGTCATTGGCGAAGTTACCGCCACTGTTTTGCCCGCCTTTTTTACCCGCTTCAGATGCTTTCTCAGGGTTTTCTGCAAAATTACCTGAACCACCACGATGTTCGGCCATATTATCCTCCTGGATAACTTTTCTAAAAATAGATGGTAACCGGCATGATAAATATCGCCAGCCGTATTCGTGTTGCACTGTTTATTCTAGAGGGGGCAAGGATGTTTGCAAGCGGACCCGTTTAAACTCTGCGGGGAAAAAGCATAAGCGAGACGCACGCCAGGCGAAATAAGCCAGACGACAGGGATGAAAATTTTAAAATTAAAACAAATTCTTATGACACTGAGTTGAAAGTTATATTTTCCGCGCCGCGTTAATAAAATATTACCTTTGTTAAAATTTATAAAAACAGAGCACTGTGACGCTGTGCTGAAGCATGCTTGTTCAATCGAAAAGAGTTCAGGTGGGTTCTGACTCACTCATGCTGCAGAAAGAGTGGCAGATAAGCGTAACCGGGTCTGTAAAAGCCCGTATGATTTTACTCAGTTCCAGGTTCAGAAAAAACCAGGTGCAGTTTGTTAGCAGCCTGATGGATCTGCAGCGCGGCTTGGGGCGCCTGGCCATCCGCCGGAAACACACCTTAAGGATTCAGCCCTTTCAGTGGCTATCTCACAATAATTTACGCTGGCAAACAGTCTGTTTTAGTCAGAATCAGCAGGCGTTTTGACTCCTTTCTGATGTGCGATCCGCTTAACCCAGCTCCTCTGGATTCGTAGTGTATCTTCAGCGCGCCTGTTGAAGAGCCCTCCAGCCTCGCCGTGCCAGTTTGTCCTGAATGCAACAGATCTGCTCTTAAACAGTTTCTGCATTAATCATTAAATAATCAGAATTAAAGAGGTTACAACCTTCTGAAATGCAATTTTTCCATTACCTATCCAATTTTTTAGATAAACATAAAATTAATGCTTAATAAAAATGTAATACGTTTCAGCCTGTAAAAGCTGTTACCGTGAACTGTATTTCACTTTCAGAGCTGGCCTGACAAAACAGCACCCGCCAGAAAGATACATTAAAGATCTAACAAACCTACCTGCTACTTTACACACAACAGTTAATCACCAGACACTTCTTATTACATCTGCATCCCTTCTCTTTTCATGCTTTTTTTAATTTACTGCAGGCAACCCCACGGCGGGGTTATCAGCAACGTGTTTTTTACTCATGTATTTCTTAATTTAAGGATGGACTATGAGACTCAATAAAATCACTTTTGCGTTAGGAGTTTTGCTAATTATGTCATCCCGGCTATCAGTCGCAGCGCTGTTGGACAGTGAGGCTATTAAATCCGACTCTGCGAAGCCCTATGTGTTAATCGGCGATGCGAATGGCGCTGCAGGTGCTGCAGGAGGTAATGGGGGGAATGGTGGGAATGATAATTCACCGGGAGCGCCAGGCGGGGATGGCGGCAATGGCGGTAATGGCGGTAATGGTGGTAATGCCGATAGTGGGAATGGCAGCAGCAATGGTAATGACAGTGGAGATAATAACGGTACCGGTAATGGTGACGGAAGCGATAATGGCGGCGGAGATGGCGGAGGAGATAATGGTGGTGATGGTGGTTCATAACAGGCTGCTTTAATTTTAATACGCGGCGAATGATTTCTCCGCGTTTAATTTATGGAGATATAAAATGAAAGTTCGCTCATTAACCATCAATATAGTTATCCTTTCAACTATTTTAGTCAGTGCTTTGAATGCTCAGGCCTCAAACAGGCATCATCATAAACATAATGACTGCTCATATCTGAATGGGAAAGATGGCGGCACGACTAAAAGCGGTGACGCTAATGGTGAGAATGGCAGGCAAGGTGTGTCGGGAACCCCATGTATCAATGGCGGCAATGGCGGTAATGGCGGTAACACGCCTGATGGAAACGCAAATGGCGGAAACGGTGCGCCCGGAGCTAATGGAGCTAATGGATGAATAACAAAATAAATACATTTTTCTCGTTAAGCCTGTTTAGCGTAGTAATTCTCAACTCAATGACCAATGCCTGGGCAAACAAGGAGAAAAAAATTGTAATACCGGCTTCTCATTTGTTTCATCTGACAGCTGATGGCGGCAATGGTGGTGATGGCGGAAGTGGCTCAGCCGGGGGCAATGGCGGGAATGGTGGAAATGGCGGGAGTGGGCCTGATGGTGGCAATGGGGGCAACGGCGGGAATGGTGGAAATGGTAATAGTGCTGATTCACCCGGCGGGAACGGAGGTGACGGTGGTGATGGGGGTAACAGTGGTAACAACGGGCACGGAGGTGAAGGCGCGGCCGGGGGAAATGGCGCTGATGGTGGAGATGGAGGTGATGGGGGCAGTAATAATTCACCTGGCGGAAATGGCGGTGACGGTGGAGATGGCGGGGATGGGGGGAACACTTAATCAGATAATGTAACAAATTCATTTAAGGAGAGTCTGAATGCAATATTTTAGTTTGCGCGTCTTTTTAAAGTCATCAGTCATAATAACTCTCATAACACTTCGGGTATTAATTTTTTGCACACCTTCTATTCTGTTACCGGCATTAACTTTTGCCATTAGCTTTAATGCTATCGCAGACGATGGAGATGGAGGTGATGGCTCCGGCAATGGTGACGGCGGTAACGGCGGAAATGCCGGAGCCGGGTCTGATGGAAACGGAGGTAATGGGGGAAGTGGTGGCGAAGATGGAGGTAACGGTGGAAATGGCGGTAATGGTGATGGTTCAGGTAACGGTGGAAATGGAGGTGATGCGGGCCCCGGGGGGTTAGGTGGTCAGGGTGGTCAGGGTGGTACCAATGGAGGTCACGATGGTTCTCCGGGGATGAGCGGTGCCAGAGCGTCTAAGTAGACAGACTTTTTGTAATGAATCTCTTTCAGTCAGGTTGATGTAATTCAGGTATTAAAACCTGATATCGCTCTGGCTGAACGTCTGACTTTTCACAAGGTCCGCTTTGTACCAGAAGCGGCCTCTTCGCTTAAATCTGTAAAGAACAGAGCGTTTGCTTTTTTGAATGGAGACCTTAAATAAAGCATTTCATCTAAAGTTTTATGTCGCTCTGTCGTTACTTAAAAAAACCATCGATATTTATCACGGACTGAGTGTTGTTCAGGATGGAGAGGCATTGGCAATGAACATCAATACGTTAAACAATATTTACAGGCAGAATCCATCTGTATCAGTTAAACCCCCTGAAAGCTCCAGCCTCTACCCTGCCAGAGAGAGCGACGCCACAGTCGTGCAGCCTGTCTCGTCAGGCCAGTCTACGATAAGTGGACGAGGACTGATGATGTCTCGTCTGTTTGGTAAGGTAAGCACCTTACCTGAAATGCAGACTCAGCTTACCAAAAATAGCCAGGGGATGGATGCCTCTGTTTTTCTGACGAAGAGCGATTTGGGCGCACTTTCACATCTCTATGATCAGGCACAAGCACAGGGAAATGACTTACGATATGTTGATGATATAGCACGCGATTTAGGTAATTACCGTAAGTTCGGAAGCGTGTCAGGTAGTTATAATACAGGGAATAGTCACGATACGACTGGTCGGGTTCAGACGGTATCATTTACAGATAAAGATGCTGCAACAGCATCCCGTATTCTGAATGGTGATAACCTTGCAAACTCTGGCCTCGACCCTGCTTTTATCAGATATGAACTCGACCCTGGGTATTCTTTCAGTCATACCGCGAGTTTTGACTATCTGGAATCCATCATGAACACTACCGTTTCTGATGCGACATCGAAAAACCAATTCATGGCATCTCCATTCACAACTTATGTAAGTCAGGGACAGAATAACTACATAATAAAAACGGCCAGCGAAGCCACGCTGAAAATTGAAGAACCTGATGTCATCAGCAAAGATGGTGTATTTACTGTCACCGAAGCCGGCAAGAAGCATGGATTCAGATTAGAAGGCAATGATGTCATACAGGATAAAAACACAGGCATAAATGACACTCAGTATGGAAAGCGCTGGGACAAAACGTTAATGGACTACTTTCTGAACCTGAAGAATACATAAGATATTAATCCTGAAAATTCAGAAGCCAGAACTGTTTGATCTGCTTAGTCAGTAACTTTTATCAATAACGCCTTTCAGTTCTATCTGCAGTCGACGGCTCTCAGACTGGGCATGAGATTGCTTTTAGAAGAATGATCATTTGCTCAGAATCACAAAGAAAATGGGGCCTCAGGGCCCCATACATTCTCCACGGAATCTTCAGCATCCGCTATTCAGGTAAAGCGTAAACCACCACCTGGTCGCCCACCTGATCCTTGAGGATGGTATTACCGCCGGCGACAAACGCCACGTACTGGCGGCCTTTATACTCATAGACCGAGGGATTGGCTACCGCAGGGGCTTCTGCCTGATCGGACCACAGCTCCTCGCCACTCTCCACGGAATAGGCGCGAACCTTAGCATCCATTGACGCACCAATAAATATCACGCCGCCCGCAGTGACTGCCGGGCCGCCGATGGTCGGTGAGCCCCAGCTTTCTGGCATAAAGAAGCCATACTGCTGAGATGCGCCAACAGGACGACGCCATTTGACGTCACCGGTGTGCATATCAATCGCCACGATTTCACCAAAGGGTGGCTGCCAGCACGGCATGCCCAGCCAGTTATTGGCAACCATGAGACGCATGCCGTAAGGCGCGCCTTCCTGTGGTGCAAAACCACTCTCATTGCCCGCGCCATTATCCGCTTTTTCATAATCTTCGCGGCTGTAGAGCTTCACGTACTGCACGATATGGGAGGTATTAACGATCGCGATCTGCTTTTGAGGATCGAACGCGACGCCGCCCCACTGCACGCCACCCGCACTGTCCGGATACGTCAGTGTGCCTTCGCCTTTGGTGACAGGCGGCGTGTACATGCCTTCGTAGGTCAGCTTATCCCACAGCCTTGAACACTGACCTGCCCCCACCATATCCGCCAGTTTCCAGATCGCTGGCTTTTTCGACTGGTCAAGCAGCGGTGCAGGTTTCGTCGGGAATGGCTGCGTGGGTGAAAGAACTTCACCCTGAACCGAGCCATCACCCTGCGGCACAGGTCGCTCTTCAATCGGCCAGACATCCTCACCGGTCAGCCGATTCACCACAAACAAAAAGCCCTGCTTGGTTGCCTGAATCAGTGCCGGGATCGGTTTGCCATTGACCGTGATATCCATCAGTGTCGGCGCCGAATTGATGTCGTAATCCCACACATCGTGGTGCACCCACTGACGGGACCAGACCACTTTACCGGTGTTCACATCCAGTGCAGTGGTTGAGGTAGCCAGTGGGATAGGCGCAGTGCGGTTACCTCCCCAGTAGTTGGGAGAAGGCGATGAGACCGGCAGATACACCAGTCCATGCGCCTCATCAGCTGACATGTGTGTCCAGACGTTAGCCGTACCGGTACGTTTGCGGACCGCTTCCGGAATAGCGTCAAACGTCCATTCGCGTTTGCCGGTCTGCGCATTGACAGCGAAAACCGTGCCCGGAGGCGCTTCAGCATAGGCCCAGTCCTTGCCTGCCCAGCCAATCAGCAGGCGGTTACCCACAACCGTTGGCGGCTGCAGAACTGAAAGCGGATATTTGGCATTAATCGTGTTCCACTGATTCAGAGCGAGAACGCCATTATCAGCAAAGTCGCTGCATGGCTTACCGGAATCGGCATCCAGCGCAAAGAGCTTGCCATCAACCGTACCCATATAGACGATTTTCTGACACGCCTCTCCGGCGACAGGTTTTTTTGCCTGCCAGTAGGAGACGCCCCGGTTTTTCAGAACGGGCTGGGTCAGAGCTTTACGCGGGGATTTGGTGTCGTAGTGCCATTTCTCTTTGCCCGTGCCGGGATCGAGGGCAATCAGGCGATCGAAAGGCGTACCGATATACAGGGTCTGGTTGGCAAAAATAGGGGTGGCTGACCAGACGGTCGCGGGCGTGTCACCCTTGCCGTCCGAGACATCACCGGTATGAAATTCCCAGATCTTCTTTAACTGGCTGACGTTGTCTGTATTGATCTGCTTCAGCGGGCTGTATTTCTGCGCGTTAAGCTGACCGTGGAAGCTGTCCCAGGTCGCACCCGATGGCACCAGCGAAGTCGGGGGATTGTCTGCCGTTGCGACCTTATCTCCATCACGCTTGCCGGTTGAGGCATCGTCTGTGGTGTTAGTGGTACCGGGAGATTGGTGATCAGCCGCATCCGGACTGACCTTCTCCCGCGCGCCCATAGAGGCCTCTGCAGCGTTATCCTGCGCATGGAGTGCCAGTGGGGTAAGCAGCAGCGCTAGCGCCGTCATGCCGACTTTCATTACCGGAGTCGTTTTATTGTTCTTCACGAAGGTTTCCTCAGGCTTTAACGCGATGGTCAGGACGGACGGGGTTTCTGCAGAGCGTAATCAGACCGATAAGGCCTGCAACCATCGCTGCCGTAATGATGTACTGATGCAGCAAGGCGGCGGCGAAAGCAGTGCCGAATAACACGACCAGGATCAGAACAATTACTGTCGCACGTGCACCGCGACCGGATGCACTACGCAGAATAAATGTCAGTATCGCCAGAATGACGCTGGCGATAGCCACACCTAACGCGCCGATTGTACCGGTCACACCGGTCAGTGGCGTCAGCCACGCATACAAAGCCACCGCGAAACCGATCGCTGCCGCGATCAGCAGCAGTAAGCCGCCCAGACGTGAAGATTGAGGTTGCAACATAACAGGAAGTCCCTTGGTGTTTGATTAATCATTAAATATGGCGCACTGGCAGGTTTATGCGGCTGTTTTTCGCCGGAAAATGATAAAAAAAACCTGCCATCTTTAGCGGACTGAACACCCAGTGTATTCAGATCACAGGTTTATGCGTGAGCTTCATAAGGCCTGGAAGGAAAACGGAATTCCGCAAGCCGGGATGTGTTGCGGGCAAAAAGTATTTTTGAATAGAAGAGGCGATGTTATGAAGTGTGTGAAACCCCGGAAAGGTTATTAACTAATATCAGAATTGCATAATCAGTTATCTCATCCATGCTTAATCTGTAACCTTAGCTGAGGAGATATCATGTCAGACGAATATAAAAAATGCAGCGGAGTCGGTTACCTGTGCGCAGCTGCGTGTGATAACTGTGCGGCTTCATGTCTCGAAGAAGAGAATCTTGAAATGATGCGTGAATGCATAAAGCTGGATATGCAATGTGCAAATATCTGCCGTCTCGCAGCTCAATTCATGACACTAAATAGCGACTCAGCACAGGCGCTCTGCCGTCTTTGCGCTGACGTTTGTCAGAAGTGCGGTGATGAGTGTGGAAAGCATGAACATGACCATTGTCAGGAGTGCTCCAGAGCTTGTCATCACTGTGCTGAACAATGCCGAAAGATGGCAGCCTGAGAATGAATTAAATTTGCTAAACCCGCTTCGGCGGGTTTTTTATTCCTGGTGGTAAGCCCGCTTATGCCAGAAGCGGACGCTAAATGCAGGCCTGGATATTTAAATTTTAAACCGCGCAGGCGTCGTACCAAATACTCTGCGAAACAGGGCGATGAAGGCACTCACATTGTTGTACCCAAGTTCCAGTGCAACTGTTGTCACTTGCTTGCCTGAAGCCAAAAGCTCAAGAGCCTTGAGTAGCCGTATGCGCTGTCGCCATTCATTAAAGGTAAAACCAGTTTCAGCGTTAAACCGACGAGACAGTGTGCGCGAAGATATTCCTGCCCAGACCGCCCATTCCTTAAGTCCACGATCGTCGTTCGGGTTGTCAGATAGTGCCTGAGCAATTCTGACGAGCCGGAAATCCTGCGGCATGGGCAGCCCAAGATCGACTTCAGGAAGGGAGCCTATTTCATCCAGAATAACGCCAGCTAAACGTTTTTGAGGCGCATTTAACTCTGCATTTTCCCATGAGGCAGCCCGTGTTATTGCCTCACGCAACAAATTTGTAATTGAGAGAACAGCAGGTTTATCAGTTAGTTCACTGCATAGGGTGGCAGACACATAGATACTCCAGCCTGAATAAGGGCCGTGCGAGCGTAGTCCATGCGAAACATCTGGAGGTATCCATACGGCATGCGTTGCCGGTACGACCCACCGATAATCTCCGGCATCGACCGTAAGCAGCCCATCCTCAGCTCCGAGTAATTGTCCACAGGAGTGATGGTGGCGAGCCGTTTCCCTTATTGCATCAGACTGGCTGACTGTGACAATCAATGGGGGGCCATCTGGAGCTAAAGTCCGGGTGAACGAAATCAATGGTTCAGTCATATTGGCGCGCCTGAGGTATTTGATGTCTTTTATACCGTACCGAAGCCATCGAGTCGATTGTAAAGTACGCCTGACTTTTACTGAGGGCAGACCATGAAAATGATTTCTATTACTGACGTACTGGATGAGATTCTTAACCAACAGCAGATGCCACTCGATGTGATAATTAATCGCTATTTTAGTCCCGGTTATCGGCAGCGTACTGATAACGCGTGGGAGGACTTAGATGGATTTACTCAACATGCACGTAAACTTCGCGAGATCATTGCTTCCGGCATAATTGAGATGCACGACGAGTTACGGGATGGAAATCGCTATGCTTCAAGGCATCGTGTTTTGTGTTTTAAGTGTGATGGTGAAGAGGCAGATATGGAAGTGTATATGTTCGCTGAAACAGATGATTCTGGACGATTTATTCGTATCGAAGAAGCCACACTAATGATTAAAGGTCTGGAAAGTGACCGAGACTTAGGAAGCGCCAGATAATCAGGTTTTTATATCTGCTGTTCGCTCACAGGCGGCAACCCGAATCACATCTCCTGACCCGATTGAGATTGAACATGACAACATCATCCTGCAATAAAAGCCACATTCCTGGCCAGAAGAGGTCATTTGCAGCGCCCAAAAAGACAGAGGAA
>Ga0157360_1000255_pt1 | contig 21797 bp, 20 predicted proteins | sample AttlaeALBM1_FD_111483 | JGI IMG/M metagenome (GOLD analysis project Ga0157360, IMG submission 111483) | Fungus gardens microbial communities from leaf cutter ant in Ribeirão Preto, State of São Paulo, Brazil - Atta laevigata ALBM1 | ecosystem: Host-associated > Fungi > Mycelium > Unclassified ...
GCCATCAATGCTTATTTACAAGCACAAAGTCTATTAGTCTAAGTTCTTCATCTGAGTAGTACTGGTTCTAGAGTATAAATTTACCATCTTTCTAAGTTAGTCCATCCAAAGGTGGATCTAGAGTGTAGTCCCTTAGTAACTCTCTTAGTAACCCAATACTTGTCATGACTTGGCAAAACGGCTAAGTCATTATCTATATTTATTTTCTTTTCTTTTTCTTTTCTTTTATCTTGGACTTACTACATAGAAGGAAGTGCAGGAAAGTGTCACATCACAAGTGTCACATAGTCATGGTCATATGACAGGAAGTCACAGCATCACATCACATGATGTCACATGATAGGCATGGGAAAATAGTGCACAGACCATATAGCAGTTGTATAAGTAGTGTTAATGAGAACTCTATCGAGTTCTCTTTGTCAATTGCTGAACAAAGAGCAGTTGGCTTTATTCTAGCTTGGAGTTTAGCTTCCTTACAATACTAGTTCATCTTAATTGCTTCTCGAGGTCTCCACACGAGCTCTAGGTTGATTATCACCTACTCAATGTACTTATCATATAGTGTTATGTTCTGAGGATATAGAAAGGGTTCTAGAGCAAATTCTAATTGAGAATCCGTTGGTATAAGGTGTATCAAATGTTATCTTCTGTGGAAAATTTGCTTGCAGCGTAACATCTCCCCCTCACTATAAATAACTGTCCTCAGTTATTCTCTTGAGACTGGTTTTTGGTTCTAGATTGTCATCTGCCAGTGCCTATCACTCTATTCTCCTAATAGTAGTCCTCTCTGAAAGTGGATTCAATTGCTCTAGTCTCATGTGTCCTCAGAGTTATCCTTAGCTCTAAAGTTCTGTGCTTCTCAAGCCTATAGGCATTCCTTACTTGTTTGTTATGTTATTCCTCTCCTATAAAATTATTGTTATCACTAAGTCTTGACAACTCAAGGATGAGTATTTAGGAAGAACTCGATGGAGTTCTCCATTGGATTCAACTACCTACTTGTTAGGGGTCGATTCTGTAGGCGAAGACCTCCTTAAGCTAATGGGTAGAATCCGGAAGCTAGGGTGATATTCAACTGAGGTAGATCTACGACAGCCGACTAGTACTTATACTACTAGGTAGCCAGGCACCGTTCTCATGGTTTCTGACCGACATTCTCACATAGTCCAATATTAGATGTACAGGATCACACAACATGTCAATCATAAGAGAGGAAGGAAAACAGTGGGAAGGCAATCGGAGAGACGACGGCTCTTAGGTGGGAACCTACTCACGTCACTAAGCCCAACCCTAGAGTAGTCCCCTTACACTACTTATACTATTTTACAAGTGGCTGTACCTCTATTATTATATGATCACATGCCTTTCCAGAACATTCTATGATCACATGACCTTGTCACATGATATGACTATCTAACCTCCTATGCTATTTATATCTTGACCCCATTATACGACTTGATGTTGGAGATCAAATGTGTGAATGCATGAAAAACTCTTTCCTCCCTGGGGCTCTCATAACAATTATCTTAATTCAATTCCATTTATATGGCATCATTCCTGCTTTTCTTTTCTATAGCTTATCTAATCTTCTTTTTATAGGATCAATAGTTGATCCCTCTTTTTTGTTTTTCTGTAGCAACTATTTCTTTTGAATTTACCATTCTATCCCTCCTTCCTTTTTACTTCTTCCTTTCTTGTCATTACTCACTCTATGTCTTCTCTGTCTGCCCTGCAACAGCATCTCTTTGAGCTTCATGGGATGAGTCCCTCTACTGACTGAAATGCTCAGATTGCTGTCTTGTTTTCTGATATACAGCAGCTTATGTAACCGCCCTCTGCTACCATATCTGCTTTTGCTGCTACTACTTCTATTCTTGTAGAGACTCCTGCCCCCATACTTATTTATTCCAATGTTCTATCTCATACTGTTTTAGCCAATCCCACTCCTCCTCCAGTTTTGCCTAGGGCAGAGTCTCCTTTGTCTTTCCATTCTTCTACTATCACTTCTATAAAGCTTGTCTTGATCCCTGGTCCTGAGGAGTCAGCTCTGGCTCTGCCTATCTTCCCCAGTCCTATTCATCTCCCAGTGGCTCTTGCCACTCTTAATCTGGTCTATAGCACGTTTTCTTATTTTTACATCTAATCTCTTGCTTTTTAACTTTTTTTTTCACAGAGGCTCCTGTTGTAATTGTAAGTCTCACTTCTGCGCCTATCTCTATTTGCCTGCCCCACCCCTTGTAGAACATCCAATTGTTGAGCTCCTAAAATCTCGACAGTGTCCTATTACTATGCAAGTAGCCACTTCTCCGCCTTTTTTATCCAAGCTAAAACCTCATCCTCGTCTGGTCTCTCAATGTCCTCTTCCTTCTCCTAATCCAGTTTCTCCTCCTAGATCATCTGTAGCTGCTCCTTCTGAAGCTGCCGAGTCCGGTACTGCTTCTGACAGTACTATTCTTCCTTCTTCTTCCAGACTAAAGCCTAAGCTCCACAAATCCTGCATTTTCTCTAAAGCACCAGTTCCTGGTCCTTCTAGAGCGTCTTCATCTCCTCACAAGAAACACCATGTCCGTGACCCTGACTCTCTTCCCAAGTCCAAAGTCAAGACTAAAGCTTCTTATGGATGTTCCTCATCTCAAAGTAAATCTTTTCTTTTCTTTTATTTTCTTTCTAGAGCTAACTTCCATCTTCTTTCTTCTAGCTTGTGACATCGCCTTCCTTTATAGCATGTCTGTGGGTCACCCTCTTCTAGAAATGGTCCCTGCATTGTTTGTGCCCCCTTTCTATGAGGATCTGGTATATCTCTTTGCTTCTATCTCTCTTTAGAGTTATTTTTTCAATGTATTCTTCTCTCTAGGGCCCTGCTGGTTATCTCAAATGTCTGACTTGTCTTTCTTCTGGTACTGAGGAGTGTCATCCCCAGCCTCCTATTCCTTGTTCCAATCGTACTGCTGCCACTGCCCTTCGTTATAATCTTATTGAAGCCTCTCAAGCTTACGCTCATTGTGATTTAACTCACATGCTACACTGTACTCATCAGCAGCCGGTTTCTTCTTGGCAGTTCTGGGCAGAACAAACTTGTGTGCCCAGCTTCACAAGTAGTCAGCATACATTTTCTCATCTTTTTCTTTATCTTTTTCTCTCTAATTTTCTTTCTAGACATCATGTCTCATCTTCACGCTCTTATGGCTTCTTGGAACTGCATCAGTTCTATATACGACACTTTCAGTGCCACCCTGGCCACTTATCAGAACTAAGTGTCTGAGTTTGCCAAAAAACTCCTTGTCTTGCAGGAGTATTTCTCTCATGATCCTGACTACTGGGTTTCCAGTGGTCTTGTTGATTCTACCACGTCTTGGTGATGGGAATCAAAGGGAATTGATCACAGAACAAATGTGAGAATTCAAAAGATCCCCAAGATGTCTCACAATTGTGCACTAACAAGTAGGTACTAGGGAGATGATCAAATATAAAAAGAGAGCTTGAGAATAGGGGAAATAATGGAGCACAGTTCAAAAGACTGAAAGAAACAATAATAAAGTATTCAAGAGTCCACTTAAGGTAGATCTTACTGTAATAGGATCTCTAAGATGCATGCTTGTCTCGTGTTATGACACTACTGTCCTTACCTAGTCTAGTAGTCTGGCTTGCTGTCGATATAGCAGAACTACCTAGAACTCCCGTGCCATTGTGTGGGCTCTTCTTCAGCTAACTATATAACTAAAAGCTGACTTCAATGACACATAGCGAGCTATTAACTCCTAGTATAAGCAAATGCCCAAGTCCGTTGGGGCTCAAATTCCCGTCGAGGGAGAGGTTTGGTGGGTTCTTAGAAAGTAAAGTAGAACACTTAGAAAACTAGAAACTTAGTCACTCAAAATAGCTGTTAAGCTCTAGAGCAACAGAAAGGGATAATGATGAGAGTATGATGCTTGAGTTCCCTTCTGTGCCCTAGAGGATTTTATTATAATTACAAAGCAAAGAGACAACAAAGAAAGTGAGACAAAGAAAACCTCTAAATTTCCAAACATAGCAAGGCTGCAATGATGAGATGGTACTCTTCCCGAACACTGACTAACTGCTCCCCGCTCTTTTAGTCCTACTCTAGGAACTCTCCCTTGCATGATGGTCAGATCTCGAGCCTCTTAACAGGCTGTAGGTAGAGACAGCGGTCTTGAGCCATCTTGCTCTCGAGCACAATTCCTTTATCTAGTCTTCCTGATATCTCTTTCCTCAGCTTTCCTATTCTTCCTTTTACCTCTTCTATGTCTTCTTACTCCTTGGCATTCCAATTTCCTTCTACTGCTGTTGCGATACGATTCTACAGCAGCTCAACTATCTTGATTTTGCTATAATTAGCCATCAGTGATAATAGCTCAGATCTGATTGTAACCCTTCTATAAATAACACTGCTGGCTGCTGAGGTATGATGTCGCTCAGGTCACATTAACCCACCTAAGTTTGCTTTTGTCCTCGAGAGCACTTCTAGAAGGGAAATCTGTCAAAAATCCAATACAGGGCACCTAGGCAAGCGTCTATGAGGTGTATGTAGTGGTGGTCACAGCCACTACTCTGCTACTCAAGCTAGATACTCAAGTCCACAACTGGGCATCTAGGGAACATCTCTAGGGGAGCCGAGCTCTTCTCTCGAGCTGGTTATTCTGGTTATTAGGGTGCAAAATGTCACTTATTTTGCCTAAACATTTATATGGCGTGACATCGGGACACTCTTTTCGAAGCTACTTACTCTGCTTGTGATCCCAAGACTAGTCTCTTATCTTAAGCTGCCGCTGCGAGGTTCTTCAATGTTTATTTCACGTTTGTCTGCTCATTCCGTGAAGGCATTGCCCTTTCTGATTTCAGTGGTGACCTTTCTGATCCACTCACATTTGATGAGCGACATGCGCAGGTCCTTCAAGACATGTAGTTTCTTTATGATCAGTATTCTCATAAGAGTAAAGGTTAGGCTTGAGTTTTTTATTTTATTTTCTCTCTCTAGATATATCTTTTCTCTATTTTTCTTGTATCTATTTTTATTTTTATATATATGTCTCTGCTATGATAACTTTCTACTTTATATAACACGTGAGTTTCCTATTTCTGTATCTTATGTCATTACTCTGACCATTTCTAAATATAGCATGGTTTCACAAAAAATTCATCCAAGTCCAATTATTCTTTCTTCTTATATCTCTATTTGGCTTGACTTTTCCTTCCCTCTACTATGGAAAAAAGATATCCTTACCGTCTCTCTAGATCATTCTTCCTTGTCTCTAGAAGCTTCTTGCTTTCTCTAGTCCATATGTGTCATATTTCCTGGTGATTTCCTTTCTTTTTTTGAACTTAATTACTGATCTTTCTTTTTTCCTTTCTTAGGCATCGCAAGGTTAAGGCTCCACCTTCTTCTGATAGTGAAGCTGACATTTTAGATAGCGATACATATTTATCTCTCTTTATCTATATACTCTCTCACACTTTTCTTTTTCAGTCTCCTATGCAAGTTGATGGCACTGGTGGTCCTCCTGCTCCTGATACTTTGCTACCCATGCCTCCTTGTAAGGGGACTACTCTAGTATTGCTTAGATTACCTGGTAGGGTTCGTATTATCTAGCGTTCCCATTGATCCTTGGACATCTGCAGTACCTTGTACCCTTCCCTCTAGTTCGGGTCTCCATCATAGATACTAGATAACTATATCTAGCGGTGTAGTTATTATTGTCTGGTGCATGTGACTATAGCAACTAGTGCACAGACCAGCTATTCTAGTATAAATAGGTAGTGACGGTGTAGTAGAATACTCACCTTAACAATAGTTGAAGCTTCTGGGCTACACATTGCTTCTACTTAAGACAACTCTCTTACTATAAGCTCGAGTACGTTCTGATGCAGACATCCAACTGTGCCCTTACAGGTCTGTTAGGGCTCACTCCGCACACAAGGCAGAGGCACTAAGAAGCTAATGGGTAGGATCTGGAAGCTAGGGTGATATTCAACTGAAGTAGATCTACGACAGCTGACTAGTACTTATACTACTAGACCGCCAGGCACCGTTCTCATGGTTCCTGACTAGTATTCTCACATAGTCCAATATTAGATATACAGGATCACACAACATGTCAATTATGAGAGAGGAAGGAAGACAATGGGAAGGCGATTGGAGAGACAACGGCTCTTAGATGGGAACCTACTCACGTCACTAAGCCCAACCCTAGGGTAGTCCCCTTACACTCCTCCGACTTCTTCAGCTCCAGCTGTGGAGGCTATTCCTATCCCTCATTCTCCGGTAAGTTTCTTTTCTAGATTATCTCTTCCTTTTTCTGACTCTCATTTACTTCCTTAGTCTGATTCTGCACCTCTGTCCATTGCTGGTTCTGATAGTAGTTTTGCTAAAGAAGGTACGTTTCTCTTTCTTTTCTCTTTTCTTCTTTTTAACTTGTCTTTTTATAGCTCATGCCGTCTTTCATGCTACCCAGAACTTTTACAAGCAGGGTATCTGTGCTCAGAACTCCATACTTTGCTCCTGTTCCCTTCTCACTATTGAGGTCACCCTTATCTTTGCCTCATCTAATGTCCTCCAGGCTATCTACTCCCTAAAGAATGTAGCTTGCAACTATAAAGATGCTACTGAGGAATAGGACTGTCTTTTCTTTCTGTACAACTCCCGCCTTTTTGCTCAGTCTGCTAGGTAGTCTGCCTTGTCATCTATAATTATGTCTATATACTTTCCACTCAATTGTATCTTGGCTATTATTCCCAATCAAATAGTCTCACTGTTGATCCTTCTGTGTGATTGTCTTTGTCTGACTCAGCAGCAAACTCTCTTAAGTTCTCTTCTGAGATATCTAGCAAAGCTTTAACTTTTGAGTTGAAGTTAAGTTTTCTCCTAGAGAGATATAATAGTACTCTAAAGGCTGCCACTTTATTCTGCCACACTGAACCGTCCAGTTCAGCTAAGATATAAGCGCCTCCTTGTGATTTTCTCACAACTATCATAGGTCCTAGATATCTTAGTTTCATCTTTTTGTCTGCCGACATTTCTATAGCTGAATTCTTTACCAAAACTAGACTTCCTGGTCTTAGATCAAACTTCTCTATCTTATGTTGCAGATCTCTTTCTAATTGTAAAGTTCTTCTAATCTTCTTCTTAGTAACTTTCTCTCTTATTTCTTCTACATGAGCAACATGCTTAGCCAATGCCATTGTTCATAACCCTATTAACTTCTCTCTAGAGAGCATTCTCTCTGGGTATTTGACTAACCACATTGCCTCTATTATGTCTAAAGGTATGGTTGGATGAGTACCTATCACTATAAAATATGGTGAACACCCCGTCCCTTTTCTTACTGTAATTCTATTTGCCCATATCACATGGTGCAAGTACCAAGCCCACTTCCTGACATCTTCCTTCATCGCCTTGTATAGCATCTGTCTGAGATTCCAATGCAGCCTTTCAACTATACCATTTGCTTGTGAGTTATAAGAAGAGATTGTTACTTCTTTTATTCTGTATTTCTCTTCCAGCCATTTTATGGCCTTCTTGAATGGGGCTCCATTGTCTGTGACTATCTTTACTAGACTTTTCCATCTACATATAATATCTTCAAATAGCCATTGTCCTATAGACCTAGCATTCTCTTCCTTTAGAGCTTTAGCTTTCATCTATGATAATAGTCTACATCTTCTATGTACTATATATTTACAGCCATTTGAAGGTGGGTTCATATGTACTGTATCTGTATGCAAAACTTGGAAGATTGATGGTGTATGTATCACTACTGGCAGTAGCTCTAGAGCCCTTCTTTGTCTAACTTGATACATGTGGCAGGTTTTAACCTACCACATAGTATCTTCTTCTATTTCTGGCCACCAGAATCTTTGCTAAAGCAACTTATTGGTAGCATAGCTACCTCTGTGTCCCATCTCATTATAGTACAACCTCAACAGTCTCATCTGGTCTTTTTCAGCCACAACCAATTATAAGCTGTCATTTCCTGCATTTTTCTTATACAATTTCCCATCCCCTTTGTCTAGCCAATAATGAGAAGCTGCTCTTACTAAGCTGGCTTGTTCTGCTGTTAGCTTTCCAAAAGATCTTTTACTCTTGGTTGCTAATAGCTCTCTTATCTGTTTTATTCTCTTATCTGTTCTTTTCGCGTAATCACTTCTTCTATGATCATCATACTTTTCACGACTACTCTCTAGATCCTGTGTAGGTTCTTCACTAGTAGTTTCTAAGAATATATCTCTCGTCTTATTACTATTACTTCTTCTACTATCTTTTACTAGATTTCTCTCTAACTCCAATAAAGGTTCCATTTCTATACTCTCATAAAAAAATCCTCTCTAGAGTTGATTTCTTTGTAAAATTCCTTTAATTCCAATAGATCCAAACTTTTGGGGTCCTCTTTTCTCACTACTATATCTCCTGTCCTATCGTCTGTACCATCTGTAAAATCTTCTTGTGGCAGATCTCCTGGATACTATTTCTTTCTAGATAGACCATCTGGTCCAAACGTCTTTCCTTTCTTATGTATAATCTCAAAGAAGAAATTAGTTCATATGTAGTCTACCCATCTATTTATAGTAGCATTTGGCATTTTTCCTGGGTTGTTTAACATTTCCATTAGATACTTGGTATCTATTTCTACTATAAATTTCCTACATCCTTTGAACAAATAAATCTCCTGTTCTAAAGCTCATCTCAGTCCACATAGCTCCTGCTTTGGCTGAGAATATCTCTGTTGTCACCGATCTATCAATAATGAGTTAAACTTCACATAATGAATCTTTTTAGGATCTTCTTTATCTCTCTGGTATATGTAATATCCTACTGCTCTTCACGACATATCTACTGCTAAGACTAGTGGCTGTTCACTCAGGAACTTTGGGTTTCTCATGTGGAAATAGTCTTTTATAAGTATCTTAAGATCTTGTTGCACTTTCTGCTGTATAGGCCTTCATTCAAATAAAACACCTTTCTTAACTATCTCATATAAGAGTACTGCCACCATCACAAAGTTGAGTATATGATTTCTGTATTGCACTGCTGTCCCTAGAAAGGCCTTTATATTTGTAGTATCTTTACAAGGTCCCCAGCGCAATATCTTCCCAATGGCATTGTTAGTTAGCTTTCTTCTCTCATATGAACATTCAAATCCTACTATAGTGATGTGGTCACTACATATTGTTATTTTAGGACCTGAGAAGATCCCTCCCACATGCTTTATCCTCTGCAAAATTCTATTCACATTCTCTAGATGCTCAAACACAAATCTTCTAATCTCTATATTTCTATTTAGAGTCTCTACTCTGCCTCCTGGTAGCTCATACCTGGTCTTAGGACCTCTAATTGGCATATCATCAATGTATGACAACATATACTTTGGTATCTCATCCCTCAGTATATAAGTCATATTATTATGAAAGATAGGCACTGAATTAGTCTATCCCATGGGTAGAGTAACCAATCTTAATGCTCTAAAGGGTGTCTGGAAGGTGGTCAGGTCTCTAGACCATTCTGCCAGTACTCTCTCATCATATCCTACATATAAATCTAATATTCCACTACAGGCTCTTCCTGCAAAGTGCATAGCCAACTCTTTGGTCACTGGCAGCAGTCCCAAATGTGCTATCATTACTCTGTTCAATGGCTCTAGACTGTGAACCATCCTTAAGCTTTTGCCATCTTTCTTCATCACACAGAACTATATAGACCAATAGGATGAGTTAGACAGTTCGTAAACTCCTGCATCTATCTTTCTCTTAATCATCTTACATACTTCTTCATAAATAGCTGGGGAAATTCTGAAAGGCTTTTCCACCCACAGAATATGTGTAACCATTGGGATCTCTATTGATGGAAAGTACTCCTCTTTAAACTTCTCTCTCTCTGTGTTCTCTTACTAGCCAATGCATTAATTTTATTTTTTCTGGCCACAAGAATTCTTCTTCACGTGTCATATCCAACTTTTCCTTTCTCTCTAGAGTGTAATGTCCTTGAGGTTCGAACTCTGGTGGATATTCTGATAACTTGAGCATCCCTTGTAAAGGATCACCCACTATCTCCCTTGTAATCCTGAATTGCTCTGGTAAGATTCCCAATACTGGCTTTACCTTCAGCACCACCAGCTTGTACTTCTTTGCAAAGCAACTCATAACTTCCTCCTCTATTTCCTCTAGATTACCTGTTTTCTGTTCCACAGCCATCCAGTGCCATTGAAGTGTTGGAATATTGAACGCTATACTAAATGAGTTCTAGGCTATTTCTTATTGTTTTATGTTTTATTGTTCTTTGTGTATAAATATTTTATCTAGTAATAAAGAACATTGCGCGTTTACAATGAATTTCCCCTGTTGTTGCATCAATTGTTTTCTCCTCAAATTCAACACAAAGGGGATCAGGTCTCCTTATTTCCTGCATTATTTGTCCTAGAAGTATTACTTCCTCTTCTTCCAAGGTTGGCTTACTTCTCTCTAGATACAACAATCTCAACTCATCTATACTTGACGTATTTCCTTCTAATGGCAGGACCTTGCTAATGAAAGGACTCCCATTTCAATCTAGTTCAATTATACAGAGAACCTCTTCTCTGGGGAATATCTCAGATTCCTCAAGGCTCACCAAAAATTTGCCAAGTTCTTCACTTTCTTTGGTAATTCTCCTCTTTTATATGTCAGTATTGCTATCTTATTCCCAGTATTTGGATAGGTAATACACACTGTCTGATTCCCTTCCTTATCATTAACAATCTGACTCTCTGTTATAGTGTCAAATAGTCGTCCCAACAACACTGTATAAGGCACTATATCCATCACATGTACCTGCAAGAGTACCTGTAAGAGTACCGTTACTCCTCCTAGAGTGAAAGGTATATTTCTTGCTAGTCTGTATGTTCTAGATAGCAATCTATTTGCACTCTGCATCTGAATGCTAAGACTAGGATCCTAACTGACCTTATTAGTGGTAGCTACTTTCTTGGTTATTGAGACTATCTGCAAGCTACTGTCCAATAACACTTCTTCTTCTCCAACGTCATTTATCACAGCTGGCACCACTCTCAGGTGAGCCATATCTGGCACTACTCTATCTTTTTTTTCTCCTTCTTCTCCAATCACAAATATCTGACAACTATGTTCTTCTGGAGTCAATTTCTCTAGGAACTGTAAGACTGGATCAGCTACAGCCCATACTTTAATGACCTCACCATCTTCTATCTCGATAACTTCTTATTGCTTCTCTGGACTCTCTAGACTGTTAACCAATACCACTCTCTTTTGTGGCTGGCTATCTTCCTTTTCCTGATCTTTGTCCTCTCTAGATTCATTCTTATTTAAGCATTTGCTTGTCAAAATCTTTTTCAAGGCTGTCCACAACTTCAGTGCCACAGTCTATAATTCTTTAGAAGTTAGTTTTATTTCTCTCTCTAACATTCTATCTAATATCTCCTCAGCCTTAACTCCTTTCTCAATAGGTGCCTTATTCTTTACTGGCATATCTCTTCAAGGAAATTGTCTGAAATACTTAGCTGGAAGTAGTAGAACATCAACTATTGGCACCTGTGTGGGCATCTTTCAATAAGAGAACTTGTAGTTTTGACTTGTAGCTAACGTTCTAGATCTACTACGAGTTTTATTTTCTGCTTTTTCTGGTAAGAATTCCTTCTCATCTCAATTCTGTCTATTTACCTCTGAAACTTTACCACTTTGAAAGTGAACTTGTTTCTCGAATGACAGCTTCTTCATTGGTGCCTCTAAAAACCTGACTTCTTTCTAGAAGCTGAATCCTGTCTTGTCTGGACATACTCTATGGCTATTCTTCTCAAAAAGGACTCTATATCTTCTTCTTTTTGCTCTGGTATCAGCTCTCTTTCTAGATTCATCTTCTACAACATAACCTCTAGACTACTGACTTTTTTTCTTAACTGGAACAGTTCTTCTGACTGTCCATTCACTCTAGATGGAGTTTTCATCTGTCTCCTTATGGGTTGGGACGACATCATGACCCCTCCTGTGTCTGGTTCTTGATCCTATACATTACAAGTCTCTAATTCCAGATCTCCCCACATTATCACTGTTACTGACGATGGTAGGTGCTTTTTTACGCAGTCCTTTATAGACATGTTATGTTCTATTGGTATTGGCTCTCCATGTGCAAACTTCACCGTAAACTTATCTACCAATATTAATCCTTTCTTCTCATTTTCTGTCTTTTTAGGACAAAACAAGAACAAGTGGTCTGTTTCAAAGCAATAGAAACACTTTCTTGAAGGTCTAGGTAGTCTCATCTGTAGCGGTCCCAGTCCATACCTCATCAGAAATCCTCCTGTTTCTTTTGTCAAAGGTGCTGACATCTGTTCTTGTAAATGTATCAGGGTTTTTATGCTATCTAGAGCCCTCTGTATACTCTTCTTATGGTGTTCTCACAATCTCTTCTGTTTCTCATATAATGTCTTTAATACATTTATATCTTGTTGCAAGACCTTCATGTCTGAATGCATCTCAACTTTCCTTACTGACTCTTCTTTACTATAATATACCGGTTCTCTAGTGTCCAAGTCTACTTTTCCATTTCTAGATAATATCACTAGTGTATGTTTCAACGCCCGTGCTATCATCTTTTCACTAACTAACTCTATGGCTTTCTACACTACATAATCTAGATTGTAGGGGTCCTCAATGCGACTTCTTCCTTGTGCCTCTACCTTAAAAGTCCCTTGTATACTCAATCTAGAGTTAAGCACATCTTAAAAGATGCTATCTAATGTCTTAACAAAGAGCTCAATGAGCTCTCTGTTTCCTGTCACTGCCAGCAGTTTGAGGCATTTCTGAGCGATATACAAAAACCTCCTCTTGAAGCTCATGAGTCATTCTTTCTTTAATAAATTAATTCTGGCATTCTCTCTACACAATTTTCTTAAATGATCCATATTACCTTATTCTTTAGTAGTTAGTTTCAGGTATTCTGTCTTAAGTTTATCTAGGAACCAATTCCAAGACCCAACTTCATATTCTTCGAAGCTAGTCCACTGGTCATGTATATCGGCATCTACATATCCAGTAATCCAATCTAGTTTCTTTTGATCATCTGTTATCTCTGTAGTTCAGAACAACTGTTCCATTATTCTAAGAAAATTTCTGAGTGTCCTTGACTGTCCATTCTACTTAGGGGTGCTCAGGCTAAGGAGCAAAGGCATATTCAATTTAGCAGTCATATTTTGTATTGGGTGTTGAGTAGTAACTGAGTTGTTAAACTACAGCATGGGCATTTGAGATGGTGGTAATGAACCAAGATTATTAGAAAGCGCTTGCATCACCTCTGATGCAAGTTCTGCCAGCGATTCTTTGGGGATTACACATACACTTGAAAGACTAAACCTTCCCGGGAAAATAGGTCCAATTCGTTCCACTGAAGTATCTAAGAAGAGGTTTGGCTTGACATCTGAGAGAGATCCAAGGCTCAGAGTAGACCATTCTGATAGTTCTGACATCTCAGAAGTTGTTTCCATACTTGCTTGTCTTCTGTTAGCTACAAATCTCGCTTTCTTCTATAATATATGTTCTGGATTATCTACTAGATGTACCAATCTGGCACACTGCACTGTAGAATTTTGATGACTCCTAGTTCTAGTTTCTGGTTGGTTTTTCACTTTATAAAGGTTTAAAGAATTAGGTATCTTTTAGAAAATAAAGTTTAGGATGCTCAAAGTATTAAAGTGAAAGAGGAGCAGAAAGAATAGAAAACCCTCAAATCTGAAACTCCCCTCACAGTAGGCTCTAGATGAAAGGGTACAAAAGAGAATTGCATACTGGGACAAACAAAATAATGATGTACCAGTTCCCAATTGCATACTAAAGGTCCGAGGGGAGATTATCAAAGTTAAAGGTTTATAAATAATTAAAGAAATAAGAATTATATGTAGCTCTAGTAAAATATATATTGGTAATTAGAAAATGAATGTAAGATCTCTCTAGATCATTGTCACATAGCCTCTCTAAGATATCAACCTTTACACACCATAACAAAAGCTCCTCTGGAAAATACAGTTAGTTGATCACTCATGGACCCTCCACACTCAGTTGCTTCCTTGTCTACACCCCCAACACTGAACCTTATGGGTGTGATGCAATCCAAGTGTACACCTAGCCAAGCTTTTCTAGCCTACTGTCCTCTCCAAAGCCTGCCCAAGTTGTATCTATATCTTCTCTCTAGATTGAGTTCTGGGTATATTCTGTGTTCTTCTCAAGATATCTCCCTAGTCCTAGTCTTCTTACTCTCAATAGATCTGCATTCACAATTCCAGAGGCAGTGTAGATGGAGGTAGGAGTCAAAAGGTTCTTCTCCAATCTAACTATACTCTGGATACTATATTAAAGTTATTACAAAGCCCTGAAACTCAAGAAATAAAATATAAAAGGGAAACTATTACTACTTTTAGGATTTCATCAACTCCTTTCTGTTCTAAGGCCTCCCAAAATCCCACTGATGATGTGGCCCTCTTCTTTCTTTGTGATCATGTGTTCCCTCACCAAGTTCTTCCCATTAAAGATAACGCATCTTCATTGCTGCTTTCTTCTAGAATATTTTTCCATCTTTCTCTATCATGCTCTTGATGCTGCTTTGTAAGTTGGACTTCATTGATTACCTGTTAAGTAGTTAGCAAGTCTCAATAAATGTCTAGTATTTCCCAAGTCACATTTTAGAGGTCATTTATCTAAATATAATTGGTCTGATGCCATCAATACTTATTTACAAGCACAAAGTCTATCAGTCTAAGTTTGTCCTCTGAGTAATACTGGTTCTAGAGTACAAGTTTGCCATCTTTCTAAGTTAGTCTATCCAAAAGTGGATCTAGAGTATAGTCCCTCAATAACATTCTTAGTAACCCAATGCCAGTTCATCCTAATTGCTTTTTGAGGTCTTTACATGAGCTTTAGGTTGATTATCACCTGCTCAATGTACTTATCATATAGTGTTACATTCTGAGAATATAGAAAGAGTTCTAGAGTGAATTTTAATTGAGAATCTGTTGGTATAAAGTATATCAAATGTTATCTTCTGCAGAAAATTTGTCTGCATCTTAACACCAGGATCCTAGAACTGAAACTGGAAGTTGAGAATGACAGAACAGAATCAGAATGAAAGAGCTCCGATGACAGAATTTGTTGTGGAGCAGAGAACAGAGCACTAGTAGGAGACTTAGAGACTATAGAACCAGAATTAGAAACAGACAACAACAATTCAGAGTCAGAGTCAGAGAGGTCTGGAGATTGTCATAACTTAGCCATTTTGCCAAGTCATTATTTATATTTCTTTTCTTTTCTTTTTCTTTTCTTTTATCTTGGACTTACTACACAGAAGAAAGTGTAGGAAAGTGTCACACAGTCATAGTCACATGACAGAAAGTCACAGCATCACATCACATGATGTCACAGTCACATGATAGGTCACATGATAGGCATGAGAAAGAAATACACAGACCATGTAGTAGTTGTATAAATAGTATAAAGAATCTAATGGGAACTCTATCAAGTTCTCTTTGTTAATCACTGAACAAAGAGCAGTTGGCTTTATTCCAGCTTGGAGTTTAGCTTTCTTACAGAGATGGAGTGGGTCACCAAGTAGGAAACTTATCAGAAGACTCTGAGGCCTCAATATCAAAACCAGGGTCAAATAATGACATATTAGAGACAGACTCTGAGTACTCTGGATATAAAGAACGTTGTGGAGTGGAGTGTAGAGCCCTTTTGGACTCGTATTTCTACTCCCAGAAATGATTGTCGATAGAGACAGCTGTGGAATATAGAATCTGGAAGATAGAAGGTTTACCTCCTTTATGAGTAGAAATAATATCCTGAATGTAATCAGGGAGTCCAAAATAGTACCTATTATAAGGGGACCCCTAACATGTGACTCCAGAGCCTGTACTAGTTTTCTGGAGTAACCCTGTAGCTGATCCAATATTACTACATAATATTTGGTCTTACCTCCATCATTCCAAGAGCACTCTGTTGTCTCCTAGCGTACTTTCATTGTTTAGACCCTAGTTACCCAATGCAAGGACGCAAGGACACTGTAGTATATATAATGTAGATTATTCCCTCCAGGAGCCTCATCTAATTCTCTGAGGAATCTTCTGGAGGTAGGTTGTAATATATTTCATAAACTATAATTAACTGAGGAATCTCCTGGAGTGTTCTACTCCAGCCACCCTTACACCTATAGCAGAGAGTATTCTCTGTCTACTGTAACTGAGCAGAGTACTGGAGGAAAGCAACATTGTAAATTGCAATCTGGTCATCAGGATTCATATGAAGATGATCTAAGAAGTGAGCCACTTCCACAACAATGTCTGGGATACTAAAGTAAGTGTATATTTCTTTGACAAAGGAAGACCAGAAGTATAGCTACGTATGATGAACACCTTGATCCTTCTGTTCCAATGCTATCTGAAGCTAATATTGTACTACTCTGGACACATAAGTCATTGCAAAATTGATTTTGTCAAAGTCCGATTTAAAGACAGTTGGTCTGGAACAGAAGTAAAGACGACATTGGAAGAGGAACTAGTGAAGTTGGTATAGGTCTGTTCCGTCAAAGACATCTGAAATGCAGACCTTGACAGGAGAAGCAATTGGAGGTCATCCTAGAGTATTGGACAGATGGCAGAGAGCATTAATTATATTGGCAGAGGGCAGATGAACAGATAGGTTGAACTGTGAAATGAAAGGATTGGACTCGATAATAGGAACAACTGGTTATAAAGACATAGAATCTGAAGTCAAACTAGTTAGTCGACTCCAGAGTGGAAGTTGGGGAGACAGGAGTCAGGGGCGAGGGATCAGAAACTAAACTTATTTGTTCCAATGCAGCATAGTTCTGGAGCATCTGGAGACTATATCCGCTAGAGACACTATAGTTGAATGAATAGAATTAGACATCAATCAGTGTGAAGGACAGGAATAGCAGAGCAAATGAGTGAGAATAGTAAAGTCGAGGTAGTTGAGTGCAACAATGACCAATGGTGGTTCGTAGATTCTGTCAAATACATACAGAACAGGAGCAGAATGATCTGGGGTAAAGTGGAGTTACTTCAGAGTAGAAGGGAGTTGACAACAAAAGTAGAGAACAACCTTGGCCTCAGCTTGTGTGCTGTACCTCAATCTCCTATCGCATGTATGGTTGCATATTTCCAAAGGACTGAATTGTTGTTAGGAGTTCTGGAGGGAAGTGGTATAGATTGATAGGAGTAAGGATAAAAGACATTAAAGACATTAAAGACATTAATCTATGAACTAAGGAACTAGAATGTAACTAATGGAGTACTTATACTAAGTCTGAAATAGGAGGAGTACAAGTAACTAGTCTACATCATGATCTTATAGGAGTAGACAACAGGAGTTCAGGAGTGAAATTTAGTAATAATATAAAATATAAAAGAAATTATATTATTAAATAATTATTTTCTGTCATATAACAGGAATATAAGTGTGTGAGTTTTTTGTAATGGAGACTGCTTTTGAATACAAGTATCAGATTGCAATGAAAACTGCAGAGCAGAATACAAGTAAGCAAGTTAGTACAAAGAAAACTACATTCTGAAATGTGTATAAGTACTCAAAAAAAAATTTTTTTTTTAAACAGTGTAAGGGCAGAGAGATAGAGATAAGAAAATGTAATAAAAGTATTTTCAGGGTTATAATAGTCCTGGTTTAGAGAGATAATTGAGATAGAAATTACTCAGCAATTCCTTTGTATGTTCTAGTTCTGTTACTAGTAACCATTCAGAGTTGTTGTCGGTATCTTCATATCCCAGCCATATAACCTTGTAGAGCAGCTTGCATGCTCTCTGGTAGTCAATCTTAGAGTCGATTATCTTGTGTTCTGGTTCTCCATCAATAATTACAGATGCTGGTGGAGGTTTGGAATGCTATGAAAAGGTATTAGGTATGGCTGGTTCAAGCATAGAGATATGGAACACAGGGTGAATGGCTTTTATGGTATCTGGAAGGCAAAGTGTAAAGGATTGCAGACTAGGTTGAGCAATTATTTCATATGGTCTGAGGTACTTTTTGGAGTTTCTTCAATAGGCGAGTTGTTCGGAAGTACTGCGCTCTAACAAATACTAATTGTCTAACTTGGAAGTTCTCTAGTTGGTGTTGACAAGAGTTGGCAGAGAGTTGATATTGTTGTTGGGCTTTGGCGATTTCCTCTTTAAGCGTGTCTTGTAGTTCGTCAAGATTAATTATGAAGTTACAGGTACAAAAGGAAGCTATATCTCATTCTGGGTATACACTGAGGTTAGGATGATATTCTTTGTTGGCAAAGAATGGGAAGATACCAGTGGTAGCACTAGAAGCATTGTTGTAAGAAAACTCAGCCAGGAGTAATAGTTTGGACCAGTTATCCTGTTGGTAGTTGTAATATACTTGGAGGTACTGTTCTAATGTCTGGTTGGTCCATTCTGTTTGACCGTTTGCCTCTGGATAGTATCTACTGGTAAAGTGAAGTCTCATATCTAGGGCAGTACCTAGGAAGCAGAAGAAATGAGAGATGAACTCGGAGCCATGGTCAGACGTAACATGAGATAGAACTTCATGTTTTGAAAAAATATGAACCACAAAAAGGTATGCTAATTCTGCTAAAGTGATGATGTCATGAGTGGGGATGAATATGGCTTGTTTCGACAGGCAATCTACTACAACTAGGATGGTGTCAAAACCAGAAAAGAAAGGGATTTTCTTGATGAAATCCATAGAAATTAAATTTCATGGCTGTTCTAGAATAGGAAGTTGTTGGAGGGATCCATATGGTCTGTGATGCTGTGATTTGGATCTCATACAGGTAACGCAAAACTTACAGAACTTTTATATGTTGTTGCAGATGTTTGGCCAGGTATAATGTCTCCATATAAGTTCTAGTGTCTTATTTTGGCCCAGATGTTCTGCTAGAACATGGTTGTGATAATACTAGAGAACTTGGAGGTGTAAGTTGGTGTTATCCAGAACATACATTCTGTTGTCGAGTCTGAGAAACCCTGCATCATCTTTCAACCAATGTTTTTCCAGATAAAGTAAATAGTTAGAGATAGAAGAGTCAGAAGGAAGTGCTGCCAGGATATCGGAGTGGAGTTGGTTTTGATTCAATATTGTAGCTGCACAAAGTGTCAGAGTGATGAGAATGGTTTCTTGGAGAGATGCTACAATTTGTTCATGAGTAAAGACTAGACAGAAGTTATGAGGGTTCACTGAAGTGTAGCCATTATCTCTCTCTTTTGGGTAGATATTCCATCATCTAGTGAGTGCATCTGGTTTGGTGCCAAGATGTCCAGGATGGAAGCAAATTACAAGGTTGAATTGGAAAAGGTATTCCAACCATTTTGCTTGTCAGTGCGTCAGGATTTTGGTCATTGAGAAATATTCCAAGTTTTTGTGATCTGTCACAATGTTGATTGGTGAAGCAGACCCCTCTAAGTAGTGCCACCAAATTTTGAAGGCCTCGAATATTGCAAGTAATTTCTTGTTGTAGATGTCATAGTTGAGCTCTGGAGTGGAGAACATTTGGGAGTGGAAGGCTATGGGGTGGATCTCATTATCTTTAGTCATAATGGAGAGAATAGCAGTGAGAGCATAGTCTGAGACATCAGTTTCTATAACAAGTTGTGTATCTGGAACCTAATGTGTAACGATAGGAGCAAAGGTAAAGGCTTGCTTCAGGGTATTAAATGCCACTCTACATTTGTTGTCAAAATTCTATGGAGTGTTCTTTCTAGTAAGACAAGTGAGTGATATGACTATGTCTGAATAATTGAAAATGAAATGTTTGTAGAAGTTGGTGAATTCTAGGAAGGATTAGATATCCTTTATTTTCTTTGGTTCCAGCCACTCCTGAATGGTTTTCACTTTAGTGTCAGACATGGTTAAGCCAAATAGTGATAGAACATAGCCTAGATATTCAATAGAGTTTAAATAGAATTTGCATTTTTCTGCCTTTGCATACAATTCTGATTTGCAGAGTCATTTCAATACTTCTTTGACGTAGCTCTGGTGTTGGGTGATATCATCAAAGTAGATCAAGATGTCATCTAAGTAGACTACTATGCACATATCAAGGAGGTTGGAGAATACATTGTTCATAAAGTGTTGGAAGACAACTGGAGCATTAGTTAGTCTGAACAGTATTACTAACTATTTGAAAGCTCTATAGTGAGTTTGGAAGGCAGTTTTCCACTTGTTCCCTTTGGCAATGCAGACCAAATGGTATGCATGTCAAAGGTCAATCTTGGTGTAAATACAAGCCTTACAGGGGGAATCTAAGAAGTCAGAGATGAGAGGAAGTGGGTATTGGTCTTTTTTTGTGATTTTGTTGAGTCCACAGAAATCTACACAGAGCCAGAGGGACCCATCTTTCTTCTTTACAAACAAGACCAGCGCCCTGTGAGGAGAAGACATCAAGTGGATAAATCTATTAGTTAGGTTTTGTTAATGAATTCTTTTAATGCTTCTTGTTCAAATTTGGATAAGAAGTAGATGGTTCCTACTGGAGGATGTAAGAGATCACTTAGTGACAACCCTAACTATACTAAGTGTTAGTGACAAAAGCGAACTTAAGCAAGAGCAGTATATAACCCAGGAGCTCTAATCAATATTGAGGTAAGATATTCTACCATACATCACTAGCTATATATACTAGACTAGCTTGGTCCATGTGCTGGTCACTATGGGAACACAGATCAAGACACTAATAACTACTATACCTAATAAGGCTATATAGTACAAACTATAGCAATAAGAACAAGAGGGAAGGGAACTATGAATAGCAGACTCCAAGGATCCGAGGGCAAGCTAGATGATACTTACCTATACCAGGTTATCTAAGCTACTCTAGAGCATCCCCTTACAGAGGATGAGAATCATTTTCTAGATCAATCTGGAGGTCGTAAGGACAGTAGAGAGTAAGTGTCTCTGCTTTGGACTTGCTAAAAACATTGGTGTACTTATGGTATTCCTCTGGGATGGAAGAAAGGTCAATTTTTTTGGAGATGGTAGTAGAATTGGCCTGTATTGTAGAATGGAATTGGAGGGAAAATGTTGTCAAGCCTAAGAGATGCAAAGCCCGAAGTAGAGCTAGCACATTAATAATTGCGATATGAGGTTGCTTGGTGTTAGACAGGAACATCTCAAATGGGATGAACTGCAGAGAGGTTTCTGCTAGAGAGAATGAAGGATTTACTAAGGTTTCAACAGGAGGAATAGAAGCTAGACTTTGAAGTAAAGATGGTGGTCAAAAAGATATTGATCCAGAAACCCAGTCAATCAACGGATTATAGTAGATGAGCCAAGAGTGACCTAAGACCAGAGAACAACAAGAATCAAGCAGAGTGACATAGAAGGTAGGTGTAAGGGGACAACCCTAAGATTGCTTAGATAACCTGGTAGGGTTCGCATCAGCTAGCGTTCCCATGGATCCTCAGAGTCCACGGTTTATAGTTCCCTTCTCTCTAGTTCGGGTCTCCATCACAGTACTACATAGCTATATCTAGTAGTATAGTTATTATTGTTCTGATGTCAGTGACCATAGCAACCGGCGCACAGACCAGGCTAGTCTAGTATAAGTAGCTAGTGATGTACGGTAGAATACCTTACCTTAACAATAGTTTGAGCTCCTGGGCTACTTATCGCTCTAACTTAAGACGCCTGCTTTACTATACTGCAGTATGACTGGGTGTCTCACCAAGCGTGCCCCTTACAGTAGGAGTAGTAGGTAAAAAATGTCCATGAGCAAAAGCAGAGTCCAGGAAACA
>Ga0157360_1000256_pt1 | contig 21774 bp, 14 predicted proteins | sample AttlaeALBM1_FD_111483 | JGI IMG/M metagenome (GOLD analysis project Ga0157360, IMG submission 111483) | Fungus gardens microbial communities from leaf cutter ant in Ribeirão Preto, State of São Paulo, Brazil - Atta laevigata ALBM1 | ecosystem: Host-associated > Fungi > Mycelium > Unclassified ...
AACTCCTTCTTCTCCTCGAAAGCTACAACTAGAAAATATATTCTTCATTGCCGGTGCGAACCCTTCTTTTGAATAACAACCATTGGCAAGATCAGCAAAATCCGAATACTAATCCGAGGAAAGGAGTTGTTTCAAATAGAAGTCAAGTAAACAGATTCAAGTTAGCCCAGTTTGGTTCCTTGGAAAAGCAGTTCAAAGCAAAGGGTTGACGGGTGGTGGAGTCCCAGGTTTAGTATATAGCCCCAGTTTTCCAATCCGTAAACGGTGGATTGACTTGCTCTTTATCAAATCACATTAAAAAGGGGTTTTGTCGTTCAATGCTTTGATCCGCGCACCTTATTTCTGATTGAACCACTTCCTCGAAAGGACATCGTATCGGTGCCAGAATATGGGGCTAGCGGTACACCAACCTCCCCACCAACTGCTACGCCCCGCGGGGCTTCTTCCTAGCGCTATTGAAATGATATTCCTATTATTGGTCTTAGCAATATCCCTGGACCAGGGCACGGCACCTATCCAACTATGTCTTGTTTCGGTTTCGGATCCGGGTAGTAGAGTCCTAGGCATCGGCAAAGCCAACAAGGTACGGGATTCGGCTCAACAGCTACTTCCTTGCTTAAATCGAATTTCAAATGAGAAGGACTTTCTTGCTTTACTCGATGCAGTCCAAAAATGGAGACACTACATCCGCGGTGCCCCCTTTTTCATAAGAACCCATCATGAGAGCCGTCAGTACTTGCTTTAACAGAGATTGACCCATACTCTCACACACAAAAGTTTGTGCAAATTGCTGGGCCTAGACTACACAATTCAATATAAGAAAGGAGCTGAAAACAAAGCTGCTGATGCAGACAGAAGTGGAAATAGAGATTAGAGAAGTGAAAGCAGTAACTGAGTTGCTTCCTCAGTGGGTGCAGGAGTTCAAAGGCTGCTATCAAAGTGATGTGTGGGCAAAAAATGTGTTGCATGGCTAGTAGGAGATGAGCCGTCAGAGGATGACTTTTGATCATTTCCAGCTTCGACTGAGTCCAAACGAAGAGTCCTCGTAAGTGAAACTAGAGGAAAGGAGAATGGATGGGGCGAGATTCACCATTTTTTTCTCGTTATTAACGTAACCCACGGGAACAGGGGCTTCATAGCTGGTACTCTTTTTTAGCTATAGGAAAACTTCTTTTTTGAATAGGCCCTCTATTTTTCAATAGAAAAGTTATAAGAGCGGGCTGCAGAGATCTAGTAGTCTGGTTCACCAGGCAGCCAGTAGGTGGGTATGAAAGCGCGCGGAAGGCAGTAATCGGACATGTAATACGTAATTTCTTCGCCACTAAGCAGTTCTTAAATTGGGTAAAGTAGGTAGAGGTAAAGAGATGAAGAATAAGATCGGAGCAAGGCGCGATCTTTCCTTCTAAACCCGGTGCTCCCTACTTCTTTTCGAATCCATCCAAGCCATTCCTTTCACTTACCACTCGTGCATGCCTGACAAAGAGTTGAGTCTAAGTCATAGATGAAGAGTTCAGTAGGTGCCTATGTTGTGACTTCGATCGAGCCCTGGAAGGATAGGATTGTGTTTTTCAGTGAAGTATGCCGTAAGCATAAAAGCAGGAAGAGTTGCTTGCCGAGGGCTCAGAGCGGGCAGGCGATGTCTCTATTCGAGAGGAAGAGGCGGCTGGAAAGATTTCATTTAAAGAAAAGGAGGTAGACGGGGGGTTCACGCACCTTGCTTTCAAAGGAAAAGGTGTCCTTTCTCGGAGAATAGATCTATATATAGATAGGTTGGTACTTTGACGGGGTGATCAATGCGGATGCTGCGCCCTTTCCTATCCTAATTGACAATTGAAAAAAGAAAGGGAAATCCCTTGCCTGAGCACCGACTTTCGGTTCCAGAACCAGAGCAGGGAAGTTCTAGATTTCTCCGTCCGTCCTCGACAGGAAGAATGTACAAGAATTCTGAACTAGCTAGGGTGAAACAAATACATTCCTAAGTAGGTGCGTGAAAGTCAGACAGGGAAGAGTCAAGGAATCCATCCTCGTAACCGCCTAGTCCGTAGAAGGAAGGCTTTCTTTGAGGAAGTAGTCGCGAATTAGTCGGATCTAAGCTAAGGAACTGAACTGCTATCCTCAGCATCTCTATCGCCACCACCGAACACTTCGGCACCGAAGCACCACGCGAAAGGACCAGGAGAGGAATATCCCTCACCCTCGTATTTGAAAAGAAAGGAAGGGCAATGCGGGTTCGACTCCCGCTCGTGACAAGAAGCAAGCTAGGTATGCTCGCTAGCTGAAAAAGGCAAGGGAAAGAGATTCTGATTCAAACCCAATTCCGGGAGTGAAATAGTCTGCTGTGATAGAACCTGGCAAGGCAAAAGGAATACAACTGAGCAAGATAACTAGATTGAACCAGATGCCGTAAAGAGTCAAAGTCAAATCCATTTGCGTCCAGCAGAATCGATCATCGTTCCCCCTTCTCAAATAGAGAAAGAAGAACCCTATCGCCTAAAGAGTGCTGGAATGTAGTGAACCATACCGAGCTTTTCAGAGACGGTCAACACAAGAAAGAACAATCTAGAAGCGCCATGGAAGCGGAAGATTCGAGAGAGAGTGAATTGATCATGGTACGAAGCTCGGCCACGGGTAGATTCTTGGTGGTTGACCACATGCTCCCCTTTGACTTTTTAGAGTGTTCTGTGGAGGCCTCTATTGGGAAGGTTCGTCTGAGGCTTCGACCGTCGCCACAAAGATTCTTATGAGGCATGCTTCTGACGGGCTGCCACGCGGGAGGTACTGGAAGACTTTTCAAAGGGCTAAGTATAGGCACCGGGAATGGGGGGTTGAAGTGGAGTTGCCACGACGATTTCTGGTAAGTCGATTGCGGAGGAACTGAGAGGGAGAAGGCCGGGCTTCCCAGATTGTGCAAATTAGCCATTCCACTTCGGGGCCGTGTGCACATAGCATGGAGGCGATGCCTTGTGCCGTGGCGTCAATTCTAGCTTCTGATGCGGGAGCTTCTAGCTGTTCGCTTTTAAATTGGCACTTTGAGGGCGGAGCGTGAATTAAGTAAAGGCTTATTTGTCAAATAATATCCAGTCCTGAATGTTTTATTTTTATTAACCAAAACCAACATTTCTCATACTTGCAACTAAGACCTCGAATGTTTGGAAAATGACGACAAACAAAATGACACCGAACTGTCATGATAAGTGATTGGGATGTAGATCCACTAATTATTTACTACGAAGCCCTTTCCTTCCTTTCACAAGTTTTATCCTATCCAATCTGCTACTTCCCTATCAAATGTTTTCCTTTTCTGATTGAGCATTGTCTTTCCTCTGCAGACTTGCAAAGCAGAAGGGAACACTCCTCTCCTGTCAAGCTGTTATCGTTAAGCCGAAGCACCTAAGGCCAAATTCCAATACAACAAGAGCTAATGTTTAAATAAGAACGTTATACTCAAATCAAAATGGTATAGATAATATGAGTTCGCGATCTCTGAGACGGTGGACATGTTCTGTCTCAGCAAAGCCTAGTTTCGGAAGATTGAAACGTTTCATTGAAACTCGTTTTTGACAGAACAACATTCCTTTTCTGATTTGACAAGAATTCTCAAATGGGGAGAATCAACATCACTGTGCACGAGGCCTCTCTTGCTAGAGGAAATGACTTCTAGCCCTACGCAGATTGGCATAGCTATGTATGTGGCCAACTTCAGTCAAAGCAATTCCATGATAGTAACACATGATTTAGTTTCCTACAATTTTCCACTTGCAAAGTCTTTTCTATAAAAGCAAAAGCTAGGCCTTAATAAACAACTGTTCTTTCCAAGGAAAGAGAGAAAGAAGTAAAAAAGCGGGGGATCGCTAAGAGCTCCTCTTCTGCTAAGACCAGTAATCTCTAATCTATTCTTTTAAAGAAAAGGAAATTACCCACTCAACAAAGAGCGGAGTCGTTGTCGTGAACAGGATTCTTCCCACCCTTGGGAAGTAGGCTGGCAGAAAGAAATAGCTTTTCTCTCATCGCCATTTATGGTTATGGCCTGGTCTGGGGATTGACCCTACGGCTATGGCTATTGCGCTTATCAATTCCAAAATGAAAAGATTCTTATTCTTATCATATATTCTATTCAAAGAGCTTCTAGGGCATAGAATCTAGCACCCTCTTTTCTTCCTTCAAAGCAAGCATTCATCTTCTTATTATTAAAGTGTGCTTGTTAATAGACACCTTTGCTATGAGCGTAGGAAGCTGCAGCCTTTTTTCATCGTACGTCAGTAGCTGCTCTCTTTCAATTAGTTTCATGCTAGTATCAGTTAAGTCAGTTAGCAAGGGCGCTTAGCTTCTTATCATTTGCTTTCTTAGGGAATAGAGGGGGGTGCGGTTTTTCTAATCATACTACTACCAGAGTAGCATTTGGTAAGGCCATAATGGAAGAAGGGAGAAAACTGAGTGCTTTGGGAAGGACTAGTACGCTATGTTTGTTGGTTTACTCCCTCTGGGGGTGCTTTTTCTACGAATATAATCAATTCAATAATGCTATCCGGTACGCCCCAAACCCTTAAGAGCAGCTTCCCTATTCCTCTTCGTCTTCGGATGATATTTTCCTAAAAGCAAGGATCTTTTGCAAATGATCTGATCTAACAATTGAATGAAAGCACATGGTTTCGGATCCAAGCACATGGTTTGCGGCTCTGGGCAAGGGATGCTGTAGTTTTTTCTGAATGTTCTAGCTAAGAACTGTTATTATTCGCTCCACTCTTGCCATCACGCTCTGTCTTGAGCATCTGCCACATCTAACTGCAAGCCTTGCTTTCCATTGGCTGATTCTCTGTTCCAGGTACAAGTCAAGTGGTCAGGGGATGGATTCCTGGTGAAGAGCACTTTTGGATTATCTAGTTGTTGCTTTGACTACGCCAATACCCACGATTAAAGAAATACGATTCCTAGCGCTATCAAAATGCATATAAAGGGTCCAATACGAATTCATGCAATGGAATGAAATAAGGGTTTAAGCCGGGGATTAAAGAAAAGGAATTATCTACTAGCGATGCTAGGCCGGGGAAATGGACTAACCGATTCCCGAAACCTATTACTTTATCTAGCCGGTGCCGAAGCCGAGAACGATGCCCTTTGCCCCGGAGGGGGTAGATTTAGCATATTTTCGATTGGTATTTCCGATTGGTATTCGGAGCGATATTCCTATTCGTATTCGTATTTAATTGAAAGCGTAGGTTCGTAGTCATATATCGTAGGAATTATCATATTTCCTTGCGGAGGATATTCACTGCTACAGAACTACAGCATGGATCTATTATAAAAGAGAAATCACTTCAAACTCTTCCACTTACTCCTGTTTGGTTTGCTTCTGTTTTCAGTTGAACATTCTTCTTTGAAACAATCAACTCCTTGGTCCCTAAGCAATCACTTAGTGGAAAAGGAAGTGATCGAGCGATGACAACCAGGAGGTGGGCTTGGAAGCAGCCATCCTTTACTTTAAAGAAAAGAAATTCGTATAGAAAGATGGACTAGCTCGAGACCTTGGCTTCAAACAATCGATTGAATCTGGATTCCTTTGCTTATCCTTCCTGGCTATAGTCTCTCTTGTGCCTTCGGCAGTTCAGTTAAAGATTTCTGTATCAGCATTTCCCCATTTGCTCAAAGAACGCATAAAACCTGTTCCCTCACCGTATCAAAAGATCAAGCAGAAGCTTCTTCAAGAAGAGTTTTTCATTTAACTCTTCCGCAGCAATGCCCGGGCAATAAAACAATCTGAGCAAATCCGCTAAACAATATATCATTTCAAACGGTATGTGCTGGTTGGATAGAGCAATCAGTAGTTGACGTTCGAACCAATCTTCTCTCTAGTAGACTTTAGATTCCGTCGTCCGTTTGTTTTGTTTTGAATTGACATAGAGAAATCTTCCCACTACGTAATTAAGGAATAGGTGGCGAAGGAGAATGTTCTTGTTTTTCGTTGGGTAGAACCCCACGCCGACGTCAAGATCAGTCTCCTTTCTCTTTTCGGGAGCAGAGCTGAAAAAGATGTAGTTACCCTATGATGAGATTGAGTTCAACGGATATGAAGGATAGAAATATGCTATTTGCTGCTATTCCATCTATTTGTGCATCAAGTCCGAAGAAGATCTCAATCTATAATGAAGAAATGATAGTAGCTCGTTGTTTTATAGGCTTTCTCATATTCAGTCGGAAGAGTTTAGGTAAGACTTTCAAAGAAACTCTCGACGGGAGAATCGAGTCTATTCAGGAAGAATTGCAGCAATTCTTCAATCCTAACGAAGTCATTCCGGAAGAATCCAATGAACAACAACGATTACTTAGGATCAGCTTGCAAATTTGCAGCACCGTAGTAGAATCATTACCAACGGCACGCTGTGCGCCTAAGTGCGAAAAGACAGTGCAAGCTTTGTTATGCCGAAACCTAAATGTAAAGTCAGCAACACTTCTAAATGCCACTTCTTCCCGTCGCATCCGTCTTCAGGACGATATAGTCACAGGTTTTCACTTTTCAGTGAGTGAAAGATTTGTATCCGGGTCTACGTTCAAAGCTTCTACCGTAGAACAAATTAGAGAGGCCTTCGTACCCATAGACCTAATTCGAGAAGGCTTGATAGTCCTAAGAAAGGTGAGGGTGGGGGGTTCTATTATGGATGAATAAGGAAGAGGAATAGAATCTCATTCATGTGTTCATGCTAACAGAAGAGCGGATCCAATACACATAAGGCATCGGTTGTTCTTAACAGCGATGCTTTATACGCGATGTGGCGAAAAAGACAGACTTCAACTTTCAGACTCAAACCTCCCACGATTTAAGGATTGGTTCGATTCTTTTCCCGAAAGAGGACTGGTTTTATCCTGATTTATGGATTTCGGCAGACTTCAGGTTTGTTCCTCTTCCCGGGCATTTTGTCATTCAAAGATATGGTAACCGAACACTGTTGTTAGAAAAGAAAAACCTTGCGTCATCCTTCGGTAGAGCAAAGCAAGGACACAGGGCACAAAGCATTTCCCGACCACGGATAGGTACCATGTGTTACCATTCATTTGTCACTTATTTGATTCTATCTCAGAGGAAGAGTGTTCGTTCGGGCTAACGAAAGATCTCAGAGGGACTCTTACTTCTACAAGAGCTTTTACACAAGTTATCGACATATAGGAATTCTACTACCTCATCACTGTGTGAAGGAAAAGGTTCAGGAAGCTTGTGATGCTCGGGATGGACTGACTCCATATGCGCGAAAGAACTGAGATCTTCAACGAAAGCCCCCAATTTCATCGACCCTTACTTAATGACTGGTGATGGCGATTTATGCTTTTATTGCCTCTCAGACTTATCATTCTTACTTAAGCTTAAGATCGAGACAGAATAGTTGGGCACTGGCATTCTCACAGGCTATTGTAAGAGGAGAGAATCGCACCTTTGATAAAAACAGTCTTTACAAGTAAAAACACCCTCCTATGATTGGCTTTACCTTTTAGAAAGAATCCTCCTAGGGTTGCCGAATCTGTATAAAACTAGTGTGCAGGAAAAGCATATAAAGCCTTGGTTTCCCGTAGTGAGACTGCTTCCGTTGGAGAAATCAACCCTTGCCACTAGTATAAAGCGGTGTCCTTGTTCGGATGGCGGGTCGATAGGGCCCATAATGTCTGTGTCCCACATCTCAAACAGGATGCTGGGTTAAGTAAGAGGATTTTCATTTTGGTGGATGAAGTAACCACTGGTACAAGTTCATTTTATTGGCACATTCAATGCAGTCCTACCTCATTCTATTTAATTACTGTTTCAACTTAGGTCCTTTACTGGTGAGCTCCACATACATATACCGTAGTGGACTTAATCCCAGATATGTTTTGCTTCGCACAATAAGAAACTTCGCAACCAGTTAGACCTCTATAGAGTGTGGCATTAGCTAACACAAATCAAAGAGCTATTCATAGCGTGAGTTGTTCCTAAATAATCTTCACTGCATCATCATGGATGTAACTACTCTTTACTTATTTAACCCACCACTAAACGAAAAGCTAGCAACAAAGCGGAGTCCCAGGGTCTAGCCCTTCTGAAGAGTAAGCCACTCTGTAAAGAACCCCCATACTCTAAATGAACTTGGTTAGGGCTTTGAACTGTAAGGGCAGAGTGACTTTTCCAGTAAAGACTCTGTGGATAATTTGAATGCTGAAAGGTTGCGAATAATGTCTTCTGTTAGATATTGCCATTAGTATTGCCAAAAGTACTCTTTCATATACTGACAGTCCACCCCTAATGCCTTACTTAAGTAAGCACTATCTTTTCCTGAGTAAACACAGCGCCAACTTTAGAATAAGTAAAGTAAAATAGTCAAGTATTTTCTAGTTGGTAAATTTATATAATGAAAAGCTCTAAATATTTCCAATTCGACCAACTTTTCTCTAACAAGGAGCTCAGGCAAAGATGCTTCGATACTAGGAAGGCACAAGGTCTCGTCCCCTTCACCCGCACACCGGAGCAGTCTCCTTTCGTTCATGAGATAAGATGAATCGCTAAGAGTGAGCTTCTGCACAGTAGAGGATCTGAACTCATAAGGCTCGCAGAGGACTCAATGAAGAGTGCTCTAAAAGAAACCTCCTCGCATCTAAGTTTTATAAAACTAGTGGGTGTAAAAATCCCAAATTGACAGATCTCTATCATCATGTACATGAAACATCAAAAACGGAAAAAAAAACTACAACCCGAAAAAACAACCACCTGTCAATTGAACCATAGGCAGACCTCTTGAGCTACCCACAGCAAGTCCGGTGGCATTGTAGCCCACACTCGCCCATCCCTATGCTTAAACAACCCCCAAAAGACCCCTATGAAAGCAGAAATCAACAGCTTGAGTCTTCTTGGCAGGTGCCTCTTGGCAGCCAAACTAGCTTTATTTAAATTGTAGGTCGCATGAGCCACCATAATGAGCATTTAGACTTGACCAAACCGCGACAGCATACGGACATTAGAAGCTCAGAAATAAAGCAGACTCAACTGGACAGTACCTGCACATGACATACGGCTTAGAGCAGTGCAGTTGCCTTCTTTCTTTGTTCACCTACATTTTCTTGTTCTTTATTGAATTGGATTTGACTGAGGACAAGACGCGCTGCTAGTGCTAGTTTCAGTAAGCCTGTCTCTTCTAGAGGAAAGCAAAGCAGGTAAGAAGAGCTCCTATTTTCATACTCTAAGCTTGGATAATCCGCATCAAGAAGATTCGAACCCCTGCTAGCACTGCGTAAGACAACCAGTCAATCCGGAGTTTAGTAGAACGCGCTTTTAGTCTTTCTTTCTTGCACAGAAATCGAAGTTTCTAGGTGAAAGCTCAGTTTATCCAATTACATATTAATACCGGAAGATTCTGATGGCATCACTTTCTCTCGCATAAGGTCCAGTTGATATCAAACAAAGGTGGATCCAGCAGATTTTCTCACCCGGTGGCGAAATGCAAGTCTTTACAGTGCCCGGGATTTGGTCCATAAGGGGTAAAGATCCGCATTACTAACCTACAATCCGCGGGTGGATAAGCAGATACACGGTCTTGCGCTTCGCAAACATTTGAAGAACTATCTTCTCGCGCCACCGACAACCTTGATTTTTGCTTTTATGATTTCTCCACATTCCCCCGACAAGATAAAACCTTATCTTCCTTAGTGATATCTTCGCTATTATTCTTCGGTTTCCTTTTCACGGCATGGACGGCTACCCCATTGGGGGTACTCAGCCCTTTAATGCATATCTGTAATGGCCAAGTGGCAAAGCTCAAGTATATGACTTCCTTGCCTAGTTGGTAGTTAGTTAGAATAAGTACTCGACAGCCAGGCCAACTGAATATACACCGAACCAAGCCGGCTCTGTCCCTTCCCCTTACGAGCCTGTGGGTGAAAGTGCCCCTCCAATTGCACAAGTCTCTCCAGTCCCAACAAGGGAAAATCAATCCAGTTAGCCAATTTTTGAAAGCTTTTTAAAGTGCTTTACTAAATAAAGTTCTCTTTCGGCCATTGAGCAAGAGCAAGTATTCAAGCAGGAGTAGAAAGCTTCGATGCATTGGAAGTTCGTTCTTCTACCTGCGAGTTCTGTTACAGCAATTGGGAGTACCCTTTTCACCGCAAGTTCTCTTACATTTAGTAAGCCAGCGGCGAGGGTGCCAACTCTTACGAGATCTCACCCCGATTATAGTGAGTGCTTATCCCTTGATCTTCCCTTGGAGTGCCAATTGTATAAGAAAGTCTTAAGCAAGTATATTGAAAATCTTAAGCTCATCTAGTGCCAGTGCACGTCACTCTATTCCCTTAGGGAAGCAGGTCAGCAAGTGGGACTTTAGGTAAGAAAGAATCGTTCTATCTGGACTCTTTCTATAGGGTGTCGCATTCATTCCTCATGGGAGTGTAGGATTCCGATTATCGTTCGTATTAGTACCCATAGCGTAGATCCTCGAAATCTTCTTTTTTTAGATGATATGGTGTACTCTCCAGTCTGGGGATATGCTATAGTATATTGCACTGGACCAATGCTCTTTACAACCCCGGAGTAATACCTATGTCTAGTGGCAGTCCCTGTTAAAGTGGCCATAGGGTGACCGTATCAGGCCATTGACAATTAGTATATACTACTTTCATTGCTCCTCTTGGCATTCTAGGAGGAGGGCCATTTCTACTTCCATGGAACCAGTTGTTCCTGCGATTCCAGTCTGTTACGGTGCTGGTAAAAAGGGGGTTTTATGGACCAGTTCTTTCTCTTACTTTCTTAGTAGCAGATCCATCATGGAAAGAAGGAAACTTTCATCCGGCGTACCTCGTGTGACTTCTAGCTGTGCCTACCGAGTCAAAGAACCTGCTTCAACGAATAATAGAAGGTATCAGAAACCTCATTAACCCTTAGCTGATCCTGAAGCCACGGTTCTTGCTCCTAGGTACAAATCTATGGTGTAGCACCGCCAACAGTGGACGAGCGCCTACATCGATCTGTCTCCCGACAGGTTTCTTTTCAATCAACACAAGCAGCAGGCGTAGCTTTTCATTCACTCGCTCTAAGCACGGGAATAGAATAAAGGTATGGGTCCCCCACCTTACCATCCGTTCTGTCAGACCAATTGCTAAAGTATTCGATTTGAGTGTCCACAATCAGGAGATGGGCCTTTCTCAAATTGAACAGCCGTGGCATTCGGATCTGTCTTATTGACCTTGGTCGAGCAACCGCTGCATTTCTTGAACGGCTACTGCCAGCCCCCCTTTCCTAGTTTTTGCTAGCCAGCTTTCTCCTATGTTTGGTTTGCTAGTTCCTGGAAAGACAACCCTTGCTTTGATTGAAGGAAGTGAGGGTCGCCCTTCTAAGTCCGTATGTATCAACTACCCATTATCAGATCCGAGGTCCAATTTACTAGATTGGCAAAAGGGGCGGGTGCTGGACAAGAACCCAATCATTCATTGAATGCTTTGTTCGATTCACACTGCTCGTTGGTCCGTGGCTAGTGCTTTTCTTTTCGCTAATCACCCAACTCTCAGGCCAGTCCGAAGGGCATTGATGGAACACAGACCGGTAAGCTCTTCGATTAACGCCGTCTGAACTCTTGCTTGATAGGACTTCCTATTCTTCACCTGGGCCTGGGTGGATTTGTATTCCTCTTCACTCATTCTAGTCCTTAACTACTTGCTCGATAAAAGCTATCCCAACAAAGCTTTGACAGTTACTTCTTCAAGAATCCGAACCTACTTTTCTATGGCTAAAAAGGACCCGAAATGGCGTGCTGCCATGCTGGATGAGATGGAGTCAATGAAGATAAATAAGGTTTGGGACTTAGTTTATTTACTGCCAGGGCTATTAGGTAAGGGATAGGCCGCAGGTTTGTGAAACATAGGAGTAGAGGAGTAGGCATTTGGATCGGAACTGGTAGGAAGCAATGGAATAGGTCAGTAAAATAGGACTACTAGTAAAGGCACGTTATTCGCTAAGAATAGTTTCGTGATAGGTTTTTAGAAATAGGAAATTTGATCGGCTTAACTGAGATGGATCGTTGCCTGTTGAGGGAAGGATTCCTAGTACCATAGGTAGACTTAAACGCAACGTTTTGTTGAACTTTTTTGGAAATAGCTTTGAAGCTCCTTCTACCCTTCCTGTGAATGAATTGGATAAAAGCCTTTATGTCCGAGAGTGAAAGGTGCTCCAGCTTGCTTGGTGAACACTGACTTACTGAAGACCGGAATGGACCAATGTGACATTGACTCAAGAAGGTAGCCAAAAAGGCCAACTATAGAAAAGCCAAGCTGACTGAATGAAATACCGCTGTTCACTCTGACTCCGGTTCGGTACCTACTCCATATCTGAAGATTGACCACAGCGTAATGCCTTACCGCTTTACACCTTGCTTTGAGTTCGATCCGCCTATTCACTGAATAGACTAAGTCAATCTCAAAACCCTTATTATGTAAATCTAAACTGAGGTTTTTCCTATCTAGCCTAGCTCCATAATGGAGAGAATGCCCTTACTTGGAATCTCAAGCATTCTTCTTCACTTGCAAACTTGCATCAAGATCAAGGAGCTTATTCGATGCCATCTTCATTACTTCCCTAAGAAAGAGGTTAAGACGTCACAGAAGCAGGAGGTGGGATCATCTTTTCCTTCTTGTCGGAAATAGCGCAGCATTGAATCACGCTTCTTTGAGCGAAAGGGCACCGGGCGCTAAAAAAAAACATTCTATATGATATCGAAAGCGTGTTCACAACAAACTATGAATTCTATCTTCGCTGTCCAACTATGAAGTCTGTTCCCACCGGATAAACTGATCACAGTTGAACTGAAGGAATCGGTACAACTAGGCACTAGCAACTAGTAATTAGATTCAATTATAACTGCAACGCTCCGCCCCATAGCATAAATGCTAAGAAACTTCTTGACCTTAGAGCATAAAAGTGATTTCATTTCCTTCACATATTCAAGTGAATTAGGGGCATTCATAAACTCTACTAGCCGTGTATGTATTTTCATTTTAATCCCCCAAGCCAAGCAAAATCGCCGACAAAGAAGCAAGGGATATTGAGCAGCGCGTTCAAACAAGCATAGGATTTAAATAAGCAAGGGATTGAGCTGAGAGTATAAGGCTTCGTTCTCCTACTTTCACTATGGCTAACAATTGGCATAACCATTTTGTATTCCTCTATCTCTAGCAGCTCTTCCTATTAGTTCCGCGGGTAACTGTCGTCATCGAGGAGGGGAGGTAGCTTATTGACCAACTGTATAGGGTAGGAAGGCACAGTCCCAGAAAAAGGCTCAGGGGCGGGACAGTTTCAGTTGAAGATGAAGGAGCTGCAAGGCGTTGCTATCCATCGCAATACCAACCCACAAGAAGTAGTGGCAATTCTCTTCCCTTTGCTGACAACCATCACCTTGTGCTATATCTCGAGTGGACATAGCCACCCTAACAACTAACCTATATCTACTTGCTTCGGGCTTTATATATCAGCATTCTCTGCAGTATCCACCTTTACTTTGTATTCACGGCACTGTTCTAGAAGTCTGTAATGTAACACCTGACCTCGAACTCCATTGGCTCCTTACCTCGAGCAGGGATAAGAAGATAGATTGTACATTTTATTGTTTAAACTCTTTTAAAGCCTGTTTCAGTGAAGGATAAGTAGTGATGAAGGTTTCGTAAAAGGAAACAGGAAAGCAAAGCGGGTTACCGGACTTGGGAAACGGAAGAGATCAAAAGCGAGAAGTGACTAGTTGGAAGTTCCAGAAAGCAGGGAAAGCGATAGTTGACTTTTCTTGAGAAGTAGGGACCCAAGAAATACGTATTACAAGTGGACTAGTATTCATAGGAGGGCTTTTTCTTTCGAGAAGGCTTACCAGATACTATGCTGGCCCCAATGCGAGGTAGTTTCCCTGCTTGTAAGATCCGGATTTTGAGTCAACCATATCACAAGACTTGCTTTAGCTGATCGTTTATGTTAGAATAAAGGAAGAACCTATATCGCGTTTGTCCTACCAGTCAATAGTAATAAGGAAGAACCTATATAGCATTTTACCCGGATTTCACTAACCGACTGAGATAGGTGGACCTCTCTTCTCAATCTGCTCCTCCCGCTCTGCCTAACCAGGGTATAGATAGAACGTTGGTCCGTGAGGACATGTATAGTACCCCCCAAGTTAAGTATGTCTAATTGACCAAAAGTAAGGAGAAGCAGAAGAAGCTGTGAGATAAAGCAAACAGGATGCTGGTTTTGGAAAGAAGGAACAATCCTTGTCCGAAGGCACGGACGGAAACAATAATATTCGTTGTTGGCCAATTCCAATATCAACAACCTGATCTTTGAGAATCGATGGAGCTTCCCAGCTCTTAGTTTGCTTTACAGGCCCACCACCTAGTAATTAGTCACCGGATCCATCCCCGATACAAGAAGGAAGGGTTATCCTATTAACCAGAGCAACCTGTATCCTCTTCCTCGACTGTCCTCTATCTGAGGGATAGCGAATAGGATCTTGGAATGCATCTATTGCTTCAACACATGTTAGATGTGATAACAAGAGATATGACGGTTAATGAAATGAGATCAGGTTATTCTTAGTTGAGCTCCTGATAATTATATGCATAGCTTCCATATGAATAGCCAACTAATTATTGCTACCTTTTTTCTGAGAGCAGGCAGAGTTCGGTTCGGTCATGGTAACAAGGATTCAGTCCCAAGAAGACAGCTTTTGCGGGTTCTGGTACAAAGCCAGCCATTGTTTTCCCTCCTGTGGTTTCTGCACTGTGGGATGAACTGGTTCTATCTGCAAATTGTTGATTGCCTTTTATTACCAAGAGAGTGTGTTATAGTATATTGTCTTGTATAACAGTGTGCACGAACTCTACTTGTCTACTGATTAAGCCCCATAACAACTATATTGGCCCCAGTAATCCTGTATTACATCAACCATATATGTTAATTCTCATGTGGGTAGCGCCTCCTCGAGCGGAAAGATAAGACTCGGCAGCTACTGACTGCGAAAGATAGGTATAGATATGATTGCCTTCCGTAGGGCTAGGATAGACATAAGACTCAGGATAGTGAGCATGAGGATAGGGAACAGGAGAATGAGGATATGATGCAGATTACCTATAAAAAGTTACTGCAGATGGCTACAGGGATGGATACTTCGGATTAGCAGAGACAGGAAGGGATATACATGTGTGGTGGAATAGGATTCAAAGTATGATTTTACATGGGATTTCAGAGGGAAATGCCTTTACACAAGTTCTACTTTACTTTACCCCAGAGGGGGCCCCGGGTCGAATTTATCGCTCAGGTTTATTGCATTTTCATGCAGGTGATTTAGCCTGAAGTCAGGCAGTCAGTCTCCTACAACAGAATGACAGAGGGAAAAGAGAGATTGAGAAGAGAGATTCTAGCTGAACCATGAACTAATAAATAAAGCAAGACTGATAGTTCGAAAGCCCCAGAAGAGATCCTCTTTGAGATTAGCGGTTGAGTGTGCCAAGCCGCACTGGAGTTATTGAATTTATGCCGAGAATGCTTGGGAAGGGGGGCTCGTTTCAGATTTCACAATCACTTGAAAAAGCTTTCCTATCGGGTTGACTACTACTCTGAAACGTTTGCCAGTGGATTTACGGAGCCAAGTCATGCTCAAATAATGGGCGGCCAAGGCTTTGATCTTTCTTTATAGAAAACAATATCCAAGTAGGTAGACGTAGGAATCGATCTATTGAAGTCTGAAGTAGTAGATTGAGGAGAATTCTCTCAGTATAGAACTATGAGCCAAGGTGAGTAGCCTACTGTAGAGCATAGCATGGAATTTCTGCCCTGACGGGACATTCGGTATACGACCTCTGCGTTCCACTGAATCATTGGAACTGCTGTGAGCCAACTCTTTCTCAACAGTCTAAAATGACTCAGTTGATGGATATAGCTAGCTAAAGCCTCAAAGGCAAGTAAAGAATCAGCCAACAAGGTTTGCCATAACGTTTTTGAGTAGTTTGACAAACGAACGCTTGACTTCCAGACCATAAAAACCTAATAGGTCTGAGTGAAAGATTGATTTTCTTACATAATGAATAGAAAGAATTGAATTTCCGATCGTACTCTTTTTTATGCCGGGGAGTTGCCGCTGGGGACCATGATCGAGAAGGCATTTTATTTGCCGTAAAAAGATGAAATTTATCACTTCCTGCCGGGTACTCGTTTTATGCTTATTAAATAATAAATTCTCACTTGGTTGAGGGCAAAGAGACTGAACCTTCATATAGGACTACTTTTGATCAGGACTTACTTTTTTATAGCGAAGAGACACTTAGTTTAGAGGGCCTAGCCCTTTGTTAAGATAGGCGTACAGAATGATGAACGTATGGAGTTAGTTCGGTGGGTTGGTTGGGGAGTGATTTTGAACCTAAGATTGCAGATTTTGGGCTCACAAAGCTGTAGTTGAGAGGTTTCTTTCATTGCTCGGGCATGCCTTCTTTACTTAGGGTATTTCAAACCAACGTTGCCTGGCTTATCACACCAATCTTCTTCTTCCCTTGACTACAACGAGAGGGCAGGTGATGTAAAGCAAAGGATCAGGAAAGGAGAGGAGGGTATCGCTCGGAGTCCCACAAGCAAGTTTCTTTTCTGAAATTATATTCTCAATCGCCGAAGGATAGGAGGGAAGAATGAAAAGGTCCTCTTGTCCGTCGACCCGAAGAACTCACTCGATTCCCCATGATGATATGCGTCAACGTACGGAATTTTAGAAACTACACTTGCCCCCAACTCCCATCTCGGGCCGATTGCGGGTGAGAAAGAAGCACCAATAGCATAATGCAATTGCTATCATGCTTGGAGCATAGATAGAAGAGGTATGGGTTGATTGATTTGAACGATAAGGAACCGCACCTCCAATAGGAGAGGAGCAGCTAAATCTCTTCACGGAAGACCCGAACTGCCCTAGTGCTTAACCCGAAGCTAGGCGCCCGTCGCACATTGCATTGATTTGGCCTATATATGAAACTAACTTTTTTGCAATTGGTGACCTTAGGGAAAATGCAATTTACTACTTTCCCATATATATAAATAAAATGATCAATCCTGTCCTCGGCTATTCGAACTAGCTGGATTTTCAATAGGAAGCCGTTGTTGTTCCCAAAAGGGCTAGCGCTCGTACTCGTATTGGTTTTAGGGAAGCCGGGCTTTGGAGATTAGGATTTCTTTTAATTAGATTTGTTTATCGCTAGTGCTAGGAGTAGGAATCGCTACGGATATCATGCCGCTGTAGTTCCCTTGCCCAATAAGGAGTAGGGATTAGCCGTGTACCGAACCCGAAGCAAAGGAAAAAACCTCTTTCTCTTCGGCCCCAGATGCAGACGAATCCGAATCAAACTATAGAATGTTCTTTGCCGATGCTTTGAATCCCGGGAACCGACAGGAAGCTTTGGATGAAAGGATAGGAATAGCTCTTGCGCAAGGAATATCAATAGCGTACGCGTACTAGTCCTGGGAATAGAAAATATCTTACCCGTGAAGGGGAGGCAAAAGGGAAAGCTAGTATTTTTAAAAAGAGTATAGTAGCTGGTATTCGGATTTCGCAGTGCCGTAAAAGGAAACCGTTGTTGTTTTGTTTGCCCCATATGGGCATAGGGGTAGCCGAGGAAAACCTTACCGTTGTACGAAAGGATATCTCGTAACGGAAGGATTGAAACCAGATAAAGTTACTGAAATAACTACCTTTGCTAATGTGCTTTGTCGAACAACCTTGACTAGCTTTCCAGCATGCGCTACTACAGCCTACCTAGCCTCTTCCTCCTCTATTCCATTTCTAGTGCAATATCAGAAGGTATCAAATCCAGCGTATCGAAAGCCCGGTCCGTAATCCCTTCGCCCCGTCTTTGCTTCCCCTCGTGCGCTTCCATATAAATTCCCATTTCATCTACCAGTTGAACTGATTCGATCACTGTCCCATAAGCAGTAGGGACCACGAGTGAGCTTATTTCGTGATCGGCTAGTAGATCCTCATTTCTTCTTCTTTGCAAAGGTCTACTGGGTAGAATAGATCCAATTGATGGCGACACATAATAACCCCTTAATTCACCTACCCCTTCTCACTTCTGGTTCATCAAGATAGGGGACAGAGGAAATCCTCTAGGAATACCAACGCAATGAACAATCATTGCCCCTTTTTTGCAAATATGGGCGTTTTCCGGAGATAGGGGATAAGAGGGATAAGGTCATCCCCCTTTATCCCAGTAGCGTTCTACAGCGCTTTAACAAGAGACAGTGGTTCACGCGGTCTGCCCGCACTTGACCACATCACACTGGACTAAGTAATCCATCTCTTTCCAAGTCTGTTGTGAGGATCGAGAACACTTACGCTGTCTTTCCTCTCAATTAGACCAATCAGAAAGATTCCCTATCTTATGTCATTGGCTGGAGAAGATTGATAGATAGGCTATCAGTGCACTCTTCTGGGTGGGACCAGAACTACTCGTTCTCGCACCCCAGCGCTATGCTCCAGGCGCATCTTGGCACTCAATTGGAATGAGTCCGAAGAACACTTGCCCCCCTCACCGGCTTTGTCAGATCTGTCTTTCGGCTGGACAGCTTCCGCTGCTACTTGGATATTGACTCCGACGCTTGTTCCTAGATATAAAAAGAAGTAGGGCACCTAATATGAGATACGAGTCAAGGATTGAGACCACTAGTGAGAAGGCAAAGAAATCGTTTTTATGTATCGGAAGGGAAAGAAGAACCATCCATTGGCAAGCACCCACTCAACTAGATGCTAAACAAGGAATTGCATTTTCTTGTTTAGCGTACCTAGCACTCCACAACCCATTAGTTGGAAGGCAATCACCAACTTAGCACACTAGAGCATACAACGACCTTTAGCAACCTTTTCTCGAGCGAGACTCTAGTAGGTCAAGCCTGCCGTAGTTGGGCAAGCCAACAGGGCGGGAATATTTTATGTAATACACTACAGTAGGGCAAGCCAAAGTAGTCAAACAGTAGGCTGTATAGCAGGCTGTGGGCAGGCGCTAAGCGGTATAGCAGTAAGGTCAAGCGGCAGCCTTGAAGTTCAATTTCCATCCAGTCGAAGAATTACCTTTCCTTTCCTTTACTTATCCAGTCGACGAATTACTTACTATAAGATCGTTAGAGATGCTTATCCATGTCTATCCATAGCGATCATGTTTGCCGAAGATATGAGGTATCTTTCTTCTCCAGCTACTATCTAGTTTCTTCTCCTGCTACTCTAAAATAAATCACTTATCTACAGAAATTACTTATTATAAGCTACATGAATAAATAACTTACTTATTCGAAGATTTCCCGAGTGTTTAATCAATCCCCAGGCTACTTTTCCCATAAGGATCAGATGAGACCTGTATGTCTTGCTTTGTACTTAGTGCTCGCAGTGGCTCTGGAATTTCAGCTAGACCTTGAGCTTTCCTTCTTTGAGCATGCTTTCCTTCTTCGCTTTTCACATAAAAGACGGGGTCTTACCAGCCGTTGGACACGTACTCCTGCTACCAAAGCTAGATAGGAAAGTGAAGATATGATCCAACTACTCGATAAAATGGATTTTCTAGAATTATGCTATGCTTATTCCCACTCTGACTATTTCACCTCCTGTTCTCAATGTCATAGTAAGAATTTTACCTGACATCAGATAAGCATCACGCTTGCTTCGTTAGACCGTACGGAACCCAAGCAAGAGAGAAATCTCCCCGTTGTTCGATCGTATTAAAGTACTGCTGCTGCCGAAGACTCTCTCTTGTCAGAGAAGAGGGTGTGTAACTAAATCAATGACTCACCTTATATATCATAATGGGCTACCTCGTCTCAATAGGTTAAAATCAAGGTCTCGCCCCTTCCCTCTATCCTAAGATTATCGTAGTGGTTGATGAGATGAGGAAGGAAGTGAGGTCAAGGAAACGTGATTCCAGGTACGCCCGTTCCTCTACATCGTTTGACTATCAAAGTCAGGTCAAATGTAGGTGAGTGTTGCTCCTAGGAAAACGCGTATAGTAGTCTCATTGGCCCTCGTCAATGGGACAAACGCGGAAGTGTATGCGTTAACGCGCAACGGCTTTCGCGCTAGTTGCTCAAAAAATCGTATAAAAATCAAGCAAGAAAATGGTTCTTGCAGGGCGTGGGACTGTAAATCCTCTTTCGTTCGCTAGGCCTGCACCCTTTGGACTGTAAATCCAAACGGAGTGAGTGGTTCGATTCCACGCATGAACGAGAGCGAGACTGAACGAAAGAAAATGCAAGTGAAACGAGACGAGAATCAAATTGTAGGCTTATTTCCTAAAAGCGGTGGTTCTCGCCTCCCTGTGCCGCGGGGTGGGCGACTGCGGTTCGAGTCTTTTTCGATCGGGTAGATCCATACCATATGTTCCGGGGGGGAGACGAGGTGTAGCGCAGTCTGGTCAGCGCATCTGTTTTGGGTACAGAGGGCCATAGGTTCGAATCCTGTCACCTTGATGTGGTATTCACAGGGGCCGAAGTGCAAAGCCCCGTAGCCTATCCGTGGTCGGGAAGGCAGGCAAAAAGCACGCACAAAAAAAAAGAAAGCTAAAATCTTTTTTTTCTTTTCTTCTTTTGAAACCCATTATCAGGCTTTTGCTTTTTATATTCTATATCTAGATAATATTATAAAGCTATTTCACTGGTTTGATTTACATACCTCAGTCATGTTATTTGTCTAGCCTTCAATCAGAATAGCCTCTCCACCGGTTCCGAAGATTCTTTCGGCATCAATGTGCTTTTGGAATCTTCCTATGAAACAAAGAACATTCAGGAACTGTTTAGGACAGAACAGGCCTCAGTAGAAAGCGAGCTTTTTCGCGTATAGCCAACCTCGAAGCCCAATTAGCGCACGGGCTGCCCCCTCAACTCAACCCTGGCGAGTACGCTAACTTGGTCAGGGAGCATTTAGACGGTGCAGTTAGTATTGACCACTACCGCCAAGTCCATAATTTCTAAATTGATGAAGTACACATAATGGAGCTCAAAAGCCGATTACAAAATCTACTTTTTGAGCATCTTGAAACCGCACATAATAAATATTATGAATGAATCACCTTACAATAACATACGAGAGACTGCTTTCGATTTTTTTGAACAACAAGTCGAACCTAATGAACAATTCCATTCAAAGGAATGTTCTAGAGGGGGCCCTTTTCCACTATATTCGCGATATTGAACAAAATGGAAGAAATTCTTCACGATTTCTAGAGTTCCGGGATTACTTCACTGATATCGATTTTTGCCTAAGCACGGCCTCTAGGTTAGTTCAAAGTGTAGTACAACGAACTATCGATACACCGAAAACGAGTAAAGATGGGTACATAAAATGAAGACATCGTGGATTACCAAAATTGGGACGACGATAGGACATTTCACTTTCTTTCGCAATATTTCTGATCATGACTCAACCACTAGGAAAGGGGATTGCTTACTCTCAGCCACGTTTTTCGCTTATGCTTAGTCAAGTGAGGATTCCATTCGAAGTAACGTAACAGGAGCACCATCTTAAAAACTTCTCGGGATCCGGAGTTTATCGAGAAAAGGTCCCATCCTTCAATATCATGATTGGGTCAACCAGGCCCGATCATGAGTGAATAGAAAATCGAAAACGTACATAGCTGTTCCAGCGGAAATACTTTGTTTAATTCTACCACTTCTACTAGGAGTAGCCTTTTTAGTGCTAGCTGAACGTAAAGTAATGGCTTTTGTGCAACGTCGAAAGGGTCCTGATGTAGTGGGATCGTTCGGATTGTTACAACCTCTAG
>Ga0157360_1000258_pt1 | contig 21546 bp, 12 predicted proteins | sample AttlaeALBM1_FD_111483 | JGI IMG/M metagenome (GOLD analysis project Ga0157360, IMG submission 111483) | Fungus gardens microbial communities from leaf cutter ant in Ribeirão Preto, State of São Paulo, Brazil - Atta laevigata ALBM1 | ecosystem: Host-associated > Fungi > Mycelium > Unclassified ...
GTTGTCTGGTGGTGGTGGTTTGCAGTTGGATGAGATTATGGCGTTCGTCCATGCTTGTGAAAAATTGAGAGGAGTGGATTTTTATTTGAAGGATGTAAAACCGGATGAAGGGATTCAGGGGTTCCCATGAACGTGCTGTTTGTTGTGTTTGTGGTTTTTTTTTTCGTATAGTTCAGGGATAATGTGTTTTTGTATTCGGTGCTTTCCAAAGTCTATGTTGCTGCGGTAGTTTGAGATAATACCATGGTATATAATCTATCCCCGAACTCGAGTCTCCGAAAAAGGTGTACTATTGACTAGATTGAATTTACGAAGCCTCGAGGGAGCATCTTTGCTCTTCTGAGACTGTGCTCTTGTTTGTAAGTGAAATACCAAGCCTGGTTCGTCTCCTCAGGTTATGCCTCCAGTTGATCGTTTCAGAGTATCACATGCTGCGATCAATTAATATAGAATCATTACCTGATTGTTATACATGTCTATAGAAAATCAATCCCTGAAGCATTATCAGGTTTTCATCCATGCCAAAGACACAATTTTCAATCTCTACCAATCGTGGATGGTGTTTATTATGTTTATAATTAGACTATATTGTTATGCACATTTTCTTCCATCAACATCCTCCTATTTCATAGCAAAAGTAGTCATCATCAGTATGTCTAATCATTCAAATCTGTAAAACCCTCACATACAATTTAGACCTTAGCTAGTTCTTTACTGAAAACTTGCTCCACCAAATCATATTGTAATGTGAGGTTAATGTGTTTATATTATAGAGGTTGTAGTCTGAGTTTTTATAGTCTACAGTTGGTACATTGGATGCTGTAGAGTTCCGGAGGGCTATGTAGCTAGTAGACTAACAATGAGTAATAAGGTATACATGTTACGAGTGTCCGATGGTGAAGATCCGAAGTTGTTATCTAAGATTATCACAACAAATCATTGAATCCTGACCTTGTAACGATTTCTACTATTTATTTCTACCCCGTACATAACACATGTTTGTACATGTATATATGGTAGGCCCCCGTAGCATAGTGTTCCTTAGTCTTGACCTGGTTATATATATCCTGAAATCCCTAACACAGGGTTCGAGATCGTAACATAAGGTCAAGACTAACTTCAAATCACCCTTCTCAGACACAATACACATCTACATCCATTCCAATTTTCCCCCATCCAACACTTAGTCTAGGAATCCACTCGAGAATTTGTCATGATACTCACTGAATATGAGCTCACTCCTTGGACTATCACCTTGACACTTGAAATCATACTCATTGCTATTGGAATTTATTGGATCCAGAAAATTGTTCCTCGATGAAATGGAAGTTCTAATGACACAACAGAAATGAACTCAAACTCTCTGATCAACCTAGCAAGAAACCTTAGCATATTAACAAATGAAACCAAACTGACACCCCTAGAAATCAGAGCAATCAGTTGTGAGATAAACCTAACCAAAGGAAGAAACCAAACAACAGTCAAACCTGTTGGGATTTCAGACTTCTTACAATAACTCAAAGACTTACCATACTGAGCATTTGGAATAGTTATTAGTGAGATAAGAAAGCAGAACATGATAAAGAGGATGACAAAAGAAGAACTGAGAGCAATTGTTAAAGAGATAAAGAGGAGGAAGGAAATTTCAGTTCCAACAGTTCTGAGGCAAGGGTCTATGACAGAGAAAGAGAAAGCCCCTACTGCAAGGTGCCTAGAATCAAAGGAGAAGATAGAGAAGTTGATGCCAGCAATCCCAAAGCAAGGCCCTATGATAGGAAAAGTAAAGTTACCAGAAACATCAACAAAAGAGTTTCTACAATACTTTGGGAAATGAGATTTTGGAAGGACAAAAGGATATACTGCTGAATGGATAGCAAAGAGGCTAAAAGAGGAGGACACAAAGACAACAATTGAGATCCTTAAAGTGTGGGCTCATCAATCAAGAAGAGATGAATACAATGAAAGAAAAGTGAGAGAATTGAATGAGATGATAGATAGAAAAGTCATTTTTATACTCTGATCCCTAGAAGAACCTTCAATCTTGAAACAGATGGGAAACAAACAACTTGATATCAAGATATATTTGACAACCATCAATACCACAAAATTCTTTACAAAAGTAGCACTTATCAACTTGGATTGTACTAATTTATGCATCAGCAGAAAATTTATTCAAGAAAATGGAATTAACATCCAGAAGTTGCTATTCCCAATTACTTGCTATAATGCTGATAGAACAATCAACAAATCAGGAAGCATTACAGATGTAGTTGACATGATATGATGATAGGAGATCATATTGAAAGAATTCAATTCTCAGTGACTGATCTCAAAAAAAGGGATGTGTTCCTTGGACATGAATGGTGTCATAACTTGGCAAAATGGCTAAGTCATTATTTATATTTCTTTTCTTTTCTTTGTCTTTTTCTTTTGGACTTACTACATAGGAAGGAGTGTAGGAAAGTGTCATGTCACAAGTGTCACATAGTCACTGTCACATGAAATAGGATGTCACATGATAAGTGTGGGAAAGTAGTGCACAGACTATGTAGTAGTTGTATAAGTAGTATAGAAAATCTAACAAGAACTCTATTGAGTTCTTCTTGTTAACTCAGACTTGGAGTAGATTTAAGTCACCTTGGCTAAAGTCTTACAAATGGCTCCAATGGCATAACCCATTTATTGACCAGCAATTGTCAATGCTATACCTCAACAAATGCAGACATTGGTGCAGAAGAGTGTTTATAGAGGAAGAACCAAAAGACGTTGGAGAGAAAGCAAATGAAATTGAAGAGGAAGGAAGAATCTTGTTTGTAAATATGGAAGAGAAGGTGTTAAGATAGAACAAAATAGAGATTAGAAGAGTTAAAGAAGCAAGTGGAGAAGCAAAATTCAAAGATGTAGTACCAGAAGAGTATTGGGAATTTAAGAAAGAAGTATTTAATAAAAAGATATTCAACAAATTACCCCCTCAAAGACCCTGGGATCATGCTATTAAACTTATTCCTGGAGCTACTTTAAAGGACTGTAAAGTATATCCCCTGAGCATAAAAGAAGAAAAGGAACTTGATTGCTTTTTAGATGAAAATTTAAAGACAGAATATATCAGACCTTCAAAATCACCTTGTATGGTGCCATTCTTCTTTGTGAAGAAAAAAGATGGCTCACTCAAACTAGTCTAGGACTATAAACAGCTCAATGAAATGATAATAAAGAACAAATATGTAATGATCGACCTCATTGACTCCAGGTGTTCTACACATGAGCTGTTTCTTTGTTTCATATTATTTCATATATCTAATGGCTCAGTCAGCACCTCACTGGTAGAGTATGTTCTTTACTCAGTAGACTTCATGTCTGCCATATATATTTCTCACATACTCCTTATGGTATATAGGTATATATACAGTAGATACTCTCCTGTATTCCCTATGCTTTACCAATTGTATCATTCCCTTTCTTCCTCAACTCTTATATCATCCTCAAGTCTTTACTTGAAGTTGTAACCTGAGTTACTCCTCAAGGTCATAACAAAATACCCCTTATTACTGATCTAGGAATTAATTGACAAGGTCAAGGGGACCTAGTTCTTCACCAAACTTGATATCTGATGGGGCTATAACAATGTTAGAATTAGAGAGGGAGATGAATAAAAGACAGCCTTCAGAGCTAACAAAAGACTATTTGAACCACTTGTTATATACTTCAGCCTATGTAACTCTCCAGCAACATTTCAACTAATGATGAACTCACTTTTCTGAGACCTTGTCAATGAAGGCAAAATCATAATTTATATGGACAATATTCTGATCTTCTCAAAAATCCTGACAGAACACAGGGCAATTGTGAGAAGAGTGCTAAGGATCCTAAATAACAACAAACTGTTAGTTCAAACAAAGAAGTGCTAGTTTCACTAGACTAAGATTGATTACTTGGGTATCATCATCTCTAAGGACAGCATCGAAGTTAATCTAGCAAAAATAAAAGGATTATCAACTGGTCTGAACCTAGAGATAAACATATAATTTGACAATTTCTAGGTTTTTGTAATTTCTACCAGTGATTCATTGAAGGATTTGCTAAGGTTACTGAGCCACTGACAGAGCTGACAGGTAAAAAGAAGTAGAAATGGACTCAAGAGGAAAGGAGAGCATTTGAGAAACTAAAGAGATCAATGACAACCACACCAATACTTGCAATACCTAACCCAGAATGTAAACTCCAAGTAGAGATAGACACCTCAGGTCATGCCATAGAAGGAGTACTATCTCAACTACAACCTGACAAATCATGGAGACTAATATCCTACATTTCCCAGTCACTGAATAAAATTGAACAAAACTATGAAATCTATGATAGGAAATTATTAGCAATCATGATAGAACTCAGACAGTGGAGACAATACCTCATAGAAAGCAACAAGTTTAAGGTGTAGACAGACCATAAAAATCTCAAATACTTTAGGAAACCCCAGAAGCCAAATTGCCATTAAGCAAGATGGTTGTCAGAACTCCAAGACTATAATTTTGAAATCATCCATAAATCAGAGAACTTGATGAAGAAGGCAGATACCTTATTTCAATGACCAGATCACAATCTTGGGAAAGGAGACAATGAAGAAAGAACAGTTCTAAAAGAAGAGTGATTTAGAGAGATAAAACTAGAAGAAAATGAATTTTAGAGAGAAATTGAAAAAGCAAATGAAGCAATTGAAAAGAAAGTGAGGAAAGCTGTTAAAGAGAAGAGAGAGGATTAGACAAAGGAAGAAAGAGTACTGATCTGGAAAAAGCAATTATATGTGCCAGACTCATCAACTCTTAGAGAAGAAATAATCAGCTGCTATTATAAATCAGAACTAGCAGGACACCCTGGATACACTAAGACTTATGAGTTAGTAACAAGAAACTACTGGTGGTCCCAAATAATAAGTGACATTAAGAGCTTTGTTGCAGGATGTGAAAAATGCCAGGCCACAAAACCTGACCATTAATAGAAACAAGTTCAATTTCATCCTAACAAAGTTCCTTCTTACCCCTGGGAAACTATCAGCATAGATCTGGTGGGACTATTACCCCCTTCAACAGGGTCCAATGAAGTACTGGTAGTGATAGATTGTTTCTCAAAGATGACCAGATATATTCCTATCAATATGGAAATTTCATCATAAAGAGTTGCCAAAACACTTTGGGAACAAGTTTTCAAGGATGTAGGTCTTCCTAAGAAGGTCATAAGTGATAGAGATCCTCAATTTGTGTCAAACTTCATAAAAGGAATATATGCAGAACTTGGTATTGAATGAAATCCTTTAATAGCCTACTATCCCCAAACTGATAGTTAGAAAAAGAGAGTTAATCAAGAAATGGAACAATATCTACAGCTTTACTGTAGCTACTGGCAGGATGATTAGACTGAATAGCTATCAATGACCAAATTTGCCTACAATAATTAGATACACTTGGCCATAGGCAAATCCCCATTTTTCATCAATCTGGATTGTTATTCTAATACAGGCAGGAAAGTTGAAAGGTCAGAAGGAAATACACCATCAGTGGACACATTCCTAGAAGTTATGAAGAGAACAAAAAAAGAAGTGAAAATGGCACTAGAAAAGACCAACAAAGTAATAGAGTAAAAGTTTAATGTTGGGAAGAAGACTGAAATAGACTTTCAGAAAGGAGATCTAGTATAGATTACAGTATAATGATAGATGTCCTTCAAAGAAACTATTGTTCAAAAAAGTAGGACTCTTCTCTATTATTTGAAAGATTAGAAATGTAGCATATGGACTGAAAATCCCCAACACTTAGAGAAATATATACCTAGTCATCAATAGATCAGCCCTAAAACCATACTTCAGACCTATCTTAGAACAACAAGCAAAGAAGTCAAACATGATCTTGACACTAAGTTCAGAACAGAAAAAGAATTCAAGAAGTAGAGAAAATTTTGGATTCACAATAGAGAGATAAATAACTGCAGTATCTAGTAAAATGGAGGGGCCAACTGTTAGAAGAGATGACTTGGAAAGATTGTTATAATATTATACAAGAAGTATCTCAAGCTTGCTGAGACTACTACTAAAAACATCCAGATGCTCCCAAAATGCCCTCAATTAGAATTCTAGGAAAGACTTATAGTGACATCACAAGAATACAATCCTAAAAGAGGAATAATATAACAATTTCTACTATTTATTTCTACCTTGTACATAACACATGTTTGTATATATATATAGTAGGCCCTTGTAACATAGTATTTCTTAGTCTTAACCTGGTTATATATATCCTGAAATCCCTAACACAGGATTTAAGATTATAACAGACCTCTTGATTCTTGACTCTCAACTAGCTAGCTATTAGAGCAAAACTTTTATGACAATTGCAGCAAAAATGTCCAGGTAAGTCATAAAATAGAATAGTTTGATGTTGATCTCTCTCTCTTTCTCTAGCTATACATAATATATATGTTTTTGCTATTATAATAGTATCTATGAGACAAAAGAAATATCAGTATCTCAAGACTAGTCCATGTACAAGAGGACAGTCAAAACTGCAAAACAAATATACTTTGACAAAAAGATCCAAGAGATTGCTCTGCTTAAAAATAACAGCAAAAGATATACAGGTACATCCTCAAATTTATATATAAAGATCAATGTACTAGTATCTACCTAGTAGAGGAGCAATTTAGAGCCTATGCATCATGAAAGGAATGACAAGGATATAAGAGTGATAAGTGGAGCTGAGTGTTAAATTAGATTAATTATACTATGTATTACTGTAGAATAATATACGAGTTGTGCTCACATAAGTATGCTTACTTCTTTGTCTTAACTACCACATCACAAGAACTTCTCTGCTTCTCTTGAGATCTCTCTTTTCTATCAGGCTGTCTATCAATATCTGTTAGATAACCCAGTGAGTGGGCCACCATTTGTCCCTACTGTAATTGCTGCTCTCCATCCTTCTAACACTGAGAGTAGTGAGCAGAATAATGACAAGACAAATAACTTAGATGATATCATACTTCATCAAAAAAAGGCCCTGAAACCTTATGAATTGAATGAAAAAAAAAAACTACCTGCTACTGAAGCTATTTAGTTCAATAGATAGCTATACACTGATCTAGACAACCTATGGAATGCTTTACACTCCTTCTACAAAAGACAAAGCCCAAATATCCTCCAAGAGATATTAAGTGTTCCCAAATGGCTCCCTTTTTCCATCACTGAACTCTGTAATGCTCTACAGCAATGCTACAGCAGATCTACCCCTGGACCTGATCATCTATTGTAGTAACACCTAAAAATCATTCTCTATAATCCTAAGGGTACCAGTAATATTGTCAATGTTGCTAACTCATGCATTAGACTTAGACACTGGTCTAAGCACTTTAAAAACTTGATGTTAATCATCATCCCCAAACCCAACAGAACAAACTACAACTCACTAAAATTGTTCCATCCCATTGTACTATTGAATACCTTGGGCAAGCTAATAGAGAAAATGATTAGTAACTGGCTCTAGGTTCTTTCCATCTCTTCAGAATTCTTACACTCACACTAGCTAGAAGGTATCAAGTAACATTCCTCTACTGATGCTAGAGTGTTCCTAATGCATATCATCCAAGTGTTGGAGAATCAAGCTGACACTGTGATCTAGTGGAAGCTTCTAGAATATTTCATTAGTATATAAGTTTGTAATTAGTTATATCTACTCATTGGTTTGCAACGGAATATGCTTTATTCCAAGTCAAACCTGCATGTGACTAGGTTTCTGCAACACCAAGTGGATTGGGTCAAAGGCTTAAGAACAAGTATTCTTACCTTTGATTGAGCTTAGTTCTTCCTATCACTCAACTATCACTTACTTCTCTTGACTCTAGCCAAAGCTAGATTGAATAACAACATTGTAGGCTTTTTCTCAGATTACCTCATAGGCAGGTACATGCAATATATCTGGAACAACTTTACCTTCCCCTCCTTTCAAACCAATATTAGAGTTGAACAAAGATCATTTCTCTCACCCATCCTTCTAGCCTTATACCTTACTCCTGTACTTAGAATTTGGGAAAAGAGGATAAACAACCTAAGTATTCTAATCCCAGCCTCTATACTGTCTTTTATTGATAATGACCTATTTGTCTCCCAAGAGAAAAACTTTGAGAAAACCAATACCAATTTATTCTTATGCTTCAATATGTTTGCCCTGATCCTCCATGACTTTGCCCTAGTGGTTGACTACTCTAAATCAGAAGTCTTTCACTTTACTTGAGCCACAAAAAATACTAATCCACTTCACTCAATCTTTTCCTACTTGGTGGACCAGCCTTTAAATACCACTCTCATTTCTATACCAATAGAGCCATGTCCACAGTAAAAAGCATGAGAATGCTGGGCAACTCTAATCATGTGTAAGAACTGAGCAGTGAGCACTTAATCTTTCTCCTTATCTGAGTTGACAAGAAGAACTTGATGGAGTTCTTGTTAGATTCACTGAACTACTTATACACAATACTAGCCCTAACCCTAGCATGTATCTTATGCATCCCAATATAACTAAACTAAAAGAAAAAGAAAAAAATATACTGACTTAGCTGTTTTGCCAAGTTATAACATTGTAAACTATCCCCAACACAAAAATACCTTTTGTATGGAATGAGTATTCTCCCCATTGTCACATATGGCTTCTAATTGTGGTATTTCAAAGGTACACCAATCCACTACCCTCTCAAAGACCTCAAAAAAATACAACACAGAGCCACTGTATAGATCATAGGAGCATTCCATACTCTCCCACATAGTGTTTTGGATCTAGAATAGAATTACCACTACTATCAACCATGGAGCAACAACAAATGGTTGATTCAGGAATTAATGAATAAGATGATATGATGGGAAAACAAGATGGAATCAATGACAAAAGTTATTTATAACTTTCAGATAAATAAAGAACTCTTGAACTTCAATAAAAGACATTAGACTCATAGAAGAAATATTGGAAAAACCTTGAACAAAAATATAAACATTAGTAGTGTATTTATAAACTTACTACTAAAAGGAGAATTACTGAACTCAGCTATCTAAAAATATTGACTCAAGTAGTTACTCCTAGTCACTCTGTAGTTCATAGATAGTAACTACTTGTAACACTAGTAGATAGTATAAATAAAGTCCAGAAAGGAAAAGAACAACAAGTTCTCTCTTTTTGTGGTTCTTATGTAAACATCCTTACTCTTGTAACCCTGTACAAGGTTTTCATCCAGGCCTCTGGCCTGGCTTGTGAAGTTTGTGTTGAAGTCAGTCTGCTATGCTTCCGTCCTATAACAGTCTATGGAATAGCAAATAGTATTGTCTAAAAGGTCACTATGCTCCCTTCCTCTAACAGTCTATGAGGATTTTCTTTCTAACTCATTTCTTTATCTCTCAAATCATAAGAAAAATCAATCTCAAGTCCATTGTCATATATATATACAATCTATAATCTAATGCTATTAAATACTTCTTTATATACTACATTAAGTATCCTTCTACTCTCTTGGCTCTGTTCTGGAAAAAGTACTAAGATCCCTACATGCTCTACTGACTATCCTTGAGACTTGTTGATAGTCATGGCAAAGGCCAGCCTGACTAGAAATTGAAGTCTCTTGAGTGGCATAGGCAATATCTCTGCATTAGGTGACAACCTGATCCTTAGAATCAACACCACCTTGTCTTTAAATCTCCTGTCCTTGCTGATAATCCTGTACTAGAGCACTTTTCTTCTTACATTCAACACCACCATTCTTGTTCCATTACAAAGTCCTTCTCCTAGATCCAAGTTCCTCAATAAGATAACTGGAGAGCCAACCTTGAGACAAAGCAAAGCAAGAGGCAATCTACTAGCATTGAGTTGTTGAAGAAACTCTGCAGGATAAGCATAGTACATTCCATTTTCTTCAGATACAAAGTCTACACTTCTTAGTATATAGATCTCTACATTTGGGTTGAACTATTGAAGAATGGCCTCATTGATATTATGGGCTTGATTATCCTCCAAGAGTGCAGGCAGTACCATATTGACTGGGGAATATCTATGGGGAGAATAAACACCCTGTAGATCAGTTAAAGCTAGGAAAAAAGAGTAAGAGAGCAAAAAGTCAGAAATACACCTATAAAGATGAAAATATAGCTATAGAAGATGAACAGCTTTTCTGGACCTAGCCATACATACCAGAATGAGGTTTCTACTGTTCCTGATACTATTCCTCCCAACAACCACCAAATCTAGCCCCAAGAGACAATGAGGATCATTCAATAGATATCAAAGAAGATCTTATACATCTATGTCATGAAGAGAGTACAACTGTTTAATGATCTCATTAAATTTGCATACTCACCTAATAACACAGAAACTAATGAGTTAACACTCAAACATGAGCCCAACCTTACTAAGGTCTGAGAATGGCAATATAAGGGCATCACTAGGATAAAAGATCAAGATATTCAAAAGGATTTCAAACATGCCTGCTAAGAAAAATTAAAAGCTTTATAGTAAAGAGAGATATTCGAAGAGATAAAGAAACACTGTTATGCTGCAAGCAAACTTTCTGCAGAAGATAACATTTGATACACTTTATAACAATGAATTCTTAATTAGAATTCACTCTAGAACTCTTTCTATAATCCTCAGAACGTAATACTATATGATAAAGACATTGAGCTAGTGATAATCAACCTAGAGCTTGTGCTAATACCTTGAGAGGCAATTAGGATGAACTGGCATCAGGTTGCTAAAAAAGTTACTAAGGAACTACGCTTTAGATCTACCTTTGGATGGGCTAACTTAAAAGGATAGCAGACTTGTACTCTAAAACCAGTACTACTTAGACAACAAACTTAGACTAATAGACTTTGTGCTTATAAATAAGCATTGATGGCATCAGATCAATTATATTTAGATAAATGACCTCTAGAATGCAACTTGGAGATACTAGATATTTATGGGAACTTATTAACTATTTAACAGGTAATTAACGAAGTCCAAATTACAAAGCAGCATTAAGAGTATAATAGGAGAAGACAGAAGAATATTCTAGAAGGAAATGGCAATGAAAACATGTTATCTTTGATGGAAAAGACTTGGTGAGAGAACATGTTATCATAAAAAAAGAAAAGGGCCATGTCATTAGTGGAATTTTGGGAGGTCTTAGGACAAAAAGAAGTTGATGGAATCCTAAAAGTAGTAATAGTTTTCTTTTTATATTTTATTTCTTGAGTTTCAGGGCTTTGTAATAATATTAATATAGTATCTAGAGTGCAGTTAGATCAGGGGAGGAACCTCTTGACTCCTACCTCTATTTATACTGCCTCCAAAATCATGAATGTAGATCTATTGAGAGTAAAAAGACTGGGATAAGGGGAATGTCTTGAGAAGAACAAAGAATATACCCAGAACTTGATCTAGAGAGGAATAGCAGATGCAACTCGGGCAGACTTTGGAGAGAATAACAGACTGGGAAAGCTTGGCTAGGTATACACTTGGATTGCATCACACCCATAAGGTTTAGTGTTGGGAATATAAACAAGGGGGCAACTGTTTCTAATTATTTATAAACCTTTATCTTTGATTATCTTCCCTCAGACCTTTATCATGCAATTGGGAGCTAGTACATCATTATTTTGTTTGTCCCAGTATACAATTCCCTTTTGCACCCTTTTATCTGGAGCCTACCAGGAGACAAGTTTCAGATTTAAAAGTTTTCTATTCTTTCTGCTCCTTTTTCACTTTAACACTTTAAGCATTCTAAACTTGATTTTCTAAAAAATGCCTAATTCTTTAAATCTTTCTAGAGCAGAAAACCAACTAGAAACTAGAACTAGGAGTCGTCAAACTTCTACTATACAGTGTACTGGATTAGTATATCTGGTAGATAATCTAGAACATATATTACAGAAAAAAGCAAGATTTGTAGCTAACAAAAGACAAGCAAGTATAGGAACAACCTCTGAGATGTTAGAACTATCAGAATAGCCTACACCAAGCCTTGGATCTTCCTCAGATATCGAGCTGAACCTCTTCTTAGATACTTCAGTAGAACAGATTAGATCTATTTTCCCAGAAAGGTCTAGTCTTTCAAGTATACACATAATTCCCAAAGAATTGCCAAAAGAACTCATATCAGAGATGATACAAGCACTTTCGGAAAATCTTGCTTTATTACCACTATCTTGATTACCCATGCCGCTGTTTAACAACTTAGCTACTACTTAACAATCAATACAAAATATGACTGCTAAATTGAACATACCTTTGTCCCTTAGCCTGAGTACCTCTAAGTGAAATAGACAGTTGAGGATGCTCAGAAACTTTCTTAGAATAATGGAACAGTTGTTCTGAACTGCAGAAATAACAGATGATCAAAAGAAACTAGATTGGGTTACAGGATATGTAAATGCTGATATACATGACCAGTGGACCAGCTTTAAAGAATATGAAGCTGGGTCTTGGAATTGGTTCCTAGAGAGACTTAAGATAGAGTATCCAGAACTAACTACTGAAAAATAAGGTAGTATGGATCATTTAAGAAAATTGTATAGAGAGAATGCTGGAATCAACTTATTAGAGGAGAAGTGACTCATGAGCTTCAAAAGGAGGTTCTTGTATATTACTTAGAAGTGCCTCAAACCGCCAGCAGTGACAGGAAACAGAGAGCTCATTGAGCTCTTTGTTAAAACTTTAGACAGCACATTTCAAAATGTACTTAACTCTAGATTAAGTATACAAGAAACTCTTAAGGTAGATGCACAAGAAAGAAGTCACATTGAGGATCCCTATGATCTAGATCATGTAGTACAGAAAACCATAGAGTTAGTTAGTGGAAAGATGATAGCACAGGCATTAAAACATATGCTGGTAATATTATCTAAAAATGGAAAAGTAGACCTAGATACTAGAGGACCGGTATATTACAGTAAAGAAGAGTCAGTGAGGAAAGTCGAGGTACATTCAAATATGGAGACCTTGCAACAAGATATAAATATATTAAAGACATTATATGAGAAATAAGAGAGATTGAGAGAGAATCATGAGAAGAGTATATAGGGGGCTCTAGATAGCATAAAAACTCTCATACACTCACAAGGACAAATGTTAGTACTATCAACAAAAGAAATAAGAGGATTTCCAATGAGGTATAGATAAGGACCGCCACAGATAGGACTACCTAGACCTCCAAGGAAGTGTTTCTATTGCTTTGAGATAGACCACTTGTTTTTGTTTTGTCTTAAAAAAACAAAAGACGAGAAAAAAGATTAATATTAGTAGATAAGTTTATGGTGAGGTTTGCAAATGGAGAGCCAATACCAATAGAACATAATATATCTATCAAGGACTGTATGAGAAAGCATCTACTATTGTTAATAGCAATGATGATGTGGGGAGATCTGGAATTAGAGATGTGCAGTATATGGGATCAAGAGCTGGACATAGGAGGGGTCATAGTGTCATCCCAACCAATAAAGAAACAGATGGAAGCTCTATCTAGAGCAAGCAGATGGTCAGAAAAGATGTTCCAGTTAAGAAAGAAAGTCAGTAGTCTAGAGATTATATTGCAAAAGATGAATCTAGAAAGAGAGCCAACTCCAGAGCCAGAAGAAAAAGATATGGAGTCCTTTTTGAGAAGGATAGTAGCAGAGTATATTCAAACAAGACAGAACTCATGTCACAAACTTCATTTGGTCATATCTCCACCAATTCTTTGACGATTCTCATGGTCTCAAAGCCAGCTTAAAGCCCTTAAGAAGACCTTTCAATCGATGCCAGTCACGTCTCGAGGTAATTAATAATGGTCAAGATATTAAGCAGATCAACTGGTAACCACTATGTTACCATTTATTAAATTGCTAATATCTCGGAAACCACCACAATTGATGCTTCAATTCTAGGCTCAGCAGAAGCCTTCTTCATAATGCTCAGAATGAGCCTAGAACAACCTTAAGGCAATTAAAATTAGTGGAGATATGAAGGCCTCAATGTTTGCACATAGACTTCATTAATTATTCATAGATAGTCATCTGTCCTTTTCTTAGAACAAAGGACAGCCTCCATATGGTTAGGTTATCATTATTCCAGTACAAAGGCACTACCATATGTAGAACAATAGGTAGTAATCAGGTAATAATCTGTACTAGTATACAGACCATCACAATTATGTATATAAGGACTTATAGTCTAAGGATTAGACCTTAGACTTAACAACATCTTTTGTCACTTGTCTAACTTTGCATTTTTGAACTCTTTAAAGTATCAAAGTACCTATCACAAATAGTAAGTGACCATTTGTGATAACTTAGCTCCTAGAAAGAAGTCAGGTTTTTAGAGATACTAATGAAGAAACTGCCATTCAAAAGACAAGTTTGCTTTTAAAGTGGTAAGGTTTCAGAGGTAAATAGACAGAATCAAGATGAGAAGGAATCCTCACCAGAAAAAGTAAAAAATAGAACTCATAGTAGATCTAGAACGTTGACTATAAGTCAAAACCATGAGTTTCCTTATTGAAAGGTGTCCACACAGGTGCCAGTAGTCAATGTTCCACCACTTCTAGCAAAATATTTCAGACAATTTCCTCAAAGAGATATATCAGTAAAGAATAAGGTACCTATTGAGAAAGAAGTCAAGGCTGAGGAGATATTAGATAGAATGTTGGAGGGAGAAATGAAAGTGACTCCTAAAGAATTATGGGCTATAGTGCCAAAGTTACAAGCAGCCTTGAAAGAGATCTTAACAAGTAAATAAGGATAAATCTAGAGAAAACAAAGATCAGGAAAAGGAAGATAGCTAGCTACAAAGGAAAGTGGTGTTAGTTAACAATCTAGAGAGTCCAGAGAAGCGACAGGAAGTCATTGAGATAGAGGATGGCAAGGTAGTTAAAGTATAGGCTATGGCTGATCTGGTCTTATAGTTCCTAGAGAAGTTAAGTTCAGAAGAGCATAGTTGTCAGGTGTTTGTGATGTCATGCCATATAGATCTTTAGGCAAAATAAGTGATAATTTGCACCCTAATAACTAGAATAACCGGCTCAAGAGAAGAGCTTGGCCCTCTTAGAGAGGTTCTGCTAAATGCCTAGTCATGGACTCAAGTATCTAGCTTGAGTAGCAGAGTAGTGGCTGTGACCACCACTACATACACCTCATAGACACTTGTCCAGGTGCTCTGTATCAGATTTCCAATGGATTTCCCTTCTAGAAGTACTCTCGAGGACAGAAGCAGACTTAGATGGGTTAGCACAACCCAAGCGATATCATATCTCAGTAGCCAGTAGTGTTATTCATAGAAGAGTTATGATCAGATCCAAGCCACCATCACTGATGGCTAATTATAGCAAGATCAAGAGAGTCGAGCCACTATGGAGTTGCATCGCAATAGCAGTAGAAGGAAATTGAAATCTGGAAGAATGAGAAGGCATAGAAAAGATAGAAAGAGAAATAAAGAAGCTGAGGAGAGAGGCAGCAGGAAAGCTAGATGAAGATAATGTATTGAGAGCAACATAACTTGAGATCGCTATCTCCTTCTACAGCCCAGCAAGAGACTCAAGACTTGACTATCATACAGAGAAGGATTCTTGGAGTAGGGTTAGAGAATCAGAGAGTGGTCATCCAGTGTTCGGAAGGGTGCTGTCTCATCATTTCAGCCTTGCTATGTTTGGAAATTTAGAGGTTTTCTTTGTCTTGCTTTCTTTGTTGTCTCATTGCTTTGTAATCCTAATAAAATACTCTAGGGCATAGAAGGGAACTCAAGCATCATACCCTCATCATCATCCCTCTCTGTTGCTCTAGAGCTTAATGGCTATTTTGAGTGATTAAGTTTCTAATTTTCTAAGTGTTCTACTTTATTTTCTAAAAACCCACCAAACCTCTCCCTCAACGGGAATTTGAGCCCCAACAAACTTGGGTTTTTGCTTACACTAGGAGTTAATAGCTCACTACGTATCATTGGAGTTAGCTTCTAGTTGTACAGTTAGCTGAAGAAGAGCCCACACGATAGCACAGGAGTTCTAGGTAGTTCTGCTGTATCGACAGTGAGCCAGACTACTAGACTAGGTAAGGGCAGTAGTGTCACGATGCAAGATGAACGCGCGTCTTAGAAATCCTATTACAGTGAGATCTACCTTGAGTAGATTCATAAACACTTTGTTATCATTTCTTTTGGTCTTCTGAGTTGTACCCCACTATTTCTCCTATTCTTAAGCTCTCATGTTCATTTGATTATCTCCCCAGTACTTACTTGTTAGCACACAATTGTGAGACATCTCGAGGATCCTTTATATTCTCATTTGTTTTCACCTTTGTTCTGTGATCAATTCTCTTTGATCCCCATCAGCGATAGAAGAAAAAGGAGAAAAAGAAGAGAGAGTAGTGCTAGATATGGCTCACCTAAGGGTGGTACTAGCTGTAATAAATGGTATTAGAGAAGAAGAAGTATTATTAGATAATAGCTCACAAATAGTCTCAATGACCAAAAAAGTAGCTGTCACTAATAAAGTTAGCTGGGACCCTAGTCTTAGCATTCAGATGCAGAGTGCAAATAGATCTCTATCTAGAATATGCAGACTGGCAAAAAACATACTTTTCACTCTAGGAGGAGTAACAGTACTCTTACAGATATATGTAATAGATACAGTACCTTATATAGTATTGTTGGGGCAACCATTTGATACTATAATAAAGAGTAGGATTGTTAACAATAAGGAAGGGAATCAGACAGTGTGTATTATCTGTCTGAATACTGGGAATAAGGTAGCAATACTAACATATAAAAGAGGGGAATTACCAAGGAAAGTGGAGAACTTGGCAAATTTTTGGTGAGCCTTGAGGAATTTGAAACATTCCTCAGAGGAGAGGTTCCTTGTATAATCGAACTAGATCAAGACAGAAGTCCTTTTGTCAGTAAGGTTCTACCACTAGAAGGAAATACATTAAATATAAATGAGTTAAAATTATTGTATCTAGAGAGAAGTAAGCCAAACTTAGAAGAAGAGAAAGTGATACTTCTAAAACAAATAATATAGGAGATAAGAGGACCTGATGTCCTCCAATGGCGCTAGATAGCTATGGGAGAGGAAATAGGTAATCTAGAGGAAATAAAAGAGGAAGTTGTGAGTTGCTTTGCAAAGAAATATAAGCCAGTAGCACTAAAAGTAAAGCTGGTACTGGGAACCTTACCAGAGCAATTCAGAATTATGAGAGAGATAGTAGGTGATCCTTTACAAGGAATGCCCAAGTTACCAGAACATCCACCAGAGTTTGAACCTAGAGAGCATTACACTCTAGAGAGAAAGGAGAAGTTAGATATGGCACATGAAGAAGAGTTCTTATGGCCAGAAGAAAGAAAATTAATGTATTGGCTAATAAGAGAACAGAACAAAGCTTTTGCATGGGATAATACAGAGAGAGGGAAATTTAAAGAGGAGTATTTTCCACCAGTAGAGATACCAACAGTTGTACATATTTCATAGGTGGAAAAGCCTTTTAGAATTCTCCAAGCTATTTATGAAGAAGTATGTAAGAGAAAGATAGATGCAGGAGTTTACAAACTGTCTAACTCATCCTACTAGTCTAGATGGTTCTGTGTAATCAAGAAGGATGGCAAGAGCTTAAGGATAGTTCACAGCCTAGAGCCATTAAACAGAGTAATGATTGCATATTTGGAACTGCTACCAGTGACCAAAGAGTTGGCTATGCACTTTGTAGGAAGAGCCTATAGTGGAATATTAGATTTATATGTAGGATATGACAAGAGGGTATTGGCAGAACAGTCTAGAAACCTAACTACCTTCCAAATACCCTTTAGAGCATTAAGATTGGTTACTCTACCTATGGGATGGACAAATTCAGTATCTATTTTTCATGATGATGTGACTTATATACTGAGGAATGAGATACCAAAGTATATGTTAACATGTATTGATAATATGCTAATTAGGGGTCCTAAGACTAGGTATGAGCTACCAGGAGGTAGAGTAAAGACTTTAGATAGGAATTAGAAAATTTGTGTTCAAGTATCTAGAGAATGTTAATAGAATACTACAAAGGATAAAGCATACAGGAGGGATCTTCTTGGGTCCTAAGATGACAATATGTAGTAATCATATCACTATAATAAGATTTGAATGTTTATATGAAGGGAGAAAGCCAACTAACAATACCATTGAAAAAATATTGCTGTAAAGCCTGAAACATATTCAGGTCTAAAATTAACCAAATTCTGTGAATTTACACCCTAAGAAGCAGGACTAAGATAAAATCACCTGCTAAATAGCAAAAAAGGCACAGAGAACTTTACCACCAAAAGCTGGCTACCTAATTATATAGTAGTATATCTGGGGACATAAGGTTACCACCACCAACAGGCCAATCACTTGAGAACTAGTGAAGTCAAGCCCATGGCCCCACAGCATCATAGCTGAGAAAAGCAACTTAGTTAGAAAAAAGAAGCCTCATGTGAAAAAGTCCAGAGAAACATCTATCAAAGGAACAGGACCAGTAGCCCAGATAAGAATAGCTACAACATCACTCAATCAGTGATGGCTAAGAATAGGGGTATATCAAAACTGATCCACTATGATCAGAAATAAAAGAGTAACAAAGAGCCTCAAGGAGCAGTAAAAACAACTCCCAAAACTCTCTAGACAGGAAGGGAAAGAGTCAGGTCCTGAGTTGCTGAGATAAGCCAAAGAAAGGGGAAGATCACTGTGGGATTGGTGGTAGGTAACCTAGTAACTTGGTAAGAGCAAAATAGACCTAGCAAAACTAATAGGAAATAATCAAGAAAGGACAAGGAAACATGTGATTCCCTATTACTACTAGAATGATTGTTGTAATAATAGATTATGACTGGGTTTGTTATTTTTCCCTATTTTTTTGTATATTTCTTTTGCATTTCTCTAAACCTATAAAAAACCCCACTTAGTAGGAAGAGAACAAGTAATCTCGGTTGCCTCTTTCCTCTATTTGGGTTTTCAAAAGTGGAAATCTATTTTTACAGTGATCAGATCAGTAATTAAGCTGCTTTGACTCAAGACTAAGTCAAACTAAAGAGACTACAGAATAAGTAACTTAGCTGTAGGAGCAACATTATAGGAGCTCTAAGACAGAGTTTAGCATTGCTAGGAAGTCAAGTTATACAGGGAGGATTCAAAGTCTCATATCTGATCACATAGTCAAGAGTACTACTATAAGGATAGTCTAATCACATAGCCAGAGAGTGCTACTATGAGGACAACTTTGAAACAGGGCATTAGAACGACACCAGGTAGGCAGGACTCAGGCACAGAGCTGAGACAGTAGTCTAGAATCAAGTTCCAAGTTTTGAATATCACTGCTACTACAGTACATTGGCAAAACTTTAATTTTACAACTTCTTTTTACCTTCAACTTCTGAATTCATTTTCCCACAAATTTGCATGAGGGACACTGTGCTGATACACAGTGTCAACTAGGGTGCTTTCCTTAGGAGATCACACATTATATCTCTATTTAAAACTTTTATCCTCACCACTACTTAGACAGTAGTTGGGGAAACTTCTATTTAAAAAAAAAACAGGAAAACCCCTAGCAACAACAGTCTCTTCATTGTGTTAGGGACCTTGTGAAGACACTATAGATATAAGAGCCTTTCTAGGAACAGCAGTGCAATGTAGAAATCATATACCCAACTTTGTGACAATGGTAGCACCCTTATATGAGATAGTTAAGAAAGATGTTCCATTTGAATAGGAGCTTACACAACAGAAAGCACAACAAGATCTTAAGATACTTATAGAAGACTATTTCCATATGAGAAATCCAAAGTTCCCAAGTGAACAGCCACTAGTCTTAGCAGTGGATATATCATGAAGAGCAGTAGGATATTACATATACCAGAGAGATGAAGAAGATTCTAAGAAGATCTATTATGTAAAATTTAACTTATTATTGATGGATACATGATAGCAGAGATATTCTTAGCCAAAGTGAGAGCTATATGGACTGAGACAAGCCTTAGAACAAAATATATTTATTCAAAGAATACAGAAATTTTATAGTAGAGACTAATACCAAGTATCTAATGGGAATGTTAAACAATCCAGGAAAAATGCTAAATACCACTATAAATAGATGGATAAATTATATATGGACTAATTTCTTTTTCAAGATCGTACATAAGAAAGAAAAGACGTTCAGGCCAAACAGTCTATCTAAAAGAAAATGGTATCTAGGAGACCTATCACAAGAAAACTTTACAAACAGTATAAATAATAAGGCAAGAGATATAGTAATGAGGAAAGAAGACCCCAAAAGTTTAGATCCATTGGAATTAGAGGAATTTTATGAAGAAATCAACTCTAGAGAGGGATTCTTTCATAAAAGTATAAAAAAAGAGCTATTATTGGAGTTAGAGAGAAATCTAGTAGAAGATAGTAAAAGAAGTAATAGTATTAGGAAGACGAGAGACATATTCCTAGAAATAGCTAGTAAAGATCCTAAGTAGGATCTAGAGAGTGGTCATAAAGAGTATGATGATAATAGAAGAAGTGAATACTCAAAAAGAGTAGATGAGAGAATAAAACAGATAAGAGAGCTATTGGCAACCAAGAGTAAGAGATCTTTTAGAAAGCTAATAACAGAGCAAGCTAGCTTGGTAAGAGTGGCTTCTCATTATTGGTTGGATGAAGGAGATGGAAAATTGTATAAGAAAAATATGGGAAATAATAGCCTATAATTAGTTGTGGCTGAAAAAGACTGAATGAGAATGTTGAAATTATGCTATAATAAGATAGGATACAGAGGTGGCTATACTACCAATAAGCTGCTTCAGCAGAGATTCTGGTAGCCAGAAATAGAAAAAGATGCTATATAGTACGTTAGAACCTGCCATATATGTCAAGTTAGACAGAGAAGAGCTCTAGAGTTACCACTGGTAGTAATGTATATACTGTCAATCTTCTAAGTTTTATATGCAGATACAGTACATATGAATCCATCTTCAAATGACTGTGAATATATAGTACATGGAAGATGTAGACTGTTGTCATGGATGGAAGCTAAAGCTCTAAAAAAAGAGAATGCTAGGTCTATAGGACAATGGCTATTTGAAGATATTATATATAGATAAGAAAGTCTAGTAAAGATAGTTACAGACAACAGAGCTCCATTTAAGAAGGCCATAAAGTGGCTAGAAGAGAAGTACAGAATAAAAGGAGTAACAATCTCTCCTTATAACTCATAAGCAAATAGTATAGTCAAAAGACCACTATCACAAAAGGTCACTTACTTGTTTTGTGATGAACTGAATATAGATTCAAGAGCTTATAAGCAGAGTTAGACAAGCAACAAAAGATGTTGTTAAGTCTAAGGTCTAATTCTCAGACTATGAGTCCTTATATACAGAAAAGTGATAGTCTGTACACTAGTATAGATCATCACCTGATTACTACCTATTGTTCTACATATGGTAGTGTCTTTGTACTAAAATAATGATAACCTAACCATATGGAGGCTGTCCTTTGTTCTAAGAAAAGGACAGATGA